>Ga0315275_10005667_pt1 | contig 11856 bp, 17 predicted proteins | sample YL17G03_0_MG_FD_205557 | JGI IMG/M metagenome (GOLD analysis project Ga0315275, IMG submission 205557) | Sediment microbial communities from Yellowstone Lake, YNP, Wyoming, USA - YL17G03_0 | ecosystem: Environmental > Aquatic > Freshwater > Lake > Sediment | place: USA: Wyoming | collected... | reverse complement strand
AGATCCCGAGGCGGGCCAGCAGGCCAAGGACTCCGTCGACCAGCTCGTAACCGACATCCAGACCGACATGACCGAGATCCAGGACGCGGTCGACGGCGCGTCCGGCGTCGCCGGCGTGATCGCAGCCGTGCCCACGATCAGCAGCACGCTGGCGAAGGCCGGCGAGCAGGTCTCCTCGACACTGACGGGCTTTCAGGACCTCGACGCCAAGGGTGAGATCGAGAGCGCGTTCAAGAGCTCGTCGAGCTGCCAGGCCCTCACGAACGGCAGCTAGCCGGGGGAGCGTGATGAAGGACTACACCACGCGCGTCGAGCTGATGGCGATCCCCATCGTGGCCGTGCTCTTCGGCATTGGTGCAGTCCTCTTCATCGCGGGCGCCGCAGGCGTCTGGGCCTGGGTCTTCGTCGGCCTCGCGGGACTGGTGCTCGCGGGGGCCCTGATCGCTCGCTACACGAAGCATCATCCGCACCCGGCTGCCGAGACGCCCGCGCCGGCAGCCCCATCCGCACCCGCAGCAGACGACACGTACCGGGTGCTCGTGATCGCCGACGAGAGCTGCGTCGACCCTGCGTTCCCGACCCAGCTCGCCGCCCACGCGGCGGGCCGCTCGGTCGAGGCGCTCGTCGTCGCACCGGCGATCGGCTCACGGCTCGCGCGCTGGACAGGCGACGAGTCCCAGTTCATGGACGCCCAGAAGCATCTGGACGAAACCGTCGCTGCCCTGGCGCAGGCCGGCATCACCGCCACCGGGGAGACCGGGGCGGACGACCCGCTGCAGGCCGCCGACGACGGCATGCGGGAGTTCCCGGCGCACGAGATCGTGTTCGTGACGAAGCCCGGCACCGGCACCGACTGGGTCGAGCGCGGCGTCGTCGAGACCGCCCGGCAGCGGTACGCGGTACCCGTCACGCACATCGCGCTGGACGCCGGCTAGCCGCGCGTCCAGGCACGGGAGCTCCGTGAGACGCCGCGACTTCGTCGGCCCCGCCATGTGCGCCGCCGGTGCGGTCTGCATGCTCGCCGCCCTGGCCGTCGATCTGGACAGCACCGCCGCGAAGGCATTGATGGCTGCAGCGGCCGTCCTCTTCGTCCCCGGCGCCTACGCGACGCTCGCGCTCGTGCGGCGGGTCGCCGGGCCGCCGAACTGACCGTGCACCTCTTCGCCGCTCTCTCCGCCGTACTCGTCGTCGTCACCGCCGGCGCGGCGACGGCAGCCTCCACGCCGGTCGTCGTGATCGACCCCGGCCATGATCTCCGGGCGAACCTCCGGACCGAGCCCATCGGGCCGGGCTCCGCGACACGCAAGATCAAGGACGGCGGCGGCACCCGGGGCGTCGTCTCCGGAACGACCGAGGCACAGCTGAACCTGGCGATCTCGCTGCGCCTCCAGAAGCTGCTCGAGCGCTCGGGCGTGAACGTCGTGATGACACGCCAGCGCACCGCCGGAACGAGCATCGGCAACGTCGCCCGCGCCGGGATCGCCAACCGTGCCGGCGCGGCCCTGTTCCTGCGGATCCACGCCGACGGTGCCTCGTCGTCGGCGCGAGGAAGCCACACCCTCTATCCGGCGCTGCAGAAGGGGTGGACGGACGACATCTACGCGCGCAGTCGCACGGCCGCGCGAACCGTCCAGAGGGAACTCGTGCAGGCGCTCGGGTTTCCCGACCGCGGCCTGCAGGAGCGGTCCGACTTCACCGGCTTCAACTGGGCCGACGTCCCGGCGATTCTCGTCGAGGTGGGGTTCATGACGAACCCGACCGAGGACCGGGCGCTTGCGACCGCCGTGTACCGCGACCGGGCGGCTCGCGGGCTCTGCCGGGGTGTGCTTCGCTACCTCGGACGTGCCCCAGCCGCCTGTTGAGCGGCGCCTCGGGTCATATTTAGCCAGAGCTAAATTACGAGTAGGATGCCACAGTGAGTACCGGGCCTCCTCCTTCGCCCGCCCCCGCGCGCCGCCCGCGCCTCATCCATCCCGTGGAGCCCGGGTCGCTCGTCGTCGGCGCCGAGGATGCGCTGCCGGGAGAGGCAGCTGTGCTCCGGGCCGCCGAACGCTCGCTCAGCGGCGAACGGCGAGGCATCGGCAGATTCACCCCCTTCCTCGGCCCGGCATTCATCGCCTCGGTTGCGTACGTCGACCCCGGCAACTTCGCGACGAACATGGCGGCCGGCGCGAAGTACGGCTACCTGCTCCTCTGGGTCGTCCTCGTCGCGAACCTGATGGCGATGCTGATCCAGTCGATGAGCGCCAAGCTCGGGATCGCGACCGGAAAGAACCTCCCGGAGGTCTGCCGCGAGCAGTTCTCGCGGCGGACGTCGTTCCTGCTCTGGGTTCAGGCCGAGCTGATCGCTATGGCCACGGATATCGCCGAGTTCGTCGGCGCCGCGATCGGGATCAACCTGATCACGGGCCTGCCGCTCTTCCCCGCAGCGCTCCTCACCGGTGTTGCGGCGTTCGTGATCCTGGGGCTGCAGGCCCGAGGCTTCCGGAAGTTCGAGGCGGTGGTGGCAGCATTCGTCGGCGTCATCGTCGTCGCCTTCGGGTTCCAGGTCTTCCTCGCTGATCCGTCAGGGTCGGAAATCGCCCATGGCCTCTTCGTACCCGGATTCGACGGGACGGAGAGCGTGCTGCTCGCCGTCGGCATCCTCGGCGCCACCTGCATGCCGCACGTGATCTACCTGCACTCGGCGCTGACCCAGAATCGCATCGTCGGGGCGACACCAGAGGCGCGCAAGAAGATCTTCCGGTTCGAGCTCGTCGACGTCGTGATCGCGATGACGATCGCCGGCCTGATCAACATGAGCATGCTGATCACGGCCGCCGCGGTCTTCCATACCCGGGGGCTGGACGACATCGGTGACGATCTGAATGCCGTCTACGACGGCCTCGACGTCTACCTGGGATCGAGCGCGGCGATCATGTTCGGGGTCGCTCTACTCGCGTCGGGTCTCTCGTCGTCGAGCGTCGGCACGATGGCGGGCCAGGTCGTGATGCAGGGGTTCATCGAGCGGCAGATCCCGCTCGCCTTGCGGCGGGGGATCACCATGGTGCCCGCTCTCCTGATCATCGCAGTCGGCGTCAACCCCTCGAAGGCGCTGGTCCTGAGCCAGGTCGTGCTCTCCTTCGGGATCCCGTTCGCGCTCATCCCGCTGGTGATGTTCTGCCGCAACCGCTCGCTGATGGGCGGGCTCGTCAACCGCCGCTCGACGACCGTTGCCGCGGTGGTGGTGGCGATGGTGATCATCGCACTGAACGCGTTCCTGCTCGAGCAGACGCTGCTGGCCTGAGCGCTCGCTCAGCGGGCGTGCCAGGCTGCGAGCAGCTCCGCCTCACGCTCCGGCTCGAGCCCGAGCCCGGCGACGACCTCGGTGTGGGCGAGGGTCGCCCCGACGGTGTCGTCGATGGAGCGAAACGTGAGGCCGGCGCCGATCGCCTTGCTCACGTCGACCTGGGCCCAGGCGACCCAGTTCGGATCGTCCGCCCAGAGCGGAAGCTCGTTCTCGATCCCCTGCGCCGTGAGGAACGCATCGTCGACCACCTCGACGTTGAGGTCGGCGTCGCTCGCGCTCGCGGCAGCCTCCACGAGATCGAGCATCGTCACGGGCGGTACCGGCCCTGTTGCGTTGAAGACGCCCGTCAGCGGGGAGCGCGCTCGGAGGAGTAGGAAGTCCGCGAGGTCGCGCGTGTCGATCGCCTGAAACGCGCGGGCCAGCGAGGCAGGCACGATCATCTCGCCCCCGCGCGCCGCCCGATGTGCCCACCAGGGGAACCGACCCGTGTGGTCGTACGGCCCGATGATGAACCCGGGCCGCACGATTGCCGCCCGCTTGCCGAAGACATCGGTCACGCGCTGCTCGCAGAGCGCCTTCAGGGCCCCGTAGGTGCCGCCCCCGACATCCTCGGTCGTCTCGTCCTCGAGCGTCGCGAGTGGCCCGCTCTCGTCCCGTGGCACCGAGAGATCCGCGTACACGGAGATCGTGGAGACGTAGACGTAGCGTTCGACGCTGTCACGCAGGGCTGCGGCCGAGTCGCCGACGAGACGTGGCAGATAGCCGGAAACGTCGATGCAGGCATCCCAGCTGCGGCCGCCGAGGGCCCCGAGGCCGCCGTCGCGATCGCCGTGCACGTGCTCGACCTCCGGGAAGAGGCCGGGATTCGTGAGCCCCCGGTGGAAGAGGGTCAGCTCATCGCCGGCCGCGAGCCCTGCCTCGACGAGAGCACGCCCGACGAACTGGGTGCCGCCGAGAACGAGGATCTTCACAGCAGCTCAGCGACTCCCGCGAGCAGGCGGTCGACCTCCTCCTCGGTGTTGTAGTGCACCACGCCTGCGCGGACGGCGCCCATCCACTCGTCGAGCCCGAGGCGCCGCATCGTCTCGAGCGCGTAGTAGTTCCCCCACCAGACCGCAACCTCGTGGTTGTCGGCGAGATGGGTCGCCACCGCTTCCGAGGTGTGGCCGGGAACGTTGAAGCAGAACGTCGGCACGCGGCCCTCCATCGTCGGCAGGCCATAGAGATCGATCCCCTCCGGGAGACCGTCGAGGAACCGCTGGCCGAGTGCGCGCTCGTGCGCGAGCATCGCGTCCCAGCCGATCGACTCGATGTAGTCGACCGCCGCCACGAAGCCGGCCAGCAACTCGTGCTGGCACGTGCCGAGCTCGTAGCGGTGCCCCACCGGCTGGTCCGCGGCGGGGCGAACCTTGTACGGGCGCCACGACCCGATCAGGTCCTGCTTCCCGAACGCCATCCCCATGTGCGGGCCGTAGAACTTGTACGGCGAGCAGAGCAGTACGTCGACATCCCAGGCGGTGACGTCGATGGGGCCGTGCGGGCCGTAGTGGACGGCGTCGGCCCACGCGAGAGCACCGGCCCCGTGGGCGAGGTCGACGATCCGCCGGACGTCGGGCGCGGTGCCGACCGAGTTCGCTGCGACAGGGAAAGCCACGACGCGCGTGCGGTCGCTGAGCTGCGAGGCGAGGCTGTCGTAGTCGAGCGAGAGGTCGTCGTTGATCTCGACCTGGCGCACCACGATTCCGATGTCGTCCTGCAACGCGAGCCAGGGCGCAACGTTCCCGTCGTGGTCGAGCTTGGTCACGAGCACCTCGTCACCCGCCTGCAGCTCGCGTGCAAGCGCTCGTGTGAGGAGGAAGTTGAGAGAGGTCATGCTCTGGCCGAAGGCGACCTCGTCGCCGGAGCAGCCGAGAAAGAGACCGGCCTTCTCGTGGGCGAGCTCGACGAGCGCCGACGTTCGGCGCGAGGTCTCGTACGGGGCGCCGACGTTCGCATTGTCGTGACGCAGGTAGCCGCTGATCGCGTCGATCACCTCGTCCGGGCACTGCGTCCCACCCGGGCCGTCGAAGAATGCGAGCCTCCGCTGCAGGGCGGTGAAGCGCGAACGAACGGCTGTGACATCGAGCAGTGTGGCACTCACGACAGTTCCTCTCCGTTGACGGTCCAGTAGTAGTCGGGCTTCACGCGCAGCGAGGCGCCGACGAAGCAGTCGCGCTCACCCTTCATGACGAGATCGGCGACGCTCTCGGGCGTGGGCTCTCCGTCCAGAGTGATGTCCAGGTCGACGCGGATCTCGACGAACGCGAAGCGCCCGTCGTCCTCGCGTCGCGTGACGACACCATGGGCGGCCGCGCTTGCGACCGGCTCGTGCCCGACGCGGCGGGCGTGGTAGCGGAAGCTCGTGAGGATGCAGCGGCAGAGCCCCGCGAGCACGAGGTGCTCGGGCGTCCAGGGCTCCTCCTCGTTCGGAATCGCGGTTCCGCCGAGTGCGCTCTGGGCCGCCCATTCACGGTCGAGCGAGACGTCGTACGAGAAGATGCGGGCCCGCGCGGTCACCTCGGCAGCGTATACCGTCCGGACCATCGCATACCTTTCGGTCAGTGCAACGGTTGAGGCCGCTGAGCGAGGACGAGTGCTACCTCCGGTGCTATGGCCAGAGGGGCAGCGAGGACACCGTCAAGGTCGTCCGCCCCGGCGACCCCCTGCTCACCGAGTCACCCTCCGCGCTGACCGAGCGGATCCGGCTCGCGTTCGAGGCGCGTCTCGCCGCGCGCGAGCCCGAAGCGGCATAGCCGCTCCCGCGTCGCCACCCTCGTCGGTCCCGGACGTCCTCGCGCCCGGCTTGCGCGTCGTCTTCTGCGGCATCAATCCCGGCCGCTTCTCGGACGCGACGAACGCCCACTTCGCGAACCCGCGCAACGACTTCTGGCGCCTGCTGCACGAGGCCGGTTTCACGCCCCGCCTCTTCGATCCGTCGGAGCAGTTCGACCTGCTACCGCTCTCGATCGGCGTCACGAACGCTGCCTGCCGAACGACGCCCGGCTCGGGCGACCTCCGTGCGGGGGACTTCGCGGGAAGCGCCGAGCGACTCGAGTCGCTCGCCCGCGACCTGAATCCCGGCATGATCGCATTCGTCGGCAAGGAGGCGTATCGCGGGCCGTTCCGGGAGCGCTCCAAGCACGGCCTGCAGGCGCGCCGCCTTGGTGAAACGGCGCTCTTCGTGTTGCCATCGACGTCTCCCGCGAACGCAGCCGTTCCCTGGGGGGAGCGGTTGCGGTGGTTCAGGGCGCTCCATGCGCTGATGGACATGGGCGCGACCGACGAGATTGCGGCAGAGTCGATCGACGACCGCGGCAACGAGCTGCTCGTCGCGAAGAAGCGGTCGGAGGCCGAGTGAGCGCGATGCTACGCGGGCGCGAGCACCGGGCCGAGGTCGGCAGCGACGATCCGATGCTCCGGGAGTGTGATCGGGATCGTCCCTTCGCGTTCGAAGATGGTCCCGGCGTTGACGATCGTGACGGCGATCAGCGCACCGCTGGCGTCGAACTGGAGGTAGTGGCCTTCGGGCGACGCATCGTCGAGCGCCGGTCGGCGGGGCTCTCCAGCCCAGAGGTAGAGAACGTCGGCTTCCCGGTCGTACACGACGTTGTCGAACTCAATACCCGCGATCGTGACGGTGGCGGATGTCTTGTGGATCATGGGTACGCCCTCCGTGGAAACGCCGTGAGGATGAGGCCTTGGCCGTCTGCATAGTGTACGACCACCCGCATCCATGCGCTCGGGCCTGCCCCCGCACGGTAGAACCACTCCTCGCCGGTCAGAGGGCCTGCCATGCGGGCATCGGGCCACGCGACGGCATCAATGATGTCCTCTGGACTGACGCCAATGTAGGGGTGTCCGAGGATCACGTGATCCCACTGTTTGTCGGTAAGGACAACCGTCCGCCCGTCGGGGTCTCTCGTCGACCACATCATGCAAGCGTGCCCAGCTGTTGCGCTCGTCGGCGGCCAGTATGACGGGCAGCGCGAGCAGTACCACCTCGTCCGCACGCCCTCGTTCACGCCGGAGCCGCTTCTTTCGTGGGAGCAGCTGAACGCGGAGTACGTCTTCGAGCTTCGCTGGTGGGCGTTCGCCGAGCTCGAGGAGGCGGACGAAACCTTCGCGCCCCGCCGCCTCTCCGAGCTCGTGCGCGATCTCCTCCACGATGGTCCGCCGACGGAACCGATCGACGCAGGCGTCTGAAGCACTCGGTGGGCGGGGAGAGGCTTCAGCCTCTCCCCGGGGCTCGCGTGCGGCGCGCCGCCGGTCAGTCGACGTGCGCAACGTACCGGCCGAGCACCATCTCCCAGGCGCGATCGCCGAAGGCGCGGGGGCGGTGCTTCTCGCCGGGCGACGCCTGCCGGCGCTTGTACTCGGCGCGATTGGAAAGGCTGCGCGATCTCCCTCTACAGGGCGAGATGGAGCCGAAGCGCCTCGTCGAGATCGGCCATGAGCTTGGGCGGGAGCGTGCCGACTCTGGCACCGAGACGCTCGACTGCGACTGCCCGCACCTGCTCGGCCTGCGCCTTCGAGTCGTTGCGGAGCCCGGTGTCGGACGACCGGAGCAGGACCTGGAAGGGATACACGCGCGTTGTCGCCGATGTCACCGGTACCACCGTGACAACGCCGCGACCGAGCCGCGCCGCTGCCGCGTTCGCCCCGTCGTTCGAGACGATCACTGCCGGCCGCCGCTTGTCGGCTTCGGAGCCTCGCACCGGTTCGAGATCGACGAGCCTGATCTCACCTCGACGCATCGGGCCTCTGGCCGTCGGCCGCGGTGATGTCCCACTCGGCAGCGGCGCCCGATAGCTCCCACTCCGCGAACGCCTCCTCGTAGACCGGCCCGAGCTGAGTCGCCCGGAGCAGCCGAACGGCACTATGCAGGGCAGCGGATCGAGAGCCGAACCCTTCGGCCGCGGCGTAGGCGTCGAGGAACTGGACATCCTCTTCCGGGAGGCTCACGCTCAATTTCATACCATGATACTACCACCGGTAGGATTGTAGTAGTATCCCGTTTGGGACAGGTCCGGACGCGCTAGCCGTGCCAGCGCTTGGCGATCGGCAGCCGCCAGTCGCGGCCGAATGCGCGGGGGCGGAGCTTGACGCCGGGGGGCGCCTGCCGGCGCTTGTACTCGGCCCGGTCGACGAGCGCGAGCACCCGCTCGACCGTGGCGGCATCGAACTCGGCGAGCAGCTCCTCGCGCGAGCGGTCGAGCTCGACGTAGGCCTCGAGCACCGGGTCGAGCAGGTCGTATGGCGGCAGTGACTGGTCGTCGCGCTGCTCGGCACGAAGCTCGGCGCTCGGCGGCCGCTCGATCGTCGTTGCCGGGATCAGCTCCCTGCCGGCGCGCTCGTTGAGATGGCGTGAGAGCCGGAACACATCCGTCTTGAAGACGTCCTTGAGCAGCGCGTAGCCCCCCACCATGTCGCCGTACAGCGTCGCGTAGCCGACCGCGATCTCGGACTTGTTCCCGGTCGAGACGACGAGCCAGCCGAACTTGTTGGACAGCGCCATCAGCAGCGTGCCACGGGCCCGGGCCTGCAGGTTCTCCTCGGTCAGGTCGGGCTCGCGGCCTGCGAACGAGCCGGCGAGCGCCTCCCCGAAGGCACCGACAACCCCCTCGATCGGGATCTCGCGGAAGTCGACGCCGAGGTTGACGCTCACCTCGCGGGCGTCGTCGCGCGTGCCCTCGGACGAGTAGCGCGACGGCATCGAGACGGTGTGCACTCGCTCCGGTCCGAGCGCGTCCGCGCAGATGGCGGCGGTCAGCGCCGAGTCGATGCCGCCGGAGATGCCGAGGACGACATCGCAGAAGCCGCTCTTCTCGACGTAGTCACGGATGCCGAGGCCGAGGGCGAGCCGCATCTGCTCGAGCTCCGGCGCGAACGGGATGACGATCGCCTCGAGAGGCTCCCGGGCGGCGGACGAGACCACGGGCAGCTCGATCACGGTCGCCGAGGGCGCGCCGTCGCGGGATCGCTCGAGCTCGCGCCGCCGCACGTCGCGCAGCCGGCGGCCTATCGCCTCGGTCGGGTCGAGATCGACGACGAGCAGGCACTGCTCGAAGCCGGGCGCCCGCGCGATCACCTCGCCCTCGTCGTCGAGCACGACGGAGTGGCCGTCGAAGACGAGCTCGTCCTGGCCGCCGACGAGGTTGCAGAAGGCGAGGTACGACGCGTTGTCGCGCGCCCGGGTGACGAGCATCTCCTCGCGCTCCTCGGCCTTGCCGACGTGGAACGGCGACGCGGAGAGGTTGACGAGCAGCTGCGCTCCCGCGAGCGCGAGGTCGGTGGCCGGCGGGCCAGGCTGCCAGATGTCCTCGCAGATCGTCGGGCCGACGAGTACGTCGCCGCAGCGCAGCAGCAGAAGCTCCCGTCCGGTGGCGAAGTAGCGGTGCTCGTCGAAGACGCCGTAGTTGGGCAGGAACTGCTTGCGGTACACGCCCCGCACCTCGCCGTCCGAGAGCACGGCGCACGCGTTCGCCAGGTCGCGCTCGAAGAGCGGGCAGCCGACGAGGGCCGTGATCCCGTCGGTCGCCGCGGCGATCTCGTCGAGCGACGCACGGGCCGCCTTGATGAAGCCCGGGCGCAGGAGCAGGTCCTCGGGGGGATACCCCGTGACTGCGAGCTCCGGGAAGACGACGAGGTCGGCGCCGGCAGCGTTGGCCTCCCGGATCGCGTCGACGATGAGCGTGCGGTTGCCGGTGAGATCGCCGACGACGGCATCGAGCTGGGCAAGCGCGAGCCTCACCTCGTGCAGCCCCCACAACGTTTGACGCGGAACTCGATGGTTGCGGCTGCGGCAGCACGAGGTTGTTTTCGACTGCAAGACATAAACTGCACTCTACTGTCATGCTTGCACCTCTCGTGATCGCCCGTCGCTTCCGCGGGCCCCGGGCTTCGGCGAACGGCGGTTATGCGGCAGGGCTGCTCGCTCGGGCTGTTGGCGTACCGGGCGTCGAGGTGACTTTGCGGCTGCCGCCGGCCCTCGAGCGGCCCCTGACGGTCTCGCAGGACGGTGAGCGCACGCTGCTCCTCGACGGGGACGCACTCGTCGCCGAGGCTCGCCCGGGTGATCCCGCGGTCTTTGCTCCTGTACCGCCGACATTCGGCGAGGCGGTGGACGCCGCACGCGCCGTCGGGGGCTGGGGAGCGCCGGAGTTCGATGAGTGCTTCGTCTGCGGCACGCGGGCCGAGGGGGACGGCCTCGAGATCCACGCCGGCCGGGTGCCGGGTCGCGACGACGGCCTCGTCGCGACGACGTGGATCGCGAGCGAGGTCAGCCCGGAGGTCGTCTGGGCCGCGATCGACTGTCCGGGTGCGTACGCCCTGCGCGGAGAGGGCCGCGGCGAGCCGTTGCTGGCGCGGATCACCGCGCGCATCGACCGGTTGCCGAACGAGGGTGAGCCTTGCGTGGTCGTCGGCTGGCCACTCGACGCGGACGGGCGCAAGCGCCATGCCGCAACGGCCCTCTACGGGGAAGGCGGAGACGTGCTGGCCGTCTCCCGCCAGCTCTGGATCGAGCCGCGTCCCTGAGGATGCTGCGATGAAAGAGAGGCATCCTCAGCTGCGTGGCGTCAGGGCCACGAGCAGCCCGCCGTCCTCGTCGTAGGCGGGGAAGAGATCGACCGTGACGGGCTTGCGGATCGCGGCCCGGGTCGAGAGCTCGAGCGCGAGGCCGAGCTTGCGCACGCCCCACTCGCGGACGACGGCGACCGGCTCGGGGTCGGACAGGGTCAGCACCTCGACCACGTCCTGCCCCATCAGATCGCCCTCCTGGAACCCCGTCAGCTCGAAGACGCCGCGCCCCGCGGCGAGAATCCGGGCGTCGCGGTCGCAGACGATGAATCCGGTCGACGGGGCAGGGTAGTAGTCCTCCAGCAGCTGGAAGATGAAACCGAAGCCGCAGCGCCGGCACTGGAGGGCGTCCGAGCCCGAGAACCCCTCGAAGCCGTCGACGTCGACCGAGCGGTTCTTGCAGTTGGGGCAGATGTAGATCGGCACGCTTTCCATCGTAGGGGGACCACGTGGCCGCACGGAATGGCAGACTCGTCGCATGAGCGTGCCACCCATCCTCTGGCGGCCAGACGCCGACCGCGTCGAGCGCGCGACGATCACCGGCTACGCCCGCTGGCTGGAGCAGACGCGGGGGCTCGACCTCCCCGACTACGCGGCCCTGTGGGAGTGGTCGACGACCGATCTCGAGGGCTTCTGGGCCTCGATCTGGGAGCGATTCGAGATCGCAGCCTCGGTGCCGTACGAGCGGATCCTCGGCTCGCGCGCGATGCCGGGAGCGGAGTGGCTGCCCGGTGCTCGCCTCAACTTCGCCGAGCATGCGCTCCGTGCGAAGGACCGAGACGCGGTCGCGATCCGGCATGCGTCCGAGATCCGGCCCCTGGCCGAGATGACGCGAGGCGAGCTCCGCGACGAGGTGGCGCGAATCGCCGGCGGCCTGCGCGCGCTCGGCATCGAGCCCGGCGACCGCGTCGTCGCCTATCTGCCGAACATCCCGGAGGCAGTCGCCGCCT
>Ga0315275_10005666_pt1 | contig 11857 bp, 11 predicted proteins | sample YL17G03_0_MG_FD_205557 | JGI IMG/M metagenome (GOLD analysis project Ga0315275, IMG submission 205557) | Sediment microbial communities from Yellowstone Lake, YNP, Wyoming, USA - YL17G03_0 | ecosystem: Environmental > Aquatic > Freshwater > Lake > Sediment | place: USA: Wyoming | collected... | reverse complement strand
GGAGTACTTCCGTGGGGCTCGCCTCTTTCAGTATCGTGAAGAGCTGGTGAGCCGTGAATGCCCTGCGGACCTCGAAGTTCCTGAATGACCGGTTGATCGATGAAAGGAGGCGCGAGTAGTTGCCGCTCACGTACAGGAAGAGGAAACGCTGGAGATCCGTGTTGATGTTGAGTGCGGAGACTATCACCTTCTCAGGTGCGATCACCGCGTTAAAGGTGCCTGGATGGAGCGTCATCCCTTTGCGGAGTTCGATCAACATACCACCGGATAGCTCCCACTCTGGCATGGATAAGGCTCAGGTATGAGCGGCGCGAAAGTGCTTAAAAGAAAGATTTTACTTTCTGATGGAGGAGAGAAAACAGGTAATGAATCTCAAGGATTGGTTCTCCATGCTGGCTTAAAAGTAACCGGACAGGGTAAAAGGCTTCTTTATACTACTCCTTAAATGTATTTTTTATTCACCGTCAGCAGTATTTTTTAAAAAAATAAGAAAATTTTTATTTTGTAAGACGAGATATAAATAAAGTTTAATTGGTTTCATCTCTCTAAAAAAAATGGTAAAATAAGTTTGTATTACCTATTTTCTTATCGATCTACATTTCCATCAATAGTTAAAGGAGACGGGGTGGGGTTGGGGTTGATATTCAATACTCCGTCCATTTTACACCAGGGGCATCGTGTTTTTATTCCCTTTTCTATGTCATGACAGTATATTTTTTTACAATCTATACATCTGATCGTAATTCTGCCTTGACAATGAGGGCACCCTGGATAATCTGGAGGAAATTTGAATTCGCCGGATAGTGCATCACCGGATTGTTTATAATCATTACTATTTTTCTGGCTGGAGGGAATTTTGAACGACCAGGTTGCGATCCACAAGTCAGAATCTGTTTTTTCCCAACGGATACCATAATCTTTACCGGTTTTCATGCATCGAGACACAATTATCCGAGCAATTTTTTTCCCTGAACTAGAACCTGCCATATTGTTTTCATAGAGTTAAACCTGCTTAAAGATTCCTAAACAGGTGCTCTAGTCAAACAGGCGGTGTACTAAACATAGCATTGCATTGCTTAAATGAATGTATAAATAAAATGTGATTTTTTACTCATTAAAATTCTCAAAGCGAATGTATAAATATTTGTTTGTTTTATAAACAAATAAGCAAACATTTGTTTGTTATTAATTTAATAAGAACATTAAAATTGTTGAGAGAGGAGGAGCAGTGATGTAAAAATAGCATCAATGAAAATCAAAAAAAATGAAGTATAAAAGAAAATTTTATTGTATAAGTAAAGATGAAATTACACATAAAGGAGAAAATTATGACGGAACCATCAAAACCTCAATTTGGTGCTGCTGCTGAAATTGGTAAAATTAAAGGAACTCCACTTCACTTTATATGGATCTGTGATGTATCTGATTCGATGCGGCACGGGAAAAGAATAGAAGAATTAAACATTGCAATTGAAAAAGCAATTAATTCGCTTAAAGATTTTAACAAAAAAACACCTACATTGCAAATCTTTATGCGAACAATCAAGTTTTCAACTGGTGCAGAATGGCTTGATAGAGATAATGTTCCGGTACAATCCTATCAGTTTAGTGCCCTCGAATCAGATCGCGGGGTTACCGATCTCGGAGAAGCTCTTTCAAAAGTAGCAGATATGTTGCGATATAAAAAAGATGGGGGTCTCATGCCTGAAGCCCGTTCAAAGAAACCGCACCTCGTTCTGATAACAGACGGTTATCCAACAGATGACTGGGAATCTGGCTTGAAAAAACTGATGTCAACCTTCTGGGGCGAGAACGCAAACAGAATGGCAGTAGCACTTGGTGATGCGGCAAATGATGAAGAGGCATTATCTGTCCTGAAGCAATTCGTTGGCAATGTTAAAGATCAAGATAAAAAACTGCTTCGTGCCGATAATCCTCAACACCTTACGGAATGTCTTGAAATCCTATCACATATGGCGCAAGTCCCTGGTGAGAATTACGGCCTTAAGCCATCGAAATCTGAGATCCCGAAGATTCCGGATAAAGTAGACATGACTGATGTTCCTGTCCCATCTCAGAATGATGTCAAAGAAAAAACTGAATCTTCTGCAACAGGAGATTCTCCGGATTCATCAAAGGATCCAAAAAACGATAATATTACCGAAATACCGGATACTGTACACACCTACTAATTATATAAAAGGATTTCAATTTTTATGAATGATCAGGAAAGGATTCCAAAATGGCATATTATTACGGGAAGCGTTCAGGGTGCCATTCATAAAAGTCTCGTTATTCCTAACCAAGATGCGATAGGTTATTACCAGGACGTACCTGAACAGCTTCCGGTAATCCTTTCGGTAGCAGATGGACTTGGGAGCTATGATTTTTTCAGGAGCGATCGGGGATCCCGGTTTGCAATTCAGGCTGCCATAGAATCTGGGAAAAACCTGATTTCAGATTTCCCCGTTCTCACTGATTCGTTTAACGATATTATTAGGGAAAATTTCTGTAGACCATTTGCGAATCTCTGGATGGAACTCGTCAACAAGGACCACAATGAAGACCCTCCTGATCAGACCCTTGTTGAATCTACCGAAAAAAAAGTTTCATTTTTTCTTCAGAATACTAAAGGAGAAGATAAAGATGAGCGAAAAAAGGCTTTTCTGACGGCTTATCCCTATAGCACGACCAATATCACTCTTATTGCCACAACGCAGTACCTGATTGTTGTCCAGATAGGGAATGGGGATGTTGTAATGATAGAATCAGACGGTCAGATAACACGACCATTTCTGCCAATCCTTCAAGATATCGGTGTGATGACACTCGCAATCCCTCAATGCTGGAAGTTGTTTGATATCTCTTACAGGGATATCCATTCCGTTGATCTTCCTGCTGCAATCTTTCTTTCAACGGACGGTTATAGTCACAGTTATGAAGAAGATTTTGAGAAATACATGGCTTCGGTTTTTCATAATTTTTTTCTTACTTATGATAAAGAGACAATCCAAGAGGGAATCAATACCTTCCTTGATCGGATCACCAATGAAGGTGATGGAGATGATACTACCATCGGGATTTTGTATGATGCACCATTAATCCAAAAAGTCCAGCTCTCTTTTCCAGAAGATATTCCCGAACAAGAGGATCCCGTGGATATACAAAGTTCAGAAACTCAGAATGCTGAAAAAATCACTGAATCTGAACTGGTTTGTGATGCTGATTTTCGGAAAATTCCTTCAGAATCGCGGAATAACGAAGAAGTATCCAGAGGGAACAGTGAAGAGGTTCTCTCAAGTAAATGCGACCTTACTGATCTATTTGAGGAAATTTCCGAGAAATCCGATCTTGAAGGTGTGAAAGAAGAATCTCACTATGATAATCAATATTATGAAGATTCGATAAATAAGAATATGAATAACAAAAAGGTGACATAATGACTGCTTCTTTGAAGGATATTAAAAATTTTATTGATAAAAAAGATTTTCGCAAGGCTACCGACGCGATTGATGAATTATTACACAAAACACCAAATAGACCTGATGTTCTCCAACTTCAAGCGAAAGTGTATATTCTGGGAAAAAAGGAAGAGTATAATCGAGCAAATGAAGAGAGAAAAAAGAAGATCCGCGAAGAGGCAATTCAATATGCAAATAAAATTACTGATATCACAAAAAATGCAAAATCCTATAAACTTAAAGGTGATGTACTTTCAGAACTTGATCCCCAAGATAGTGAACTACGAGAGGAACGGCTAAAGGCCTACCAAGAAGCTCTGCAACATGACACGCTTAATGAGTTTTCGGATATTCTGAATAAATTGATAAAAAATCTCGAGAATCAGCAGGGTCATGGTCCGAGTCCTCCCCGATCTCCGGTTGCATCATTTATTACAAGTATTTCACGAGGTGAAATTCCATTAGTTGTACAATTCACCGATACATCCTTAAATGCCCCTCATGCATGGGAGTGGAACTTTGGTGATGGATCAGAATCTGCATCACAGCACCCGTATCACACCTACCAACATGAAGGGACCTATACAGTCTCCTTAAAAGTTACCAACGCTCAAGGATCGAATATTAAAAAATTTGATGCCTGTATTATCGCAACAAAACGTACCAAAATAGATGGCCCAGTTGAACCTAAAGTGGATTCTGATCAGATTTACGCAATGTGCTTAAACGAATTAATTAAAAATCATCCGGAAATTATTGAAAAGATACTTCTTGAAAATGAACAAAAACTTCAGATTAAAGGATATCTTTTTGATGCATTTGAGGGAAACACTCCTCAGGAATTCAATATTTTACTTAGTTGTATTGATGAGATGATCCCCTTTACGATCTGCAAATACTTCCATGATGAGGTCACAATGAAAACGCGTCTCGATATCAGGAAACGGGCACTTGTCAGAAGAGCTTATTCTGAAGTTTTTGTTGTTTGGGGCATAGAATCCTGGAAAAAAGCGCTCTCCCCTCTTCTCGATGTTTCTGCTGCCTCCTCGGAAACAGATACACGCGATAAAGGATATTCTTTTTAATTATTAATAATTGTCATTTTTATCATACTCATGGAATTATTGAACACTCAAATTGGTGTTTCCATACTATTCCAGATTTTCAGCAATGATTCTGCATGATTCTGGAGATTTTCATCCATTCCAAGATCAACCGCTTTTGTCATCATTTCTTTAGCTTCACTAATGCAGCCGGTTTTTGATAGGGCCAAGGCAAGATCGCGATAGAATATTGCCTGGTTGGGAAACCTCTGTATTCCTCTGTCGAATACAGTTATCGCTTCTGGAAAATGTCGGCAGCGGTTGTATAATTCTCCCAAATTAAGAAGTACTCGTGGTTCGTCGGGATATTTTTCTACTAATGCTTGTAATTTTTTCTCGGCAAGTTCGATATTGTTTCTGAAAACCAGTTCCTCACACTCCGCGAGGGCTTTTTCTAGAGCAGGTATTTCACTACTGTTAAGGTAACTCTGTAATGCATGCCGGACTTCTTCAACAGTCTGATATCTCTTTTCCATATCAGGTTCCATCATTTTCAGGATAATATCAGAAAGTTTTTTATCAACCTCAGAATTGAGTTCATGAGGAAGAACCGGATGATTTCTCATAATTTTTTCAAGTGTAATTTTCTCATTATCTCCAATAAATGGCAGGGTTCCAGTAACCATTTCATAAAAAACGACCCCAAGTGAATATATATCAGAACAAAATGTTGCCTTTCCCCGAATTGCATCAGGTGGCAAATAAAATAATGAGCCGCGACAGGATTCAGTAAATTCCTTATAGGTCAGGAATTTAGAAATACCGAAATCACCGACTTTAGCGATAAGCCTGTTTTTACTATCACGGGAAAGAAGAATATTTTCAGGTTTAATATCTCTGTGATACAGCCCGGCTTTATGTGCTACTTCCAATCCATTACAGACATCAAAAATAATACCGGTGATTTGAGGGAAAGGTAGGATCTTCTCTCTTCCAATATCTCCAATTAAGTTTCGAAGACTTCCTAACGGACAATACTCCATAACCAAAGAATAATATCTGTCCTGTTCCGTGATCTTGATTTTGTGTACCCCAAGGTATTTTACTATGTTTTCTGATTCCATTCCTTTCAGAGATATGTGTAATGCCGCATTTATGATCAATTCTTCTACAAGAACGTTCTCTTTTTTTTCATCTTTTGGCACTTTTATTGCAACTTCTTTTCCCCATTGTGATCGCTTTTTTGGATCAATCACTCTCGCAAGATAGGTAGTCCCGAAATATCCGTCTCCAAGAATTTTGACGATTGAAACAATGGATTGATCATCCATTCTTAAAAACTCCTGCAGGGGAAATCATAGTTATTAATTTGACATATTATTTTTTTCAGCTAAACGAACGAGCTGGATAATATTTTCGATGTCATCACACGTCATTATTCTGAGATCCTTATTATTACCCTCCCCAGCGAATGCAGATACGATATCATCAGATGTGTCCTGAATCCGGATAAGACAATACACAGGATTGTAACTGTTTAACACATCTTTCATATCCTCAAATTCAGGGATCCAGTCGTCAGTTGGATATCCATCAGTAATAAGGATTAACAGTAACTGATACTTATCATAGTTATCCTTATTCAAATTTTGTTGTTTGAATTCTTCATTTATCAGTTTAAATGCATCACCAAGTTTGGAATTTCCCCCTGGTACCAAATCAATCCATGAAAAATTTTTTACCGGTATAAATGATAAGTTAATCCATTCTGCTGTATCGAAAAATTTTAATGCCCTCATATTTACTTCAAAAAGAGAAGAATCTGGAGGATTTTCATTGAGTTCTTGAATTATTTCCCGGATCATGGTATTCATAGATCCCGATTTACCTTTCCCCTTCATCGAATTTGAACAATCACAGACCCAGAGGATATCAGTTCTTGACGGTTTTTCATCTCCCTTATTGTGGTCGGACATCTTATTTCCTGTATAAAAATATTATTCTATACGTGATAAGGATATTCATTAACATTTATTAAAAGAATTCAAAAATCATTTTGATACGATTTAAGATAAATAAAGGTTTTTTCATCAGTTTTCTTTCTAAGTTTTTTTTAAATAATTTGTTGAATGTCCGTAAAAACTAAATCTGTATCACCGGTTTACCAGCTCACCTTATGATAAAAAATCGAGTCCGAGGGTCGGTTTTGGATGAGGTTTTTTGTCTTTAGTATGGATTGAGAGATAAAAACCGGATTATTTCATAATGTTTATTGCCTTTCATCTGATATTACTATTTTATTAGAGGATAAAATGAAATTACTTGGTAAGAATCCTTGGGCACCATGGGCGATTTTTATCGTATGCGGTGTATCTCTGGCTTTAATACTGGCTTTCCTGAGCGGTGTAATCTTTGCCAAAGGATTGCAATATGAGTATGTTCAAATTATTGATCTTCTTATTGGCATTTTCATCATAGGAGGATTTGGATTAGTTCTTGTCGAAAAATCCAGATATATCGGTGCATTAATCATTGCTCTTTATATTCCAGCACTCCTCTATTTTAGTTATACTAATCGTGTAATATATGACAGTTTATTTCTTGGAATTGCTCTTGGCATCATAATTACTTCATATTTTATCTATAAAATTAAATTTGACTGGCTCGCAAGAACACTGAAATATCTTATTGATATTTTCATGATAATTTTTATTGGTTATTTAATTTTTATGATCATTCAGAATTATTCTCAGATTTCCAAGAATGGTACTCTTATCTATTTTATTATTGCTATCCTCCTGAGCATTGGACTTTATATCTTTCTTTCAAAAAATCTTTATGCTGTCACCTCTTCAGATGTGCTCATTATCGGACCTTCGAGCTCAGGAAAATCATATGTGATTGCAGCCCTGGCAGTTAATCTTGTTCGAGAATATCAAGCTACTGCAAATTCGTATATTTTCTCCAAAGATCCGGATGCGGGCAATAGGTTAGCTATCGCAAATATTGCTAATAAATACCAGAATGGATACCAGAATGGAAAAGGTATTCTTGAATCAACGAGTATGAACGAAATGGCATACTACCAATTCACCGGTAGAAGATGGGGAATAATTCCACTCACTGTTACATGTCTCGATTATGCTGGAGGTCTTTTTGCAGCACACAAATTTGAAAAGATCGAAGAACAAAACTATGAAAATCAAGTTCAGTTAATTGCCCAGATTATGGGCAGAACTCCTACTGAAGTAAGCAGAGACTTCGGAAATATTGAATTTTTCTGGAATGACTTTTACCAGCAATTCAGAAATGATTTCTATACCAATTTTGATGATATCGTTCCTGCATTTATTTATGCCCGCCTTCTTAAGGCAGGAAAAATTATTTTCCTCATTGATGGGCAAAAAATACAGTCACAAACGGCTACGGATCCAGATTGGGAGAACTATTTGACAAATATTAACCGGCTTATTGCCTCTCTTGGAGAAAATAAGGATTACGCTTTTGCTATTACCAAAGCAGATCTTATCCCTGATATAAAGAATATCATACGGGGAGAAGTAACCCAGACTGGGGTAACTGTTCCCGGAGTATCGGAAAACTCGGAAAAAGCAAGAGAAATAGAGAAAAGTAAAATTGAATTCATATTTTCTGAAAATTATTTTCTCAAGAATATCTACAATACGATAATGAAAAATTCATTTATTCGTTTACAATATATTGAGGGATACCTGATAAGTGTAGACTGCTCACCAAGAATTACAGATGATGTTACGGGGTACCACCCGTGGAGATTAAAAGAGGTTGCCAGATATATCATGAAATTCTGAAAAAATGATACAGGAGCTAAAAATGGAACAGCCTAATCAACAAAAAAATACATCAATCCAAGGTCTTTTTTATGATGGATCATCTTTACGATTTTGGGATAGTGAATATGATTTAACGGCTGAAAAAAAAGGGACATTGAAATTCAAAGGATATCCGAATCAAAGGGAAATTTTTGAAATTATACATAAGATCGATACACAACAACGACAATTTTTTGCCGAAAGGTTTTCCGATGAAATTCTGTTCGGTTCGCAATTCATTGTCAAATCTAATCGAGAGAACAGACAAGTATTTATCGAAATTTTTCATAACCCCACCATTATTGGATCTTTTAATAGTACTTTTCTTGAGATTAGCGAATTTTTTTTAAATGGAATTAATACGATCAAAAAAACTGAGTCAAAATTTGTTGCAAAATTTACACCAGAGCTTGTAGAAATTCTTGGTGTAGGTAGAACCAATAAAGAGGATCCGTTTGATTTAAATCGTGTTTACACTGAAATCCTAGAAAATAATAAAACCAATCAGATTGAGGAAAAACTTGAAAAGGAGTCATACAAAGAGATAACAACCTACATTCTTGCGAAGTTTATTCTTTCCGAACCTGTTATCATAAAGAGCAAGGATTTCCAATTGGGAGTACTTTACCTGAGCTACCTGCTCCCCAAAATGTTGGGATTTGATTTCCGGGCCTCAGTATCTGAACAAGAATCAGAATCGGTTGATATACTGATTCAAAAAAATATCGATAATTTCAATATTCTTTTTGAAAAACATGAAATTGTCCTGAAACAACATGAGATAGATCTCTATATTGATATTTGGAATTATTTTATTTCCCATCAGATGTACTTCCAGAAACACATAGCGGCACGAGATAGAAAAGCACTTTCCGAATCGCTCATCGAGAAATTTTCCGAAGGATATTCTCTGAAATTGCCATTAGAGGATCTCTTTACGACCCCTCTTGGAAAAAAAATTGGAATAAAATTATTAAAAAATGAGATTCAAAAACAATCCCCCGATCTACCAAAACAGATCGAATTGATATTTCAACGACTCTCACTACAGGAAAGAAAAATACTAACAAGGGAATTGTTGGATAACCGCGTAATAATAAATTATGCGATTGGTCAGGAAATTGGTAACAGTATAATAACTCAAGACTGGGAAATTTTTAATTTACTCGCAAAATTTAGTATCCCCGATTATTCAGTATTGCAATCTGCGGTTGCAGATTCTTTTAAAAAAATGAATTGGGATGATAAACAAATCATTGATTCTGCAAACACATTGATGGTCTATATATTATCGATACCTTCACAGAATTGTCGTGAAGGATGGCGTATTGTTGGTTCAACCTTATACAATGAACTCTATTCACGCGGGATCTTAAGCATAGATATTGATAAAAAATACTCACAAAAATATAAGGATCTTGGAATCCCAACAAGAACTGGAAAAAAGGGTATTTTCTCCGTTTTTTACTCACCCAAGCTTATTCCTTTTATTGCATTTATTGCATTAATTGAAGCGTTGATTATTATTTTCCTTCAAAATTCTTTTACCTGGCTTTTGTCAGATCCATGGATTTTTCTGAATAACAATATACCCCAAATAGGAGATCCGGCAATTATCCTAGGAGTCGGGATTATTATAGTTCTTGCGATAATAATAGGTATCAGTTATATTTGGTTTAATGAACGATTCAACCGTATAATAAACGTTTTCCGAAATTTCGGTCACAGGAGAAAATTCTAATCCTCTAACAGAACACATGAAAATTCCTTCCAATAAAAAAAAGAGAGTTCAAATATACAATATCACAAAGAATCTTTGAATGGTTGATGAGTCAGCAACAACAAAAGACATAAAATACAAAATTTTTTCTTTGAATAATCTGATGCATTAGCCGTGGTAGTGTCTCTATATTGCTGTAAAATCAGCACAACCAGTATCCAAAGAGATCATCGCACTCTTCACAGATAAATACCGGTTACCCGTGATCCATTCCTCGTTAATATCGATAAGTATCGAACCGGCGAGTCTGAGCAAAGAAGCATCATTCGGGAAGGCTCCGATCTTTCTGCTCCTGCGTTTGAGTTCTTTATGAACTCGTTCCAGGAGATTGGTAGTCCGGATCTTTTTCCAGAACTCCGGAGGAAAAGCACGATAATTCATCAACCCGTGATGGAACCAGTGAATAGTATCAGCTGCACGAGAGAGACCCCGGCCATCGAGTTGAACTGCGTATTCCTGCAGTCTTCCAGCATCACTCAGAGATTCTTTCAGAGTCTCAGCAATCTCTTTGTGATGTTTCTGAGGGACTTTTCTGAGAACTGCCCGGATGAAGTGGACATGGCACATCTGCCATGAGGAGCCCGGGAACATTTTCCCAGCTGCGGACTGGATTCCGGTGTGACCGTCGGAGATGATGAGATCCACTTTGGTGAGACCTCGCTCCTTCAGGTCAGAGAATGTTCCTTCCCAGGTTAATTCGTGTTCTGCATCAGCAACACTTGCTCCCAGGATTTCCCGATATCCATCGGTTCTTACGCCAACAACTACGAGAAGAGCTTTGTTGACGTACTTAACCCCGTCTCTCACTTTGAAGTACGATGCATCGACGTAGAGATAGGGAATGTGGGAGTCGATGGTCCTTTCCATAAACTCCGTTACCTTCACATCGAGTTCTCGTGCCACTTTCGAGACGTATGACGCTGATATCTGGTTGACGCCCAGATGTGAGATTACCTTCTCAACATTTCGGGTTGATACCCCCTGCAGGTACGATTCGATGATCGCATTCACGAGTGCTTTCTCGGTCCGGGAATATCGTTCGAACACTTTGGTTTCAAACGGGATCTCTCGTAATTGCGGTTTCTGGAGACTGAGGTTTCCGAATCGGGTCTTGAGGAATCTGGACCGGTAGCCATTCCGATGGGCTCTCCTTGAACTCGATCCGCGTGTCTCGATACTCCTACCTGCTGTGCCACTTCCTCATTCATCACATCGTTGAGGAACCATGTGATGAGCTGTTGCATTCCCTCCTCGTTATCGGCAAGAAGTACGATGTCTCTTAGATTCATTGCCCTGTATTCTCCTTTGTTTGCAATTCACAGTTGGATACAGGGTATCTTCACTTTTTACAGCACTTCGTGTACACTACCTTAGCCGTACTCAAAGAAAAGATACTTCAAAGTCCACCTTTGCACTGCATTATTCAACTAAGATATCGATATGTATCCAAAAAAACGGACATAAATCACACCGAAAACTATCGAGAATTCAGAAAGAAGGGATGAGAAAGAGCAAAGGATATTTGACGGGCCATACCCTTGGGGTTTAGGTTGTTGGATCTAGATTCCTTCCTCCCGGATTTGAATATCCTAGGCCTTACGCACTTGGTTCCGACCGAAAGATCTAAGAGCTAATAACACCCATTGAGGGTTAGACAAACCCGGAATGGAGATCGAACGAGCGTGAATCCCCCGAAATGCACGAGCAGCAATTATGTCAACT
>Ga0315275_10005665_pt1 | contig 11859 bp, 19 predicted proteins | sample YL17G03_0_MG_FD_205557 | JGI IMG/M metagenome (GOLD analysis project Ga0315275, IMG submission 205557) | Sediment microbial communities from Yellowstone Lake, YNP, Wyoming, USA - YL17G03_0 | ecosystem: Environmental > Aquatic > Freshwater > Lake > Sediment | place: USA: Wyoming | collected... | reverse complement strand
TCGAAATCACAACGACCGGGAAACTGAAACTTGGGGCCACGGAAAAGACCGGGGCCGAGGCCGAACTTCTTATAAATGGCGGGAACGCGGATGCCTTGCACTATCATAATCCGGGGATTTACATTAACGCCCAACATTTAATGATATGGTACGAAACCCCTGTTAATTATCGTTATAATATTGCAAGTCTTGGCGGAATAAACTTACAGGACGTGCGCGTGGTCAGCGATGTTGGAACGGATGCCACGCAAATAATCGGTAAGTTCATGTTTACGAAATTGGCCGGACAAGACCACGTTCATTATCAATTCGATTTTACGTTGGGTTATGTTTCAACCTTTAACAGAGTGCGGATGGTAATGACGGATGAAGACGAGGTGGAGGGCTATTCCAGTATCACTCACGGAAGCACGGGGGGGTGGAATCCAAAAAGCGGAGACCTTGATATAAGCACTTTCACAACGGGCAAAAAAATTTATTTTTATTTGATACTGCAAACTTTTAAATCAGCCGATGGTTCCAATAATGGAAAAACAACGGGAATCAGAAAAATCTTGATTTATCCCACAACCTAAAACAATGGAGGACTGAACCGTGAAAGGCAAAGAAATTACCCTTACCGAAATCAGCGCCCGAATTGATGCCCTGACCGTGCAGGAATACGAGATGGAGGACGAGTTAAGGGCCGTCCGCCGCCAGAAGCAGGGCTTGACCAAGATTCTGGTTGAGGCCGCGACGCAGATGCAGGGCCGCTTAAACGCTATGGCAAAGGCGTTCCCGGAAACCCAGCCTGAGCTGGGGCCGGGGGGACAGCAGGAACCGCCACAGCCAGCCGCCTTAGCCTAACCCGGTCACGGTATCGTTTCAGCGTGGCCCGGCCAGCGGGAGACCGATAATACTCCCGCCTTTTGGCCTTACCCTTTTCAGACCCGCAATAAGCCGCCGTAGAAGCCCTGTACGCGGCCCGGCCCTTTTCTGAGGCTTGGTATTGCCGGACGGCCCTTGAATGAGCTACACGCCCGGCGTGGCTTATGGAATAGGCTTTATAGGCCAAGGCGCGACAGACCCTACAATTCCAAGACAGCCCATCAGCCGTGGACTTGTTTTTCGAGAAACAAGATTCATCTTTTTCAACCTTGCATTTTGGACATTTTTTCATACCTGTCTATAATATATACTTAAAAAATTAAAAATCAAAGCCAGAAATAGGGTTCAAAAGTAATCACAAACACGACTTGACACGCCTATTATATTATATACAGGAGGTCGGTAAGACAAACGAGTCAAGCTGAACTCAAGAGTTCTTTGAAAGCAGAGTTGACCGAACCCGGAAGGGAAGCCGCAAGGCCGGATTACACAAGCGAGGTCAAGGTTGAACTTACTACCTAAGTAAGTGCCGGGCACAAGCAAGCCCGGCGGGGCCAGTACGAATGCCAGCGGCGGATGCCGTGAAAGCGTGATACCCGGTTGAATACGGGTTAGCGGGAATGGCGGTGGGAAAGCCCCGGACACTATACCATAGAATTAGCAAGGCTGTGATATAGATGGTGAGGATGTGGCGCGGGCAACCGCGCCCATAAACCCCAGCGCGGGTTCCAAGGCCCGCGCACAATTACCTTTATATGGCCCGGAAGGGCGAGGAGGAGAAAATGAAAAAGTATTCATGGGTGGTGGTTCGGGAACGGCTATCGGATGGCAGTTTCGCATACAACGTGTTAAACTTGAAAGATAAAAATATTGTTTTGCACGCAACCGGCGAACAGGAGGCCGGAGAAATTTGCAGATGTTTATACGCGAACACGGTTGATTAATTTAACCGCCCTTCGGGGCAGGAGGATGAAATGGTCACAGCGAAAACAGATAACGGAATCCGGGTCACGATTAAGCGGCATTGGTTCGACATCAACGCGGATTTGAAAAGGAGCTTGGAACGGCACGCGGAGATTCGAGTGGACGGCAAGAAAATTAATTAAAAGGAGGGTATGATGAGTAGTTATAATGATTGCCCGGCATGTTCAAGTTCACGTCGCCGAAAGACGGATAAGCCTTTGGTTTTTGAGTGTAAACAGTGCGGGGCCATTTATGGAGACTGCACGCTGGGTGAAAGTTATGGAATAGTGAGGCCGCAGTTTACGAATGAAACCGTCGAGGCCAAGAACATGCGATATTATGATTTTATGACAATAGGGAGCAGGGGAGAGGAGCGGCGGCATGGCTGGTATGATCCAGCGACGGGCTTAATAGTACAGATTGGCTGAAAATAATCGGCCCGGTAATTCCGCCAGGCCAATATCATAAACAGGAGGACGACATGGCCGGAGAACAAAGTGGAACATTGAACGTGACCGTGGATGACATCATGGCGTGGGAAGGCGGGGAAATGGATAATGACCAGATCATTGAATTTTTCCAGAAGCTAATTGATACCGGGCTGGCGTGGACGTTGCGGGGCTGTTATGGAAGGACGGCGGCGGCTTTGATTGAGGCCGGACATTGCAATAGGAGGGATGCGGCATGAAATTGCAGACGTGGATACTTGGAACCGAACCGGAGACTAAAATTTATACATCAGTGAGTGCGGGTAGGGACGTGGCCTATAAAAAATTGTGTTTTTTAGTTCCTGAAAATCTCCGATGTCTCATGTCATTGAAGCGGGGAAGGATTGTTGATGAACCAGAACGGAGGAAAACATGATGCTTTTAACCAAGGCAATCAGGGCGGCTTTCCCGAAACTGAGGGAGACCGAGAAGCAGGGCAAGGACGCGAAAATCATGGCCAAATTTTTCGTGCCTTGGGGCCGGGGCACTTGGTATGCGACCGAGTTCGACGGCGAGGACACATTTTTCGGCTACGTTGATTTGGGCATGGACAACGAACTCGGATACTTTAGTTTGGCGGAATTGCAGGGACTTCGAGGCCCGGCAGGGTTGACCGTCGAGCGTGACCGGTATTTTGACCATAGCTTGAGAGAGGTTATGGAAAAGAAGGTGAGGTAATTATGCCTATTAAAGCGACGGACATCCTCAAGTTTGAGCGCATTTTCGGAACCCAACTTTCCATATTCATGCACGGCAAGCGCGGGTTTTCGATGCTTCTGTTCCGGGAGCTGATTAAAACGCCGGACGGGATTTGCGATTTAGACCATATCCTGAACGGCTGGGGCAAGGAAGCCAAGGACTTGATTTACAAGTTCATTTCTGACCGGAATCTGAATTAATTTAATCGCCCGCGAGGGCATGGAGGAAAACATAATGATTAATTATATGAATATTGGCAAGATGTTCAGTCATGGCCAAGAGGACAAAATCAAGGATGAGATTGAACATGCGCAATGGGAAACCGTTGAGCCGGGCAAAACCTATCCGATGGGTCAGGGTATGGCCGTGCAGTCGGCTATCAAAGAATTTAAAATCCCCAAGGTTTCCCATGTTGCTCTATATGGAATGCTTTCTAATTTGGGGCTATACGGGATTAGAGGGCATTATAAAAACGGAACCGTTGAAATATTCTTTGTTGACGACGGCGTTTCTTTAACTCCGGTTGCGGCCAATGAACCGGAGAGCATGGAGGTAAAGCCATGATTTGTTGTTGCTGTGGGGCAAAGACAAGCGGAAAGCAATGGTATAACCGCGATACCGGGTACGGACTTTGTAAGTCTTGCCTTGCTTATATTCGCCGTCATCGGCTCTTTGGAGGTGAACCGATGACGGAGGCCGAAATCGGGGCCTGTTACGGGGTCGAGGGCGTTCACTGTGGTATTGATTAAACTAAAAGGAGGAGCTAATGACGGGTCTTGAAAGAAAGATGAGGAAGCAATATAGAGAGGTTACGGAGCAAGTCAACCGCGAGGCCGAACCCAAAGCCGTGACGTGGTGGGACTTGGTGAGAGGTCAAACCATCGAAATCGGAAAGCAGGGCTATGAGATTTTGGAAAAGACCGGAGCCGAAATCACGTTGAAGACCTTGACCGGGAGGAACAAGGGCAAGGTTACGGTTCTGAATCAGGACAACTTTTTCAGAATCCTTGAGACGTTTAAAAAATCATAAACCATTAACGGCGGGGCTTCGGCTTCGCAGGAGAAAAGACAGATGAAAAATATCATTCCCAACGCCTCGGTACGGTTCGAGACCGTAAATGACCTGAATGATTTCGTTCAGGCCCGGAAATTTCAGGACAAGGCGATGACGGCCAGCGACCTCTTTTTCAGGAATGGCCAGATCAACGGGAACGCGGTCATGCAGACGGGTCTTGAAACGCTCCTGTATCGGCTGGACATTCCCAAGGTCTTCGCCGAGAAAATTCCCCAAGACCTCCTTGACCATAACATAAACCGGCTCCTAAAAGAAAATGGCCGGGACAAATACTTGGTTCGGTTTCAGGATGATAAGGTCAGGGCCGTGCTGTCCAATTCTTACCAGCCCATTGACGATAAAAAGGTCGTGGCGACGCTGGCGGAACGGCTGGATAATACCTTCGGCGTTACCAATGTGATTTGGGACGACCGCTTTTCACGGGTGACGGTCACGAACAAGGACAAGCCCTTTGACGTGGCCGTGGGCGACCGCTGGATCGGCGGCGTGGACTTTTTCAATTCCGGAGTCGGCTACCATGCGTTTCAGGCCATGACTTACCTGTTCCGGCTGATTTGCCTGAACGGAGCAATCGCCAAGGAAGGTATCGCGGGCGAGCGCCGGGTTCACCGTGGCAATCCCATTCTGAAATACATGACCGACATTAGGGCCGCAATCAGAAATTGTGGTTTTGACCAGCGCGAAAAAATCATGGCCTTGACCAAGGCCGCTGTGGATTCCAGTTACCTGAACCGGGTTGAGCGGTTTCTGGTTCCGGTGCTGGGCACGGAATCGGCGCAGGAGTTCCGGAAGCAAAAGCTGGACAAGGCCAAGACCCGCTACGATGTCATTAACGCCGTGACCGCCAAGGCCCATGACTTTGAAAAGAACCAGTTCGCCAAGCAAAGGGAACTGGAGGCCGTCGGCGGCAGATTGTTAATGGCCGCTTAAATGAACCGGGGGAGCGGGAACGCCCGCTCCTCCATAACCAAGGACTGAAAATGATAGGAGACGTTTTTATCGAGAACACAGTCGCCGAACTGATTAAAGTGCTAAAGCATAAACAGTATCAGGGCTTGAAGGTGCGGGCCGCAATCGTGGGTCGGAACGGAATCAAATGGGTTCCAATTCATGGGGTCTCGATTGAAGATGGCTACGTTTCTTTATTAACCGAAATCAAAGTAACTTTTTAAAAAAAGGGAGACCGAAAATGTTTAATCAACTCATCAAAATCGTGTCCGCAATCGTGCCCACAAAAACCACGTTGCCGATACTAACGAACGCGCTGGTGCGGGACGGCAAACTGTATGCGACCGACCTCAACAACTACATTGAGATTAATGAGGTCAAACTCAAGGACGGATTGCATCAATTCAATCTCTTAAAAGAGGAGATTGACCAGCCCCGGACACAGGAGCCGGAGCGTATGGCCGAGTTTCCGACGCTACCGAATGAGTGCGAAAAATCAGACCCCATAACTATAAACGCGAAAGCCTTTTTTATGGGCCTTGAGGACTTTGTTGCCAATGACGGGACCCGGCAATCGCTGACGGGCGTGTGTGTGGACAAGGACGGGAGCGTGGTCGCTACCAATGGCCACATACTGCAACGGGGCCGGAAGCTGGCGAAGACCCCGGAGACTTTTATCATACCGAACGAAGACGGGAACCGCGCCTATGAAATCATAAAGAAGGTGCTGGCTGTTTTTGGGGTCAAGGACGGAAACCTTGATTTTGAACTCCTGTATCGGGACGAAACCATTGAGGAAACCGTGAACAAGGAGAAGGTGAAGAAGACTATTTACAAGCCCGCGTGGTTACGGTTGCCGTTACCAGCTTTCGAGGGCCAGAAGAAAAGCGCGGGGTTCCTATACACAAAACTTGTGGATGCCGTGTATCCAAAATGGCAACAGGTCATACCCACAAAAAACGACCATCACGTTGATTTGGATATGACCAAGACCGAGGCATGGGCCGATTTCAAAAAGAACCTTGAAAAAGCGGCCCGGCTTTCCCATGAAAAAACACGGGCGGTGTATTCGGTTTCAGACAAACTCTATTTCTATAACGATCAGAAATTCGAGGGCTTCGTGAAACTGAATTTCGTGTCGCTGTTCCCGGAAATCAGGGAGCTTAATGTCCAGTTTTTAAGCGACATCTTCAAGCTGTATGAGAAAACCAAGGTCAGGGTATCGTGCATGAAAGGCCGTTCGTTGAGCGCGATTATTTTCGAGAACAAGGACAGGGTGTGCCTGTTAATGCCGATTCGGATACTGGAGGATGAGCGCGTTGAGGCAGTCGGCGTGGACGCTTACGGCAAAGACGGCTGGAAACAGTTGCAGGAGCAGGAACGGAAAGAGGCTGAGGCCCGTGAAGCCGCGAAAGCGGAAGCCTTGCAGAAAAAGATACTGGCCCCGGAAAAGGAGGCCGCAGAAGAAAAGGCCAAGGCCGCGAAGCCCGAACCCAAAAACGCTTAAACCAGTGAACCGCCGGGGTCGCTTAACGGCCCCGGCAGAAACGGAGACCATTATGGAGGACAAACTATTTCATCATTTTTATCCGTATTCAGAGCGAGGGCATTTATTTGAGAAGGTTGAAACCGTTGGCCCGATAAAATCGTTCAAGGTGTTCAAGAACGGGCGCTTTGATTTGGAGTTCAGGGACGGTGAAGACGCGCTAAAGCTGGCGCGGGTCTTGATCAAGAAAGCCAAGGCCCAAGATGGGTAAGCCCTTTTCAAATATGATGTGGCAGATAGATTCTACGGTTGGCGGCTACGGGGGCCGGGTCATGGGGTTTCAGGACGAGGGCGAGGCCACGGAGTATTGGTTAAAGCATCAGGACGAACTCTATAAGATGAAGCGCGGGAGCATGAAGTTCCTTGAAATCATCGAGGAGTTCGGGAAGCCTTCACTGATGCGGGGTTCGTCGCCCTATGAAATCCATGATACTCGGCTCTTGGACGCGCCCACGGGAATACTTTCAATCCACGAGACCGGATGGAACGAGGAAGCCTTGGATTGCTGGGACTCCATTATCTACCAGAAAGGCGGCATGTATAGGGGCTGGAAATGGAAAGGCAATCTCCGGCTATCGAGAATCATTGACAGGATTTGGTGAAAGGAAAAATTATGGATTATTTAAAGCCTAAACTTATCGGAATCCCTAAAGCGTTGGCGTCGGGCAAGCTCTATCTCTTGGAAGAAAAACTTAGTGAAACGTTTTCAAGGGTGGCGGAGGAGCTTGGAAAAATTCGCGGTTACAGGGCCGGGGAGTTTTATTCAAGGAGTATCCCGCAAGCCATCTTTGATTTTTTGGAATTACAGGATGATGGGGCCGCTAAAATCGCCGCTGAATCTTTCCTGGAATATTTAAAACAAAAACATGGGGCTGGCCGTGGCTAAAAAACGCTGGGCGATGGTCGCATCCGAAACCGAGAAGGAATGCGACCATCAATTCATGGCATGGTCTGGTAAGATGCCATGCACCGGCATTCGCCGTTGCTCAATGTGCGGGCTGACGGAAACAGAAATTGAAAAAGAAAGAGAGGTAAAAAATGGCGGGTAAAACAAAAAATCCATGCACTATTTGTGGGGAGCCGGGTATTCCCGGAATATACAAGGGTATGGGAAAGTGTCAGTATCATTGGAACGAGGGCGTGTTTGGAAAGAAAGTTGCAGATGAGGCAAAAAAAAGAGAGGAGGAGCGCCGTGGAAATCAAACATGACGGAACCGAGTTCTTTGCCGTGGCCACATACGAGGAACGGTTGCCGCTGAAAGAGGCCGGGTTCTGGTGGGATAAAGAGAAGCGGCGGTGGTGGACAAAGAAGACGGAAATTGCGGTGAAGCTGGAACAGTGGATGGACGAAAGCGCCCGTGAGCGCGTGCTTGCGTTCAAGGCTGAAATCGAAAAGTCAAAGGCCGCTGATGCCGACATCGAAATCCCGGTTCCCGTTGGTCTTGAATATATGCCATTCCAGAAGGCGGGCGTTGCGTATGCGCTGGCGAGGCCGGGCACGTTGTTCGGGGATGAAATGGGATTGGGCAAGACCATTCAGGCTATCGGTGTCATCAATGCCGAAGCTGGCGAGAAAACAAATTACTCGGTGCTGGTGGTTTGCCCGGCCAGTTTGAAATATAATTGGCGCAATGAGCTACGGAAATGGCTGGTGCGGGAGCGGAGTATCGGAATCGCGGATGCCGGGACATGGCCAGATACGGATATTGTAATCATTAATTACGACGTGCTGGGGCGGCATGATGCTGTTCACGGTCGGTTTTGGGATTGTCTGATTTTGGATGAGTGCCATTATTGTTTTGATTATGAAAGTAAGGTTTTAACAAATAAGGGGGAAATTGAAATAGGAAAAATCGTAGAAGATGGCCTTGACGTGTCCGTTTTGTCTTGCAGTTTATACAACAATGCTTTATCTTATAAAAAGATAAAAAGTCGGTTTATGAGATTTTGCAAAGAACGGCTCGTAAGAATAAAATTCAAAGGAGGCTATCTTGACTGCACTCAAAATCATAAAATTTGGGTCGAAGGTTTCGGATATAAAGAAGCCGGAACGTTCATTGGTGGAGAAGAATTGCGGATGGTGCGGGAACGTGTTTATGGCGAAAAAGAAAGGAAAGGATACGCCAAGATATTGTTCCTATCACTGTTCTTCAAAATCAAAAATGTCCTGTCCGGATTCTCGGAGAAAAATATCATTGGCGCTAATGAAGTCAAGGTTGAAAATGAAATGTCAGTGGTGCAGGAAAATCATTTTCAAACTCTCATCAGACATCAAAAGATTTTGCGGGCGTTCCTGTGCCGCAAAATGGAGGATGTCTTTTTCGGAAAGAAAGGAGCAGTCGAGGAGGGCGGCGAAAATAGCGCACATAAAAAACAGGGGCAGAAAACGACCAGACCAATCCCTGAGAATGAAAACAAAAAACCCGATGCGGATAAAAAAGAATGTCGAAAAAATGAGAAGGAAAGCATTGGGAAGAAAATTTGTTTTAAGGGGCGGGAATGGTTTCATATCGAAACCGCAGAAAAGATTAGCCGATTATTTGGGTTGGCCCATAGAGTATGCGGTAAAAACAGGGTCAGCGAAAAAGGAATTTCCCAAAATACCGAACAGTTACAAGGTGGATATTGCAAGCCCGGAGAAAAAAATAGCCATCGAGATAGATGGGAAGGGGCACGTTGGGAAGAAGAAAATATTAGACAAAAAAAAGGAGGATGTTTTAAAATTGTTAGGGTGGAAAGTGTTAAGATTTTGGAACCAAGAAATACTAACGCAGATGGATTCGGTAGTTCAAAGGGTCAATACGTTTATAACGTCGAAGTAGAGGATAATAATAATTATTTTGCGAATGGTATTCTTGTTTCTAACTGCAAGTCCCGAAAGGCCAAGCGCACGAAGCTGGCGCTTTCAATTCAGGCGCGGACACGGTTGCTATTGACCGGAACCCCGATACTGAATCGGCCCATTGAGTTATATACGCTTCTGCAATTTCTGGACAAGGAGCGGTGGTCGAACTGGTGGAAATACGCGAACCGATACTGTGGCGCGCTCAAGAACCGTTGGGGGCTGGACGTAAGCGGAGCCTCGAACCTTGATGAACTCCAGGAGACGTTGAGGGCTACGGTTATGGTGCGGCGGCTGAAAAAGGACGTGTTGAAGGAATTGCCGCCGAAACGCCGTCAGGTCATTGAGATTCAGGCTGAGGAGTGCGCGGGCGCGGTCAGGGATGAAAATGAAGCCTGGGAGAGTCAGCAGGGGCGGCTGACCGAACTCCGGGAGGCCGTGGAGTTGGCCAAAACTGAGAATGAGGACGAATACGCCGCCGCCGTGAACAGGTTGCGGGAAGCGGCGGGCGTGGCCTTTGCCGAAATCTCAAGGCTCAGGCACGAAACCGCGTTGGCCAAGGTTCCGTATGTGATTGATCATGTGGAGGCGGTGCTGGAAACCGGGCAGAAGGTTGTGGTTATGGCCCATCACCTTGACGTTATCGCGGCCATTGTTAATCATTTTGGAAACAAGGCGGTGAAGCTGACGGGTGATGACAGCAAGGAGGCCCGGCAGGAGGCCGTGGATGCGTTTCAGAACCGCGACGACATCCGGGTTTTCGTGGGTTCAATCAAGGCGGCTGGCGTGGGCCTGACCTTGACCGCCGCCTCAACAATGGTTTTCGCGGAGTTGGATTGGGTTCCGGGGAACGTGTCACAAGCCGAAGACCGCATTCATAGGATAGGCCAGAGCGAGAGCGTGCTGATTCAGCACATTGTTCTGGATGAATCCTTGGACGCGAGCATGGCCAAAACGCTGGTGGCAAAACAGGAGGTCTTAGACCGGGCCTTGGACGTGGTGGTGCGGGCGATGCCAGTGTTTCCGGGCGCGGAGAAAGGCGCGACCTCAGACACTGGCTACGATGCCCTGACTGTTTTGGCCGAGCGCGTGCGCGGTCACAAGGACATGATTCTGGTGAACCTTAAAGCCGTATCCGCAATGTGTGATGGAGCCAACGCGGTTGATGGCATGGGCTTCAACAAAATGGATACCGGAATCGGTAAGAGCTTGGCCCGGCAGTCTCAGCTTTCGGACAGGCAAGCGGCGCTTGCGTACAAACTGGTTTGGAAGTACCGGGGCCAGATTGGGCAGGAGGTTCCTAAACTATAATATGGAGGCAATTATAAAGCCTGTTTGTGCTGGAACTCCCGGCACGGACAGGCTTTTTTTGTTTTATGCCATTCCCCTATGAGAAAAAGTTAAGGATTGACTGGAAACGGGCTACAACCGGACACTAACCGGACACTAACCGGACGATTATTGAAAATGATGCTTGACTTTTTGTTTGACTTTTATTATATATTAGGGGCATGGTATATTCTAAGAATCATATCCGGTTTTTGCTGAACATTTTTAGCGTCCGTGAGCTGGCGTTGGAACTGTCAAAAATAGGAAGGCGGAAGTATCGCAGGTTCCGGTCGGTTTCAAAATCAGCGGTGGCGGAATGGATTGGGGACGTAAAGCCAAGGCGTGAACATAGGCTGTTGATTTTAGAGCTATACCAAAGATGCCGGGACAGCATAAGCACTTTAAACGAAGACTTTAACACAAAAAAACGGGATTCAAGGGAATCCTTAAACCTTTTTTAAGAGGAGGCCGAGCATGGTCAAGGCCAAGAAAAAGTTCACGGAGATTAAGGGGTTCCCGGAACAGCTACATGAGGCTTACAAAATAAAAATCGGGGAGAAGGGAACGGAGGTTGAAAGCAAGCAGGGTAAAAAATTTAAACCCCCGGTAAAGAACGATCATTTTACGATTCGTACTACGGAACGTGATAAAACCGGGAACTTTGTAATTGCGGTGGACGTTATGAAAAGGCTGGTTCGGTATAATGCCCGGCTTCGAGGCATAAAAGGGTTTGAATCAGAAAGTCGTGAAATTAAGGAGGAGGATTACAAGCTCGTGACCGACGTTCCGGTGCGGCTTCTGTTCGATGACATTTATAAAAATTTCAGCACGGAATTAAGTATGTATCAGGGCCGGGACATGCTGTGTCATGGCAACGGCGAAGAAGCGGAATGGTTGGGTGGGGCTGAACCCGAAATGCTCAAAGAAGGGTGCAAATGGCAAGAATGCAAATACTATGTGGGCGGGCAATGCAAAAACAAGGCTCGTCTGATTTGCGTTCTTGAATGTGCGCCGGAGCTTGGGAGCGTAGCCGTGTATCGGACAACCGGATTTCATACTATTCGCAATATCAAAACTTCATTAAATGCTATCGCGTATCAGA
>Ga0315275_10005664_pt1 | contig 11859 bp, 13 predicted proteins | sample YL17G03_0_MG_FD_205557 | JGI IMG/M metagenome (GOLD analysis project Ga0315275, IMG submission 205557) | Sediment microbial communities from Yellowstone Lake, YNP, Wyoming, USA - YL17G03_0 | ecosystem: Environmental > Aquatic > Freshwater > Lake > Sediment | place: USA: Wyoming | collected... | reverse complement strand
GAACGAAGTCAAAGTCGCTCGTGACGAAGTGGTCTCCCCTCGCCCGGCTGCCGAAAAGAATCAACTCCTCCACATTCATTCGCCTCTTCAGGGTCTCTGCAAAGTGCCTCGCCGTCACAGATGTCTGCCGATCCATTCCAGCACCTCCTTGACCGCAGAAACAGTCCGGGCGGCGATCGCCTCATCATACAACTCTTCCGGCGACTCCTCCGCCGCCATCGGGTATCGGGTGTTGACGTATTCAGCCGTCAGGTCCCGAAGAAAACTGTGGAACCGCTCCGGCACGCCGCACACCTTCGCAAGGTGTATGAGCGAATGGCCGAAGAGCTCCGGTGTCTGCGGGTTGCGTTTTCGCTTCAGCACGAGAGCCTTCAAGGCCTTCTCCGCGGCCTGCTGGCAGAAAAACACCGACGCGTAGTAGCGGCCTTCCTTCAAATTGACTTCGGCTGTCTTCGCGTTCGCCTCCGCCTGCTTCCACCACGCCTCGATCTCTGACCTCATGAACAGAATTGGGAACCGCGGCTTAAAAGGTTTCCGACATGGACAGGGCCGCAGAGCCCCGTCGTCACCTGTTGATGGCACCTCTTCTCGCTTGCGGCCGGGCCGAAAGCTATTAAAACCCGCGCGACCAACATTGACGTGGGGGTATTACTGTAACGAAAAACCGCTGATTGGCGGGCCTTTTCGTTACTGTAACAACCGGTCGTTATGGGAGACGTGGACAGGCACCTGAGGATGGCGCAGGAAAAACTTGCGGCCCTGAAAGAGGCTTACGGAAAGCAGCAGTACACGGTGGTGGGCGATCTGGCCATCAAGGTAGTCGAACACCTCATCGAAGCCGATGCCGCATCCCACAACGTGCACTTCGGAACCCACCGCGAGCGGCAGACCTACGCCAACCACGAATACCCCCACGCTATCACCGTGGCCATGAGAAGGATATGGTTTGCTTATGGCGACCTGGGCTACGACGGCACCAACGGCCACCGCGCCAGGCTGGTCATGAGACATCTCGAAACCGTCGTACGATTCCTGGAGAACCGGTTGGGGAGAACGCTATGGAACAACGCAGACTCCTGAACCGGATCGTGAAGGCCATCAGCCCCTTGCCCGGCGTACTGGCCATCGTGCTTTACGGCAGTTTCGCCCGGGGCGACTATGGCCCGAAATCGGACGTGGACCTGCTCATTCTGGTGAACGGGCCAGACCAGGTCCACCCTGTCGAGGAGCGTCTCGCCGAGCAGGAATTCGGCCGCCAGATCCAACCCATGGTTCGGACCCTCGGCGATCTCGCGCAAACCGACACAGGGCTGCTGAGCAACGTCTTCCGCGAAGGCCGGCTTCTGTTTCTGAACGGGCCGCTGGATCTGCCCGCGTTCTTCCTCTTGGACCTCAAGCCCTTCGCCCTGTACACCTTCACCCTGAAAGGGTTGGCACAGCCGGACAAGGCCAGATTCAACAGAATCCTTTATCCCCACAGGACGCGGGGTTATCCGTATCGTGGCCTGCTGGTCGAACTGGGCGGCACACGGGTGACGAGCGGCTGTTTTCTCCTGCCACAGGGCTCTCGCCACAGGATCGAGCGCGCCTTCAGGAAACACCGCGTGGATTTCCAGTCGCGGCAAGTGTGGTTGTGAGCAGAGGACAGTCGCCACTTTCACATTCGCCGGAATGGGGCTCGTTCTCGTTTCCCTCGTGCCTTCCTGGCCTGCCGGACTCGTGCCCGTCGAAAGGTGGAACGAAACCTAACCCACTCCAAAGCGGAAGGCGTAAAAAGCCCTGAGCCAATGACACGAAGTTGCCGTAAGTGGCATTTCACGCCACCTGGCGCAATTCCTTATCAATCGGGTGTGGGGAAGCGCGAATCTCCTCAACGAGCTTTTTCCCAACGAAGTTGACGCCGCCATTGATTCCGAGCCATTTTCATCATTGCAGCAACATCGGCATGCTCGGCAAGATGCGGGCGGCACGTATAAGAGCCCAGTACCAGCATCACCATGATGGAAACGGAAAAGGGACTCGAAAACGACCGCTCAGACACATGCGGTCCGTGCACGCAGAAGCGCGACCTCGACGAACGCGAGGCAGAAGGCGGTAACGTCGAGAATTCTGTTTTCGTTCTCAAAGTAACTCTGACCGGCGCCAGGAGCGTCTGGCGGCGAATCGCCGTGCGAGGCGATCAGACGCTCGATGATCTTCACGAGGCGATCTTCCAGGCTTTCGACCGGGACGACGAACACATGTACTCGTTCTTCTTTCCCCGGCCGGGCCTCAAAGGACAGGCCGCCCTCCATGACGCGGAGGAGTACACGCATCCGTTCAACGCGGCCGAGCCAGGCCCCTTTGCCGGCAAACCCCTGAAGAGCGCCGGCACAACCAGGCTGTCGGCCCTGGGACTCACGGCGGGCCGCACCTTCCTGTACCTCTTCGACTTCGGGGACGAGTGGTGGCACGAGATCACCGTGGAAGAGACAGATGCCCCGGACGACAAGGGGCAATACCCGCGGATCATCGAGAAGAGAGGCAAGTCTCCGCCCCAGTACCCGGATCTCGAGGAAGACGTCATAGAATGGGACGGCGCCGTTGTGCTGCCCACGAGGGGTGCTCAACCTGCACCCCTGCCAGGTTAGACTATCGCAACCGGCTGCATGCCTGGCGGAATGGCAGGTGGACGTCGAGTGGCCCGGCCCCGCCTTTTTCCCGTGCCACCAACCTCGGCATGCTCTATACGATCGTTCTTCCCGCCGGCCTGACCCACATAGCGGCCTCGCGGACTTGGGACACGATTAACGGCCTGGTTGGCGTCCCACAAGGGACACATTTATAAAGTTTAGCCTCATATCATCGTTGTGAACGACCACCCCTCGCGCATCATTTTAGATGACGCTCCGCTTCGTGAAGACTTCGTCCCGGCCAACCTCGTTGCTCGCAACACGCAGGCAAAGCTCATTGAGGCACGCCTCGAGCCCCTGCGGAGCGGCCGAAAACCAGTCCACCTCTGGCTGCATGGAGCTCCGGGATCGGGCAAGACAGCCACCGCAAGGGCGGTGCTGGCCCGTATTCAGCGAGAGACCGCAGTGCCCTGCCTGGTGGTCAACTGCTGGACCAGGGACACACTGTACGAGATTCTGGACCAGATCGTTACGGAGTTGAAGATCTTCCGCGCCGAAGAACACCGGTCCAGCGTGAAGATGGAGAGGTTGCAGCGTCACCTGGGCAACCGCTGCATGGTCATCCTGCTGGACGAGATAGACAGGATCGCGCCCTGTGAGCGGGCCAGGGTTCTGTACAGCCTGGACGCCCTCGGCAACACCGGCCTGATCTGCATATCCAACACCCTCGGCGCCCTCTGCGAGGTGGAAAAGCGGATCGTATCGAGGATCAACCCCCGGACAGTCAGTTTTGAACCCTATTCAGCGGGGGAGGCCGTCGAGATACTCTCACGAAGGGCGGAACTGGCACTCGCCCAGAACGGGTGCCCGGCCCACCTCGTAAAACGCATCGCAGCCGTAAGCAACGGGGACGCCCGCGTGGCGATTCAAACGCTGAGGAACGCGGCAGAGGCGGCCCAGCGGGCGGGGCACGAGGCCATCATGCCGTCTGATGTCTCCGCCGGCTGGAACGATGCCCACGCAACCAGGTCCGGCCAGGTGCTCGCCAACCTGACCGAGGATCACAGGATGCTCTGCCAGATCGCGCGCCAGCAAAAGGAAGTGCTCTGCACCGCCCTCTGGGAGACCTACCTGGACCGTTGCAGCCAGGCGAACCGCAAACCTATTGCATCCAGAACATTCTCGGCCTACGTCAGCCAGATCGTTCGCCTGGGCCTACTAACCTGCGAGCGAGCACGGGTTAAGGGGAACGTACGACTGCTGAGGGCCGACAAGTGACGCACTGACCTCGCCGCGACTCAACCGTCTGATTGCGGTCATTCTCGCTCCTGTCCGCAGATGCAGGCCCAACCATGGCGACACCCTTAACTTCGGGTCGCTCGTCACACCGAGTGCACTATTGCACCGGCGTGCATGGCTCTGGCCCTGTACTTAACCGACCACCCCTGGTGGGCTTTCTGCCGCGGACAGGAACCGCTCCGGCGGCTAGTATCCGCACCAGTCAATCGAAATACGGAGCCACGCTGCTTGACCTTGGGGCCTTACATGTAAGGCACTCTATTTAATAGCCTTCGCGAACTCGGGCATCAGTTTTCCTTCAGCCCTCTTCAGGTGCTCCCGGTAGGTCTGAACGGACACGCCCATCGTCTTCGCAAGATTCTTCAGGTCTGTCCTCTTGGGCCACGAGTAATAGCCGCGCTCCAGGGCAAGCTCAATCGCCCTCTTCTGCTGGCCGGTGAGTTCCGGAAACAGGTGCATGACGTACACGTCCCGCACCTGCGCTTTTCTCAGACTCAAGACGCTCACTTCTTTGATGTTCCTGTTCCGCTTTTGCGCCAGGATAAAAGCGTTGATCGCCCCCCTGTCCCAACTGGCCAGCCGCCAGTATTCGTAGCCGTCCAGGTCCACTTCCACGGGCCTGACCATGATGAGCCTGGGATTGTAGAACGTGGAAGGTATCCTGTCTTTCCTCACTTCCGTGAGGAACACGGTGTCGCCGTCAGACTCCATGTGCCTGACCCTCGGATCTCTGGCGAGGCTGTTTACGAATGACCTGACGTCCTCCGGCCTGCCGTACAGGGTGTGAATCTGGGGCGCGTAGGTGATGCCGCGTTCTGTGTACACGCTGAACGGCATTCCTATGCTCATCGTTTTGAATTGCCTGCAGCGGTTTCCCATGATGCAGTCGTGCCTTATCTTCAACGTGGCGACCCACATGTTAGATATTGGTGGCGCAGGGATTTAATGGCATCGCATTCGTTGAACCTCGGCGTGAGCGTAACCCTGTGCCTCCGATACCGGTCTCCGGCCACAGGCACAAATTTTCTGGCGTTGAGGAACCGCTGGGCCTAGCATACCGGAGGCCTCCATGCAGTCCATACAGGAACGCTACGGTCTTTCGAACCGGGTGGTTTCGGCCGGCAGAAACCAAGTTAGCATTTCGGTTTGGGGCGAACCAGCAATGGTCGGAAAGACACGCCTCCTTGAGATTGCCGACCGGTTCGGCACGCCGGTATACATCTACGATGCAGCCAGGATCCGCGAGAACCTTGCGCTGATCCGCAACACGATCCAGTACCGTCCCCTTCGTATACACTTCGCGGTGATGAGCAATGCCAACCTGGCCCTGCTGCGGCTGGTGCGCGGCTGCGGAGCGGGAGTACACGCATCCTCGCCCGGCGAACTGGCGCTGGCCACGCGGGCGGGGTTTGGCGCGGCAGAGATCGTCGTGACCGGGTGCAACTTCACCGAACCGGAAATCAAAAAGATCGCCCGGGCCCGCTGTGCGGTCAACGTGGACTCCCTCGGGCAGATGGAGAAGTTCATCCGGATTGGCGGGCTGAGGAAGGTCGGGATCAGGCTGAATTCGGAGATGAAGCCGCCCAGGGGGGCCATCAATGTGGCCGTCGGCCACAACTCCAGGTTGGGCATGGACAAGGCCGATATCCCCAGGGCTCGACGGCTCGCGGAGCGTAGCGGCGCGCGACTGGTCGGCTTGCAGATGTACAGCGGGACCAATATCCTGGATCCGGGGCATTTTCTTCGGGAGCTGGACGAACTCATAGCCGCGGCGCGGGAGATTCCTGATCTCCGGTACATCGACCTGGGAGGCGGCTTCGGCATACCCTACAGGGAGTCGCAACGACCCTTTGATTGGCGTGCGTTGGAGATGCAGGTTTCTCCTCGCCTGAATGCACTTTCGCGGGAAAAGCAAGTGCCCGTTGAACTGAAACTCGAGCCAGGACGTTGCGTGATCGGCAACGCAGGCGTTCTGGTTTCCAGGGTCGTGGACGTCAAGAGAAGAAACGGCACGGTGTTTGTAGGGTGCGACACGGGCCTCAGCAACTTCGCGCGACCGTATGTCTATGGCCAGTTCCACCGCACCACGGTGATTTACAGGGGACGAAGCCGAGGAAAACGCGGCCGGCTGGTGATTTGTGGCAACACGGTGGCCGCCAGAGACATCCTGTCAGAGCCCATGCCCTCGCTCCCGGCGCCCCGCGAGGGTGATCTTGTCGTTTTCTCCGACGTTGGCGCCTATGGGTTTTCGATGAGCTCGCATTTCTGTGCACGGCTGCAGCCTGCGGAAGTGCTGGTCGATGGCAAGGCAATCAGGCTCATCCGCAAACGAGAAGAGACGGAAAGCCTGTGGCACGGGCAGGAGGCATGAGGTGGGCGTCGCACGGATAGGAACGGTATCCGTTCTCGGCGTCGGGAGAATGGGGTCGACGTTGATCCAGGCGTTTCTGTCGCGCAAAATCCTCAGGGCAGAAGAGATTATTGGAACGCATCACGACCCTCGCAGGGCACGACAGATCCGCCGAGCGCTCGGCATCACGGCCGTCACGGACAATAGAGCCGCCGTGGCCAGATCAGACCTGATCCTCCTCTGCGTCAGACCCCAACAAATGCCGGCCTTGCTCAACGAGATTGCGGACTCCATCCTGCCCAGACACACGGTGGTGTCGGTCGCCGTCGGGGTCCCGCTTTCGTGGCTAAGGAGAAGGTTGCCCCGTTGCGGGGGCTTGTTCCACGTGCATCCCCCATCCCAGCTGATGACCGGAGCGATCGGCCTTTCCTTTCTTGCTCACAAAAGGGGGAGTTCTGCTGTAAGGCTTCGTCGGGTGACAATGCTTTTTCGGGGTCTCGGTCCCGTGGTCTGCGTACCTGAGAATCGAATCGACGCTTATGCCATCTTTGCCGGCTGCGGCCCTGCCTTCTGGGCACATCTGGGACTCCTGTGGGTGAAACTCGGTGGCAGGTACGGCATTCCACACTCCATCGCCAGACAGATAGTCGCTGCTACGCTCGCGGGCTTGTTCAAGGGGGTCCAAGGAGGAACGGCGAATCTCGAGCAGCTCATAGGGAACATAGCAACCCCTGGTGGGATAACGGAAGCGGGCCTTCGTTCCTTGGATAAAGCAGAACTTGAGAAAGTCCTGAATGAGATGGTAGTGGACTGCCTTGTCCGACTCGGGCGCATCCGAAGTCAATTCATGTCGGCATGCGATTCGTAGGTGGCCCCGCCAACGTTATCCCCAACTTGTCCGTCTTGGTTTCTTGAGCTGCGAGCGCGCGAGGGTGAAGGGGAACGTACGACTGCTGAGGGTTGCTGCTCAACGGCCAGATTGAGCGGCGCATGCAGGCTGGCCTTCCCCCCCGTCGTGGTGGAGGTCAATATTCAAATCCTCGAGTATCTCTGGTTTGTCCTTCGCTGCAACATACGCCATTTCAAGCACATGGATGATTTCACGGACACGCTGATAGTGGAAGAACTTCTCAATCGTGTGCCGCGCCCAAAACGTTCCAATCACGATGAGCCCACAAGACAGAAAAAGCGGGAAGAATCGCATCAACTGCGAGATATCCAGATCCGTCCACGCCCGACCTGCCGCCATCAAGGCTATAGCGAAACCCGCGGCGGAGACCCACATTAGCGACCTCGAAAGATACCAGACGGAAGACATCAGACGAACATGCGCCTCATTTCTCGTAATCGTTCCACACTTCTCCGGGAAGGCGAACTCCAATCTCATCTTCAGGATGTTGACAAAGGCCTTCGTCCTGTGGCGGTGGGTGTTGGGTTCTTCCCCGTGCCATGGAACCATCTCCGCCAGGTGCTTGAGCTCTCGGTCCTTCAGATACTCGTGCAGGAAAAGGTATGGAAACTCGACATTCGGCCGGCTGGAGCGATCTCCGTACCACAGCACCCACTCCGCCAACCGGTTGAGTTTGGCCACCTTGCAGCATCGATAGAGAAGGCGCAACGGCTTCTTAGAAGGCTCCTTGGGCACCTTGGGAAAGCGCACTGCCCCGTCACCCAACTTTAGCGCCTGCCTTATGCAGAAGACGCTGCTCTCGTCTGGCACCTTCGGGTCTTGCCGAAAGAAGAAGTGCCCCAGCACATACGAAAACGCGAGTACAAAGAAGATGGTCTCAAAACGGATCACACCAAGCAGCTCGGCGCAGCCGGCAAAGGAGAGCGATGCTCCTGAACCTGGTGAAAGCAGAGCGCCGCAAAGTGCTGCCACAGGCCAACCGAAACCCAACGTGGCAAGAAAGACAAAGAGGAAACCCGGGACCAAACTGCCCATGAACTCAACAAGGAACTCCCGAATTGTCTGACGAGGTGGAAAGCCGTTCACCTGCCGTCCTCCTTACACTCGTCCTTCAAAGCCGCGGGGAAGCTCTGCGCATCGCACGGCTCAGAATAACAGAGTTACACGCCTCTCCGCCTCCGCCACGGCAAGCCTCCTGACGTGAGTATTTCTTATATCCTCAGCGCTTCGGTTCCACAAGCGATATCTCCCGACCAGGAGTCTCCCGTGCCGTGTCAGGTAGCGATTGGGTGAATGCAAGGACATGTTGGTCGGGCTCGATGGGCGGAGGCGCTATGGCTCTCGTCAGTGTGTTCATGCAACTCTGGCAGTCGTCTATGGCCGAAACGGCTTACGCCCTTTACCCACCACCCAGCCGAACAGGCGCACGAATCCCCCCTGCCAGGTTTCCGTGGGATGCAAGGGTAACTGCTTTAGCCGCTCTGCCTGCAAATTCAACATGATAGGGATTCTCGCCACCGGCGACGCTCTCAAGCATAATACGGTTGCACGCTGTGTGCAAGATGCCGGAGTATTCGCGAGAACCCAACCATCTTCAGCATGACAGGCGGGCCGCACGCGTAATCCTTAACCAAGCTGGGGCCTGAATCATGTAGTGGCCCGTGGCGGGCGAAAATCTCGGCCCCACCAATTCACGACATTTTCCTACAATCCCAAATCTCAAACCCCGGTCCGCGTGCTCTGCACACGGCCCGTATTCAGCCAAGGCTGACCACACGCCCCGAAGCAGTGCCATCTCCCTGCAAACAATCTGCCTCTTCCCGGCGGAGTCCCCTCGACTCGGAGTTCGATCTGACCACAGCCAGGCGGAATGCGCTTACTTGAAAGCAACACTGCGGGTAGAATCCAACAAACTGAAAGGAGATGCAAAAATGAACGAGCAGCAGGCGAACGCGGTTGCACAGGCCCTCGGCGGTCTGACCTGGAACTCGGGCGGCGGCATCTGGCTCGTGTTGAAGGAACGGTCCGACGGGAAGCTCGTCGTGATTTCGGACGAAGTCGTCTGTGAGTACGCCAGCCAGGCGGATTTCGAGAACGGAGTGAAAGAGACGGCTGCGATTCGTCTGTGCTGAATCGCCCTGACCGCAGTCCCACAATTCCTGCCATGCGCGGCCCCCGGCATGGAATACCCTTCCTCTGTGACGCACCTCCTCAGGCGACATCCTCACTTTTTCCAGATTCACGTACACGCCCCGCGCGTTCAGTAAAGGCTGACCATAAGTCCTGATGCCACACGGCCCGCTTGAGCGTGCCATGTTGGTCCAAGTGGCCGTACCTCTGTTTTCCCGGCCCGCCCCACCGTGAGGGCGAGCACTACCCATGTCTCTGTCCGAAAGGAGATGCTCCAATGGCTTGGCGACCGCACGAAAACCTGATCGGTGGCGAACTCAACAATTCTGTTCCAGGGAAGGTGACGGGCTGGATCATGTTCGTTGGGATGGATAAGCCGGTGAAGTTAGACCTGGTGGGCGATTTTCACCGGGACATCCGAGGAACGAAGGTCCGCATCCGTAACCCGAACCCGACGAAGGACGGCGACCGCGCGAAGTATCTGGAAGGCTTCTCGCCCATCCAGACCGGCGATGTCGGAGACATGACAGCCGGACTCCCCCCGGCAGACTACATATCTGGGCATGTCTATCTAGAGTGGTACTCCGAACAAAACGGTCGGGTCGTTTTGGAACTGGACCAGGACCAGATCGAAGTGATCGGTACACCGATCCCCGCCTGCGAGTCCGATCCTGTTTCGCGCGAGAAGCAGGCCCAGAACATGGCCGCGTTCCTTGGCGGGTTGGCCCAGGATCTGGGGTTGCCGCCGGGGCGGACGATCTGCGTCGGTGCGGCCACGGTCTCAAAACCCTTGAAGGAAGGCATCGCTCGCAAGCGACCCCATCGGATGCAACTCCTCACCAATGAGATCCGCCGCAAACTTCCTCCCCTCGGGAGCCAGGACAGCAAAGGCGGCAAGGCTGTCGCCTACGTGAAGTTCTTCACTCCAGACAGTTCGTGGACTTGGTGGGCGACTGAGTTCGACGGCCAGGACACCTTCTTCGGCCTCGTGGAAGGGCAGGAAAAGGAACTCGGCTACTTCAGCCTCTCGGAACTTGAGGGCGTGCGCGGGCCGATGGGCCTTCCGATCGAGCGGGACCTGCACTGGACGCCCAGGACGCTCGAAGAGATCGCCCCGGAGATGTTTACAGAAAGGGCGCAGCCATGAAACCATTCTGCGACAACCCGAACTGCGAGGCCCCGGGCTTCAAGGTAGTGCCTGTGTCCGCCAATAAGCCGTCCGACCAGAAGCGGACCCTCTGTGCCACCTGCGAGGAGGCTTATACCTGGGGCGTCCAGCATGGGAGGATGACCAACCAGACGAAGGAGGTCTGGTTTGTGGCCATCGCCGACCGCGGCATCGTAGCCTACGTTCACGCCTACGCCGACGCGAAGACCGCCATCAAAGCCCTGGCAACCTACCTGGCGGAGTTCAACGGGTATGCGGGGCCAGCCAATATCCGCGCCATTCGTCGCTGGCTCCGCCGGCACGATGAAAACCTGAGCGTGGAGATCACCTGCCAGGCCTGGAAAGAAAGGAGTCCGCAGCCATGAGCAAGCCACCAATCACGCACCTCGTCATCGACACATCGAGCACCAACGAAGACTATAACGGCGACTGCGACTATACCCTGGTGCCGATGACCGCCGCCTACGTGGCCGACCTCCTGGGGTACATGGCCGAGGTCGTCCGGTTGCACAAGGCCGACGACAGCGTCTACAACCTCGAATGCTGGGACGCGACGCCCTCGTACTTCCGCTTTAGCGACAGGCTGGAGGCCATCCGGGACATCTACGGTGATCTGGCCGTGAATGTGCCCAGGGGTGATCCGATCCTGCTGACAGAAGACCCGAAGTTCAGCGAGGAGGAGTTTCAGCGGGTCGAGTGCCGCACGGTCCAAGTGTCGGTGGATGAGGTCTGGTGGACGGCCTACGTCAAATTCACCAACGTCCGCATCGAGACCGCCCGCGTCTCCAAGAAGACCCTCCTTAAGATCCAGGACCGGTTCCCTGAGGAGGAGCGCCGTCACACCGGCAAGAGACCTGTGCCGCCGCACCCGGCCATCAGGCACATCCACGACCTGCTGTACCTAGACATGCGCGGCGCGAGGACTTTTTACAATCCTAGTAAGACCTGGGACGCCGACACGCTCTCCCAGATCGCCGAGGTCGTTGCCAGATACATCCCCAGGCCCCAGCCCGTCAAACCGGACGGCCGCTGACGGATCGCTTCCTTCGTCGCCGGCCGGACAGCAACAATCCATGTTCCATTACGCGCACCGCCAGGACAGGTCCACCTGGACCTCCTGGCCTTACCTAAGGAGAACCAGCATGGGTGCAGACCTTATCTGCTTCATTGCTTTGGGTCCAAGGAAGATCAGCCTCAGCGATCGCAAGGTCAAGAAGGTCGCCCGGCAGGTCCGGGAGTATCTGGACGGCTGCATCGTGGCCGCCGAGCGGTTGCTGATGGGCCAGAAGAACGTGCCGGACCCGTGGAAGAAGCCAATGGATGCCAAACGGAGCCTCACGCTTCGCCTGATCTCCTCGACAGACGACAACGCCCCCAAGTTCAGTTCGAT
>Ga0315275_10005663_pt1 | contig 11862 bp, 8 predicted proteins | sample YL17G03_0_MG_FD_205557 | JGI IMG/M metagenome (GOLD analysis project Ga0315275, IMG submission 205557) | Sediment microbial communities from Yellowstone Lake, YNP, Wyoming, USA - YL17G03_0 | ecosystem: Environmental > Aquatic > Freshwater > Lake > Sediment | place: USA: Wyoming | collected... | reverse complement strand
CATTTATCAATCGAAGATTGTCAATGCGGAAGAAGCGGTCAGGGCGATAAAATCGGGCAATCGGGTCTTTATGACCGGCAATGTTTCCGTGCCGAAAATCGTGCTCACCGCCCTGGTCGAATACGCTCCGAGCCTGAAAGATGTGGAGATTTGTCAGGCGCTGTCTGTTGGGCCTGCTGAATACGTTGACCCGGCGATGGAGGGTCATCTGCGGGTGAACACGATGTTCATCAGCGCGAACATCCGCAAAGCCGTGCAAGAAGGCCGCGTGGATTTCACGCCGGTCATGCTTTCTGAATTCCCGCTTTTGTTCAAAAATGGCTTCCTGCCGGTGGATGTGGCGACGATACACCTCTCGCCGCCAGACGAGCATGGCTTTTGCAGCCTGGGCGTGGAGGTCGGTTTGACAAAATCTCCGGCCGAATCAGCCAGGATCATCATTGCTGAGGTCAATGAACAAATGCCGCGCACGCTGGGCGACTCGTTCATTCACGTCAACCGCTTGAATTACATCGTGCCGGTCAATTACCCCATCCCTGAACTACCGATGGGAGACGAAGGGCCGTCCGACGTGATCGAGAAGATTGCCGGTTTCATCGCCGAGTTGATCCCCGACGGCGCCACCATGCAATTGGGCATCGGTGCCATCCCGGATGCTGTCTTGAAATACCTGTATCACAAGAAAGACCTGGGCGTTCACAGTGAGTTGTTCTCGGATGGCGTGATTGATCTGGTGGATGCAGGTGTGCTGACCAATGCCCGCAAGAGCCTGCATCCGGGCAAGATCGTGGCGGGTTTTATCCTAGGCACCAAGCGTCTGTACGATTGGGTGGACGATAACGCCTTGATCGAGTTCCATCGCACCGAGTACGTCAACGATCCATTCGTCATCGCGCAGAACGAACGTATGGTGGCGATCAACTCGGCCATCGAAGTGGACCTGACCGGTCAGGTTTGTGCGGACAGCATCGGACCGAAGCTCTACAGCGGCGTTGGCGGGCAATTGGATTTCATCTACGGCGCTTCCCGCTCCAAGGGCGGTGTGCCGATCATTGCCCTGCCCAGCTCCACCACCTTGCGTGACGGGACACCCATCAGCCGCATCGTAGCCATGCTCAAACAAGGCGCGGGCGTGGTCACCTCGCGCAACCATGTCCGCTACATTATCACCGAAGGCGGCGTGGCCGATCTTTACGGCAAATCCATCCGCCAGCGCGCCAATGCGTTGATAAAAGTTGCCCATCCCGATTTCCGCGCCCACCTAGAAAAGCAGGCTAAGGAATTGAACTACATATGAACCCCAGCTCCCATTTTAGGAGAGAGGCGGAGAGGCTGTTTCTAAGTGGTAAAAATGTTCATTTATTCCGCTCGAGACAGCTTCCCCGCCGCCGAGGACGGCGGGGAGAGCCTAATAAGAGAGCGGGAGGGTGAGGGCTTTCATGGAACGCAAAGCCAAGATCGTCGCTACGATAGGGCCTGCCAGCCAGGATGACGCCATTCTTGAGCGTCTCATCCAGGCTGGGATGGATGTGGCGCGGCTGAACTTCTCGCACGGCACTCAAGCCGAGCACGCCGCCCGGACCTCAAGCCTGCGTCGCCTCGCTGGATGCCTGGGCACTGCCCTGGCCATACTCCAGGATCTGCAGGGACCGAAGATCCGCGTAGGCGTGCTGCCTGCACCGCTGACGCTGGCCGTCGGCCAGACAGTGGAACTTTATCCACAAGAAGACACATCACCGCTCACGCAACACGCATCACATGTCACCATACCGGTAGACTTTCCCGAACTCTTTCGAAGCGTTTCCTTAGGCAACCGCATCTTGATGGACGATGGGCACCTTGAATTGACCGTTCAGCAGGCAGATGGGAAAACGATTACCGCGCAAGTCAAGGCCGGCGGCGTGTTATCTTCACACAAGGGCATCAACCTCCCAGGCATCCGGTTGGATATCCCCAGCTTCACTGAAAAAGATGCGCAAGACCTGGCTTTCGGTCTTTCTCTAGGTGTGGATGCCGTGGCCGTATCTTTTGTGCGGAGTGCACAAGATGTTGTTCAAGTACGCCAGGCTATGGAGAAGTTATCGCCCGGTAAATCCCCCCTTCTGGTAGCGAAATTGGAGCGTCCCGAAGCGTTGGCTGATTTAGAAGAAATCCTGAACGTCGCGGATGGCGTCATGGTGGCGCGCGGCGACTTGGGGGTCGAGATGGCCCCGGAAGATGTACCCGGGGCGCAGAAACGGATCATCCAGGCTGCCAATCGGCGCGGGAAGCTGGTCATTACCGCCACGCAGATGCTCGAATCGATGATTCACAACCCGTTGCCGACACGCGCGGAAGCTTCTGACGTAGCCAACGCCGTCTTCGATGGCACGGACGCGGTCATGCTCTCCGCCGAGACCGCAGCCGGTGAATACCCCGTCGAAAGCGTGGAGATGATGGATCGCATCGTCCGCCAGGCGGAAGCGGGATTCACCGAGTGGGGGCACACCCAGATTATGGAGGCATCCGAACACGACGATGCGGCAGCCATTGCCAATGCGGCACGTGAATTGGCTCACGATCGGGACGTGGCCGCGATCGCCGTCTTCACTCGCTCCGGCCGGACGGCTGCCCTGATGGCCAAAGCCCGTCCGTGTGTGCCGATCCTGGCTTTTACACCTGAACCCCAAACTTACCAACGTTTGGCGATAATGTGGGGGGTAACGCCCTATATTGTCCCCTTTGCGGATACGGTGGAGGAGATGATCGCGCACGTCGAAACCGCGCTGAGGGTCTCCGGTATCGTCCAACCCGGCCAGCAGGTGGTGCTCATCTCCGGCTTCCCCGTCGGGGCGATGCGCCCGCCGAACATGGCGCTGCTGCATACGGTGGGATAAAGTTACTATTCCCTGCTTGAGATCAATAACCCAATTCCAATTAGCACGCCGCCGAGGATGAACAGCGGCGTGATTTTATCTCCAAGGAAAACCACGCTTAATATTGTCCCAACGACTGGCTGGGCAAAGAATGTCAGGGATGCCACGCCCGCTTCCAGGCTGGCGAAGGCTGTATTCCACAGGTACATGGCCAGGGCGGTAGAGATGATTCCCAGGAATAATACCCCGCCTACCACACCCCAACCGATGTGGCCGATGCCCTGTGTGGAGACTTCCCAGATTCCCATTGGGATGCTGACCGGCAATCCGCCCAGGAATGCGATCAGGCTGGTGGACAAAACATCAATATCTTTCGTCACTTTGCGGATCAGCACCGAATAGAGCGCCCAGGTCAAGGCGGCCGCGACCAGGCTCAAGTTTCCCCAAAACAGGGAGGGGGAGAGCTGCGCCGTGCGCGGTTCGATGACGGCCAGCACGCCGAGCGAGGCGACAAGCAGCGCCAGCAGGCGGCGTGGGGTGATTTTTTCTCCGAGAATAAAAGCGGCAAAGAGAAGCACAAACGCGGGTGTAGCAGATGTGACTAAACTGCCGTTTGCCGCGGTGGACATTTTGGTTCCGACGAACTGGAATCCAATCGAAATCCCATAACCCACAAAGCCAACGCCAAACACTTGCCAAAATTGCGTACGGGTAGTGCTGAGTATAATCTCCCCAGAACCAGCGTCAGGAGACGCTGGACTCCGGCCTAGTTGATTATCTCCGGCGTCGGGAGACGCCGGAGTCCAGCTTAGGGGAGTCTCCCTAATGCGCCTGACAAGCTGTATGCCGAACAGTACCAGGATGCCGAGAGCCAGCCGCAGGGTGATGAGCGTAAAAGGCGGGATGACTGCCATGACGGCTTTGCTGACCACGTACATCCCGCCCCAGATGGCCGCGGCGGTCAGACCGGCGAAGAGGCCGAACGATTTTTGCATGTGTCAACAACTCCCCTCTCCTTTTAGGCGAGGGGCAGGTGGTGAGATCTTACCCCCTCTCAGCATTGAGCTTGTCGAGGGTTTCGCGGGCAGGTCTCAGGTCCGGATCGGTCAGGCGGTTGAGGGGCGTTTCGGGCAGGTTGTAGAGGTCGGTCAGCGCCGGGCGGCCAGTCTCCAGGTAGATCAAGCCGGTTACCATCCAGTTATTCCGTTGCGCTTCTTCCATCATCCGCAGCGCCTGCCAGCGGTTGGTCGGATCGTAATCTTTGTCCAGTTTTTTTAGTATGACCAGCGAACCATCGTGCATGGTCACCTCGCGGGTCGTGCCTTCCTCGAAATCTTCGACAGTGATCTCGTCCAGAGCGGGGACGAAGGAAATTTCGTGTAGCGGCGCTTCGTGATCCTTGCCCCAGGTGTAGGAGTGAAAGGTGTTTTCCTGGTTATTGAAAGTGACGCACGGGCTGATGATGTCAAGCACAGCGATGCCGTGGTGGCTTAAGGCAGCCTTGAGCAGTTCCTTGACTTGCTTGGGGTCTCCGGCGAAGGAACGCGCCACGAAGGTAGCGTTGGAGGCCAGGGCTTCCATGCAGATGTCCACCGGCATGTAGAAGTTGGTTCCTTGGTGCTTGAGTTCCAGGCCAACCTCCGCGGTGGCCGAGAACTGGCCTTTGGTCAGGCCGTAGACGCCATTGTTCTCCACGATGTACACCATTGGCGCGTTGCGGCGGACGAGGTGCTTGAACTGCCCCATGCCGATGCTGGCGGTATCGCCGTCGCCGGAGACGCCGATGGCGCGCAAATGCGTATCGGCGAACAGCGCGCCGGTTGCCAGGGAGGGCATGCGCCCGTGCAGGCCATTGAAGCCGAAGGAACGGTTCAGGAAGTAGGTTGGGCTTTTACTGGAGCAGCCGATGCCGCTGAACTTAAGGATTTCTTCGGGGACGATATCCATTTCGTAGCAGGCGGCGATCAACTGGCTGGCGATCGAGTTGTGTCCGCAGCCCTGGCAGAGCGTGGTCGGAAAACCTTTGTAGTCGACCCTGGTCATGCCGGCGCGGTTCGTTTGGCCGGTGATTGGTGCAGGTGTAGCCATATTACTTTACCTCCTGTGCCAGGATGGTTTCCTTGACCCAGCCGGCCGTGAGCGGAAGCCCGTCGCTATGGCAGGCTGAAATGAGTTTGTGTCCCTGCTCAGGCATGGTCATGCTCAGGATTTGGCGCAACTGGCCGTCGCGATTGGCTTCGACCACGTAGACGCGTTGGTGACTCTTGACGAACTTGTCAACTTCATCTGTGCATGGCAGGGCGCGCAGCCGCAGGAAGCCGGTTTTTGGACCCTTATCCTGTTCCAGCAAATGACGGGCTTCTTCCACCGCTGGAGCAGTCGAGCCATAGGCGATGAGGCCGACCTCCGCGCCTTTTACGGTTTCGATAACCGGCTTGGGTACGAGTGTGCGAGCGGTATCGAATTTTCGAGCCAGGCGGGCCATGTTGGTTTCCCAGGTCTGGGCATCTTCGCTGTATCTGGCGTTCTCGTCGTGGCCGGTGCCGCGCCCGAACCAGGCAGAGGCCGGGTGGCGGTTGCCGGGAAGGGTCCGGTAGGGAATGGCGTCGCCATCCATATCCTTGTAGCGCGCCCAGACACCGTTCGTTTTTTCCAGGTCAGCCTCCCAAAGGATCTTGCCGCGATCCAGGGGACAATCGGGATAAACGAATGGTTCGGTCATCCACTGGTTCATGCCGAAATCCAGATCGCTCAGGACGAAAACAGGCGTTTGCAGGCGTTCGGCCAGGTCGAAAGCGCGCCAGCCAAACTCGAAGCACTCGTTTACCGAGCCAGGCAGCAGAATTATTTGTTGCGTATCTCCGTGACCCATGAAGTACGTGAAGGTCAGATCGCCTTGCGAGGTGCGCGTGGGCAGGCCGGTGCTTGGCCCGATGCGCTGCACGTCCCAGATGACAAGCGGGACTTCAGCGTAGTAGGCCAGGCCTGCATACTCGGTCATCAGGCTCAAGCCAGGCCCGGAGGTGGAGGTCATGGAACGCAGGCCGGCCCAGCCCGCGCCGATAGCCATGCCAACAGCGGCCAGTTCATCTTCGGCCTGGACGACGGCGTAAGTATTCTTGCCTTCCGAGTTCTTGCGCAGCTTGGGCAGGTATTCATTCATCGTCTCGGCCAAGCTGGTCGCTGGTGTGATCGGATACCAGGCCATGAACTGCACGCCGCCGTAGATCGCGCCCAGCGCGGCGGCCGTGTTGCCGTCTGCCATGATCAGGTGGGAGGTCCTGTCCATCGGCTCGACGAAGTACGGATCGTTTTTTGTCAGGTTGGCGGCGGTCCAGTCGGCAGCCGCTTTGACGGTGGCGAAGTTCGACTCGACGGCTTTGGCACTTCCCCCGAAGTGATAAGCCAGCGCCTGGCGGATCTTCTCCAGGTCAATACCGAGAATTTGGGCCAGTACGCCGACGTAAACCATATTGGCGATGTAATCGCGCAATTTCGGGGATACATCTGCAACGCTGGCCAACTGCTTTACAGGCATCGGGTAGAGGCTGATGTCGGCGCGGTTGAGGGGGAGCTTGATATCGTCAGTGTAGAAAAACGCGCCGCCGGGCAGCACTTGTGTCAGGTCGCGCGCGAACGAAGCCGGGTTGATGCTGACGACGATTTCGTGCTCATCGCGGCGGGCAATGAATCCATCCTTGTTGACGCGGATGGTGTACCAGGTGGGCAAGCCCTGGATATTGGATGGGAAGAGGTTCTTCCCCGAAACCGGGATGCCCATCTTGAACAAGGCTCGCAATATGATCGTATTTGCAGTCTGGCTGCCGGAGCCGTTGACGGATGCAATCGTGATCGAAAAATCGTTGACGATTTTTGAAGCGACAGGCATGGCTCTCTCCTAAATTTTACGTGACTTGTCTAGCAATAACTCCGCCACTGTGGAGGCCATCAATGCAGCGCCGCGCGGCAGGGCTTGCTCGTCGAAGTCGAAGCGGGGATGGTGGTGGCTGGCATCCAAACCCTTCTCCTTGTTTGCTGAGCCGATGAAGAAGAAACAACCAGGCACTTTTTCCATGATGAAGGCGAAATCTTCCGAGCCCATGGTGACGTAATCGCCGGTATCTATCGCGGCATCTGGGAATATCCGGCGTGCCACCTCTGCGATGTGCGCTGCGCTCTCTGGCTGGTTGATGACCGCCGGAGCAAGGCGTTGCAAATCTACCTCGGCCTGGCAGCCCATGGTTTCGGCCAGCCCATACACTATGACCTTGAATCGCTCCAAAACCTTTTCCCGGACTTCCGGCTCGAAGGTGCGGATCGTGCCTGCCAGTTCGACTGTTTGTGGGATGACGTTGAAGGCCTCGCCACCGTGGATGGTGCATACGCTGACGACCGCGGCCTGTAACGGGGGAACATTGCGGGCGACTATGCTCTGCAGCATGGTGACGATCTCGGCTGCGGCCAGCACCGGGTCAGCGTTCAGGTGCGGCATCGCGCCGTGCCCGCCTTTGCCGCGCACTTTGATCTTGAAAAGTTCGGCCCCGGCCGTGGCCGGGCCAGCGGCAATGACGAACCAGCCGAGCGGCTTTTCGTTCCAGAGGTGTAAGGCCAGGGCCAGGTCGGGTTTGGGGTTTTCGAGAACTCCTGCTGCGATCATTCCCTCTGCGCCGCCCAAACCTTCCTCCGCCGGTTGGAAGATGAACTTGACTGTTCCGGCTAGCTCCTGACGGTGTGCGAGCAGCATCTTGGCCACGGTCAGGCCGATGGCGGTGTGACCGTCATGTCCGCAGGCGTGCATCACGCCGGGATTCTGGGATGCGTAGGGTACACTGGTTTCCTCAAGGATGGGTAGGGCGTCCATGTCGAAGCGCGCCAGGATGACCGGGCCGGATTTCGCGCCTTCGAGCAGCGCGACGACGCCGGTCTCGGCGATGCAGGTGTGGACTTCCAGGCCGAGGCTGGTCAATTCCCTGGCGACGATCCCGGCCGTGCGGACTTCCTTGAATCCGAGTTCGGGGTGCATGTGGAAATCTCGCCGCAGGGATTGGGTGTATTCGAAGAGCGATTGGGCTTCTGCGAGAAAATCAGTCATTAGGAACTCCGTTGATGTAGGGCGGGTATTTTACCCGCCGCATCTCGTGGCGTGTTAGAAACCCGCCCTACATTGAACACCGACTTAGATAAACCTGAGCAGGCGGAATTTTTCCTCATAGAGTGGCTGTTCTTCCGTGCTTTCGGGCGAGCGGCGGCTGCGCATCCGTTTTTCGAATTTGCCCGGGTCGCCGATCTGGCTCTTGTGCTCTTTTAGGGCGCGCAGCTTGATTTCCCAAGTGGCCGTCACGTCCAGAGTCACATCGGGCTGGGAGGTTAGCGAAACCCAGACCTCACGCGGCGTATGCGGCTCCAGGCCTTCGTCTCGCAGCAGCTCAGGGAAAAAGTGGGCGTTCCCGGCCGCTGGAAAGACCGCGTCCAGCACGACCTGCCCGGCATAACGGTGATCGGGGTGATTGAGCCGGTACGTGCCGCTGGGGAACAGGTTGGTTGGGTCGCAGGTGACCAGGATGTCGGGTTTCTCTTGGCGTATGACGCGCACCACTTCCCGACGCAGGTCAATGCTTGGGATCAGGTAACCGTCCTCCAGGTCCAGAAAGCGCACGTTCTTGACGCCGATAACGGCAGCCGCGGCGCGTTGTTCCGCGTGGCGGATGCGGCATATTTCGTCGGGAGTGACGTCGCGTTTCTCATAGCCCTTATCGCCGCAGGTCAGCAGGCAGTAATGGATCTCATGTCCGGCCTTGACCCAGCGGGCCAATGTCGCGCCGCAGAAAAATTCTGGGTCATCGGGATGAGCCAGGATGACCAGGATCTCTTGGGGAGTTTGCCAGTAGTCAGGAGGTTCGGTCATTTAGGCAATTCGCACACGGTTCCGCCGACTTGCGCCGCAGCGCCTCCAACTCATCCCAGGGTTCGAGCTGGTCGCGCTCGAACTCACGCCGGCCGACCTCCGGCAATTCGACGATGACCGTCATCTGCAGCGGCAGCATGGCAACCACACGACCTTCTCCCAGCGGAGTGACGACGTGTTTGTTCCTCTTGGGCAATTCCTTACGCGCGGCCATGTATTGCTCGAATTCGTAAACCAGGCAACAGCGCAGGCGTCCGCACATTCCGGTGATCTCGATTGGCGTGAGCGAGATGCCCTGTTCTTTCGCCATCTTTATAGAGATGGGGCTGAAATCGGTCAGGAACCTGGAGCAGCAGCGCGTTTCCAGTCCGCAGCCGCCCAGCCCGCCTAATAGCTTGGCCACGTCGCGCGGCCCGACCTGGCGCATGTCAATCTGCGTGCCAGGGTAGAGCTTGCCCATGTCGCTACGCAGAGATTTCAGGTCTACTTTTTCTTCCGTTTCGCTGCTGAACATGAGCGCCAACCGCACCCCGTCGAAGCTGAACTCGGCAGCCACGATCTTGATCCCGGCCAGTTTCAGCTCGGCGGTGCGCTGACGGCAGTTGACCATTGCCTCGAGCTCTTTGCGCTGCCAGATCTGGCGCAGCACCAGGTCGCGCGGCGTGGCGCGCCGCTCGACCGGTTTCCACGTCCCCTCGGGCGGCGGGGAGGGTTTCTCGATCCGTTGGGTGACTTCCCCCAGTTGACGCCCGCGCGTCGTCTCGACGATGACCCGGTCGCCGGGCTGGATGTCGGGGATGGCGGCGGCGTTGAAATGATAAACTTTTCCGATTTGGGCGAAACGGACTCCGACGATAAGCGGTGGCATGGGACTGATTATAGCAGACTTCCGAAGTCAGGGGATGACCCTTCAACTGGCTTACGTTATCATCTCCCCCGTCCATCTGTCCCGGTTTGCCCAACGGCTTGTTTCTCCAGCATATATAAGTACTTGCGAACATCGTTTGTTGTCATTGGAGCATCTAGAAGTTCTACTGCACTACGAAAGTACTGCTAGTCAGCAATAATGCTGTATACTTTGAGATATAGGTTCATTCTAGTAACATTGCATACCACCTCTGGCCCCATTTCCCTGCTCGGTTCCGGTGAGACCTCCCTCTCAAGCGGGAGAATCTTCGAATCACTCGCTCAGAGCTTGCCATCGCCTCTGCGGATCGCCATCCTGGAGACCCCGGCCGGCTTCGAACTCAACTCGACCCAGGTCGCCGGACGGGTGGCTGATTTTCTGCTGACGCGCCTGCAAAACTACAATCCGAATGTGGATGTTCTCCCGGCGCGCAGGCGTGGCACCCCGTTCAGTCCGGATAGCACCGAACTTTTGGCGCCTCTCCTATCCGCTAACCTGATTTTCATGGGGCCTGGCTCGCCGACCTATGCCGTACGCCAACTGCGAGGCTCCCTGGCTTGGGACATCCTGCGCGCCCGCCAGCGCCTGGGCGCGGCCTTGATCTTTGCCAGCGCAGCGACGATTGCCGTTGGGGCGCGTGCCTTGCCAGTGTATGAGATTTACAAAGTTGGGGAGGAAGTATCCGCCCCAACTGGCCTCGATTTGTTTGCTGATTTTGGCCTCCAGCTATCTTTCATCCCGCACTGGAACAACGCCGAGGGCGGCGCGGACGTGGATACCAGCCGATGTTTCGTTGGCATGGAGCGCTTCGACGAATGGCGCGCCTTGCTCCCTCCTGGTCACACCACCGTCGGCCTGGACGAGCACACCGGCTTGATCTTCGATTTTGCCCTCGGTCAATGTTGTGTCAGCGGTGTAAGCTCAGTGACGCTGCTGCGTGAAGGTGATTCAAAGGTCTACCATGCGGGTGCAGCATTTTCCTTTGCCGAATTAGGGGAGTTCCATCTACCGATTTTGCCTGAAGAAGACATTCCAACTTCAACCTGGAAGATGGTCATGGATGCAGCCTCACCTAACCAGGAGCAAGGGGAAACTCCCGCTGAGGTGCAGCACCTGGCCGAGGCGCGCCAGCAAGCGCGCTTGTGCAAGGATTGGGCGGCGGCTGATGAATTACGCCAGCAGCTCGAGGGTCTCGGCTGGCGCGTGGACGATACACCGGATGGGCTGAAACTCAAGAGGAAAATAGGATAAAATAAGGTCAGGAATTCCTGGAGATAATGCCATGCGCGCCGTAGACATCATCATCAAGAAACGCGACAAGGATGAGCTGACTCGCGAAGAAATCGAGTTCTTCGTTCATGGCTTTACTCGCGGCGAGATCGCCGATTACCAGGTTTCGGCCTGGGCTATGGCGGTCCTGCTCAACGGCATGACCGCCCGCGAAACGGCTGACCTGACCCTGGCGCTGGCTCATTCCGGCGAGATGGTAGATCTTTCCGACGTGGTCAAGATCGCCGTAGACAAGCACTCGACCGGCGGTGTCGGCGACAAGACTTCCCTAGTCGTACTGCCCATTGTCGCTGCCTGCGGCCTGCCGATTGGGAAAGTGTCTGGCCGCGGCCTGGGTTTCAGCGGCGGCACGCTCGACAAAATGGAATCCATACCTGGCTATCGCTGTGACCTGACGACTGACGAATTCAAACAGCAGTTGCGCGAAGTTGGCATTGTATTGACCGGCCAGACACCCGACCTGGCTCCAGCCGACGGAAAATTGTATGCCTTGCGTGACGTGACCGGCACGGTGCAGTCCATTCCGCTGATCGCCTCGTCCGTGATGAGCAAGAAGATCGCCGCTGGGGCGCAGGCCATCCTGCTGGACGTCAAGGTTGGCCTGGGCGCCTTCATGCAAACCCTCGAAGACGCCCGCCAATTGGCAAGTTTGATGGTCGCCATCGGCGAGCTGGCCGGGCGTCGGGTCGTAGCCCTTCTCTCGGACATGAATCAGCCGCTCGGTTGTGCGGTCGGTAATGCCCTGGAAGTCCAGGAAGCGATCGAGACCCTTCATGGCGGTGGCCCTCAGGATTTCCGTGAACATTGCCTGACCTTTTCGGCGTACATGTTGACGTTGGGAGGTATTGTCTCAGACCTGACGCCAGGCCGCGCCCTTGCGGTACAAGCCCTGGACGAGGGATCTG
>Ga0315275_10005661_pt1 | contig 11863 bp, 5 predicted proteins | sample YL17G03_0_MG_FD_205557 | JGI IMG/M metagenome (GOLD analysis project Ga0315275, IMG submission 205557) | Sediment microbial communities from Yellowstone Lake, YNP, Wyoming, USA - YL17G03_0 | ecosystem: Environmental > Aquatic > Freshwater > Lake > Sediment | place: USA: Wyoming | collected... | reverse complement strand
GCCCCGACAGTCTTGCCGGCCCCCACCGCCTTGAAGGTGCCCGATGTCTCGAGCCCGAGCTCGGCGGCATAAGTCGAGTCCACGACGCTCGCCGCCGCACCGGTATCGAGCACCCACTGCCGCTTGTCGCAGTTGACGGTCACTTCGATGAAGAGGTGTTCTGCGACATACTTGAACGGAACATCCTCGGCGCTGGTGCCGTTCACAAAGGTGAAATCCTCGACGTCTTCGCCCGGTGGTTCGAAGAGACCGGGATCGATCTCAAGGTTGGATTCATACTTGGTGACCTGAACAACCTGTTTCTGCTCGATCGGCTTGATTTCGGTGTCCTGTCTGAAAGGTATTTTGAGACCACCCACGTCGCGCCAATCTGAGAATGAGGTGTAGGTCTCCATGCCGGCAGTAATCAAGACCGATTGCTGGGCAATGAAGCTCGCAGTGTCGAGGTACTCTATCCTTACATCCTGATTGATGGTGTTTGCGATCTTGACCACATAGCAGTCGGCAGACCCCAGCTTCTCCACTCCCTGGAATGTTACCACGAAGTGCTTCGACTCCCGGTTCAGGTGTTCGTAGTTGGCCAAGAGATCCTCAACCTGGCGCTTCTTCAGGGTCACCTCATCCTTCTGGATCTGGAGCTTGCCGTTCTGGTCGACGACCCACGAGATCTCCCCGTTATCACCGGAGGTCTGCTTGAATATCTTCAGGTCGACTTCCTGCCGCTTCTTGACCGGAAAGGCGTCCCACTCTCTGACCGTTCCCTCGAGTCCCATCACCGAGACCGTCGCCTCAAAGTACTTGGTCCTCTCCGCCTTCAACCTGTCCAATCCACCCATGGCCTCATAGTGCTTCGCCAGGATTTGGTAGGGATCGGTGAGGGTCTGGGCCGCGACGAGGGCCGGAAGCACAGCCCAGGCAACACCCGCACACACCACGCCCACGAGCCAAATCAACTTCGAGCATCGCATTCGGTTGCTCCTTTTCCTACGGGGTCCAAGCCGGGAATCAATGAACCACTCCGTTTCAGAGGTACGGCACGAGTAATCCTAACACAACCCGGCGGGTTCGGGTAGGCCCCGGCAATGCTCACACCTGTCTCGCAGGGTCTCGCCACCCGGGGCGGCCATGTCCGGGTCGATTGTGCCCATCACCCGGAGCAGCATGTCGACGAGCGACACCTCGAGCCCAAAGTATAATCATTGCCCAACCCTGTCAATTTCAACAGGTTGGAGAGCCAATTGCTATCCCGGCTGATTTTTGGTATAATGGATGGCGGCGTACGGCGCCAAACGGACTCGCCGGTCTCATACCGGGAAACCGAGGCGAGCGGACGCAATCTAAAGATTATGGGAGTGGGCTCACACATACGACAGGCGGAGGTAGATGATGCTTAGGCGTAGCCTTCTGGTTGCATGTATTCTTGCGTGCTTTGCCCTCATCGTCCACGAGGCAAGTGCCTTTGTCCCTCCGGGCAGGGGTGCCGCGGGAACCGGCGAGGAAACCCGGACCCTGGCGGACACCGCACCATCTGCTGAGACTCAGGCCCGGTGGCAGGCATTCGTGGCTTCCCAGGGTGAGGATTTCACCGTCACCTGGAATTCCGTAACGCGAACACCCCATCGCATCCAGGGCAAGGGAGTTAGGGTAGTCGGTCTTGTGAGCGAGTCCAATGTGGCCGCCGTGGTTGACGGTTTCTTGCGCTCCAACGCGGCCCTGCTCGGCGCGGACCCTGCCGGTCTGCGGCTTGTCAGTCAGGAGAGGCATGGCGCTCGGTGGTACACGGACTACCAGCAAACATACCAGGGTCTGGATGTGATCGGGGGCAGAGTTCACGTCAGGCTCACCGATAACGGAACCGTCACGGCCTTTGGCTCTGATTTTTACCCGGATGTCGGGATTTCGACCGCACCCTCCCTCTCCGAGGAAAGCACTATCCTTATTGCCAGGGCCAACACCGGTTTTGATGCGGGCACCGACAGAGTCCTCTCATCGAGGCTCGTGGTGCTTCCGGCGCTTCGCGGCGACCGGGTAACCTATGCCCTTGCCTACGAGATAAGGCTCAGGCTGGAGATGGACCCGGCGACCGGCCGCGAGCCGGCCCTCTGGCGCCTTTATGTCGACGCCAATGCCGGTGACATTCTCCGGAAGCAGAACGAGATTCACTACGATACCGTGTCTGGGAACGTGTCGGGTTACATCAAGCCCATGTACATCACCGATCCCGACCAGCAGCAGGATTTCGCTGACCACTACGTTGACGTAACCGGCTACGGGCAGGCAATTACCGACAACGACGGCAATTACTCTCTCGAAGCCGGAACCGGTGGCATGCGCGCGATATCAGCTGCCTTGACAGGAAGATGGGCCGAGATATTCAACAACGACGGTCCCGAGGCGGCCTTCAGCGACTCGGTCGCACCAGGCTCCGAAAAGGACATCCTGTGGACCTCGCCCGGATCAATCGCAAGTGAACGGAACGCTTACTACCACGCCCAGGTGGTGCACAGCTGGGTCAAGACGGTGGATCCGGCCTTCACCGGCATGGACAGGCAGACCGAAATCTCCGTCAATCAGCCCAACTATTGCAATGCCTACTGGGACGGCAGCAGCATCGTGCTCGGCGCGGGCTCTGGCTCCTGCCTGGATCTCGGTCTCTTCGCCGATGTCCTCTACCATGAATACGGGCATGGTATTGCCGACAGGCAGTACCGGCCGCTTTCCCCGAGCGGGGCAATGCACGAGGCCTTCGCAGATTACACTGCCTGCACGATAACCAACGAACCTTATATTGGAGATGGGCTTGGGGGCCCAGGCACCTATTTCCGAAACCTTGACAACACGCTCAAGTACCCAAACGATCTCACAGGTGAGTCCCATGACGACGGCCGGATCCTTGGCGGCGCGCTCTGGGACCTGCGAGAGGCCCTTGCGCCGGACAATCACCTGGCCGACTCGCTGTTCCATTACGCAAGATACGGCAAGGCCGACAACTTCTTCGACTATTACGCCGATGTCCTCGAGACCGATGATGATGACGGCAATCTCGCCAATGGCACGCCGCACTACTTTCAGATCGCGGAAGCGTTCGGCAAGCACGGCATCGGCCCCGGGCTTTATGTCACCATAGCCCACACGCCGACTCACGATTCTGAGGATTCGCTCGCGGCCTTCCCGGTGGTCGCAGCCATTACCTCCAACATGGCGCTCGACCCAGATTCGCTGCTCCTTCGCTACTCGACGGGCGGGGGTTTCACTGTTGTCACGATGCTCCCCACCGGGAACCCCGATGAATACTCGGCAATGATTCCAGGTCAGAGCTACGGGACGACCGTCAGTTACTACATCTATGCCAAGGCCGATGGACGTCCGGATTACGCGACGAGCCCGCCGGGGGCACCGGGAGTGCTTCACACCTTCTCGATCGGCGCAGACACCGCAGCTCCCGTGATCACTCACACGCCACTGGGCGATCAGCCCGATGCAGGTTGGCCCGCGACGGTGACGGCCACCGTGACCGACAATCTGGGGCTGGCATCGGTCGTGCTTCAGTACTTCGAGGATGGCCTGGCACAGACGCCCATCACGATGACAAATGTGCCGGGGACGGACCAGTATACGGCCACATTCGCGGTCGCGGCCTCGGCCGGCGATTACATCGAGTACAGAATCGTAGCCACGGACGCTTCTTCGGCGGCGCATACGACGCGCGCGCCCGCATCCGGCTACAACATCTTTGGAATAGCTCCGGCCTACTACTACTCCTTCGAGACCGGCGCAGAGGGTTGGACTCACTCCGGGCTGAGCGGCGGGGGTGACCAGTGGCATGTATCGGCCCAGAGGAACCACACCTCCGGCGGCGGCCAGGCATGGAAATGCGGGGCGACCGGATCCGGAGAATACGCTACCCGCCTCAATGCTATCCTCGAGACCCCGGTCGTTCAGCTGGGCAGCGATGCGAAACTTACCTTCTGGTACTGGATGGATGCTGAAGACTATCTACCGCTCGAAGGCTCGGGCTTGGCTTGGGATGGGGCGGCACTGTCGCTGATCGACTCCACCGGGAAAGCCGCGGCGATGACCCCTGCCGGAGGCTACCCATATAGAATCCTTCCTGGGTCCGGTGCGCCCTTTACGGCCAACAAGCCTGTCTACTCCGGCCACGAGGGCTGGAAGATGGCGACGTTCGACCTTTCGAGCTACAGGGGTTCCTGCAAGATAAGGTTCAAGTTCGGTTCCGACGAGGCAGTCGGTTTCGAAGGCTGGTACATCGATGACGTCGTAATCTGGAGCGGCGGCGTGCTCGCCGGGGTCGACAACGGATGCGACAATACCTGCACCGGTCCGGACCTGCCGCTCAGGTTTGCTCTGGGCAGTGCGCTTCCCAACCCCGCGCGGGACGGGATGCGTATCTTCTACTCGGTGCCCGCGCCCGGCTCTCGCGTGTCGATCAAGGTATTCGATGTGCGCGGGAGACTCGCCTCAGCCCTGGTCGATGAGAACAAGATCTCCGGCCGGTACACGGCCACCTGGGACGGCAGAGACGATAGCGGCACACCCGTGGCCCCCGGCATCTACTTCATTAGAATGGAAGCCAGGGACTTCAGGGCCAGTTCTAAGGTCGCACTAGTGAGGTAAGCCGGCAAGGCCGACAGATCTCCTTCCGGCGAGTTCACCCGGCAGGTTCACAGATCCTGCCGTAGAACTCGGGGCGCCTGTCAAGAATCACGTGGTTCGCGGGAGTCACCAGCTTATTATCCGCCAGGGCCGGATCGATCTCGATTATCTGGAGCATCTCTTCTTCACTTGCCCTGACCAGAACCTCTCCCTGCGGGCTTACCACCTGGCTTGAGCCTATGAACTTGATCTCTTGCCCGGCGCGCGCCTCCGTGCCAACACGATTCGCCGTGATCGCAAACACCCTGTTCTCGAGGCAGCGCGTTCTCATCGCCGCAGGACAATCCGGCAGCAGCAGGTTGGCCGGGTGGCATATGATCTGAGCCCCCGCCAGGGCCAGGGAGCGCGCAGTCTCCGGGAAGATCCAGTCAAAGCAGATCATAAGCCCGAGCTTGATGCCGCCGTGGTCGATTACCGAGAACCCTTGGTCCCCCGGAGCGAAGAGGTCCTTCTCCCTATCGAAGAGATGGATCTTACGGTAGGAGCCGATCACTTGCCCTCGGGCAAAGACGAAGCACGAGTTGTAGCAGACCTCGCCGGCGCGCTCAGCGATTCCGGCAACGATGGCGGCGCCGGTCTGCCGAGACATCTCGCCCGCCGCCACGAAGGTCGGACCGTCCGCCGCCTCGGCCAGCGCAAGCAGCTCCTCGCGCGACTCAAAGATGTAGCCCGTTGCGAAAAGCTCCGGCAACACTATGAGATCGGCCTTGGCGCCGCTTAAGAACTCGCCGACCCTCGCAAGGTTGGCTTGCTTCTCGCCAAAAACCGGGGCAAACTGGAGATAGCCGACTCGCATAAGTGATTCTCCCTGCGGGATTCCGCGCTGCCGCCTGCGCCATTAGACCCACCCGCGGAGCCTCGACACCTCCGAGCGCGCCCGCATCATACTTGAGGATGGTACATATCTCCTTGGAGTGAAACAAGTTCTAAGATTCGTCCCGGAGTTTGCCGGCCGGGTCCGCTGTGGCATGGTAAGTGCACTTCCTCCTGAGCGACTTGGGTCGTGCAAAGCCTCTACCGCAGATGAGAATCGCGGCAGAAATGACTGGGGGCTCACTCACAGCCCCACGCGCCAAGGTGCTCCCGCCAGATACGGAGCGGGCCCCCGGTCACCCCCCTTAACCAAGAGTGATAGAGATGCCGGACGCGAAGCCAACAGACGATACGCAGCTGATGATGCTCAACTGCCTGATCCTCTCCCGCACCAAGGAAGGCAAGAGTGCGAACGACGACGATCGCTTCGATGAAGAGGTCGAGGCCTATTTCACGAGCCTTAGAAAGGCCTTCTCGGATCCCGACCGCATCGAACTCCTCACGCCCTATCTTTTTGGCTATGACATCGAGGCCTTGGAGAGACTGGCACACTCCGATGACGGCGCCGTCAGGTATCTGGTCTGCAAAGCCAAAGACGACGTCTTGATTCTGGCAGTAGCCGTGTTCGATAGTGCCGGTGAGGCCGCCCTGCCGGTGGGCCCTCCCTTTAAGCACGGCAGCCAGGGACAGATGGGAAGAGGCCCCGCCTATTTCCACTACGCCTTCTCATATTCGAGGCGAGTCGCAAACGCCAGAGAAGCCATGGAGATTGTGGAGGAGGGGCTGCCGCTCGGCATCGACAAGTACGCCGCTATTCTGGCCTACGTTACCAGCGAGTCGTTCACCCTCGCCGATCGGTTTGCAGGCTCTGAGGTCTATCACTTGATACGCTCGGTCGAGCGAACAGGACAACGAACCAAGTTGCAGAGAAAGCATAACGAATTCCTTGACGCCTACCTCGAGTGGAGGGACAACCATACCGAAGAAGCCCGGACACGAGTGGTCACTGTCGCCGACGAACTGAAGAGACTCGATCCCAATTTCTCCTACACTCTAGAAGAATAGGGACACAAATAAAAATCCCCGCCAGCGTGCCGCGTGCCCAGTAATTCTGATTCCCGGTTTACCCAGGTGGGTGCCCTAGCACACGCTTCAAGCTTTCTGGTACGAGCCAGACCTACAATCCACGTGAAGATTCAGGCTCCCATATCTTAAGCTGTTGGCTCAGAATTCGCTGGTAACATCGCGAGCAACGGCAGGGATTTTATCGCTATTCGATTTTCAAGCTTGTGAGTGTAGTATATCAGCCGTTCATGTTGGTGTCAACGAGCATGTGCGCGCTAGCAGCGCTCGCGCGAATCCGGCCATTGACATAACGGCGTCGAAGTGCTATGCACGCGTGCGGAGATCTGAAGAAGCCCAACAGTTGCTCTGTGGGTGAGCCTATCTCAGCAGGGTCAGCTTCCCGGCCTGCGCCGAGTCGCCTGCCTTGACCCTGTAGAAGTAGATCCCTGCCCCGACCGGCTTGCCCTGCGAGTCGCTGCCATCCCAGGCCAGCGAGTGTGTGCCCGCATCAAGCCGCTTGCCGCCAAGGCTCCTGACGAGCCGACCGCTGACATCATAGATTGCGACAGACACTGCTGAGGGCCGGCTGAGCGAGAAGAGAAGCACAGCCTCGTAGTAGAACGGGTTGGGTCCGACCGAAACCGCGACCTCAGGTGGCACCGATGGCTCCACACCTGCGCACGAGGTGGTATCCACGGCGGCCCGGATCATGTAGTTGCCATAGGCGCCGTTGTCCACATAGAAGTTGCCGGAGTAGTAGGTCATGGTCCGGCCGGACCAGGCGGAGCTGTTGTCCGAGGCGATGTCGGAATTATTATACTCGATGTAGACAGCCCAGAAATCGCCCGAGGATATCGTCACGTTGTCGGCACTGAAGTTCTCGTAGGTCCATGCATATGTAGTCGCGCTCGTTGTGGTATGCACCGGCGAGATGGGAATCCCCGGCTTCCCACCGAGACCCGATGCGTCCCAGAGCCGGCACTGGAAATTCGGATAGTAAGCATCGCAACTCATGATGCTGAGCCCGCGTACCAGCGCAGGGTACCTGGCAGGCGTGATCTTCACGGCAAACCCCGAGTTCGCCGCTCCCCAGGCGAAGCAGATGTCCCTGCCCCCGTCATCGTAGGCAATCTCGTCATAGAGGACTCCGGCGCTTGCCGTAAGGTTCATCTGGGTCCTTCCCGGGTTGGCCCAGTTGATCCCGGTCAGTGAAACTCCCGACGGAGTTCCGCGGTAGGCCGCAGATGTCGGGATCACGATGCCATCGAACCAGTTCCGTGCCTGAAATGGATATATGTCGCCGCGATCCGAGTAATTTCCCGCCGTGCCGCAGTCCAGGTTGAAGTTGCCGTCAGGCTGCTCAAGCGCGACCAGTGAGTGGAAGCCTCCCGAGGTACACGTGCCGCCATCCTCGCAGTCGTTCTCGGTCCAGACGTCGTCATCAACGTGGAAGATCAGGAGCCCCTTCTTGCGAAGGCTCCTGTCGAACAGCCCGACCGCCGAATCGTAGAAGGCCGCCAGGAAGTACTCCGATTCGAGCCCATCGGTGCCCAGCTTGAGGACTTGCTGGTTGGTCTCGATCGGTTGAAGGGTGATCGCGTTGCCCGAGCCGGTCACCACAGTCGGCGTGAGCCAGCCCATCTTGATCTTGCCCCACGGGCAGATGTGGGTCGGCCGCGAGGGTGTCAAAACGTCGCCGCCCCAGCCGCCGTAGCCCATCAACGCCCAGGCACCGACTCCCCAGCCGGCGCGCGCGGTGCACCAACGCCCTACGTCATACTGGTCGGGAAGTCCAAGGATGTGACCGTACTCGTGGCAGAAGACCCCAATATTGATGTGTGTCACAGGAGATGACTTCTGGCGCTCGGGGCAACACACGTAGGTATTGATCGTCACCCCATCGTAACTGCGGGCGGTCCCACCCATGCCGGTGATCGAGCTCATGTGGCTCTGGATGTCGTTGGTGTTAAGGCTGGTCTCGCAGCCTTCGCCGCTGTGCACGATAAAGATGGATTCCGCGGTCCCGTTGCCGTCGTTGTCGAACTGGGCGAAATTGCAGCCTGCGGCCTCCGCTGCGTCAACGGCCTCCTCCACGAGCCTGGCCGCGTTCTGGGGATAGGCGCCCCAGCCCTTCAAGCCATTGCCGTAGTAGTTGCGGCTTTGAGCGGCTGTGTACCAGCCACGGGCTTCCCCGGATAACGTGAGATTGGCGTAGGAGACTTCCGTGAAGTAGGCATTGATACTGGGGCCTGCCGACCAGTTCCCAAAAGCCATGCTGTCGAAGGATGCCCGCGAGTAGGTGTTTGCCAGGTCACTGAACTTGATCACTATGATGAGGGCCTTGTAGTTCCCCAGGTGGCCCATGGCCGGGGAATGCAGCGGCTCGTCGACGTAGTCGGGTGGTGATGCGAGCACCTCCCTGGAGAGGGCGTAAACCCCACCGGCCTTTTCTATCGCGAGCGGATTGGTCGGCATCGCGGTCGCGGCCGAGACCAGGAGCAATGCCAGACCCACAGCCAGGACGGAACTTCTGATGAGCCTCATCTTACACCTCGCATGGTTACCGTGCCCAACTCTCAACCCCATGCCGGGGTAACGGCACAAATTGCTAAGTGGGAGTAGGAGGACTCGCCTTGTTCCTCTGGACTCCATTCTACCACACCCATATCAGCAGGTCAATGATTCAAGCTAAGACTTAAGTCCGTAGACGCGGGATATCATCCATGATATAGTGAAAGCAAGCATATACAATAGGGACAGACTGCTGATGTTCCATCAAGTTCTGCGGCCGATTCCACCCGAGTGTGCTCCACCACGCGCAAGGCGCTCAACCTCGCCAAGACCGATGGCCTCGGCGGCAGCTGCATCCATACCGGAGACACCTTGATCTACACCCTGTCCTATGACAACACCACCAATGCCGTGGCGATGACCCATGTAGTGCTCAAGGACTTCATAGATGATAGGAGCATGCGGTTCCTCTGGGCATCTCAGGGCGGCCTCTATTACGACTCTGACCAGGTTGTTGTCTGGGATCTGGGGACCCTCCAGGCCGGGCAGGCTGGCTCCCGCCAGGTAGCGATAAGAGCGGTGCAGGAGCGGGGAGGCTCGAACCCACGACATGGGGTGCCATCAAAGCGATGTTCCGGTAAGAGGTGCGTGCTCTATCTAGTCCAGGAGCGAGCTTCTCAGGAGATCAAAGACTTCGTTATAGGCGCGGAGGCGCCACGCCGACGGGCGGGTACGCTCCAGCGCCGGGCCCAGGACAGCTGTGCTTAGAGCGAAGGCATCCACGCCGACCACGACCCGGCCCTTGCCGAAGTCCTTTGTGAAAACCTCCATTCCCAGATGATTCATAGTCCGGCTCGCCGTTGCCCCGGAGACTCTGAGGGCCGGGGCGACAGCTTGGGCGCTACCCGCCGGCGCGATCACAGCCCGCATCCCGAAGGCCCCAAGCGCCTGGTTGGCTGTTGATGCGGAATTGAGCACGCTGTCCAGCAGAAGCAGGCGGCCACCACCCCGCACGAACTGGACAAGCTCGCCAGTCTCCCGGCGTGGGAACGGAAGGACCGGATTGACAACCACGACAGCGAGGGGCCGCAGCTGCTGCAGGTTGGCGCATGTCCCGGCGCGTGGGTGGAGCCCGAGCCGCTGCACCGCTATGTATAACTCTGCGAACTGCTGCCATCGTCGCTCTGGAAATTCCCCAAGATAGTTGAAGAAGGAGCCGCCCGAGTGTTCCGTATCGAAGATGACGCTGGCCAGCTGCGGCACGCGTACCGGGCCGTAAGCCAGAGCGCTGAGGCGGGCCGTGGCAAAAGCGCCCAGGGCGAGACCGGCGAGAACCAGGGTGCCTGCTGCTCGAAGACCGAAGGGTTGCCCGGCGTACTTGGCGGTGCCGCCGACAGCGAGGTCGTCGGCCTCGGGCCGCGCGTGGTTGCCCGGCGCCCTTGGCGCAAATCCCGTGAGGCCGGCGCACCCAGCGAGCACGCCCGCCAGTACCAGGGCACCGAGCCGGGCGTGTGGGTACCGCGTACCCCGCCGGTTCAGGTAGTCGATGAAACCCAGGACCGCCTCGGGCTTGCCAGGGCTGAACATGCAGAAATTGGAGAAGCAAGTGCTGTCTGTGAAGAGGAGCACCCGGCCCGCACCGTAACGCTTTGCCCCGGCCTGGAGGAAGAGGCCAAACCTGTCGGCCAGATCATAAGCGATGTCTCCGAAGAAATTGGGATGGCCATAGTCAACGTCTTCACTCCCAAGCCCGTAACCCACCATTACAGGTTCCACACCCAGACCGCCATCTACGGAGCACGATGTGAGGAAGCCAAATCGCCCGAGATCCCGTACCGCCGGATGGAACGAGCCGCGGGGACGGGTGTAGGTCGACAAGCCGGTCGTCTCCAGGTCGAAGGTATCGTCAAAGCGGAACCTCATCCCGAAGCGCGACGCGATGCAGTTGAGGTAAGTCGACATGCCGAAAAGATTGGTGTGATCCCCTATGAGCAGAAGTCCACCGCCTCTACGGACGAAGCCCTCGATGGCATCGATTTCCGGCTCGGCATAGGCCGCAGTTGGGGTCTTGACGATAAGGACATCGACCGAGTCGAGCGCACCCGTCAAGGTGCTCTCCGAGATCCTCACCTCATAGATATGACTTAGGTACTCCCGCAGGCAGTAGTAGTTGTACTCGGCCCTTATGCCGAAGGATGTCGTATCGAAAGGTTCCCGAGCCCATTCCCAGTTGGAATGGCTTTCGTCGATGAGAAGCCGGCCTCGCTTGGCGTGCCCGGGGTCATTGAACCAGGCAGCATATGCCAGGCTGAGGCCAGCGATGAGGAGGCTGAGCCGGGCCAGGTGTCGGAGACTGTTGAGATGCCGGGGCTCGACGAGGTGTCCGAGCGAGGCGGCCCGCGGTGAAATCCATGGCCTGACGGCCGCCCAGAGTGAACCATACAGAGGCGGTGGAACTCGGAGCAAGAGAGCCAGGGGAAGCCAGGAGATCGTAGCGTAAGGCTGGCGCCACAGCAGCCACGGCTTGGCGTACTCCGCGGCCAGCACCACAAGCGCCGCGAACCTGAAGATCGTGTAGGCGGCTACAATCGCGAGCGTCGTCACCGCTGCGCGGCACGGCAATTGCCAGCTCGGCCCGGGTGCCGAAAGCCAGGCGACAGTAACCAGTGTCACGAGTAGAAACCACACCTGGTAGAGGCCCAAGCCCTCGAAGGTGAGTCTCACGACCTCCAACTGGCTGCCGGTCCACAGCGTCAGCCAGCTGGAGCCAGAAACGCTGAGCCCGAGCAGCCCGGCCAGC
>Ga0315275_10005660_pt1 | contig 11863 bp, 9 predicted proteins | sample YL17G03_0_MG_FD_205557 | JGI IMG/M metagenome (GOLD analysis project Ga0315275, IMG submission 205557) | Sediment microbial communities from Yellowstone Lake, YNP, Wyoming, USA - YL17G03_0 | ecosystem: Environmental > Aquatic > Freshwater > Lake > Sediment | place: USA: Wyoming | collected... | reverse complement strand
ACATCAATTGAGAATTTGATAACCGAGGCTACCGAATGCCTCTGCCTTGAATCGAATCGGCTTGTCCTATACGGGCATGTTTCTCGCGGAATTTCTTGGAGAATTCCCATCCCAGGTTACCTTTGCACAACCCAATCTGCTGAAGAATCTCCTCCAACGAAATACCCTGCTGGCTCTTACCTAACAAGCTGAGCACCCGAAAAACGGCGCCGTCGCCAGAGCACAGTAACCAGTCCTCGGCAGAATCACATAAGAACGCCAAGGTCTCTCTTTCTCCGGGCTGAACTTCCGCCTGCAATAGTCTGTCAAATCAGTCAAGGAAGGATTTCGCCAAGGATGCATCGATGTCAATTATCTTGATAAGTTCTTGGTGTTTGTATGGCTCAAGATCAATGCGGATATCTTGAGCCTCTTGGCTGGCCCATTTGGCTTGATCGGCCACTGTCTGAGAGACAGTGACATCACATCTGTCGATGAACATCTCCCAGATACCCAAATCGAAAAGCTTGATAATCGGCCCGGCGTCAAGCAAGAGAAATGGAAACTTTTTCATCCGTGAAATCCTGGTCTTCCGTGAGATATTCTCGGGCCGTTTTGTAGGTTATACCCATGTACTTTGCAAACTGCATCAAAGACAACTTGCCCTCCCTCAACGCTCGTTGGGCCAAGTCACAGTATCTCTCAGGGAGTTTGTTCGGCTTGTATGAGTCTCTTGGTTTCAGAAACCTGAGATGTCTTTTGGCAGCGGTTACATACCTTTCCACATCCGACTTTTTGAAACGGTAAATGCTTGCTACTCGATATATTATCGCCTCCAAAGAAACGTCGAATTCTCTTGCTATGTCATCCAACCGATCGAAGCTTATTTGGCCTTGGTCATCTGAATTCGATTGGATTCTGTCCCTAATCGATTCTTCCGGCATCAAGAACCGGCTCGCAAAAGCATCCGCAAGCTTCTCCTCTAATTCACTCGGCTCAGAACCCTGAACTCTAAAAATCTGCCAAGTTAGAATATGGAAGAGCTCGTGAGCAAGATCATAACTCCGTCTCCACTGCCGGTTCCCTGTGTTCAGAAGGATAGCTGGTCCAAATCGATCCGATACAGTTGAGATAGAACTGCCGGAGTATTCCATATGGAATATCTTAATATAGTAAACCTCTTCGAGTATTCGCTTGAGTGAAGCTATAGGCACTTCGCCAAGATGAAACCACTTTCTAGCCTCCTTGGCGAACAACTCAGCTTGCTTGAAACCAAAGTCCTCAGGCTTAGGTATATCCGGCTTTGGCAGTTTGCACTGTCTTACTTCATCCGTTAGTACTTCAAGCCTTCGGTATTGTTCGCAGAGCTGTCTAAACTCCGCTTCAGTTTTCTTGCCTTCTTCTGCACCCGGTTTATCCCGCCAGAGCATCGTGGCCTGAATAATCGCATCATCGGTCAGGAAGAACTCGACCGTCTTGCGGTAAACGTCCGCCAATTTGCTGAGGTGAGAGAACTTCGGTTCTCTCTTGTCGTTTTCGAACTCGCTAAGGGAGGATGCGCCTATTCCGCTCTCCCTCGCGGCTCTTTCGAGCGTGAAGCCGATAGCTTCGCGTGCAATCCTGAGTCTTTCGCCGATTTGCATAGTCGTGACCTCCTTTCGGCTATCCAGAAATATTATACTCGGTATTCGGCTGTTTGCTATCAATTCCTTCTGGAAAATAGAATTTTTTTGATTTTTCCTGTTCCCAACCTCGATTTGCGGCCCGTCAATAGCGTCTGGCGGTGGTTTTGGGGGGGTGGGAGTGGTTGATGAAGAAGTATCGCAGGGCGTCGATGGGGTGGTCGTAAACGCCGTCTTTTAAGGGCAGTTCGCCGGCAAGTCCCGCCTGGCTGGGGTCAGGGTAGTGATAGCACTGCATAGCTTCGATGAGGCGCGGGCATCGGGGCGAGATTACGAGCGAGCTTTTGCCGTCGCCGGAGCGAATAGCCCGGCGGATAAGCTCGATGCCGTCGAGGATACCGCTTCTTTTGAATCGGGTTACGATTCCGAGCGTTCGCAGCTCGCGGACGACGCTTGTGCCGGTAACGTCGTTGACTCCCGCTCCGGCGGGGTCGCAGAAGGTGGCGAAGACCTGCTCTTCGGTGCAGGGCGTTCGGGCCTTTATCTCGGCGGCGTGCACGTCGATGGTCGCCCTGCTGCGGACGTATTCATCGATGACGCGGATGATGCCGTCGCTATCGACCTGGAGCCAGAGGCACACGAAGGGATTGATGAAGCCGAAGTCGAGCGCGCGATAGAGCGGCAGGTTCGGGTTGTAATCGCAAGGCCGGACGTGGATATCGGGGTCGAACTCGGCGAAGACGACGTTCTCCAGCGAGGGTCTCCTGCAAAGCATTTCTGCTTCGAAGCCCGCCCTGCTGGCGCGGCGCATCTGCGTGATGCAGTCGTCGATTTTCAAATAGCCGTTCGCGTTCTTCGCCTTCCCGTGGCAGTCGGACCATAGAGGACATTGCGAGCAGGTTCTGTCGATGCACTTTTCGATTACCTCCCACATACACCACTTGAAGATTGGCGTGCCGAATTGTGGTGCGGAGGCGACGACTCGTTGCATCAGGCCGTAGGGGCGGTGCATTGTGCTGATTAGCTCCATAGCGGCGATGAGATTGGCCGTGCTCTGGGTGGTGAACTTGGCGGCGGCGAAGACATCTTCATCGAAAAGCTCAACCTCGTCGCAGCGGAGCTTCTGGATGTGCTGGCCGCGGACGCTGGTCGGCGATTGCGTGAGGACCTCGACCCTCGAATTATTGGCGAATCGGCACTTGCCTTTTAGCGCGGGGCCGTAAAGGAATTCTTCGAATCCGAGGCGAAGGAAGCCGGTGAGGTATTCGTACATTCGGCCCGACTGCTCGCCCGAGCCGCCCAGAATTCGCACTTGGCAGGCGGGCTTGAAGATGCAATCGAGCAGCGTGGCGACCGCGGCCAGATCGGTCTTGCCGCCGGCGCGGTTGGCCCAGACGATGCAGTCGGCGTTTGGCTTGCGGGGCCCAGATTCTGCGCTGCGCTCAGAATGACAATACGCGTCAGAGGAGAAGGTATGCCAGAGGTAGTCGAGGGGACTATTGTGCTCCGGGCAGATTCGCCTTTCCGGGACGTTGATGCCGAGGAAGACCTTGACGTAGTTTTTCAGGTCCCGCCTGGTTCCGGGCCGAGCACGCCTAAGAGCAGAGCATACGCTTGTTGCTCTTTCGACGTTGCTGTCAATTTGCGATTCAAGCAGAGATGGCTTTATCATTGCTATTACCCTCCTTCTTCTGATGTTGGCTGTGAGTTGATTTTACGGGCGGACGAATTGTTGGTCTTGCGGGTTGTGGGTCTCCCAAAGTTGCGCTACTATACGTCAACCGGTGGGTATTATATCAGATTTGGGGCTAATTGTCCAGCGTTTTTTTGCGCTTTTTTGGGGTTATTGTACGAGGAGGTGTTTTTCGGCGTTGGCGTCGAGGTCGATGGCGATGCCTTCGGCGAGCTGTTTGCCCGTGAGGGTCTTTTTGGTGTTTACGGTCAGGTCGAGGAGTTCGTAGCGTTTTTCGGCCTTTGCGGTGAACCATTCGGGGAACTGGTTTATTCTGGGCCAGTCAAGAGGCAGCTTCATAATGGTCTGGTGGCGCGGGGTGTCGAAGATTAGCTTGCCCTGCCAGCCTTTTTCAGCGCGGATGGCTATCTTCAAGGTGTCGGCATCCTGGACCGCGCCAAGGACTACATCTTCCCGCCACGGCTGGATGGTCAGGCCCTTTGTCTTCCAGAGGCAGTACATAATTGTTGTTCTTGCGAAGTTGCCGTCGCCGTGCCAGCCTTCGATGACGCCGTCGGGTTTTTGCATCGCCCACATCACTTTTGTTTCGCTGTCTATCCAGCTTGCGGCTGAATCAACCGGCTCGCGGTTGTAAAGGTTGAGGGCGGATTCGATAGAGTCGGCGTAGCCGTCGGAGCTGCTGCCTTCCCATTTGTAGTTTCTGTAATGGTCGTTGAGGTTTTCGAGGGCCTTTATGGCGGCCTGACGGTAGGCGTCGGTCCTGTCGATGAGATAGACGGTGTAGAAGCCGTTGAGGTTGTAGCCCCAGGTGTCGGCCAGGGCGGTATCGTGGTCGGCGGTTTTGGGATTTATCCAGTTGTAGAACAGGCCGTGCTCATTGCGTCCGACTTCGAGGACGCGATCGAGCATTTCGTGAATTGGCTTTTGATAGACCTTCTTTTTCTCCGGCTGAGCGAAGCTGACTGCAGCGTATAGCTCGCAGAGGCCGGAGAGGATCTCGCAGCCGTGGTCCCGCAGGCGGAGCCTGTCTTCGTCGCGCGTCGGGTGATTTTTGCCGAGCAGGTAGTAGTCGCCCAGGCGGATTGCCCAGTCGAGGTGTTTGCCCTCGCCGGTCATATAGTAGATACGAGAAAGGGTCTGGAGCATCTCGCCGTTGACTTCCTGGCTTGTCGAGGGGATTTTGCCGTATGGCGTATCGACGGGGGCGTGCTTCCAGATATCGTCGAGGATGGCGAGCATGCGCTGCGACCAGGGGCTTGGCCCAAGCCATTCGGTCAGCGGCATCAGGCCGTCTTTGACGTATTCCGATGAGCCGAAGATGATTCGGGAGATTTCAGGCTGGGCGTCCTGGAAGCCCTGCTTTGAAAAGGAATATGTATCGGGCATTGCGCCGATGCGGGAGGTGAGCTTTGTCTCGGTGCGGAGCATATCGAGCATTCGGCCTTCGAAGAGTTGACGGTCGGTGATGGCGGCAGTGAGGACCATAAAGGGATAGTTGTCTGCGGCGGAGTCCTGCGCGTTCCATATATCTCTGTTCTGGCTGAGGTTGCGGGGAATCAAGCCGGTGTTTGGGTCGGCGTAGGCGAGCCAGCCGGCGACGAAATCGCGACAACGGCGGAATCCTTCGCCGGCGAGCCTGCCGTTTTCGAGGGCCTGCGCAAAATCGGGGTCGTCCTTATTGATCGGCTTTCCCGCGCCGCGTTTGGCGAGTTCTTTCAGTTCGTCCAAGTGGTTCTCATAGACGCCGCGCGGTGTAGTGTTGTGCTGTTTGCACAGCGAAGCGGCCATTCCGATAAGCTCGCCCATCATACCGCAGGTCCGCATCACGCGGACGGTGCCGAGGGCGACGTGGGTGACGCTGATGTCGCGGCCCGCCATAAAGAGGTTCTCGATATTGCGGGAGTAGAAGCAGCGGTAAGGAATAGGATAGGGCTTGATGGGCGTGAACTTTGCGATTGAGCGGAACTCCTCGCCGGGGAAGTACTTGGTATTTTCCGGGTCGGGGTAGTGCAGGTCGATTGTCCAGGTGGTGGTGACAAAGGCGTCGGGGAATATTGTTCTGCCGAGGATGTCCTGCTCTTTGAGTATGACGTCGCCGAGCAGCCTGCGGGATTCGCGTTTGCCGGCGACGTATGCGACCCAGTCGAGCTTGCGGTCGGCGTAATCGGAGGTCTTATTGCTCTTGTTCTTGAGGTACGCCCAGTTGCCGAAGACCGCTCGCAGGCCGTAATCGCGGATGTATTCAAATTCGGTTATCTGGTCGCGGTTCAGGCCGGTTTCCCAGTTCCAGTCGCCGCGGGTCAGGTAGTGACAGCTCTTTTCATCGAACTGCAGCGCCCAGGGGCAATCGGGAAAGCCGGTTGATTCGCCGGTCTGGCTGGAGTACCACTGGACTGATGCACCCATTGTCATTTTGTCGGGCTTTTCGGGGGCGAGTGACTCGCCCGTCTCGCTGCGGCTTTCGCGTCCCATCCGAAAATCGGCCCCCGCCAGAAAGCCCAGGGTCCCGTCGCCGGTGCAATCTGCAAACACCGTCGCGCGGAATCGCAGCTCTTTGGAGCTGCGGATGTCTCTGGCGACGACGGCGATGATGCTATTACCGGCCTTCTCGACTTTGAAGGCGTGCATGTTGACGAACAGATGGATATTCTTCTCGGCTGCGACGACGCGGAGCTTCTTGGCGTCGTCGTAGTAGGAGGCCGGTCGGGCGTTGCCCTGGTATCCGGGGTCGAGCTCTTTGACGATGTCGCCGAGGGCAGGATAAGGCGGCAGATTTATCTGGCCGTTTAGGTGCACCCGGACCTCGGATGAGTTGTTGCCGCCGAGCACGGGTCTATCCTGAATGAGAGCCACCTTGCAGCCGAGCCTTGCCGCGGATATGGCCGAGCATGTCCCCGCCATTCCTCCGCCGACGACAACGAGGTCGAACTGCCCGGCGGCCTGCGGCTCGTCGCCCAGGCCGAGCATCTTCTTGCGAAATGCCGCAAGCTTTTCATCGTTCGGCGGAGTGAAATTCAAATCCGAGCTTAGCGCAATTGCATCGCACCGACCATCGAAGCCAGTCAGATCGTGCAGTGCAACGGTAATGTTTTCCCCGGTGATATCGATGGTCCCGCCATCTTGCCAGTGCCATTCGGCACCTTCGGCGCCAAAGGTGGTTTCGAGCGGCTTGCTGTCGATGAGCAGTTGAAATCTGCCCGGCGTGCCGGGCGCTTTCCATGGCGCGACCCAGTCGCGTGTGCGGACCCAGATGCGGCATTTACCCGTCGCCGGGAAATCTACCTGTTTTGTGGTGTCCTGAACCGGTACGCCGAGGCCGTGTGCGAGCAGAAAGGGCGAACCCATCTGGTCTGTGAACTGCTGGTCAACAACCCACCCGCCGAGATTCTCGAAGCCCTCCGCCTCGACAAGAACCACCTGCGCTCCTGCAAGCGACACATACGAAAGCAGGGGAATGAGAAATAACGCAGATGCTGCAGTACTGATTGCCTTTCCCATGTTGTGGTTACCTCTAATGTGTCAGTGGGTTGTCGAGGTTGACGGGGTATTTCTGATAAGGTATGGCGCCGGATTCGGTTATGTGGGCCTGCAGGGCGGAAAAGAGCTTGTTGTACATCGGGTGCTTTTTGTCAAGAGGGGTCTTTTCCTGCGGGTCATCTTTTAGGTTGTAGAGTTGGAGCGGCTCGAAGGGGGTGTTCTGGAGGAGCTTGAAGTCGCCCAAGCGAGCGGCGTAGTATACCCTGCCGCCGTAGCCGCCGCCTTCGCGGCGGACCCAGAATATGAAGCGGTCTTCGGACGGCTGACGTTTGCCCAGGAGTGTCGGCAAAATGGTTCGGCCGTCGATTTTGTGCTCGATTTTTGCGTCGGCGGCGTCGCAGATGGTGGGAAAGAGGTCCATCGTCAGGGCGACGCGGTCGGATTTCGAGCCGGGCTCGATTTTTCCGGGCCAGGCGGCGCAGGCCGGGACGCGGATGCCGCCTTCGTACATATCGCCCTTGCCTGCGCGGAGCGGGCCGTTGTTGGCGCCGACGGAGAGCTGGCCGCCGTTGTCGGAGGTGAAGACGACGAGCGTATTGTCAGTTAGCCCGGTTTCTTTCAGCACCGTCAGGACCTTGCCGATGCCGTCGTCGAGATGCTCGATTAGGGCGACGAGCCTGGCGCGCTTGTCGTCGATGTTTTTTTGACGTGTCTTGACGCGGGCGAGCCAGTCTTCGGGCGGCTGAATAGGTGCGTGCGGGGCGTTGTAGGCGAGGTACAGGAAGAACGGCTGCTTTGATTTGGCTCGCCGACCAATGTAGTCAATCGACCATTGCGTGAACAGGTCGGTGGCGTGACCTTCGGGGTCGATTTCTTTTTCGTCGAGGCGCATGTAGTTGAAGCCGTGTCGGCGGTGATTGTAGTAGTCGTCCATCATATCGCCGAGGAAGCCGTGGAAGTGGTCGAAGCCGCGTTCGTTGGGCTTGTTGGGCGAGCTTAGGCCGAGGTGCCACTTACCGATGATAGCGGCGTGGTAGCCGACCTGTTTGAGCAGTTGCGGGAGCAGGACGGCCTTGGGGTCGAGGCAGCCCCAGTTGTTGGCGATATGCGTTCGAATGACGCCTGGGACGCCGACGAGGTCGGGGTATCTGCCGGTCAATAGCGCCGCGCGGGTCGGCGAGCAGACCGGACAGTTGGCGTAGAAGTTGTCGAACCGCATGCCGGATGCGATAAGATTGTCGATATTGGGGGTCTGCATATCCTGCGCCCCGTATGCCGGCAGGTCGCCGTAGCCGAGATCATCGGCGAGTATGACGAGGATATTTGGTTTGTTGTGACGGGCCGAGGATTCTGCCGGCGACGTGCAACCATGCAGCGCCAGCGCCGCCGTTCCGGCGGCGGCTAACCTTAAGAACTCCCGTCGTGTTGTCTTCGGGTCATGTGCCGTTGTCATGCTGTTTCTCTCCACGGGTTGATGTGGATTCCGATTTGGGTGAGACGGGCCGGTTGGGGTGGGCGAACTTGTTATATACGACGTCGTTGAACATCTTCATCTTGACGCGGGTGTATTCGTCGGGCCGCACACGAAGCCGGGGGGCAGCTTCTCTGCCGCAGGCTCATTTGCGTCGCTATAGGCAGCGGCTCTGAGGGTAACGACTGCAACGAGCAAGGCTCGCAATTTGAGTGTCTTGTGCCTGGCGTTCATAGCATTAAAGGCATTATACTTCCTGAAATTCGGTTCAGAAGCGTTTTCTGGACTCGATCAAGGGTTCAAGTTTTTTGCGCGACAGCGGCGCCGGGCGGAGTTTTCCCTTCGACCACAGGTCATAACCGGTCAGGCGGTAAGGGCTGTCGGGCTGTTCGGCCGAGCCGACAGGGAGCAGCGACATCGCACTGTCGGGGTCGCCCATCGGGACGAATTGAGTGTAGGATTGGGCCTTCTTGGAGAGTATTGTCCCGCCATCGATGCAGCTTAGCGGCGGATATGTTATGTCCTTCTCCGGGTCGAGCGAATCGAAGCCGTCGAGCGTTGCGAAGTAGCCGAGCCTGGATTCGAGAAGCTGCTCGTTTGCGCGCCTGTTCCACTGGTTGGGGTCATCGCCATAACCGGCTATCCCATATCGCCAGGCGGCTCTTAGGATAAGGTTCACGTAGTCGGCTTCGTCGTCGGTCAGAGGGGCGTTGGGGTCTTCGGCGATGCGGGCGTCGATTATCTGGAGCATGTTGGTCAGCCCGGAGAGTCCGCCGCCGTATGTGCGGGCTGCGGCGAAGTTCTGTCGGAAGGCCATCGGCATAAGGTTGAGAATCTCGGCGCCTTTGACGGACATTTCGAGTTTGGCGCCGGCGGCGAACCAGTCTTTGAGGTATTGCAAGGCGAGCAGAGTTTCGTCTTCGAGAGGATACTTCTGAACGTCGCGCAGGTGGTAGCCGAAACGAACGAGGTGACGTTTGATGGGATTGACTGTATCGTAATGGATATCGAGGACGTCTTGGGGGCTGAAGGTCTGTCTGGCTTTCATGCACTCTTTTAGTCGCCAGGACCTTTCGGTGTCGCCGAGGCTGCCGGTAGAGATACCCATCGGAATCGGGTAGAACGAAGCAACGGGGCGATGGTTGGCGGTGACGATCCAGCCCTGCTTCGGGTTGATGACCTGGGGCAGCAGCTCGCCGGGGCAGATGCCCTGCCAGTCGTGTTGGGAGCTTGAGCCGTCGTGTGCGGCAAAGCCTTCGAGCAGGGCTTTAGATGAGCGGACGGGCAGTGCGAGTATGGTCTTGTATCCGATGTTGCCTTTGGAATCGGCAAATACGCAGTTGGCGCTGGGGAACTGCCAGAATCCCAGCGCCTTTTGAAATTCGTGCGCATCTTTGGCGCGGATCATTGCGATGGCGCCCTGGATTGTCTCGCGGTCGGTCTGGCAGTTTGGGATGCGTTTGAGGGCGACTTCGTCGCCGGGGCGGATGCCGGCGGCGATGGATGTCACGACCGGGCCGAGGTGCGTCTCTTTCAATGTGAGGGTAATGGGTCTGCCGTTTTTGGCTTTCACCGTCTCGGTGCGGATCTGCATGTCGCGCCACTCGCCGTCGAAGGAGTATTGATCCGGGTGATTGGGGTCGGTTCTCAAGACGAACAGGTCTGCCTGGTCGGCGCCGAGCGCGGTCAGACCCCAGGCGACTTTGTCGGTGAATCCGATGAGGATGACAGGACTGCCTGCGGCGCCGACGCCGCGGGCGTTGAAGGTCCTGCCGACAATATGGAATTCGTAGAGCAGGGACGGGTTTCGCACCGGCGTTTGCGGGTCGCTGACGAGGACGGCGGAGCCATCGGTAGTCTTGCTGCCGCCGACGGCCCAGGCGTGGCTGAACCTCGGAGCGGGCGGGCGGCGAGAATCATCAGTGGTGTCGATTTTGCGGGTCAGGCCGTGGGTATTGGCGTAGTCGTAGAGCTTCTCGACCCAGTCATCGGAGACGTCGCGGCGTTGAATGACCGCGGCATCGTCACGAATGGGGCGGCCGCGCAATGCCGCGTCGATGTCGTCCGCGGCCACAGAACGGACTTGCCTTATCCCGTCCTGGATGTCGTAGTAGGCGCCCATCTCGTTCAGGCCGTCGCCTGAAAAGAATATGCCCAGCCGCCACCAGGAGGCGATGCAGTCGGCGGGCGTCCAGGGTTCGGGCTTTAGGTCGAGCTTGTCGAACAGATACAGCAAGTCGTTGGGGTGGGCGGCGATGTAGTCGTTGACGCCGTCGCTGTAGGCCTGCAACAACAGGCGGGATTCGCTGTCCAGATTCTGCGCGACCTTCTGGGCGGCGCTATAGTAGCCTATAGTCCGCATTTCGATATCATTTCGCAGGGCGGAGTTTTTGCCCTGAGGCAGGCTGCGGGTCACGCCTACTTTGACATCGCCGACAAGCTCGGCAAGCCTACCCTGGATAATTCTGAGGTTGTGGTACATCTGAAAGGCGCGGTCCTCGGCGGCGGCGTAGCCCAGGCCGTACATGGCCCCGGCGTCGGTTTGCGCGAAGACGTGCGGGACGCCCCAGCGGTCTCGCAGCAATTCAATTTTGCCGTGCGGCAATCTACGGCGCGCGTCTGATTTGTTGGAGCTGCAGCCCGACACGGCCACAGCCGGCAATATGAGGCAGGTAGCTGCTAAGAGCATTTTCTTCATTGAGCGGCCCCTTCTATAACGATTACGTATTCGCCTTTGGGTTTTTCTTCGAGGCCGGCGAGTAATTCCGAAAGCGCGCCTCGCCTGATGGACTCGAACATTTTGGTCAGCTCTTTGGCCAGGGCGGCCCGGCGGTCGCCGAAGACTTCAATTGCGTCGGTGAGAAATGCTCGCAGGCGGTGGGGGCTTTCGTAGAAGATGAGCGTGTGCGGCGAGTCTTTATCGACGGCCAAGAAGCGTTGTCGCTGGCCCGGCTTGCGCGGGGCGAAGCCGCGAAAGGTGAAGCTGTGCGTTGGCAGGCCGGAGAGGACCAGCGCCATAACGAAAGCGGTCGGGCCGGGGATCATTGTTGCCTCGACGCCCGCTTCAAGGGCTGCGCGGACGAGCGTAAAGCCGGGGTCGGAGATGCCAGGCGTACCTGCGTTGGTGACGAGGGCGACGGTCTTATGCTGCGCGAGCAGGGACATTATTCTGCCGACGACGCGGCGTTCATTGTGCTCGTGGAAGGAGATTTGCGGCTTTTTGATGTCGAAGTGGGCCAGGAGCCTGCCGGTCTTTCGCGTATCCTCGCTGGCGATGTAGTCAGCCTGTCGGAGCGTCTCAAGCGCCCGCTGCGAGATATCAGACAGGTTGCCAATCGGCGTAGCGACCAGGTAGAGCATAATCTACGGCGTCTATCAAGATGATTTGACGTACATGCCTTTTCGTCTTTTTGCGAGGGCTTTTCTGCCGAACTTCGTGCGCATCTTGGCGCGGAAGCCGGATTTTCGTGCCTTTTTGATTTTGCTCTTACGGGCGTTTTCCATAATTTATCCATCGCTGAAAGAAGGTCACAGCGGGTTTATCCCGTCTGCATTTTGTTTCCTGCCGAGCTACGGCTTACGTTTTTGCGAATGATAAGTGGTTTTGATTTCAATTTCAAG
>Ga0315275_10005659_pt1 | contig 11864 bp, 11 predicted proteins | sample YL17G03_0_MG_FD_205557 | JGI IMG/M metagenome (GOLD analysis project Ga0315275, IMG submission 205557) | Sediment microbial communities from Yellowstone Lake, YNP, Wyoming, USA - YL17G03_0 | ecosystem: Environmental > Aquatic > Freshwater > Lake > Sediment | place: USA: Wyoming | collected... | reverse complement strand
GGGGAAGAGTCACCTCATCAGCATATCGCAGCGTGGTCAGTACGAGCCCCCCGCCATAGACATGCACCACAACGGGATACTCCTTGGTTCGGAGCGTGATCGTCCCGATTGCTGCCCTTCCGAGGTCTTGGAGAGCGGTAACAAGGAGGCTGTATGCCTCCTCGCTCCTGTCAGGAGTCAGGACATACGAGGTCTCGAAATAAACCGGGTCTAAGGCGAGGTAAAAGACAAATTTCTCAATCCTGATCTTCCTGTTCGATTCAGGCATGATCGCCTTGAGTTCTTCGGGTTCGAAGATCAGGTATTCCCCTTTCCGTACCTCGTATCCCTTCACCGTCTCGGCCCAGGGAATTACCCGGTCGTCCTTTGTACACACCCGGTCGTACCGGAGGGGCTGCCCGTCTACTTTATGAAGCAGCCTGAATGAGACTGACAGGTCCCTGACCATTGTGTGAAGCCTGACCGGCACGTTGACAAGCCCGATAGTAATACTCCCGCTCCAGAAGGGTCTTCCTGCCTTACCCTGTTGCGTACTTTCACCCGGGTGCGGGATTACCGGAGCTGCAGTACTGCTCTTTTTTTTAGTATCTTTTCCTGATACATCTGCTGCCGGCATCTTTTCGGGGGCAGGTACAGTCCTGGACCTTATTTTTGCCTTATCTCCGGGTACATTTTTGCGGGGATTATTTTCCGATCTTCTGCTTGTTGTCAAAGATATTCCTCCAGGGTTCTTCTTTTTTTGAAATCACTGTCTTTATATTAAAATCTTCGGCCCGGACCCCGCGTTTAAGTTCGTCCCACCGGAGTGGCATGGACACTGTGGCAGACGGAGTCCCGCGGAGACTGTAAGGAGCTGCCATTGTCTTACCCTGGGCGTTCTGGAGGTAATCTACAAAGATGGTCCCCGGATCCCGCGACCGGGGGAACTCAGAGACGACATGGGAGGTATCTTTTGCTATGTCTTTCCCGATACGGTGCGCAAATTCCCTGACTTCCCCGAACCGGTGACCGGCCTGAAGCGGAACCACGATATGGAGCCCTTTTTTCCCGGAAGTCTTGACATATGCCAGCATCCCTGCATCTTCGAGATGTTCACGGACTATAAATGAGACATCAATCACGTCATCAAACCCGAGAGGGGGTTCCGGGTCAATGTCGAAAAGGATGAGATCGGGGGATCCGTAGGACCCGGTTTTCGAAAGGGTGGTATGGATTTCGAGTGAGGCCAGGTTTGCAAGCCAGATGAGCGTATCGAGATTGTTGCATACGACGAAATTCACTTCGCGATCGGCGGTTTCTGAATAATGGGTAAATATGTTGACAAATTCCGGGGTTCCCTGCGGTGCATCTTTTTCATAAAAATCCTCTCTTCCGATCCCATCAGGGAAACGGTGCATGGTAACCGGCCTGTCTGACAGAAAGGGAAGCATACGTGGTGCCATGCGGATGTAATACATGATGACTTCCTTTTTGGTAATGTGCACGGAGGGATACATTATTTTGTCAAAATTGGAAAAACGGACGCGGGTAAGTTCGTTGATTAACGTTTCTTTCGACCCGGTTCGCTCGCTTCCTGCCATCGGGAGGGAATTGTCGTTCCCTGCTGAAAATAGTATCTTTAACACCGTAGGCATTTCATGCGAGGTCGGACAAAATATCTGGTCGGTCTCTTTGCAAACTCCGGGAACGGTCCTTCCCCCACCTGTACCCGGAGAGGCCCTGAACCAAGAGAGTCTCACGATTACAGAGCGTTGTTTTTCATTTCTCTGGAACGAAGCTCGCTGGCTTCATACATTTTTTTTACCAGAGTTGCCGGGGTCATTCGTCCTCTTTTTCCCCGCTTTCACGCGAAAAGAGGGCTCTGAAATAATCAAGCGGTCCTTTCGCATGTGCGGGTGAGGGATACACGGGCCTTTCAGTACGTTTTTTGCTTCCCTTGAAATCTTTGATGAGGAATTCTGCCTCGGCCAGACCTTCCTCGACCTGCATTCTTTCGGTGACATCAACCATTGAACCGACTATAGAGATTGTCCTGCCGTTCTTCACGACCGGAATCTCGTTCACCTCAACCCTGATGATTTCCCTGTCACCTGTCGCCATCTCAAGCCGGTACGGGGGTTCGCGCCTTCCGCTCGTTATTGCCCGGATCGTCCGTTCAAGACCTGCGGCATTGATCGGGTTTTCGGTAAGGTAATCGGTCCACGCCCGTTTCCCCGAGCGGGGGGGGCATCCCAGCAGCGATCGGATACGCGGGCTGACATACATCAGGACATGATCCGGTGAATGCGAATAATACATCGGTGCCCCGCTCTCGACGACAAGCATCAGATCCTCGTCTTTCTTTTTGATTGCCTTCAGTTCGTGTCTGATTTGTGTGATATCGCGGCCAATTGCAGCGATAGCCATAACTGAATTTCCATCCCCGAGAATGGATTTTGCAGACCAGCTGATACAGCGCATGCCTTTTGGTGTTTGTATCCACTGCTCAACGATGCAGGAATAGGGAGGACGGAACAGCTTGACCATCTGCGTTGCGATAACGTCGGAATACCGTTCAGCGGTTACCGGCATAAAAATACTGCCGATCAGCTCCTCCTTTGACTTCCCGACAACATCACAATACGCAGAGTTTACAAAAAGAATACGTCCTTCCGGACTGAAGCTGACGATAAGATCCTGCTGATGTTCGACAAGATCATGGTAAAAATTCTCCGTCTCTGCCGTGATTACCACCCCTTTATGGGCTTTTGAAAAAGGCGTCCCCGGGTAAAAAGGAGACTCCAGCTACCTAAAGATCATCTGTTGCAGGACTATTAATGTTGTACGATATGCTCAGATCCGGGGTCTTTTTAAAAAAACCTATACCATTGCAGATATGCACTTCTGATCAAGAGTGACTCTTCTCGTCTTCTGCGACTGCGGAGCCTGTTCCGGTATTTTCATGATGAAGGCAAGTCGTTCTTTTCCAAACATCACGCTGCCAAGGGCACGCAGGGATACCGTAAAACTACCCTCATTGAAAATATCAATATTCAGGGCCTTGCCGGATACCGATACCTGAGCAAGTCCGCTTGTTGCACCAAGATAATAATTCCAGTTATGGGTGAGCTCCTCGACTTGCACAAATACATGACCGGAGATCGCCTTTGCCAGGTCAGAACGTCGTATCGCGTACCGGACGGAAAGGATATGCAGTTCGACAATGTCATGCACATTTCCTTCGCTGTCAAATGCCTTGTATCCTGTCCGCTGCAGATATCCCGCTTTTTCCATCATACACGACCACCTTTCTGTCGTAGTATGGCGTTTATACGAGAGGGTATATAACCTGTCAGTCTGCGCGGGGCGAAAGTGATCAAAAAGAGTAAAGGGAAAGAGCGGTGCATCCGAAATCGCCGGATGTTCCCTGGAGTATAATTATTTCCGCCGGTCCATGCATGCATTCAATACATCCTCAATAAACGAGAGGGTGCCGCTGATACCGGCGACCGGGTGAGGGGCGAGTTTTACCATTCCCCTGACAGGGGGTATAAGCCCGACAAACGCCCGACCGGGATCCACGGATCGTTCAAACGAGGAGCCTATGACAAGATCGGGATTGTAGTGGCGGATAAGTCCCTTTACCTGGGAAAAACCCTGGACATGGCTGGCAGAAGAAGACGTAGTCCCGGGTTCGTTCCGGAATCCACTGTACCGGATATCTGCATCAAGGTAATACTTCAGGGTATGCGCAGCAAATGTTGCATACGAAAAACCACCAAATATTACCGTGTGCGGGGGGTCAAACCTGCGCAGAAATTTATCACATGCCCGGACAATCCTTTCATCTTCCCGTTCAAGCTCCTCAAAGACCGGACCGGGATCCGCTTCCGGAAAGATCGATGCAACTCTGGTAAAGGTTGCTTTTATCTCCTCAAACCCGAGCGTGCCACCCAACCACTCACCGACACCGCTGGAAAAATCCCCGTTTGTCCCCACGGTAAAGGCAGCAGCGTGCTTCACCTGTTCAAGCCGGTCCGAGCAAAAAATGGTACCGACAGGTACTGAAGCATTATCGAGCAGACGGATAATCTCTCTCACGTTGCCACCGGAAAAAGGATCGAATAGACATGCACCATCAATATTTATCCCCGGTGTATCCGGATCAACAGAAGGCGCCAGGACAGAAAGCGCCTTTTTGTACCCCGTCTCCACATCTCCGGAAAAACCCGGGCTGTCAACGAGGATTACATCATAGTCCCTGAGCATCGACCGTATGTCCTCTCCGAGTATCGCAGGAACACAGGTCATAACCACTGCTATCTTTTTACCCTGCCCTGCAAGTCCGTCAAGAACTTCATGGAGTCGCTGCTCGGACCCGAAGATCACTTCATTCTCGAGGATAAATGTTCCGTGGAGGGGAGCATGAAGAAGCGTGGCAGGATAATAGTAGCATCCGCTTGAACCATGTATTACGACCGTGACGCCATCAAAACCAGCAAGACATGCAGCAGCACCTGTCATCGCACACGGCCAGAGAGGGTTTTCACACTCAGGCATGAATTGCACGCCTCCAGCGGTGGAGCATATGCCGGATCCCGTTTGTTCCTACCGGAGGTGACAACTGGAGCGGGACCGTGCACCCTTCACGGTCTATGGTGATATCGAACAGTCCTGCAACTTCACGGGCAACCGGGAAGGTATCGGAAGCCATACCGGCAGGATCGAACGTGACTGAAGTACCACTGATGTCTTCAAATTCGGTACATATTTCGTCCTGGAGGACTCTTTCCTCACGCACAGCTTGAATACATTTCACACCAAAACCATCTGCAACTGATTCGAGAAAACGGATAGTTCCTGCAAAACCAACAGGAAATGACGGAATATAGGGCGTGCCGAACCGTTGTCGTAACCGTTCTCCGACTGCACTCACCTCATCGTCACGAAGAATGTTGAGTCGTGCCGCTCCAAGTCCGGACAGGTCACCAAGGGAGCAGTCGCGGAGGAAACGCACGTTTACCGGTATCCCAAGCGCCCGAAGCAGCCGGCTGACTTCTGCATAATTCTCGTCAACTTCATATTCGAGATTTTTTTCACCAATTATATTTACGTACGAACCTTTCGTACAGGGTTCCATGGTATCAGCGATGGCATTGAGTGCGTTGTTCACACCATTCTGGAACGTTCCGCCGAGAAAGCCCGCGGTGGGAATCAGGATTATGGGTATTTTATGGCTCCTGTGACAGACCGCGGCAACATCGTCACCGATCGTTTCAACCAGGCAGGTGGAAAGCACAAAAATTGCGCTGGTATGCCGCTCTGCAACAGCATCAAGAGTTCGTTTCAGTGCCCCTTCACCTCCAAAAATAATATCGCTCTCCGTAAGCCCGGTCGAGATCACATCCGGGAGGGTGACACGATCATTATCAAGTCCGGTTGCGTGGAGAAGCGAGAAGTTGTGATGGGTGCACCCTTTTGGTCCGTGTACGATAGTAGTGGCATCCCGGACCTGGGTAGTCACCGAGAGAGCACCGGTGAGAGTGCACCCGCCGAACCTAGATAAATTCAAATGCAAGGGATTCGAGGTCATCAATTTCAAGGGGGCTCGGGATAGTAAACCGGGTATTTTCCATTATTCGCGCTGCCAGGGACCTGTACCGGGCGGCCTGCACAGAGTCCGGATCATATTCGAGCACAGTTTTCCGGTTGAGTTCTGCAAGCTGCACAACACGGTCACGGGGGATATACTGTATAAGGGAACTGTTCACCCGCCGTGCAAATTCCCCGACAAGCTCTTCTTCCCGGGGCTGGTCCTTTGCATTGCAGATCACACCGGCAAGCCGGCAGGTGCTCTTTGTCCGTGATGACAGGCGCTTTATCGCTTTGCAGATGTTATTTGCCGCATACAGCGACATCAGCTCGCCCGAGGTGACAAGGTACACGTCCTGTGCATACCCCTCCCGCATCGGCATCGCAAATCCACCACATACAACATCCCCAAGAACGTCATAGACAATGACATCACCAGTGAGTGCTCCGAATTTCTCGAGCAGCTGGAACGTTGCGATAATCCCTCTTCCGGCACACCCGACACCCGGTTCCGGTCCTCCTGCCTCGACGCACCGTACCCCGTTAAATCCCGTATATACTATATCCGACAGTGTCAGATCTGCCTCGCCCCGCACACGTACCAGGTCCATGACCGTTGGAATAAAAGTCCCGTGCATCAGCATCCGTGTGCTGTCGCGTTTGGGATCACATCCGATCTGCAGGATATCCAGGCCCTGGAGGGAGAGCGCGGCTGACAGGTTTGCCGCTGTCGTTGATTTCCCTATGCCTCCCTTGCCATACAGGGCGATCTGTTTCATTAACGTACTATGGGGCGGCAATTTATATTAGATCTCCTGATGTTAAGAAAAGTAAAATTGCGTTAAAAAATCCTTTTTAAAAAAGCAGGCGTGTCAGTCGGATCTTCCGAACAATGCCATAAAGAGCATAACGACCGGAATTACTTCAAGCCGCCCCACCCACATAACAACGATGAAGATCCACTTTGAGATGATCGGCATATCCGGAGAAACATACCCGATACTGACGCCGCAGGAGGAGAAGGCTGACACCACTTCAAAGAGTATGTCAGTGAGTGAGTAGGTTGTCAGGTGGAACTGCAATACTGCAAGTGTGGCAATAAAAATAGTGATGACCGAAAGAATGATGATAAGCATATTCTTTGCAGCCTCGAGTTCTGCTGTTGCCCGGGGGATTACTCTCCCTTCGATCCTGAAGGGCAGGAGCACTTTTCCGCTGACAAAGAGCCTGCGGAACCACCAGAGCAGCGCCCGGAAGGCCAGCGCGACCCGGTTCAGTTTGACACCCCCGGCGGTACTGCCGGATGCACCACCAATAAAGGTAAGCAACGTTAAAAACAGCAGGGTGACGCTCGCCAGGGAGCGCAGGTTTATATCCTGGAAACCGGTGGTTGTCAGGCTCGAAATAGTCATGAAAAGGCCGTGGTGGAGTGCCGTGAGGAATTCAAAGTTCCCGAAAAAAACCAGATCATAGGTTATAACTACGACCCCGATACCGGCAAAGAGAAAGAACAGTTTCACCTGTTCGTCGCCAAAAAGGCTCAATCGCCGGTTCTCTGCGATAAGATAATAGAGTTTAAACGGCAGAGCACCGGCAATCATAATCGGGACCAGGAGAAGTTCCAGTGTAATGCTGTTGTAAAAAAGAATGCCCCCCTCGTGGAGGGTGAATCCCCCGCTTGATATTGCCGCCAAAGCAAGATTGACCGACTCCCATAACGAGAGGCCGCTGAAAAGGATCAGGCTGACAGCAAAAAAAGTGAGCGCTGCATATATCTTCCAGAGCGCTCTCCCGGTCGCAATTACCGTGGGCATCAATGGTTCATCCCGCCCTTCAGTGCGGGAGATCTTTGCACTGAAAAGGCCGGTACTGCTTGCCAGTGCGATCATGAAGGCAACGATGCCGATACCCCCTATCCACTGCATATAGGATCGCCAGAAAAGGAGAACGTGGGGAGCGGTGTCAAGGGAGCGGATCATCGAAAACGCCGTGCCTGTCCATCCTGCCATCCCTTCAAAAAATGCATCAGTAAATCCCATACCCAGCCCGAGCATGAACGGGATGCCGCTTACCATTGCACAGGTCAGCCAGAAAAGCGCCACCGAACACATGGCAGTAGAAAGCCTTATCCCCCGGTTACTGCGGGGAAGATTTCGTAAAAGCATACCAAGAACAAGGAACGTAGCAGGGACTGCTGCCATGGGAAGGAGCATGTTCCACTCGGAAAAGATTATTGCAACGATGATGGGCAGGGCGGTCAGGGGAGCAACAAAGGTAAAAATATCCCCAAGATCAGCAATAATCGTGGAAAGATGCTCAAGACGGTGCATCACGTAAAGGTTACCGCTGGTTCTCTATTAGTGTTTGCCTGTATGAAAAAAAGGATTATCCATGGCTTTTTTTGTATTCTTCTTTGTCCAAAGTCAATGCTCCTATTAAACAATAGTAATTCCTTTGTGCTTCTGAACAATCGCGTCTGCCAGCCGGTCGAGTGCCTTGAAGGTCATTTCGTCCGGGAGACCCCTGACCATGACCGGTTCGATAAGCTCGACTTTGACATGGGACAGCATTTTTACAATGGTTTCGGTTGCCTGACCCCCCCAGCCGTAGGATCCAATGACCGATGCAAACCGCATCTTGGGTTTAAGCATGTTTGCAAGGTACGTAGCATACACAACCTGGGGGTGGGGACCAAAGAGTACGGTGGGGGTCGCGATAACCACCGTCGCAGTATCGACAAGTGACAGTGCAAGCTCGCCGATATCCGTATGTGTGAGGTTAAACGGTTTGACGGTAATCCCGCGGCTGATCAATGAGGCGGTGAGGTGTTCCACCATTTTCTGGGTGCTTCCATGCATCGATACATAGGCGATGACAACCTCGTTTTTTACCGTGTCTGATACCCAGTCCGCATACGCATCGAGAATGAACCGGGGACGGCGGTAGATGGGCCCGTGACTCGGTGCGATCATCTCGAGCGGGAGTCCTTTTACCATCTCCACATACCCTTTGATGCTGTTACGGAACGGCATCATGATCTCGGCATAATATCTCTTTGCAGAGCGATAGATGTCCGCCTCATCGGTCACGTAGAGATCGCTCGTCCCGGTATGCGACCCGAAAAGATCGCAGGAAAAAAGGATCTTGTCCTCGCGCAGGTAGGTGATCTGGGTTTCAGGCCAGTGTGTCCACGGCGTAAGGAAAAATTCAAGGGTGCGATCTCCAAGCGAGAGGGACTCTCTATCCCTGATGACTCTGACCCTGTTTTCCGGCAGGTGGAGAAGGGCGGACAGGAGGTCTTTACACTTCTCGTTCGTCACCACGAGTGCTTCAGGGAAGAACTCCAGGATCATCATGAGAGACCCGGAATGGTCCTGTTCGGCGTGATTGACAATCACATAATCGATGCGGTCTATATTCAGCTTGACGATGTTTGAGACCAGGTCAAACTCTTTGGTGGGGTCGACAGTGTCGATCAGTGCCGTTTTTTCGCTCCCGCGGACCAGGTACGAATTATAACTCGTTCCATTTGGAAGCGGGATCAGCTCATCAAAGATCCTGCGGTCAAAATCAATCGCTCCGACCCAGTGGATCCCTTTCACAATTTCACGTGATACCATACTGCAGCAGTCACTCCTTGCTGAAATTTTGTTTTGATGCACCACAGATTGGGCTTTGCCAGTCGTCGGGCATGGTAGAAAAATCCCTGCCGGGGGGTATGTTTTGCAGGGATTCGCCCTTATTCGGGTTGTATACGTTTCCGCAAACAGTGCAGGTAAAATTTTCCATCATATCCTCCGGATTGTCCTGGTTGGAACAAGCTAGCATGAGATGCGCATTAATCGTTTCGATACTGCACCCTTTTTGACTTAAAGCACCAGGTCTGATTATGGATGTCCACGTCCATGGACCGGATCTTCCAGGTGATACCGGTCCACAAAAAACCGGAATGAGTGGTTTTTCATTCGCGCCGAATCCAGGGAGAAGTACTTAAGAATCTCGAACATAAAATCGATACGTGAATCGTACTTTCGGGGGATGAGGCGATTGAAATCCTCTTTGGTGAGCTCATCAGTACGGGAAAGGTCAGGAACCGCGAGACTCAGCAAGGATTCGCGTGAAAGGCCGGCATAATACCAGCTTTCGATCTCCTTAATTACCACGATGATACTGCTTCCTTCGATATTACTGAAGTGGTAGTAGAGGATCTGTTTTTTGTCCCTCACCGATCGTTCAGTATCAATATCCGCAACAAAAATATAGTCATTGTGCATCTGCCTGACGCTCTTTAAAAAATTGTTTACTTTCGTGCGCCTGATGCTCGCGTACGGGATAATTTCCACGGAATCGTAGCGTGATACAAAAAGCGGTTTGATTATACGCCCGAAAAACCGTATATCATCTTCCCCCTCGACCATGATAAAAAGGCGTTTTTTCATGCTTACAGTCCAAGGAGGTTCTGGATATACAATTCCTCAATCCCGATCTCGTTTTCAAGAAATGTTCTGACTTCCTCTTTGTCAGCCGGGCGGGAGACTACAGAAAATCCTTCGGAATCCCGTGAGATGAGGAGGAGATCATTGATCGATGCATGTTTTACAACCTCTGTACTATGGGTAGTAATCATAATCTGCTTTCTTTTTGAAGACTCCTTCATCATGGCAATGACACGGCCGACTAGGAACGGGTGAATGTGACTGACCGGTTCTTCGATGATGATAAATGGTTTGTCTTCAAAGTAGAGGGCGATGATAAGAGCAAAGATCGTCATCGTGCCATCCGAAAGGGACGTGGAAGGAAGATCATGATTTTTTGCATATCGTTCACGGAGGGTGAGGATCAACGAAATGTCCATGAACTTTTCAACCGAGAAATCCTCGATAAAAGGCAGTACATCACGCAGCAGGTTTGAAAATTTCCGCTTTTTTTCGGGATCCCCGATAATATTTTTCAGGACAAGTGCAAGGTTACCCGCATCCTCTTCGAGGTCCCTTTTGCCGGTAATTGCCACTCCTTTTTTTAGCAGTTTTGGATCGATATCGTACACGGCAATGCGGTCAAAGAATTTTTCAACATGGGGCAGGGGATACGCATACGGAGTTTCAAGGAGCAGTGTCTTTTCCGGCACGTGTTTCCCTCGGAAGTAGAGTGGGATAAGTTCCTGTTCCGTGAGTGGAAAACCCTCCGGAAGATCAACTGCATACGCCAGTTCACCCCTGTCGCTCGTCACCCGTATCTCACCCCGCCCGATCTTCTCTTTTCTGTTCACGCGTTTACCGTTATGGTCGCAGGACATCACTTCGCAGCCGATACTGAGACGGTCCCGGGTGATGGAAAATCCATCTCCGGGGCCGTCAAACCTGATGGCAAATTCATAGGTCGACTCGCATGATTGTATGGCAAGAAGCGGTGTCTCTTTGCATTCCTGCTCCAGAATCTCCACCTTTTGATCGGGTTGATAATCAACCCTGATCACAAGGTCACGGGAAGGCCCGATATTCGTATTCTGAAGAAATTCTGCCCCCCCCTGCATTGCAATTGCATTGACAATCCCGTCTTTTGTGATATCCCGCAGGAACTTAAAGATACTGATGAAATTGGATTTTCCTGCGGCGTTGGAACCGATTACCACGTGGAACCGGGACAGCTCAATGTCAAGTTCGGAAAAACTCTTGAAATTTTCTACATGAATACGCTGGATTGGCATACGATCTCCGCATGACATCCTCACCCTTGAACAAAAAGAAGATATGGGTCTGGCAGGATAGCGAAAAAAATGGATTGGTTCGTTAAAAAGTAATACCAAAACTGGCGGGATTCAGCATCATGATTTCATAGTTAAGGACTGCAGCAAAGGTTATCCAGACCAGAACCGGGATCAGCAGGAGTGCAGCACCAAAGGAGATCCTGAACACCTGGATGATGGTACAAAGCAGTATTGCCCAGAGCAGAACAATTGCCAAAAAGCCATAGAATGTTGAATGCCGCCCAAAAAAGAAAAACGACCATCCGACATTCAGCACGAGCTGGAAGAAAAATAAGACCAGAGCCACTTTAACTTCAGGGCTCTTTAAACCAGACTGGATAATCAGGTAAAGGGAAAGTCCCATAAAGATATAGAGTACTGTCCAGACCGGCCCAAAAACCCATGACGGAGGGGTGAGATCAGGTTTTTGCAGACTGGCATACCATGTAGGTATTTCAGGAGTTGTATAATACGATCCCAGATACCCTGCAAGCAGGCATATGCCAATTGCTATAACAAAATAGATGATCTTTTTTCCGGTCATTAT
>Ga0315275_10005658_pt1 | contig 11865 bp, 9 predicted proteins | sample YL17G03_0_MG_FD_205557 | JGI IMG/M metagenome (GOLD analysis project Ga0315275, IMG submission 205557) | Sediment microbial communities from Yellowstone Lake, YNP, Wyoming, USA - YL17G03_0 | ecosystem: Environmental > Aquatic > Freshwater > Lake > Sediment | place: USA: Wyoming | collected... | reverse complement strand
TGGCACGATATCGGAGTTCACCGGTCAGAAGGAGGTCCTCGGCGGCAGAGTGAAGACTCTCCATCCAAAGATTTTCGCCTCGATTCTTGCGACGAAGCAACAGGAGTCGGAACTGAAAGCCCTTGGGTGGGATGCGACCGATATGGTCGTAGTCAACCTCTACCCGTTCGAAGAGACGATTTCCCGCCAGGGCGCCACATTCGAAGATGCCATGGAGAACATTGACATTGGCGGTGTCTCGCTGATTAGGGCCGCCGCGAAGAACGCTGACCGCGTGGCGGTTCTAGTGGCCAAAGAGCAGTATCCATCCGTCCTCGTGGAGATGAAGCGGACCGGGGGAAAGCTCGGCGATGAGACGTTGAGGAAGCTTGCGATTGCAGCCTTCGAGTACACGTCTGGCTACGACACGGCGATATTCAACTACCTGTGGAGGAAGGGAGGAGTCGCGATCCCGCCAGCCTTGAGGCTCGCATATCCGATGGGGAGCGGGCTGCGGTATGGCGAGAATCCGTACCAGAAGGCGGCCTTCTACCGCGATGCTCATCCGTCGAGGATGACCATAGCGGGCTGCGAACTGCTGCACGGAAAGCCTCTGTCATTCAACAATATCGTCGACCTTGACGCGGCTCTGCACGCAGCGTCAGAGTTCGAGGAGACCAGCGCGGTCATAATCAAGCACACGAATCCCTGCGGGTTTGCCCTCGGGAGCACGCTGAGGGAGGCTTACCTCGCGGCCCGCGAGTCCGATAAGATCTCGGCATATGGTTGCGTCGTTGGACTGAATAGGACGGTCGATATCGAGACCGCCAAGGCGATGAAACCTCATTTCGTCGAGGGGATAATCGCTCCCGACTACGCAGAGGACGCCTTGGCGCTACTGAAGACCAAGAAAGATATCCGACTCATGAGGACGGGGGAACCGTTCAGGCAGATCAAGGAGCTGCAGATGATGAAGGTGAGCGGCGGGATGCTGGTCCAGACGTCTGACTTCCCGGAAATCAGGCCAGATGAGTTCAAGCTGGTTACCAAGGTGAGGCCCTCGGAGGAGCAGATCCGAGACATGGTGTTCGGCATAAAGGTCAGCCGTCACGTCAAGAGCAATTCTATAGTCTTGGTGAAGGGCCTGAAGACCGTCGGGGTCGGTGCGGGCCAGATGAGCAGGGTGGACGCGTGTCACATCGCCACCTACAAGGCGGGATCCAGGGCAAAAGGGAGCGTCCTCGCTTCCGATGCGTTCTTCCCGTTCAGGGATGGCGTCGACACTGCTGCGGAGGCTGGGGTCGCCGCCATAATCCAGCCAGGCGGTTCGATCAGGGATGCCGAGGTGATCACAGCCGCGGACGAGCACGGTATGTCTATGATGTTCTGCGGCATACGGACATTCAAGCACTAGGCGGTGAAGCGATGGCGAAAGCGAGAGTGGCGGTTCTCGCGAGCGGGCGGGGCACTGACTTCCAGTCGATAATCGACGCGAAGGAGCGCGGCGAGCTCGACATCGATATCGTCCTTCTAATAGCGAACATCAAGGACGCGAAGGCGACCGAGAGGGCGGAGAGGCACCGCATCCCTTGGAAGTTCATCGATCACCACGGAAAGAGTCGCAGGGACTTCGAGGAGGAAGTCATCCAGACGCTGGAGCCTTTGAAGGTCGACCTCATCGTCCTTGCGGGGTTCATGAGGCTTGTGACGCCGCACCTCATCAGTCGTTATCCTTACAGGATCATCAACATCCACCCGGCCCTGGCACCTTCCTTCGCAGGAGCCCACGGCCACAGGGATGCGCTGAACTACGGCGTCAAAGTCAGCGGCTGCACGATCCACTTCGTCGACGAGAGCGTCGACGGCGGTCCCGTGATCCTCCAGAAGGCCGTGGAGGTCATGGACGACGATACCGAGGAAACCCTCTCGGCGAGGATTCTCGAATGGGAGCACATATTCCTTCCCTTGGCGGTGAGGCTCTTTTCTGAAGGACGGTTGAAGATTGACGGAAGGCGCGTGAGGATCGACCGCACAGGCATCCAGCTGCCGCCGATGGCCTGAAGGGGACTCCGCCGCGAGAATCGCGCAATGGTCACGAATCCATAGATTCCCAAGAAAATTATAGAAAAAGAAGGCCGTTCAAAGAGAAAACTTGGAACGGCCTCGTTGTGGAGGGATGCTTGTGTAATAATAGACGCATCGCCCGTATATAAGACTTCTCAGAAGGGAATTCAACGATGCGCATTCATGGAGGGGGTGGCGAAGCCAAGTAGTTCATTTCTGTGACAAACCGTGTCAGAAGAACGGGGAATAATCTTATGTCAATCGAGCGGCGGACGGTCGATGCGAGGGGGACCGCTCTGGATCAGACGACAAGCGGCGAGGCGATGGACAGCTCTCGCTGTGGATTCGGGAGGGCGCCTTTCATCCGCAAATCACCCCCTGCGACAACCTCGCGAGACGTTCAAGCGGAGATTGAACCTGAATGGGGACGGACACGCGCCCGCAGGATCGCAGCACGCTCAGGTCCGCCGGGGAGTCCCGACGTCGTACTCGCCTCCGTCGGACTTCGGCGCGAGCCTCACAGACAGAATCATGAACACGACGCCGACGATGAGGACGACCAATCCAATCGCCGCGAACATCCTGTTGATCCACCCGAACTCGTCGTATGCCGAGCCCACGACCGGAATCTTCAGGGTGTCGTGGAGCAGCGAACCCAGGGCCATTCCCGGCCCTCCAACAAGGATGAAAACGATGCCCAAGTAGAACATGATCCTCTCGCGCCGCCCCGGCTTCCCGGCTTCCTCGGCCTCCTTGAGCAGTTCCTCGGAGAATATCTCTCCGCACTGGGGGCACTCCTTCGCGTCCGCCGGTATCTTGGCGCCGCAGCTGGAACACTCGGCAAGTTCTGGGGAGGGGTCCTTTTTCGCCACTACAGGCACACCATCCATGTCATTTCACGCGTTAGTTATAATGCTTTTGTCCTGACTCTCTGAAAGCCTAATAAAGAATCATCCGAAATGGTCACCGGAGGTTGGAATTCGCGTCACCCAAGGTCTGGAAGACTGTGGCCGGGCGGAGCCGGAAGGCACTTACCCCTGCGAGAAGAACTCTCCTTGGACCTCGTGTCCGTTGAAGTGCACCTTCACCACGTGCCAGCCCTCGCTGAAGTTGTAGCCCATGATGGTGCCTGAGTCCGGGGTCCTCCCGTAGAACTCGTTGTCGATGAAGACCTCCGCGCCGACGATTGCCCTGTGCTCGTTATCATAGACGACAATGACGACATCATCAACTCGGCCATTGCCGTCGTTGTCGAACCTGACAAGGGTCAGGAGAATCTCCTGCTGCTCGGGCGGATTGACAACGATCCCTCTGTCGGTGGCATTGTTTTCCTCGTTGCTCTCCTGTATCTTGTTCTCAGGATCTATCTTCACGAATATGTTGTGCTCGCCGGCAGGTTGCGCCTTCCATTCCTGGCAAACCTCGGCCGATTCGCCCGGGCCAAGATGGTTAATCACCTTGGTGCCGATCAGGCTCGTCTGTCCCTTGTATATGTCGGCGAACCGGACGTCGATATTGCTGGCGCCGTCTTCTCCGATGTTCTTGACCACGACGCAGATGTTGATTGTCTGTCCTTCTTTCGGATGTTCGTTGGAGAACCAGATGCCCTCCGCAAATGTCAGATCCGGAAGCAGGTCGTCTCGCGGCATGACCTCGATCGCGCGGTCCGCAGCATTGTTCTCTTCATTCCACTCGGGGATGGTGTTCTCCGGATCGACCTTCACCAGGATGCCGTGCACGCCGGCGGGCCCCGCGGTCCAGTTGACGCACACAGTCTCTTGGGAATCTGGCGGGAGCTGCGGTATCCACTTCCTGCCGATTTCTTGGTACGATCCGCCGAAGTAGTCACGGAAGTCGACGCGGACTTCCTGGGCGGTCGCGTTGCCGATGTTATGCACCGCCGCACAAATCTCGACGATATCTCCCACGAAGGGGCTGTCGTTCGAGAAGGTGATGTCCTGGCCCGAGACCATGAGGTCGGGCATCGTTTCCAAAGGTCCCTCCCCGCTGTCCCCGCTCAAGCCCTGCCTGCTCATCTGACCGATGAGGAACAAGCCAGAGCCGGCCAAAAGGAGGGCAATCGCCAAGCTCAACAGAACCCTGAAAAGCCTAGAATCATGGAGCCGTTCCGAGTGTTTCATCCGGATTTCCTCCGGAATCAGCCACCGCCAGGAGTATATAAATAAAGTTTGGAACGCTTTCGATGCGAGGCTCCGGCGGTCGCATCTACTGGGCGCTGACCAGTGCGTTCGGATTCGGAGACTCGTAGGGTCTCATTTCGGCTGGCATCGGGTTCCCCGCTTCATCCCTGCGGTAGAAATCGACGACGGACTTGACCGCGACGCCCCTGCCGAGAACCTCTACTATGACCCCGTTGCGAGTGTCGGCTATCCATTTTGCCTCGTCATACGTCGGAACGACGGCCACATACGGTTTCTGAAAGTGCCACCACAGGACCACAAATACGGTCTCAGGCTGTTCCTCCTCCCTGGCGGGCTTCGCCTTGCTCGTCTCGACCTTCTTCTTCATCTTGCCACCTCTAATCTCCAATAGGCCAGCGGCATCCATTCGATGTTGTGCACGAATAAAGAAGGTTCTCCCGCACTTATCACCCTTGATAATTCCCAGCGATCCCCGTGCGTGTCGGTTGTCGAGGTCGCTACTTGCCACCGAATTGCGGCTTCCTCTTCTCCAGGAAGGCAGTCATCGCTTCCATCTGGTCCGGCGTGTCAAACATCAGGGCCCAGGTCTGAATCTCCTCCTCGAGTCCTGTGGCGAGCGGGACTTCTTGAGTGAGGTTCACCGCGCGCTTCGCGGCCATGAGGGCGGATCTGCTCTTCTCCGCGAGCACCCTCGCGAGCTCCGTCGCGGCATTGTCAAGCTCGCTCCGGGGCACAACCTGATGGACGAGCCCGAGATGCAGCGCCTCCGCGGCCTTGACCCTCCGCCCCGTGAATATCAGGTCCTTGGCCCTCGGATATCCGATGATGCGCGAGAGCCTCTGACTCCCGCCCCAACCCGGGAAAATGCCTATGTCGATCTCCGGCTGTGCCATCACCACGTCGTCTGAGGCGATGCGGAAATCGCACGCGCAGGCGATCTCCACCCCACCTCCCATGACGTATCCGTTCAGTGCCACGATGGTCGGCGGGAGCTCGGTCTCGATGCGACGTGCGACGAGGTGCCCCAAAGCCGAGAACTCCCTCGCCGTCCGGGGATTCAGTTGCCTCATCTCTGTGATGTCGGCACCAGCAGTGAAAGCCTTGGCGCAGTTGCTCCTGAGGACGACGGCCCTGATGCTTTCGTCGGAAGCAACGTCGGTTAGGGCGGCGTTGAGCTCGCGCAACGCAAGTGAATTGAAGACGTTCAGCCGCTCGGGCCTGTTCAAGGATATATGAGCCACGCCGTTGCTTCTCTCGAGAACGAGCGAAGCCCACGTGCCTTCCATGCGCTCACCGTGTTTCCTTGGCGGGCAAAGATCGATCGGTGAACCACCCCGCCACTTTCGGCCACAGATCTCTGTGCGGCCCACCTCCGACTGACAGTCCGATGTGACCCGTCGGGTAGGACATCGTCGTCTTGTCTTTCGAGGGAGCCACGTTGAGCAGTCCGAGGGTCGATGACGGCGGGACGATGTGGTCCTTCTCGGCGACGATGACCAGGATCGGCATCGTCAATCTCTTGACATCCGCCCGCCCGCCGTTGACCCTCAGCTTGTTCTTCACGAACAGGTTCTTCTGGTATCCGTCGCGGATCAGATCGACGTAAAACGCTCCCGCAACCGGGATGCCATCGGACAGCCACTTCTCCATCCTGAGGAACATCTCCACAGATTTTCGATCCTCGATGTTCTCGTAGAAGTTGAGGTACTTCAGCAACGTGTTGCCGAGAGGATCCAGCATTGCGAAGCCTCCGTTCAGGAACTCCGATGGCGCGTTGCCGAATGCCTCCACGACCTGCTTGGGGTCGAAGTACTCCTCCCTCGTCCACAGGTGCAATAGACCTTCGCTGATGCCGAAGTCGAGGGGGGAGGCCATCACCGCCAAGTTCCTGACGCGGTCCGGGTGCAGGCTCGCGTACACGGACGTGAGGTATCCTCCGATGCAATAACCCAGGAGGGAGATGCTCTTCTGACCGGACCTCTTCGCGATCGCGCTTATGCAGTCGTCCATGTACCGTTCTATGTAATCCTCGAGCCCCAGGAATCGGTCGCCATGCTTGGGCTTGCCCCAGTCGATCATGTAGACGTCCAGCCCCTGTTTGAGCAGCGACTGGACCACGCTCCTGTCCGGCTGCAGGTCGAGTATGTACGGTCTGTTGATTAGCGCGTAGACCAGGAGCACGGGGACGGGGTTCTTCTCCTCCGGGCCGTCAAGATAGTGGAGCAGCCTCATCCTGTCCTTCTTCAGGACGACCTCGCAGGCGGAGCTGCCCACTTCCACCGCAGGGATGTCGGCGGCGAGCCTCATGCCGGCGATTGCCTGCCCGGTGAACTTCTCGAGCTGCTTCTCCACGCTCTTGGTGACATTCGACCATGCGTCGCTCTGTTCCTTCATACGATCGTCTCCGATGCTCGGTCGATCACTTCGCCCGGCGACTGCCGCTGTTCTCCAACGACTTGGCCATGTAGTCCACTCGCTTGCCCAGGTTGTACAACGCCTCGTGGAGCTCGTCAATATCTCCTCTTGTAGGGAGGTGCAACGCCCTGAGTGTCTCTTCCATGACCTCGTTCCAAGCCTTTACGCCATCGAGCATTCCTTTCACGTCGTTGCCCGACTTGGCAGCGAAGGACTTCGTGGCCAGGACCTTCTTCATCATCTCGTTGTAGGAGACCAGCACGTAGCGGCGCAGCTCTTCTTGCCCGACCAACGGGTCCTCGCGCGTTCGTGCCTCGCCCGCCGATTCCCACAGGGCCGCGAACATCTTGGCCCAGTACTGGGCCACTATTGGCGTGACCTCCTTGGCCGCATCGCCGACGTCGGCCCCCGCCTTCCGGCTCCATTTCTTCCAGATGTCCATCTGCGCGTCCACAACTTCCTTGAACAGATGGACTGGCTCTTGCCTCGGCGGTTCCGCGGGCAGCGTAATGTCTGGGCTGTTCCTGCGCTTCGCTACCACATCATCACCTGGTTTGCATCTCATCGATGACGTGGCGGATCTAGCGCGGTGCGTCCTTGATCCTCTTCTCGAGGTCCAGGAGCCTCTTCTCGAGGATGGTCAGCTCGCTCCTTGCGGTCTCGTTTGCGACCTGCCACCACTGGCTCATTCGCTCGAGCGCCTTGTTCTGCTGCTGGAAGAACCTCTCGTACAGCTCCTCGTAGCCTACGCCGATCTCGTCGGCAAGGCGGGCCATTTCCTTCTCGATCTTGCTGTAGTACTGCGCCCAGGTCTTCTGCAGCTTGTCCTGGTCCTGGCTTGTGCCGTTGACCACCTGGATCAGGCTGTCGCCGACCTCTCTGGAGAACTGCGTCCAGAGGTTCGAGAGTTCCGACCAGTCGCCGCTCTTCTCGCCGAGGTTCGACATCAGCTGCTGCATCCTGTTGTTGAACTCGAACCAGGTCTTGGAGATCTGGTCTGCCTCGCCGCGGCCCTTGTTCATCGCGGAGTCCATCTGCTTCCTGACGGTCGTCCCGAACTCGAGCCAGGCGTCGTAGAGCTGCTCCAGCCGGCGGGGGTCCCACTCTGCCTTCTCGGACAGTTTCTGGGCCTCGTCGCCGATCATCTTGGAGTACCTGTCGATGCTGGAGGTAATCCCGCCGTAGTTCTGCATGCCTTCGGTCATCGCCTTCACGACCCTCGGGCCGATCTTGTTGGTGTAGTTTCTCCAGACGTCGTAGAACTCCCTCTGGGGGCCGTTCGCGTTCTCCTTGCCCAGCCGCTTGCTCATCTCGCCGGAGAGCTTGTTCCATTGCCCGAAGAAGTCGTCGTACGTCCTCTGCTGCTTCTTCACGTTCTCGTCTATCTGGCCCTCCAGATCCTGTCTGAAGCCAGACCAGGTTTGGAAGAACCTGTTGTAGCCCTCTAGGAGCCGTTGCGCTGATCCATCGTCCTGTGGCGGGGCCTTGTGCCCGCCAGTTTTCGTTTCTTGCTTTTTCATGGTTTGTTGCACCTCTCTTTTTCTTATTCTCAGCCAATGAATATGGCTAGCGTCAGAGATACTGGCCTCCGTTCACGTTCAACACGTGTCCTGTGACGTACGAGGCGTCGCCCGAAGCCAAGAATACGACCGCCTTGGCAACCTCCGAGGGCTGCCCGAACCTCTTCATGGGAATCTGCTCGATGATCCTCTCCCTGATCTTCTCAGGGACGCCCGCCAGCATCGACGTCTCGATGAACCCGGGGGCAACGGCGTTGACAGTCACGCCCTTGGGTGCCATTTCCTTCGCGAGGGCCTTGGTCATGCCTATGATTCCCGCCTTGCTCGCGGCGTAATTGACCTGGCCTATGTTCCCCATCTGCCCGACGATGCTGGTGATGTTGATTATCCTGCCATGCTTGGATGTGAGGAGGTCCTCCAAGAAGATGCGAGTGCAGTTGAAGACACCTATGAGGTTGGTCGCGAGTACCTTGTTCCAGTCCTCCGGCTGCATCTTGGAGAAGAGTCTGTCGACATTGATGCCTGCGTTGTTCACAAGGATGTCGATCGGACCGAGGTACTTCGCGAGGCTCGTCCTCATGGCCTGGACTTGGCCGTAGTCGGAGATGTCCGCGGGGTAGACCCACGTATTCTTCCCCATGACTTCGATGGACACGGCAAGGGTGTCAGCGTCATCGTCGCTGCGATTGTAGTTGATTGCGACGTCGGCCCCCTCTTCGGCAAGGGCCATCGCGATTTCCCGCCCTATCCCCCTCGAGGCGCCGGTGACTAGGGCTTTCAAGCCCGTGAGCTTCCCATCGATTCTTCGGGAACTCTGGATCAGGTTCTCGCCCATCTCTTGCGCTTGCGTCGGGACCTGTTGCTGCATCATCTCTGCCACGATTCCTCTGAGATTGCGCATGCCCGCTGAGGCTGGTGCTGCATCGCGTAATGCCCTCTTTGGTGTCCAAGTCTAGTCCCCATCGCTGCCACGCGTCGTCCTTCGATACTTCCCCTCCGAGTCGGAGGGTACTTCGATGCATTTCGAACTGCGCGTGGGTATTTAATGGGAAAAGGCTTGATTATCACGAGAGGGAATTATGCGCTGCGGCGTAGCTAGGCATATGCCGACCCTATTTCCGAGGGAAACGACCGCTTTGTTGAAGTCGCCGTCGCGCCGGAATGCCAGATTGATTGTGTAATCCGTTCAAGACTCGCTCCGATTCGGAAGATGGGCTTCGGTCGCACGTGTCACTTGCTGGAGCCCTTCGTGTACATCGCTTCGAACCAGCGCATCACCTCTTCATCGGTGATGTGGTCTCTCTCCTCGCCGACGGCAAGCTCGTTCTCGCCTTCGAATTTTTCCAGGATCTTCTTGGCGGAGTTCTCGCCTTCGAACTTGACAATCACCAAGGTCGAACCGCGCCTTCTCGCCTTGAACGCGCCCACCATCCTCGTCCCGTCGAATATGACGTAGCACACGCCCATGCGCCACTGGTTCATGATTTGCTCTCTGAGATATAGGGACAGGTCGTCCTGAGGCGTGAGCACGAACTGTCCGTCGAACGTCGCGCGCTCGATCGCTTCGAAATCCGCTCTCAGCATCCAGTAGAGCCTCCTCTCGCCCTTGACGAAGAATCCCTTCACTAGGAGCCCATCTTCCTCGAACCCCTTCAACAATCTCCTGATCTCGCTCATGCCGAACTTCGAACGCGTGTAACTCGAGATGGCCTCGGCACTAAAGATTCCGAACGCGCGGAACAGCTGTTCCATCACTTCGCGCTTCGCCTTGTCGACAGACATCGTCGCGTCGCCGAGGGCGATGTAAAGGTTGTCCGCATTCCGGACGACGTGTAACTCAGACTGCAATCTCCTGATTGCCGCTGACGTGTCCCATTGAGTGAGCGGTGTGAGATCGAAAAGTTTCCTATGCGATAGCTGCCCCTCGGCCTTGATGATCGCGAGCACCTTCCTCATTGCCGGAGAAAGGGGTTTGCCCTTGGTCCTCTTCCAGAGCTGAAGTTGGTCTTTGCTGCAATAGGTCCTGTGACCGGTTATCCCCAGACCCCTGACGATGATGCCGCGGCGGTGCAGTCTCTCGAGCGGCTCGAACTGCCGGCATCTGAGTCTCGCCGCCGTGTCCGACCTGAGCCCGGGAAGGGCCCGGATCGCCTCGAGAGGGGAGTCGAACTTCTTCTCAGCTGCTATGCCCTGCCTCGCGAACACATATGCGAGCACAGCCTCCCTGTCGAAGCTCGCTGGCAGGAAATCGCCCTTAGCCATGAAGTCGCCGACGCGGTGGAACCCTGCGGCAAGGAATGGATCGACTGAAACGAGTTCGGGTACATCGTGCCCCAGCGCCCTCGTAAGGCGCATGACCTCCACTCCCCTCTGGCGGTAGAAGTCCATCATGCGGTCCAGTGCCTGGAGTGCCTCGGGGAGAAGCGATTCGTCGTCGAGGCTGATCTCCCTGACTTCGACGCACCCGCTCATCTCCCACAACTCTATCATGCCGACGAGTTTGCCGCCTTTCACCAGCGGGAATATCCAGCCCTCGCCGTACCTGCTGGCCACCTGCGCCCAGAGCGACTGGAGCCACGGGTCATATAGAGACAGCACCGTGACGGGCTGCTGCCCGGTCGGCAAGTCCTTCGACTCGAGCGACTCGAGTTCCTCCTTGAGGACATACATCTCCTGCTCGCCCTTGCCCGTGACGAGGATTCTATCTACAATGCCTTCCTCCTCAAGTTTCTCCACGAGGAGGCTGATGCTGTCCCACTGGAACCTGGTGTAGTCGCGTATCGTCGCAAATGGTACGGGACCGTAGGCCCTGAGGAACCTGAGGACGATCTCTTTCTCGGCATCCTTGACCGAATCCTCGCAGTCGAAGGCCATGTAGTAGTTCTTCGAAGTCCATCCATCCTCGCCGTTGAACCGTCTTATCACGTACACATTATGATCGAGCTTGTTGACCGCCTCCCTGACACGCGCCCTGTCCCCGCCGATCTTCCTCGCGATCGCGTCCGTGTCCATGCCGTCCCTCTGGCGGATGACCTCCAGCACCTCCAGCTCGAATTCGGTCAGGGGCTCCCTGGGGTAGGCCGAGAGGAACAGGGGGGCATCGCGTGCCTTGATGTACCTGACGCGCCCGCGAAGGAACCTGCCCTCAATAATCTCGCCCCTGCCGCGGAGCTCGAGCCAATCCTTGAATGAGAACCCCGGGACGTGGTTGTAGATGTCGTAGACCATGCCGGCCTCGAGGAACGTCTCGAAATAGTCGTCGATGCTCTTCATCGACTGGAACTGTTTCTTCATGCGGAAGGACTCCACAGCGGCTTCGTCGAAGACCTTCCTCTCCTCCTCGCTCGTCTGGAGCTTGCTGAGGTCCCTGGATAGCATGACCTGATATTCCTCGCCGATGACGAAGTTGCCCGAGGAGACCACTCCCTCGTTCTCGAGGTCTCGGAGCGTGCCTTCGACGACTTCAGTCTCGGCATCGAGCATGTATGCAAGCTCGTGTGCGGTGGTGGGCCCATGGATGTCGAGGGTCCTCACGAGCAAGCGGTCCAGCGACTCCTCGTACTTCACCTTCTCGAAGTCTCTGGCCATGTAGACCAGCTCATCGACGCCCCTGCGCTCGATGAGGTACGAACGTTCGAGCTTCCTGAGCAGTGTGGTCACTCGTTCCTTCGGCAGTCCTATGGCGGCCTCGAGGGCCTTGGCGGTGTGCGGCTTTTTTCCGAGTA
>Ga0315275_10005654_pt1 | contig 11870 bp, 7 predicted proteins | sample YL17G03_0_MG_FD_205557 | JGI IMG/M metagenome (GOLD analysis project Ga0315275, IMG submission 205557) | Sediment microbial communities from Yellowstone Lake, YNP, Wyoming, USA - YL17G03_0 | ecosystem: Environmental > Aquatic > Freshwater > Lake > Sediment | place: USA: Wyoming | collected... | reverse complement strand
GATCGAGCGTCGCGAGCTTCCCCCTCCGAAGGGGAGGCATGTAGTCGCGGTCGATCGTCCAGGCGGCGTGGACCCTCTCGATGAAGGCTTGGAGCTTGGCCTTCTTGGCCTCGCTGAAGCGGTACTGATGGAAGGACGGCTGGTCGACGAAGCGGTACCAATAGTAGGTCACGGTCGAGCCGTCGACAAGGGCGGCCTTGTAGGGGCCCTTGACCGGGCCGGGCTTGGCCCAGGCGCCGACGGTCGGGGATGTGTAGGGCACGCCCGGATCGGCCTTCTTGAACTCCTGGGTCCGGAGCTGCGTCTCGGCCGGCACGTCGGACTCGGGGACCATCGCCCGCTCCTCGCCGACGTTCTTGTAGTAGCGCGGGAACTTGTTCATGGCGCTCTTCGTCCCGTCGAACCACTCGAGACCCCAGACGTTGGGCTCGAAGATCTTGGTGTTGAAGACCTTGTCCACGCCCGTCATGAGCTTGCCGCCCTGGTCGAAGCGGGTGGTCCGCGTGGTCAGGGTGGACTCCCAGGCTCCTTTCTTGTTGAAACGGCCCGGGGCCGCGGAGCCGCCCTCGCGCCAGGCTTTGACGGCGTCGTAGAGGGCGGCCTTGGAGTAGTACACCACGTCCTGGACGAGGATGGAACGGCCCTGGTCGTCCACGGGGAACTGGATCTTCGGCAGCTTGGAATAGGCGTTGCCCTGGGTGTCGAGCGCCTGGAAGCAGGGCACGGTGTTGATTTCCATGGCTCCGCCGTTGATCTTGCCCGGCCGGGCGTCGAGCCCGCGGCCGTAGATATAAGGATAGTTGAAGATCTTGCCGATCTTGCTCCACGTCTCGGGGATGTAATAAGCGATCGGGCCCTTGAAGTTGGACGCGCTCAGGAAGCAGGTCCAGGCCTGGTCGCCCGTCGGCGGATCGCCGGCGACCGGGGCGGTGAACGGCAGGGCCATGTAGGTGTAGCCCAGGAACTCGCCGTTCGGATTGCCCTGGAAGGGGAGGGCGTCGGGCGGGACGAGGATCCGGTTGCTGAGCTGGGCGATGCCGAGCTGATTGTCGGGCAGGGCTTCGTTGTGGTAGAAGAACGACCAGCCGGGCGAGCCGACCTCGTAGTCGTAGCCCTGGGGCGTGGCGTTCATGCTGAACTTCGGCGGGCCGTAACGGAAGTGGTTGCCGGCCCAATAGCCGAGTCCGCCCTCGACGGTCTGCCAGACGGATTCGTAGGTGGGCCCCCGCTCCGGCCAGCGGTCGCGGGCCAACGTGCCGACGGGCGCGAGGGGGATGTCCTTGTCGTCGGAGTTGTCGGGGATGATCCACGTGCTCGGCAGCCCGATCTGGAACCGGGCGAGGGGCTCGTCGATCAGAGGCCAGACGGCCGCGTAGAAGCCCATGCCCATATTGAAGCCCGAATCCGCGGGGGGCTTGGCCGCGGTGAAGCTGATGTAGCCGTGCAGGCCGCGGCCGTTCAGGGCGACCTTGCCGGGTTCGAGCACCGGGCCGGCGGGCTTCTGGGCCGGCGGCTTGGGCTTTGTCTGGGCCGGCGGGGACTGCGTTTGGCCGGACGCGAAAGCGGCCATGACCGCGAGGACGACGAGGAACCGAAGGGATCTGATCATGCCTCCTCCTTGTCGATGTCCGCTCCGGATCGAAGCGGCGTCGCGCCGGAGGGGCGGGGCACCGACTTCCCTTTCAACTTAAATTCTTGTATTAAATAACTAAGTTGACCGACATTGTCAACCGATTAATTATGAACGTGCTAACGATATCTTTTTTGATCTTCCCCGAGCTTGAATTGTGGGCCCGCTTGGTATCTAATCTGACGGAGCGGAGCGGAGAACGGTCGCAGGAGGGCGCTTCATGAAAAGAGGGATCGCGGTCCTTATCCTGGCGATCATGGGTTTGGGCTCCGGCCCGGCGGGCGGCGCTTCGGCCGCGACGGCTCCCAAGATCCATTGGGGGAACGACGTGCCGCGCGGCTGGAACGGAGCCTGGCCCGCCGATCTGCGGACCGTGCCCGAGAGGACGGCCTACGCCCGCACCACGTCCTCGCTGCAGCTGCTCGAGTATATCGACGCCCTCCGTTGGAAAAGCGAGCTCGTCCATGTCTTCAGCATGTACGCGAGCCCGCTCGGCCGGACGTGCCCGGTCCTGGTCCTCGCCTCGCCGCGCATCACGACCCCGGCCGAGGCCGCGGCGTCGGGCAAGACGATCGTCTACCTGCAGGGGAGCATCCACCCGAACGAAGCCGAGGCCAAGGAGGCCCTTCTCGTCCTCGTCCGGGAGATCCTCCTGGGCAAGCTGCGGCGGCTCCTCGACGACCTCGTCATCCTCGTCTGCCCCTGCTTCAACGTGGACGGCAACGACACCTGGGGCCTAAACGACGGCACGCCGCACATCCTGAGCGGCGGGACCAACGCCGCCGGGATGAACCTCAACCGGGACGCGATCAAGCTGGAGACGGTCGAGGTCAACGCCTTGTACAGGACGGTCTTCAACCGCTGGGACCCGGTCCTGATCTACGACGGCCACGCCATGGAGAACGTCCAGCACGGCTACGCCATCGGCTACGCCACGAGCTCCGTGCCCGCCGCCCATCCCGGCCCGCGGGCTTACGTCTTCGATAAGCTGTTCCCGGCGATCCGCGAGGCGGCGCGTCGCGACTACGGCCTCGAGACGTTCACCCACTGCGGCATGGACGACCGGTGGCCGCCGACGGTCTGGAGCCACACGGCGGCCGTCTGGACCACCGAGGCGAAATTCGTGGCCGCGGCTTACGCGCTCCGCAACCGGATGTCCGTGCTCGCCGAGACGCCGATGTACCTCTCATTCGAGCGCAAGATCTACGCCCAGTACGCTCTGATCGCCGAGATCCTGAAATACTCCGCGGCGCACGGCCGCGAGATGGGAGAGATCTGCCGGGCCGCGGACCGGGAGATCGCGGAGGCCGTCCGGACGCAGGCCGAGAGCCGGCAGCTCAGGAACTTCGTCGCTGGGACTTACGCCTCGCGGGGAAAGGCGGACATCCTGGCTTATCGGGAGAAGAACGTGCTCGGCTACCTCCCGGGCACGAGCGTGCGGGCCGCGGTCCCGGCTTCGCTGCTCGGGCCGCCCGAGCTCGTCCGGGGCGTCGAAGACCTGACCCTGGCGGTCGGCACGACGGAGACGACGGTCCCGCGCGGGTATCTGCTCCCTGCGGAGCTCGCCCCGCTCGCCGAGAAGCTGCGGACGCTCGGCGTCAAGGTCGACGTTCTGGCGAAGCCCGTCCAGGCCGAGGGGGAGGAGTTCGCCGTCAACCGCTTGATCAAAACGGCGCGGGGAGGGTTCTCCATGACCTCGCTCGAAGGCGCGTTCGCCCCGTCGCCGGGCCGGAGCTTCCCGGCCGGGACGTTCCGGATCGATCTCGCCCAGCCGGCGGCGAACATGGCCTTCTATGCCCTGGAGCCGCAAGCGGCCGACGGCTTCGCCGCCTGGGGGCTGCTGGACGGCTGGCTGCGATCGGCCGCCGTCGAGAAGGGGAGCGTCGTCTATCCGGTCTTCAAGTATTTCCGCATCGGGGAGGTGCGGGCGCCGGTGACACGTCCCCTATCCGCGTCTCGGAGAGTTGAATGAATAAATGGCCATGCTTTCTTTCTAACGTTTCATGAGGGATACAATGCGGACCAGCAAGGAGGTCCCCGGCATGACGAGATCCCGCGCCCGCCGTCTCCTGGTTCTCCTGATGTTCGCGGCCGCTCTGAGGCCGCCCGCCGCGGCCCAGGCGTTCACGCCCGATTGGACCTCCCTCGAGCAATACAGGTGTCCCGAGTGGTTCCGCGACGCCAAGCGGTTCGGCGTCTCGACCCACATGGACCGGTTCACGACCAAGGGCGCGGCGCTCTACGCGATCGGCCTCGACCGGCCGAAGACGGGATCGACGGTTGTCGTCAGATCGCTGGGCGAGCGCGGGCCGGCCGGCAAGATCGCCGACGTCAGCCTGCTCGGCGCGCCGGAAAAGCTCGACTGGACGCAGACGGCCGACGGGCTTACCGTCCGGCTCTCCGAAAGGGCGCCTTGCGATTTCGCCTTCGCCCTCAAGATCAGGAAGGCGGGCTGATGTGACCCGGAAGATCCGCTGGGGCATTCTCAGCACGGGAGCGATCGCCCGGCAGTTCGCCCAGGGTCTGACCTCCGTCCCCGACGCCGAGCTGGTCGCCGTCGGCTCGCGCACCCAGGCCGCCGCCGACCGGTTCGGGGACGCGTTCCGCGTGCCGCGCCGGCACGCGAGCTACCGGGCGGTCGCCGAGGATCCCGACGTCGACGTCGTCTATATCGGGACGCCCCACAACCTCCACTGCGAAAACACCCTGATGTGCCTCGAAGCGGGCAAGCCCGTCCTGTGCGAGAAGCCGTTCGCCATCAACGCGGCCCAGGCCGAGCGGATGGTCGCCCTGGCGCGGTCGAAGCGCCTCTTCCTCATGGAGGCCCTCTGGACGCGCTACCTCCCGGCGATGATCGAGCTCCGCCGGCTGCTCGCGGCCGGGACGATCGGCCCCATCAGGATGATCGAGGCCGATTTCGGCTTCCGCCCCGAATACGATCCGCTCGGGCGGCTCTACAATCCCGACCTCGGCGGCGGGGCGCTGCTCGACATCGGCATCTATCCCATTTCCCTGACGGCCATGCTCCTCGGGCTCCCGGCGCGGATGACGGCCATAGCCGAGATCGGACGGACGGGCGTCGACGAGCGGTCCGCCGTCGTCCTCGCCTATCCGGGCGGTGAGCTGGCCGTCCTGACCTTCTCCCTGACGACGGACATGCCGAGCGAGATCCTCGTCCTGGGGATCGAGGGCTGGATCCGGGTCCACGGCCCGATCTACAGGCCGGAGAAGCTGACCGTGAGCCTGAAGGCCGCGGCGGGCGCCCGAACCGAGCGCGTTCTCCCGCTCCCGGTGACGGGCAACGGCTACAATTACGAGGCTGCCGAAGTGATGCGCCGCCTGCGCGAGGGCGCGCTCGAGAGCCCGGGGATGATGCTCGACGAATCGCTGGCCATCATGCGCCTCATGGACGCGATCCGGGCGCAGTGGGGCCTGAGATATCCCGGCGAGTGAACCGGCCGCCGAGAATGTCGTGCTTATTTTTTTAGAGAGAAGGAGGGCATCATGACGTCAACGCGCCGCGATTTCATCCGGAACGTCGGCCTTGGCGCGGCGGGGCTGGGCTTGGCATCCCCCGGGACGATCCTGGGGGCCCAGGCCGCCCGGTCCGGGTCCGAGACGCTCCTGGTCAAGAACCCCGACCATCCGGCTCCCGCGCCCGTCGGCACAGACCGCCTGCCGCTCGCTTGGTACAAGGCCACGGTTAAACGCCTCCGGGAAAAGGCGGGCGCCCGGGGCGTGGACGCGGTCGTCCTCGAGGACAACTGGAACATGAGCTACTTCTCGGGGAACTTCATGACCAAGACCGAGCGGCCGTGCTGGCTCGTCATCCCGGTGAAGGAGGACGCGGTCTGGTGGTACTCGCCCGGCCTCGACAACGAGATCGTGAAGTCGTGGTGGTGCACGGGCATCGACTATTACTACGACTTCCCCCATGCCGCCGGCGGATACCCGGACCAGGGCAAGGTCGTCAAGGGCCCTGCCGTGGACCTCTTCGCCTGGATGCTGGACGGCCTGAAGAAGCGGGGGTTCGCCGAGAAGACGCTCGGCTTCGACTCCGAGCTTACGCCGTCCAAGATGAAGCGGACCCTGAGCGCCCTGCCCAAGGCCAAGTTCGTCGATATCAGCCCCCTTTGCATCGGGATGCGGATGGTGAAGACGCCCGAGGAGATCGCCCTGATCCAGCGGGCGATGGATTACTTCGCCCGCATCCAGGCCTTCGGCCGCGACTACATCCTGAAGCGGGGCACGGACGCCACCGACTACGAGATCGGGATGGCCGTCGAGGAGTACGGGACGAACCTCATCCTGGCCGACGTCAAGCGCGACGGCCGGCCCCACAACGCCGTCGGAATCAAGGTCAGCATCGGCTGCCGAACGGGCCTGGGCACGGCCTATCCCCATCCGAACCAGTTCCACCACAACAAGGTCAAGAGGGGCGACTCGTTGCAGATCGCCGGCGGCGTCACCGTCGGCGGCTACGGCGGCGAGCTCTACCGCTACTACCAGATCGCGCCCTGGGACGCCCACCGCGAAAAGGTCTGGGACATCGTCACCGAGACCGTCCACATCCAGGAGCGGGAGTCCAAGGCGGGCGTCCTCTGTCAGGACGTCGCCTTCAAGGTCCACGACTATCAGGTGAAGCAGGGGCCGGACATCCAAAAGCTCCTTTACCAGCGCGTCGGCCATGGCCAGGGCATGGAAGGCCATCAGTCGCCCTATATCGCCCTGGGCGACACGACCGTGCTGGAGGAAGGGATGACCTTCAGCGTCGAGCCGGGGCTGTTCGATCCGGCGCACGGCTTCGGCTACAATCCCAGCGACTGCCTGTGGGTGACCAAGGCCAAGGGCGTGCTTATGGGCGACGCCGCGCCCTACGCGAAAAAGTGGATGTTCCTGAAGCTGTGAGCGAAGGGAGGCTCGAGCCATGCCGTCTAGACGAAGCGTACTGAAAACCCTTGGCGCGGGCGGACTGACGTTCGCCCTGCCGGGCCGGCTCGGGCGGGGCGCGCCGCGGTCCGGCGGCCCGGCGTCCCCGAAGCGGCCCAACATCCTCCTCATCCTGACGGACGATCTGGGATACGGCGATCTGGCCTGCCACGGCAATCCCGTGACGAAGACCCCGAACCTCGACGCGCTCCACGGCCGCGCGCTCCGGCTGACGGATTTCCACGTCGACCCGACCTGCTCCCCGACGCGCGCCTCGCTCCTCACGGGGCGCTATTCGAGCCGCGCGGGCGTGTGGCACACGATCATGGGCCGGTCCATCCTGCCGACGGACGAGGTCACGATGGCCGAGACGTTCGCCCGGAACGGCTACCGGACGGGGATCTTCGGCAAGTGGCACCTCGGCGACAACCACCCCTTCCGGGCCCATGAGCGTGGTTTCCAGGAGGCGGTCGTCATGGGCGGCGGGGCCATCGGCAACATGCCGGACTACTGGGGCAACGACTACACCGACGACACCTACCGCCACAACGGCCGCTGGGAGAAATACCCCGGCTACTGCACCGACGTCTTCTTCAAGGCGGCCATAGACTTCATGGCCGGCGCGGCGGGCGCGCCCGGGGGAAGGAGTGCGCCGTTCTTCTGCTACATCCCGACGAACGTCGTCCATTGGCCGCACAACATCGCCGAGGACTTCGTGAAGCCCTACCGGGGCCGCGTCCCCGACCGGCGGGCGACGCTCTACGGCATGCTCGCCAATCTCGACGAGAACATGGGCCGCCTGCTCCGCTTCCTCTCCGAGCGCGGCCTCGAGAACGACACGATCCTCGTCTTCATGTCGGACAACGGGACGGGCTTCGGCGCGGAGCTCGACGGGAGCGGCTTTCTCAAGGACGGCTTCAACGCCGGCCTGCGGGGGGACAAGGGCACGGTCTACGAGGGCGGCCACCGCGTGCCGTTCTTCATCCGCTGGCCGGCCGGCGGGATCGGCGGCGGGCGAGACGTCCCGAGCCTGGCGGCCCACATCGACCTCTTTCCCACGCTCCTCGCCCTGTGCGGCCTGGAGAAGGGAGGGGGTGGGCCGTTCGACGGGACGTCGCTGGCCCCCCTGCTCGCCGGCAAAGAGGCGAGGGGACCGGAGCGAACGCTGTTCGTTCACAACCAGCGCGTGGACGAGCCGATCAAAGGCAAGGAATGGGTCGCGATGACCTCGCGCTGGCGGCTCGTCGACGGGCGGGAGCTCTACGATGTCCGCGAGGATTCGGAGCAGCGGCGCGACGTCGCGGCCGAGCATCCCGAGATCGTGGCGGCGCTGCGCGAAGGCTACGACCGCTGGTGGGACGGGATCTCGGGCCGTTTCGACGACTACGTCTGGATCCCCGTCGGCGCGGCCGGGGAGAACCCGGTGCGGCTGACGAGCCACGACATCCACGGCCAGGTCTGCTGGGACCAGAGTCAGGCTCGGCGCAACGCGAAGTGCGACGGGTTCTGGGCGATCGAGGTCGCCCGCGAGGGGACGTACGGGATCGGCGTCCGGCGCTGGCCTGCCGAGGCCGGGATCCCCATCCGCGAGGCGCCCGAGGGGGCCAAGGTCTTCAAGCCCACGCACGCCCGGCTCAAGGTCGCGGACCATGACGCGACGCTCCCGGTCGGGCTGAAGGACGAGGCCGTGGTCTTCACCGTCCGGCTGGGCCGCGGGCGGACGCGGCTGCAGGCCTGGTTCGTCAACGACATCGAGAACGGCGAGACGAACGGCGCTTTCTACGTCGACGTCCGCCGATTGGATTGACACGGGACAGGGGGGCAGCGCCATGGCCGGAACGCGGCGGAACCGGCGGGAGTTCCTGAGGACGGCGGCGCTCGGCGCCGCGGCGCTGGCCGCGCCCGGGCTGCGGGCCCGGACGGGTCGGGGGGCCGCCGACGGCCCGGCGGCCGGTTTCCCGAATTTCGTCGTCATCCTGGCCGACGACCTCGGCTACCAGGACCTCGGCTGTTACGGATCGACGAAGAACAGGACTCCGAACCTCGACCGCATGGCCGCCGAGGGGACCCGCTTCACCAGCTTCTGCTCGACGAGCGGCGTCTGCACGCCGTCCCGGTCGAGCCTGATGACGGGCTGCTACCCACGCCGGGTGAACATGCACGAGGACGAGAACGGCGAATGGGTCCTCTTCCCCGTGGCCCGGAAGGGCCTGAATCCGGACGAGATCACCGTCGCCCGGCTGCTGAAGAAGAAAGGCTACGCCACGCAGGCCGTCGGAAAGTGGCACCTGGGCGACCAGTCTCCGTTCCTGCCCCGCCGCCACGGCTTCGACGGCTATTTCGGCATTCCGTACAGCAACGACATGGGCGCGTCGCCCGGCTCGCCGAATCCCCCGCTGCCGCTGATGCGCGGCGACGAGGTCATCGAGGCGCCCGTCGATCAGGACGCGTTGACGGAGCGATACACGCGGGAGGCCGTCCGGATCATCGCCGAGAACAAGGACCGGCCGTTCTTCCTCTTCGTCTCGCACCTGATGCCCCATACTCCGCTCCACTCCGGAGAGAGGTTCCGCGGGAAATCGGCCAACGGCAAGTACGGCGACGCCGTCGAGGAATTGGATTGGTCCACCGGGGAGGTCCTGTCCGCGCTCAAGGCACACGGCTGCGACGGGACGACCCTCGTCATCTTCACCTCGGACAACGGCGGCGTGCGCCCGGACAACAACGGCCCCCTGAATGGGACGAAGGGCAGCACGCTCGAGGGAGGCCACCGCGTTCCCTTCCTCGCCCGGTGGCCCGGCCGCGTGCCCGCGGGGAAGCTCTGCGGTGAGCTGGCCACGATGATGGACGTCCTGCCGACGTTCGCCGCGCTGGCCGGCCTCGAGCCCCCCCGCGACCGGGTGATCGACGGCCACGACATCACGGCGCTCCTGGAGCGTCCGGAGTCGGCAAGGACGCCCACCGGCGTCTTCTACTATTATTTAATGGGGCAGCTGCAGGCCGTCCGGTCGGGCTGGTGGAAGCTCCACCTTCCGCTGAAAGCGAAGCGCCACGGCTGGCACCTCGCACCCTACGAGGAGAAGGGGATGCTCTTCGATCTCGAGGCCGATCCCGCCGAAAGCCTGAACCTTTTCGCTGGACAGCCCGCCGTCGTCGCCCGCCTGACCGCCCTGGCCGCCGCGGCGCGGGAGGACATCGGAGACGACGATCGCGACGGCCGGAACCAGCGCCCGGCCGGCTGGGTCGAGACGGCCAAGCCTTTGACGCTCGCCCGCCGCTGAGCAGGCCGGCGGCCGCCGGACCGCCACGTCCGCGCGCTCGGATTAGATCAGAAAGGGTTCTTCCGCGCGATTTTGAAGACGTAGGCGCAGTCGCCCGTCTTCGTCTTAGGCGTCTCGATCGACAGGCCCGCGGGCGTGTTCTCCCACTTGAGCTCCTTGCCGTCGCCGAGCATCGTGACCGACGCGATCTCGGCGGGATACAGCCCGTTCCACCCCGTCCAGGACGAAAAGCGGGGGGCGAGGCTTTTGATCAGCAGCTTCTCGCCGGGCCAGTCGAGGACGATGGCGTAGAGCGTGTTGTCCTTGACCGTGAAGCGGATGTCCTGGCCCGTGTATGTGAGATCGTTCCTCTCGTTGAAGCCGGCCGTCCCTCGCTCGAGCTTGGTCGGGCCTTCGCCGGCGACCACCCAGGGGGTCGTGCCGTAGATCGCCTCGCCGTTAGTCTTGAGCCAGGCGCCCATTCCCAGCAGGAGCTCCTTGGCCTCGTCGGGGATCGTGCCGTCGGGCTTCGGGCCGACGTTGAGGAGCAAATAGCCATTCTTGCTGACCCGGTCCACGAGGTTGTCGACGAGGTTGTCCACGGTCTTGAATCCCAGGCCTTTGACGTACCCCCAGCCGCGGCCGTTGTCGACGGTCGTGTCGGTGATCCAGTCGTAGTAGGTCAGGTCGGCCTCCTGGCCGCGCTCGAGGTCGAGCAGGCCGGCGCCCGGAGAGAGATCGTGCCGCTTGTAGGTGACGACGACCTCCTTCTTGCGCTCCGCGGCCTTGTTGTAGAAGTGGGCCAGGACGCCCATCTTGGTCCAGTCGGGGATCAGCTCCAGCCCGTTGTCGAACCAGATCAGGTCCGGGTCGTACTTGTCGATGACCTCGACCACCTTGCCCGCCCACGTGTCGAGGAAGGCCTTGGTCGGCCGTTCGCCCTTCTGATGGATCGGGCCGTAGAGGCCGGAGTAGCGCGGGTCCCCGCAGTCGAGGCTCGCATTGGACGTCGGGAAGTAGACCCATTCCTCGGCGTGATGGAAGGCCGCGACGAGCTTCATGTCGCGCGCCTTGATCGCCTTGGCGAGCTCGCCCAGGATGTCGCGCTTGGGGCCCATCTTCGCCGCGTTCCACTCCGACAGTTTCGAGTCCCACATCGAGAAGCCGTCATGGTGCTCGGCCACGGGCCCGGCGAAGCGCGCGCCGGCCTTACGGAACAGGTCCGCCCACTCGTCGGCGTTGAACTTCTCGCCCGTGAACATAGGGATGAAATCCTTATAGCCGAACTTCTCGAGCGGGCCCCAGGTCTGCTCCCAATACTTGCGCTCGGCGGAGGACGGATCGCCGTAGGCCTTGTTGGCGAACCAGGTGGCGTTCGGCCCCTGGGCCGGGACGGCGTAGACGCCCCAGTGGGTGTAGATGCCGAACTTGCCGTCGCGCAGCCATTGGGGCGTGTGGATGTTCTTCAGCGAGTTCCAGGTCGGCTTGTAGGGCTGTTCCTGGGCCGGGCCCCCGAGGAGGGCGCCGACGAGGCCGGCGATGCCGAGAGCGGCGATCAGGGCGATTCCCGGTCGTCCGCGATGCGGGATCCGGATTTGCTTCATGGTCTTCTCCGTGGTTGGCGTTTGAGTTCCATGTAACAGATTTTCCTGCCGTTCGTCAATACTTACGAAAAGAAAGAAAGAAAAAAAGGGGCGCGGCCATTGCGGGGGAAAAGAGTTTCGGATATATAGATAAAGACCGGCCGGGCCGCAAAGCGGCATCGGCGAGCCGGCCGGGGCCGGACGCCCGCGCCCGGCGAAAGGTGAATCTCATGACTAGGATTCTCCGTTCCGTGGCATTCTCGGTTCTCGCTCTCGCGGGCGTCTTCGCCTTCTGCGCGCCCCAGGAGCCGCGGAGCCCGCTCCTCGCCTCCCACGCTGCCTATCTCCAGATGAAACAGGCGTCGCCCTTCGGCCTCCGCTGGATCCCGATCGGGCCGGTGATGAACTCGGCCCGGGCGGCCTCGGTCCAGATCGATCCCGCGCACCCGTCGACCATGTACGTGGCCT
>Ga0315275_10005653_pt1 | contig 11871 bp, 9 predicted proteins | sample YL17G03_0_MG_FD_205557 | JGI IMG/M metagenome (GOLD analysis project Ga0315275, IMG submission 205557) | Sediment microbial communities from Yellowstone Lake, YNP, Wyoming, USA - YL17G03_0 | ecosystem: Environmental > Aquatic > Freshwater > Lake > Sediment | place: USA: Wyoming | collected... | reverse complement strand
CGTGGATTGAAACTTTCGGTAGCTTTCCATGATTTCCGTCCAGTAGTGGGTTCGCCCCCGCGCGGGGGCATGGATTGATACATCCGACGGCGAAGCGAGTCACTCAGGTGGAATTGAGAATCCGGTCGATATGTTCGAAGAGAATTTTTTTCGGTTATCAATAATATTATGCGCCTCCATCTTCACTTTTTGAGGAGCTTTGGATGGTGCTCCTTGAGCCAATCCTCAACCGTTTTCTTAAGAGACCTAGCCAACACGAGCATCTCCCTTGCTTCTTGAGCCGACACGGAGCCCGATCGCTCATAATCGCTGATATTGCGTTTCTTGCGGAAAGCATCCAGTTGGGCAATCAAATCGGTTCCCGCCCCAATCGTAAAGGCCAGGGATTGGATCGTCCGGTAATGACGTCGCTCTCGAGCGGCGCGATATCCGGCGGCCGCCAGCGCCGCTGTCGCGGCTTGCAGGGCCGAATTATAAGCGATGGCCAGGCGCCAATCCGGACTCAGGCCTCCGGCTTGACATTCACGCAGGTCCCGTTCGGCTAGGGCCAGAAGATCGGATATCTCCTGTTGGCTGGTTTTATGTTCGATGAGCCAGCCGTTTCGGAGCCAATCGCCTAAGCTCATTCTCATCCCCAATTAAGTATATCTTGGGCTCCTTAAGGACAGACGTTAAAAAATGGTGTTTTTCTCGGAGTTTTGTGCGTAAATCGGCGCTCGAATAGACCGTGGGGTTGACCTCCCGCCCAATAGCCTTCTGGGCAGCTTGAAGGTTTATGACCACGTCCGAAAAAGACACCTCGCCGACGATCAAAAGATCGATGTCGCTGTGCTGTTTTTCTTCCCCTCTTGCCATTGAGCCATAAACAAAAGCAACCTTAATATGGCCTGCCATCGGGGACAACGCGTGACGCAGCGTATCCCCGATTCCGGCGGTCTTGGTGATCAGGCTCCTGATTTCCGGGAAAATAGGCGATTGTGAATCGGCCTGGAAATAGACGTGCCGGCCGCGGACAGAGCGGTGGATGATTCGGGCGTCGGTCAGGAGTTTAAGCTCCCGCTGCACCGGCCCCAAACCATAACCGCTGGCACGGACAATTTGCCGGAGATAAAACATTTCATCGACATGGCCAAAAAGAAGGGCGAGAATCGCCCCTCGAGTTTTACCGAGCAAGATGCTGGATATTCCACCGCTGCCTATCGTTGTATCCATATTGGTTACAATTGTAACCGATTAGGTTACGCAGTGCAATAGCCCGATTGATCTTCCGGCGGCATGGTTTCATCAATGTCCGTCCTGTCCGTTTGCCAGCCGCCCTCCGATATGATAAAAGTATGGAGAACATTTTAAAGGATTTAGCCGATGCCCGAAGACATTCCGAAGCTCTACGAGCCCCAGAAATACGAGGCTGATGTCTATGCCCGCTGGCTCAAGGCCGACGCCTTCGCGGCCGTCCCCGACTCCCGCAAAAGCCCTTACGTTATTATGATGCCCCTGCCCAACGTTACCGGCGCCCTGCACATGGGCCACGCCATGGACAACGTCATGCAGGACCTTCTCACCCGATGGCACCGGATGATGGGCGAAAACACTCTCTGGATGCCCGGCACGGATCACGCGGGCATCGGGACCCAGGCGGTCGTCGAGAAGCGGCTCTTTGAGCTCGAAGGCAAAACCCGCCATGACATCGGCCGCGAAGGCCTGGTCGCTAAAATCCAGGCCTGGAAGGACGAATACCGGGAGCGCATCATCCGCCAGCAGGAGAGCATGGGCTGTTCCTGCGACTGGCAGCGCCAGCGCTTCACCATGGACCCCGTCTGCGTTCGGGCCGTCCGCGAAGCGTTCTTCCGGCTGTTCCGCGACGGTTTGATCTTCCGCGGGAACCGCATGGTCAACTGGGATTGCCAGCTCCAGACGGCCGTTTCCGACGACGAGATCGTCTACGAAAAAGTCCAGGGGCATTTCTGGCACATCAAATATCCGATCGTCGATCCGGCGCCGGGCGAACCGGCTTTTCTCACTGTGGCCACGACCCGTCCCGAGACCATGCTCGGCGACACGGCCGTCGCCTGCCATCCCGATCCGGCCGGCGAGCTCGAAAAGCAGGCCCGGGATCTCCGGCAGCGCCTGGCGAGCGCCTCGAAGAAGGAGCGGGCCGAAATGGAGGCCGAGCTCGAGCGCGTCGAGGAACGAAAGGCCGCGCAGCTCGCCCATCTCCTGAAGCTCAGGTCCATGGCCGAGCAGGGGAGACGGGTCCTTCTGCCGCTTCTCGAGCGCGAAATCCCGCTCATCCTGGACGCGTGGGCCGATCCCTCGCTCGGTTCCGGGTGCGTCAAAATCACGCCCGCCCACGATCCGAACGACTATGAGGTCTGGGAGCGCCACAAGGACAGGATCGGCCTCCTCAATATCCTCAATCCGGATGGTTCGCTCAACCCTAATGCCGGTCCCTACGCCGGACTCGATCGTTTCGACGCGCGCAAGAGGGTCATTGCCGACCTCAAAGCGCGCGGCCTCCTGGCCGATGTCGAGGACCGGGAGATCGAGATCGGCCATTCGGACCGGTCCAAAACGCCGATAGAACCTTATATCTCGAAGCAGTGGTTCGTCCGCATGAGCGACGTCGAGGGCGGCATCGTCTGCGGCGCCGGGACGAAGAATGAATTCCGGGCGGCCGGGCTGGCTCAGGTCGCGATCGACGCGGCGAACGGCGTTCGGACAACGCCGAGCGGACTGGGACTGACCTTCCATCCCGATCACGTCCGCTACGGCGGGACCTACACAAGCTGGCTGGCCGAGAAGAGGGATTGGTGCATCAGCCGACAGCTCTGGTGGGGCCACCGCATCCCCATCTGGCAGGCCGGCGTAAAGGGCGCGGAACTGGCTGCCGTCATCGCCGCCGTTCCGAAAGCCGAGGACTCCGAGTTGAAGGTCTGGATCGCCGACGGCGATGGCCGGCTTTACCGGCCGGACCGAGTTCGAGCCCTGGACGCCTCCGGCGATTTCGATGTTCTCGTTTCACTGCGCGACGCGGCGGCCGAGAAAAAATTCGCGGCCGGGCTCGACGAGGCCGGCTTCCATCAGGACCCGGACGTCCTTGATACCTGGTTCAGCTCCGCGCTCTGGCCGTTCAGCACGCTCGGCTGGCCCGACCCGGCCTCGGCCGAGATCGATTCCGGCCAGCGGCCGCTCGGCGTCGCGGCGGGCGGCGAGGACTGCTTGAGCTATTACTACCCCGGCTCGTGCCTGGTTACGGCCCGCGACATCATCACTCTTTGGGTGGCCCGGATGCAGCTCATGGGACTCTACTTGCTCGGCGATGTGCCCTTTACCGATTGTTTCATCCATGCCAACATCCAGGACGGCAAGGGCGAGCGGATGAGCAAAAGCAAGGGCAACGGCATCGATCCCGAGGACATCATCGACAAATACGGCGCCGACGCCATGCGCTACGTCATCTGCGACATGCAGACCGGCACCCAGGACATCCGGCTGCCGGTGCAGGCGGTCTCTCCCTTTACGGGCGAGCTGGTCGACCTGGCGACGGCGAAGCACGGCCGGAGCGTTTTCACCTACATCTGTCCCAAAACCGGCAAGGAATTCGACGTCCTGGGGACCATGCCCGACATCCCCATGGCCAAGATCATCAGCGACCGATTCGACATCGGCCGCGCGTTTTGCACGAAGCTTTGGAATGCGGCCCGATTCGCCATGATGAACCTGGGCGAACACGGATTCGTTCCGCTGTCTCCGGACAGACTGGCGGCCGAGGACAAATGGATCCTCTCGCGGTTGTCCAGGGTCATCGCCACGGTCACGGATGAACTGCGGGCTTATAATCCGTCAGCGGCCATCGGCGCCGCCCGGGAGTTCTTCTGGGGCGAGCTCTGCGACTGGTACCTGGAGATCATCAAGCCGCGCTTCAAGGACGAAACGTCGGCGCCGATCGTGAGGTCGGTTTTGGCCTTCGCCCTTGACCAGGTCCTACGCCTGTTCCATCCGTTCGTGCCGTTCATCACCGAGGCGCTCTGGGAACGGCTCAAAGCCCAGGTCCCGGCGCGCGGCATGGAGCATCCCCTGCCGCCGGCGGAGCTTCTGATCTCGGCGGCCTGGCCCTCGCCCCGTCCGGAATGGGAGGACGAAGAGCTCGAAGCGGAGTTCGCCGTTGTCCAGAACGTCATCCGGGGGATCCGCGAGATCCGAGCGCTCCACGGCATCCCGCCGGGGAAAAAGGTCGTGGCTTTGTTTAAAACGAGCGGCCGGTCGGCGGCCATTTTAGGCCGCTTGAGGGGATTCATCGCTCACATCGCTGCCTTGGAATCGATCGAGATCGGCCCTGACCTGGACCGGCCGGGGGCGGCCGTCGGTCAGGTCATCGGCGACATCGAGGTCTATCTGGCCGGCCTGATCGATCCCATCAAGGAACGGGAACGCATGGAAACCCTGCGCAGAAAACTGGGCGAGGACGTCCAAAGGGCGGAAACCAAGCTCGGCAATGAGAGCTTCGTCAGCCGGGCCCCGGCCGACATCGTCGAAAAAGAGAAGCAGAAACTGAAAGACTTGAAAGGTCAGATCGAACTGATCGAGGCCAATCTCAAGACTCTTTAAAATCCTAAGGGGACGCTGTTTCCCGTCCCCGGAATTCCGTAAGAATTAAAACTTCTCCCCGCAGCTCGGGCAGGCCAGCCAGCCCTTCTCGACAGGCTTGGCGCACTTGGGACAGACCGCCTCCATCCGCGCCCCGCAGTTGGGACAGAAGGCGTGGTTTTTATCCACGATCTTTCCGCATTGCCGGCAGTTAGGCGGCGGAACGGGAATTGAAGAGGGGCCGACCGCCGACGGAGACCGGACTGGATGGTCCGAGCGGACGATCAAATAGATCACCAGGCCGACGAGATGGCCGACGAATACGACCAAGGCCCAGAGTACGCCGTTCATGCCCCGTCGTTCCGCGTCGCGATAGACCCAGACCAGGATGGCGATCAGAAGGGCGAAGATGGCCAGGGCGCCGAGCGAGAGCCCGGCGATGCCGAGGAAATGCCAGTGCCCCATCCGGAGATTATCGAAATGGAAGGGCCAGCTATGAAAAAATCCGGAGAATACAGCCGAGGGCGCGAACAGCAGCAGCTTCAGCGGCCAGGCAATGATCAGAACGATAAAGGCCAAGAGAACGATGCCGACGATTCTTCCGGTGGAGCTTGTCATTTCAATCCTCCATACCTATCGATACATTCGACGGCGCCAAATCCCGATTTTTAAATCGGGGTAAAAAGCGCCGCTCAGTATTAACCCTTAGCGAGCCCCGGGCTTCAGCCCGGGGAGGCGAATGGGTTGATAAAAAACATCCTCAATATAATAAACGAAAATCCTTCAAAAAGGTTTCCGGAGATACGACCCTTTGAAGGCTCGGGGCGAGCCTTCAATTCCGGCGCACCCCGATATCGCCGGTTTTGATTGACTTTAAAGAAGATAGCAGGTAAAATAGACTCCTTGGATGGATTTGGATGACGACGGAAGAGAAACGGATCGAAACGCGCCCCGCCGCGCCGAAGACGCCCAATTATCTCACTTTGATCTTCGACTTCGACGGGACGATCGCCGACACGCTCGCGTCGATCATCCGCATGATCAACGATCACGCCGACGAGCTGCGGATCCGGCCCCTGGCCGACGAGGACGTCGAAGAACTGAGGGGCATGTCCAACCTGGCGATCCTCAAGAAATTCCGGATTCCCCTCCTCAAGGTGCCGCGTTTGGTCCTGCGCTCGCAGAAAGAGCTTTACCAGAAGATCGATCAGGTTCTTCTCTTTCCCGGGATGCGCGACCTCATCCTGGGCCTGAAGCGCTTCGGGCTCCGTTTGGGGATCCTCACTTCGAACTCGCAGGAGAACGTCCAGAAGTTTCTCCAGGCCCGGAATCTGGACCTGTTCGACTTTATCCATACCGAATCCAATTATTTCGGCAAGAACCGGGCCCTCCTCCATTTGTTGAAGGAACAGGACCTCAACAAAAGCGAGGTCGTCTATGTCGGCGATGAGGCCCGCGACATCGAGGCCTGCCAGAAAGCGGACATCGCGGTCATCGCCGTGAGCTGGGGATTCCATCGCAAGGAGGTCCTGAGGGAGAAGAACCCGACCTATCTTGTCGATTCACCCGAAGAGATCGAGACCATCGTCTTCGCTTGACGGCGCCATGAGCCGTCTTTCGCTCCGATTTTAGCCGCTAAATTTCGATCGTCCCCTGGAAGAACGTCACGGCCCGGCCGCCGATCAGGACGCGCTCTCCGAGAAACTCACAGAACAGCTCTCCCCGGCGTTTCGAAACTTGGACGGCGCGCAGGACGGTTTTGCCCAACTGTTTAGCCCAGAAGGGGATGAGAAGCGTATGGGCGGACCCGGTGACTGGATCCTCCGGAATGCCGGCGCGCGGGGCGAAGAAGCGTGAAACGAAATCGCAGGTCTCGCCTTTGGCCGTGGCGATGATTCCCAGGCAATCGAGCTTGGCGAGCTCAGCGAAGTCCGGTTCAATCGAGGTGATATCGGCCTCCCGATCGAAGACGGCGAGATAGTCGCGGCCTTTGAAAACCTCCCTCGGTTCTTTTCCCAATCCCTTGACCAATGCTTCCGGCATCTCAGCTGGGACCGGGTCGGCGGCCGGGAAATCGAGATGGATCAAACCGTCCTTCATGGATGCTCTCAACTCCCCGCTCTTCGATTGGAAGGCGATCCGCGGCTGATCGCAGTTAAGATGCCGAAAAACCACGTGGGCCGAGGCCAGAGTGGCGTGTCCGCAAAGATCGACCTCGATCGCCGGCGTGAACCAGCGGATCTCGTATCGGTCCTTGTCCCGAACGAAAAAGGCCGTCTCAGCCAGGTTGTTCTCGGCGGCGATCGCCTGCATGGTCGCGGCAGGGAGCCAGGACTCCAAGGGACAGACCGCGGCCGGGTTGCCCCCAAAGATCTTGTCGGTGAAAGCGTCCACCTGATACATGGGGATCTTCATCGGTCCTCCTTGTTGATTATCCTAATCCCGCCGCTTCCACTTGGCAACTTCTGGTTTGATACGTTCGACGGCGCCAAACCCCGATTTTTAAATCGGGGTAAAAAGCGCCGCTCAGTATCAACCCTGAGCATACCCCGGGCTTCAGCCCGGGGAGTCGAATGGGTTGATTAAAGAGCGCGCCCGCCGGGCATCAGGCCGTTTACATTCTCGCCTCCGCCATGTAAGATTTTTGAGAGAAGGAGAGAACATCCATTTTTCTCTTGAAAATATTCAGCCAGTTCACTCGGGTGGCCCTCTTTTCCAGGTCGTCTTGGCTTTTTTTTACGTTTGGAATACAATGATAGAACGGGGTCAAGTGAACATAAAAAATCCGGCCGCCGGCGTGGGGCTGGGGGCCTTCTTCTATCTGGCTTTAGCCGTTTTTCCCGGACAACCCGTTCAAGGCCGGTCGGAACCTCAATTCGGCGTCCTCAAGGGCAGGCCCGCGACGCTCCACAAGATCGAGAAATCTTGGCGTCCCCTAGGCGGGCCGGCAGCGAATTCGATCAAGATCACGGCGGAGATCGATCCGTCCGCGAACCGCCAAGGCCTGTTTCGATTCATTCTGTATGATGTGAGCCGCGGCCGGGGCTGGTGCATGAACGCGGGCCTGGACGAAAATCCCGACTTCCGGTTCGCCGAAAACCAGCCGGATTTTACTCCGGTCCGGGCCGAGAGCGGACGGTTCATCATGGAAGGAACGAAGCCGGTCCGGATGACGTCCATCGTAGTCCAGGCTTTTGACAGCGGGGCGTTCGGCCGGTTCAAGGCGGAGGTCAACATTGACGGCGTCTGGTCCGAGGTCTTGGCCGAAGACGGGAAGCCCTACATCACCCTCCCCTTGGACGAGAACGAGAACCATATCGCCGACTTTTGGGAAGAGAAGTGGGGCGTTCTCGGCCAAAAGGCCACGGATGACCGGGACCCTGAGCCCGGCGGTCTCGAGGACGGCGACGGCCTGACCAATTTTGAGGAATATCGGGGCTTCGCCGTGAAGGGCCGCTGGTCGGACACCTGGCCGGGACTCAAAGATGTTTTCGTCGTCGATGACGTCGGCCGCGGAGTCGGCCACTTCACGAAGCTGGGCGTGGCGGTCCATTTCCTCGATCGGACCGAGGTCTCCGGCCTTTCCGACCGGGTCGTCAATTTCAACCGGTCGTTCGCTTCAGCGGGGATCCAGAAGGCGATCTATATCTGCCCTGCCCACCTGCCGGAAACCGTCTTCGGCAAGGTTGAACCGACGGTCGGAACCCCGAACGTGGTGGACCGGGTCCTGATCGACGTAGGAAAGCTGCGGAGAGCCAATCCCGAGCAGGCCGCCTGGGCCCTGGCCCATCTGCTTGGGCATGCGGTCAATATCACGCATCACGGCGATTTTCCCGGCGTCAGCGAGTGCGATAAAGACATCGGCGCCGTCGGACAGCCCGGCCAGGCGCACGCGGGCGAAGCGAATTGCGTCATGCGGTATGTCTTCGCTTTTCCCTTTTATGATCCGGGCGACGGCACCTGTTATCCCTACCCGATCGAAGACACGTTCGGCACGGATTACTGCAGCAGCCGGGCGGGAACCGGCCTCAATGGCGGACCGAAGCGCGAGAACGGCGCCGGCGACCCTCTTCCTATGGCGGGCGCCGGCAGCCGGGGACCCTGCCGGTCGTCCTTGGCCGTCAAAGGGGATCACGCCAACGGCGCGTTGAAAAAATAAAGCCATGACCAAAGAACAAATGGGACGATGGGCTCTCGGGGCGGGGCTGGCCGGATTGGCCTTGTTGTTCTTGCTGGGGAGATTTGGAGGCCGGAATGAGCCCGGGACAGCCGAGGGAAAAAGACCTGTTGAGCCTTTCGCGGCGGAGGGATCCCGGGAGGAACGAACCGCGACGACGCCGCGCTCGACACCGCCGATAGACCTGCTGATCTATTATGAGCCGGGAGGGGCGGCGACGAGCGGCGTCGTGCTCGTCTCGATCTCGAGCCAGCGCGCCCGGAACGCGGCCTTCGAGCGGGAGCTCTCGGACAAATACGCATTTTATAAATCGAAAGTTCTTCCGGCCGCGCCCGTCGAGCTTCAGATGCCTCGCGAAGAATGGCTGAAACGGATCTTTTTCTCGGTCGAAGGCGACGCGGCGGCCGGCCGCCGTATGAACAGCACCTACGCCATCCGCCAATGGCCCGGAAAAGAATCCGTCAAATTCACGGCCATGGAGGACTGCGAGTTGATCATTGAGATCCCGGCCGAGGACAAGCCGCCGGCCGGGGCTAAATTGAGCGCGAGCCTGGAGGTCGGCGTCGCCTCCATCGCTTCGAACATGATCACGGTTCCATCGCCTCCGGCCGGCCCCCGCGAGGATTCGGTCCTGGCCTGTCGCGTTCATCAATTGTTGGAGGCCCCGGGGCCGCTTCAAGAGGATGCGGACAAGCTGATCGAGGCGGATTCCGCGGCCTTCGACGGCTACTGGCTCCTCGGGCAGGCTTTGGAGATGCGGGGGCGGGTTGAGGAGGCGCTGGCGGCTTACGAAGACGCGTTGAAACGCTCCCCTCTGCTCGTCAAGAACGACGAGGAGGCGCCTTTTCACCTCATGTTCCGGCTCCAGGAATTGTCCCGCGCCCTGGCCGAAAAGAAACGATAGAAAAAACCCTCCGGCTCCGTCTTGAACGCCGGAAGGGGCGGGCTCTTGCGTCGGCGGCGGAGTCTATTTTCCGAAAGAGATTCCGACCAGGACGGCGAAAACCGAGTTATAGCCCTTTTCCTCGGCGTCTTTTGATAAGGTGGATAACCCGCGGGAATAACGGATCTCTGCGCTCATTCTCATCCCTTTCCCGACCGGGAAGTCCAGGCCGCCGCCGGCGGCGAAGCCGGTTTCCCTTTCCCGAAACGTCGGGACGTCATCGTTTCCGCTCAGCTCGCCGTATTCCCATTTATCCTTGAAGCTGGATTTGAAAGCCAGGTAAGGGCCGGCGAAGAACATCGGCCGGATGGCGGAGTCCAAGGGCGGATAGAATTTGAACAGCAGGGGAATTTCGATATAGTTTAAATTGAGCCATTCGTTGAGCATCGTGTCTTGGACTTTGGCGAAGATTTTCGCCCCTTTTTGGGTGTAGAGGATCTCGGCTTGGATCGCGAGTATATTGCCGAGGCGATACGCCAGGAAACCTCCCCCGGCGAATCCCACCTTGGTCTTCCAGGCCAGATCGACATCGGCTCCGCTGAAATCGGCGATATTGAAGGCGCCCTTGAGGCCGAAACTGAATCCGGGCTGGAGCTTGGTCGCGGCCGGTGATAAGGGGACGAGAGAGAGCCCGATTATGAGCCAGATAAAAAGTCTTTTCATGGTTTATAAACTGCCTTTTTTGGGTAAGTACGGACACGAACATCTTTTGTACCACGAAATTTGGGGTCGCGTCTACACTTTTCACTTTCTAGAGAGGAAAGTGGCGACGCGACCCCGGACGACCCCCGGTTTCCGGTGGATGTGATTGACCCCTATCCAGAGCCTATGGTATGAGTGAGTTCGTGATCCTTTATCCTCCCGAACTCCCCATCACCCGCAAGCGCGCCGAGATCGTCGGGGCCGTCCGGGAACATCCGGTCGTGATCGTCTCGGGCGAGACGGGCTGCGGCAAGAGCACCCAGATCCCGAAGATGTGCCTCGAGGCGGGCCGGGGCCGGCGCGGCCGGATCGCCTGCACCCAGCCCCGCCGCATCGCCGCCATCACCATCGCCCAGCGCATCGCCGAGGAGCTCGGCGAGCCGGTCGGCCGGACCGTGGGATACAAGATCCGCTTCGACGAGCGGACCTCGCGGGACACCCTGATCAAGGTCCTGACCGACGGCATGCTCCTGGCCGAGACCCAATCCGACCCCCGGCTCCGGGAATACGACACGATCATCATCGATGAGGCCCACGAACGGAGCCTGAACATCGATTTCTTGTTGGGCATCGTCAAGATGCTTCTTCCGGTCCGGCCGGACCTGCGGCTGATCATCACTTCGGCGACGCTCGATATCGAGAAATTTTCCCGGGCCTTCGAGGGCGCGCCCGTCCTCGAGGTCAGCGGGCGGCTCTATCCGGTCGAGGTCGATTACCGGCCGCCGCGGCCCGAGGACGCCGCCGGCGGCGAGGCCGATTACGTCCAGATGGCGGCCGATGCCGTGGACGATCTCAAAAAGGGTAAACCGGCCGGGGATGTCCTTGTCTTCATGCCGACCGAACAGGACATTTTAGAGACCTGCGAGATCCTCGAAGGCCGGCGCTACCCCGGCGTCACCGTCCTGCCTTTATACGCGCGGCTTCCCGGCGCCCAGCAGGGCCGCGTCTATTCCGTCACGGGCCCCAAGATCGTGGTCGCCACGAATGTCGCCGAGACGTCCCTGACGATTCCGGGGATCAGGTACGTCGTCGACACGGGCCTCGCCCGGATCTCTCAATATCTTCCCGGCGCGCGCATCAACAGCCTGCCGATCCGGACCATCTCCAAGAGCAGCGCCGACCAGCGCAAAGGCCGCTGCGGCCGCGTCGACCGCGGGCTCTGCGTCCGGCTCTACGCCGAGGACGATTACGCGGCGCGGGATCCATTCACGCCGCCCGAGATCCTCCGCTCGAACCTGGCCGAGGTCATCCTGCGCATGATCGACCTCAACCTCGGCCATCCGTTAAAGTTCCCCTTCGTCGACCGGCCCCATCCGAAGAACGTCGAGGACGGCTACGAGACGCTGGTCGAACTGGGCGCGATCGAACGCCGCGGACAGGAGGCCGCCCTGATCGAGAAAGGCCGGCTGATGGCCCGCATGCCGCTCGATCCCAGGATCTCCCGGATGCTGCTCGAAGCCCG
>Ga0315275_10005652_pt1 | contig 11872 bp, 10 predicted proteins | sample YL17G03_0_MG_FD_205557 | JGI IMG/M metagenome (GOLD analysis project Ga0315275, IMG submission 205557) | Sediment microbial communities from Yellowstone Lake, YNP, Wyoming, USA - YL17G03_0 | ecosystem: Environmental > Aquatic > Freshwater > Lake > Sediment | place: USA: Wyoming | collected... | reverse complement strand
CCGGCGCTGGCGTTCACGCACGCGTTCCGGGAACGGGCCAACGCCGTGCTCCTCGCGCCGGGTGCGCGCCATTGGACCATCTTCACCAAGCTGTGTCGGGAGTCGGCTGCGCGCGGCAACCTGGTGCCGGACGCCTGGCTGGCCGCGCTGGCCATCGAGTCCGGCTGCGAGTTCGTGACGACGGACCGCGACTACGCCCGCTTTCCGGGCCTGCGCTGGCGGCATCCGCTCGACGGGGCACAGTCCTGAGCGCGGTCCTGGTAGACCGAGTCCCGTTGTGACGGACGCCGTGCAGCGCCTGTCGGCCGCGCTGGCCGACCGCTACACTATCGAGCGCGAGCTAGGGCAGGGCGGGATGGCCACTCCCGGAGCCCGCCCCCGGGCCGATGCCGGCCGGCCACCGCGTCAACGCTGGTGGTCGCCGGTTCGAGCTGACGAGGCCGGGCTGCGCGTGCTGGCTCAGCGCTTGCGGCCCCGATGGGCTTGCCGAGAGTGCCAGCCGCGGCCGGGCATCCTAGTTGACGCCGCAGAAGCTCGCGCGATAGATGGCGTTGATGTCCCACATCTCAAAACGGTAGAGGAAGAAGGGAAAGGGGCCCATAGATCCTCTGACCTCACCCGCTCGCGCCAGCGCGAGACTCTGCTCGGGGGTCAGGAGCGCGGTCACCACGAGCGGGACCCCACGGACGTTGACGCCCGCCGCGTAGTCGACCCGCGGCTCCAGGATCTCCATCTGCGCGGAGCCTTCGATGTGGAGGACCAGCTGCACCTGCTCCGGCGCCCGGTAGATCGAGTCGACGAAGCGGAGGGACAGCTCGATCCGAGCGGAATCGGATGGTCGCAGCTGGCCGGGAAGCTCGATGCCGGCTTCGGTCCCGACGAGCTGGCTGGAGGTGCTCACCTCCCACGACGCCGTGCGAAGGCGCGTCCGGATCGCGGTGGTGTCTCGAGTCGGTGAGTAGCTGACGCGGACACTCACCTGGTGCGAGCGCCAAAGGGAGCCGAAAAGGCTGTCGGCTCGCGCACACCGGCGGACGGACATCACTCGCCACTGACCCGCGTCGCGTGCCTGGGCCTGGACGCTGAGGGCCATGACGGCCTGCAGCCCCAGGAGTGGCACGGTGAGTGCGGCGAGCAGGGATACCGGCTTCATGGCAGACCTCCTAACGCTCGACGGAATGCACGGTCTATCTGCTTCGGTGGTCTGGCGGTGTCGTCGGTGAGGTGCTCTACGAAGAGGGCATCGCCTGGCGGCAATCCGTCGGGGCCATCGGCGTTCGTCTGCAGACACCCTGGACGCTGCACCATACTGCGGCGCCGTCAGCTCGGCGTCAAGCGAACGTCAAACGCGTGTCAACGTCAAACGCGCTGGGGCGGCTGCGTAGAGCGTCTTGCCGTCGGCGCGTCGCTGATGCATATGGTGCGAGGAATCACAGCGAGCGGCGCTCCCGCTCGGGGTAGAATCATTGTTGGGCGGCCCTCCACACTCTTCACCGGGCTATTCGCAATGGGCGACGCCGAAGAGTACGGACCAGTTCTGCAGCGAGCCTTGGGTGCGGACTATCAGCTCCGCGACCTGCTTGGCTCGGGCCGCTTCGGCGTCGTGTTCGTCGCCTGGGATCGCCGCTTGGAGCGTGAGGTCGCCGTGAAGGTCCTACGACACGAGATGCTCACCACGCCAACGATGCGTGAGCGCTTCTGGCGTGAAGCCAAAATCCTTGCTCAACTCCGCCACCCGAACATCGTGCCGGTCTTCGACGTTGGCGAAGCGGAAGGCGTAGCCTACCTCACTATGCCGCGTGTGTCCGGGGAAAACCTGCGAGACCTGCTCGCTCGCGAGAGGCGTCTGGGAGTGACGAAGACGGTTGGCCTCGTGGCGGAGGTTGGTCGAGCGCTGGAGGCCGCGCACCAGGCCGGCGTGATTCATCGAGATGTGAAGCCGGAGAATGTCCTTCTCGAAGGGAAGGAGCAGCGGGCGCTGCTGACCGATTTTGGGATCGCTCGGACGGCGGTGTTGGACGGACCACCCTTAACCTCCGCCGGATTCGTCATAGGGTCCCCACAGTATATGAGCCCTGAGCAGATGAGGGGCGATGCCGACATCGGGTTCGCTACCGACCTGTACGCACTGGGAGCGATGGCTTTCGAGATGCTGACCGGCCGGCTACCGTATGCTGCCGCGACATTTCAGGAATTGCTGTATCTTCAGGCCACCACTGATCCTTCGTCCCTTAGTGAACTACGACCCGACGTTCCCAAGGGCGTCAGCGAGCCCGTGATGCGCTGCCTGCAGCGAGAACCGCGCGATCGCTGGGCTTCGGTCGACGAGTTCGTCCGTGCTCTGCTGCGCGCGTCGCCGCTATCGGTCTTCCGATGGCTCTAGCAGGATGAGCAACCGGGAACATCGGTAACGAAGCCAACCGGCGACATGGGTGACAGTGCCGGGGTGAATCCGGGTAAGCCCCGGATGATCTAGCCGCGTTCATCCAGGCGGCGCAGCTACCACTCGCCGATCCCAGCGTGACGCTGGCGCTGGCGTGCTGCGGCTCTTGCCCTTGTCTACAGCGAGTCGCTGCGGTAGGAACAGGAGATGTTCGCCGGCACGTGCCTCCCGGCCGGAGCGTGATCGGCGCCCGGGCCGGAGGCAGTGGGCCTGACAACCCGCACCTCGCATGCCCCGCCTTCCATGTGCCTTGACGTTCCCCGCCAGCCGCGCGTCGAGTCGGCCATCTCGATAGTAACTATGACACCGGGAGACACCATGAAGGCCGTGATATCAAAGTACGTCTGGTAGCGGCCTGTGAGCCCGAACACCGTCTCCTCGACAACTTCAAGCCGCTGGAGGTCCGCGACCATTTGGCGCACCCGAATAGCCCGCGCCGCCGCACGCACGGGGAGATAGGCCGCGACACTGAGTGCGAGCACCGTCAGCGCAAGGGCCGCGCTGGCCGGGACAGCGGCCGGAACCCGGCCGAGATCGGACTTCGCCCGCACGTTCAGCCACTTCTCGCTGCCGCTGGCCAGAGAGTCCGAGCGACGGCTGCGACCGGCGAGCCTGGGAAGCCCTGGGAATCCCAGAGTCGACCACTCCCGAACCCTAAGCAAGAAGACTCCGACCAAGAGCAGCGCTGGGGGAGCAAGGAGGCTCATGGCGGAGGCTTCCCCCTTTCCGGTGAGGCCCCAAGCCCCGAGTCGGTACGCTGCGAGGCAAAGCGAGACCATCGCGGCCCATGACGCGGCGAGCAGCAGTTGCGTACGGAGCCAGCGGCTCCGCAAGAGCCGGCCACGTCCGACCAGTGTCATCAGGGCGTATCGCCCGTACCCATTCAGGGCATCCTGGGTATCGGCGTGCGCATCGAGCAGGCACTCCATCAGAGTCGAGGAAGGGTACTTGAGGCGACGGAATCGGAGGGCGGCGAGGACAGCTCTGGCTACGTAGAACAGGGCAGCCGTGAGAACGACGCCAGCGAGAACCAGCAGGGCCGCCGACGGCCCTGTCTTGAACAACAGCGCGGACCACCTCTCGTCGGGAGACGTGGCAAGGCGCGAGGAGTCTCGGGAGAGCAGGTCCGCGAAGTACCCGAGCCCCAGTAGTGCGCCGACCAGCACTAGAACGACAGACCGATGGGCTAGCCCTCGCGCGGCTTCGAGACCCGGAGGCGGCCACTCGATGATCGGTTGGCGCTCCGGGAGCAAGGCGCGGCTGATGTCACTGGCGGCCGGTCGCTTCTCGGGATCCTTCAGCAGCGTCCGATCCACCAGGTCGGCGAGCAGCGCATCGGCGTCCGGAGCCAAGTCTCGGACCTTGGGCGGTGCCTGCTTGATGTGAGCGGCTATCATGGCCCACGCCGACGCCTCGACGAACGGTGGCCTGCCCGTCAGTAATTCGAATGCGACGGCGCCGAGGCTGTACACGTCGCTGCGGTCGCTCACAGTGCCCGCTGCGGCCTGCTCAGGGCTCATGTACGTCGGCGTCCCAATGGACGTGCCGGCGGCAGTGAGCTTCGGATCGGCGTGGACAGTCTCGGGCCGGAGAATCGCACTGATGCCGAAATCGAGCACAACCGTGCGGCCGCTCTCGCGATCGATCATGATGTTCGCCGGCTTGATGTCGCGATGCACCAGTCCCTTCGCGTGAGCCGCCGCCAAAGCGCTGGCGATCTCGCCGACGATGCGCCTAGCCTGGAGCGCCGTGGCCGGCTCCCCGAGCGGGAACGCATCTACAAGCGTCACGCCGTCCACGAACTGCATCACGAAGTAGGATGCCCGCGACTGAGGCAGGACACCCACCTGATATATGCTCACGACGTTCGGGTGCGCGACGGCTGCGGCAGCCTGGGCCTCGCGTTCGAAGCGCAGCCGGACAGACTCGTCCCCGGCGAACCCCTGATTCAGGACTTTGATTGCGATGAGGCGCTTGAGCGCCGGGTCGCGGCCCAGGAATACCGTGCCCATTCCGCCAGAGCCGAGTTCCCGGATAACCTGGATCTGCGGCGCCAACGCCTCCTGCAGTTCGCGCAGGACCGTATCGCCTGCGGCCGCGCTGGGCGTGGGTGATTCGCCGCTCGCAACGGTGGGGGCCGTCGATGAGGCGGCGCACCGAGGGCAGAACAGATCGTCGACGTCGTGGGCAGCGCCACAGGCGTGGCAGCGCACGGGCTCGGCCATAGTCACCTCGTGTCAGGCCCCCTAGTATGCAGCCGGTCGCGACGTGCGGCCAGAGCCCTTCGGTCATCCAGGTCGCGAAGTCCGCAGGATGCACCCACCATCGCCCCCGCACGGTGCGCGCCCGGATGATGCACAGGCGGCACAGCTCGTAGATCGACCTGGGCGACAGGTCCGAGATGGCAGCGGCTTCCCGCAGACTCAAGTGGTTCCGCATGGCCCCACGATAGCGCCGGCGTGGTAGCGAAAACGCGCGCCGCGGTGCATTTCATTGCGGACTGCGCCGCTAGAACGGCGGACCGTCGCTAACAGTGATGGCTGCGGTAGCGAGCCGGTATTCAGACATTGCCGCCATCGTTGCGCTTCCTGCGGCAACAGCGGAGACTGTTTGGGCTTCCCCCGCTCTCGTAGACACGGGATTCATGCTGCTTTCGTGAAGAACTACGCCCTACTTGACCGCGCCCCGCTTCATGGGATCAAGGGGAACCTCTAGGATCCCGCCAAACGATCTTCTCGTTGGTGCGCTGGGTGAAGAAGTCAGCGCAGCGCCCGTCACCGCCGCCAGTCATCCCACCATCGGGATGGCAGATGATGGCTCCTCCAGCGTCATAGAGCTTGCTCGGGACGTCGCAGCAGCGCGGCGGGAGGTAGTAGACCACCTGGCCCCTGTAATCGTACCGCGCGATGAAGGCGGGAGGATTGGCCACTGGCTGGCTCTCGAGCTCGTGGATGAGCGTTGTCAGCCAAGCCGGGTCGGTCGGCCCCTCCGTTGCGCAAGCGGCGCCGAGTGCGAGCGCGAACGCGGATACAACGTGCCGGATTCTCACGTCGCCTCCCTGTCAGAAGCCGACCGCCGCGCCGAGGCCCAGGCGGCCAGCGCGCAGCGGCGCAAGGCCGACGCGGAGGCGATCGAGGGGCACGGATTCCCAGTGCTCGACGGCGTCGAAGCTGTGGCCCACGAGCCCGAGTACGAGCGCGCCAGCGAGCCCACCGAGGAACGTCGTGGCCTCTCGGTTCAGGTGAACGGAGAGATCGATGCAGATCCCGACCTGCGGCGTGCTGCACGGGTCCTCATGTGGTCTCCACAGTGTGCGAGCGAGCAGGACTCCCGCCGCGCCGCCTGCGGCCGCACCGAGTACGGCCAGCGTGATGCCCGTCCCTCTGCCCTGGGACACCTCGAGCGAACGTAGCCAGGCGAGCGGGACGGCAGTCTCCGTGCCCGTGGCGGTGTCGTAGGCCACGGCCGTGTCCCCCCGCACGGCGCGGAGGTTGCCTATGAGAGTCCAGCGGCCCTCGCGCCAGGTGATGCGGACTGCCACTCGAGTTGTGCGCTGTCGCTAGCTGCACCCGCTCGCCGGGCCTAAGCGTGTCTGCTGCGAGACTCACCACCACAGCCTGCACGACGAGATCGGCAGATGGCCGCTCGGAGGGGACCAAGCCGCCCGCCTTCTGCGGGCGAACACCTTGCCCGAGGCGCACCGAAAGCTGCCGCAGGGCTGCCCTGCAGCGGTTGGTCTTGGCAGAACCGTTCGCTGCGGAGAGGCCGGATATCACACCCCACCCGATGCCCACCGCTTGAATCCGGCCGGGGTTCTCGTAGTCGTCCGGGCTAGAGGACGCCATTACCGCCCCGAGCACGTTGAGGCTGGCCCAGACGAGGTCGAGGACAGGACCAGCGGTGCCCTCGGTGCAGGAGAATGAGGTCATCTGCTCGTGGCCGGTAGGTGGCCCCTGCGTCAGAAGAGACGCGCAACCGCCTGTGGCGACTGGGAGGAGTCCGAGCAGCAGGAGCGTGGAGAGGCGCGAGGGAACGCGGCCAATGTCCGCGCGAGGCGACGGCACGTGCCTCGGGCGTGGGCACAGTACCTCCGGCATTGGCACACGGCACTTGAATACCTGGAAGCTGAGGGTGGACGCCGCCGCCGAATAGGACCCGCAGCTCATCGGGATTCCGCGGAGCCCTTTCCCCGCAGGGCTCCCTCCCGGGTGGTCGTGCCCCGGCCGGGCGCTCAGCCCGTCTCCCACCACGCGATCTCGGCTCGGTGGCCGCACTCGGCACACGTCGCCATCGTCTGATTCTCGAGGACCCGCACGCGCTGCGTGCAGGCCGGGCAGACCGCATAGACCCGCCCGATCTCGGGGCCGCCGGTTGCGAGCAGCCTGGCGGCGGTGTCGCGCGACCGCACGACGACCGTGAACACCTCGGGCCGGTGGGGCCGGATTTCGAGCAAGCTCTTCAGGATCGCGACGCGCTTTCCGCGGACCTCGAGCACGGCCCGCTGGCCCGACGCCTCCCCCACCACGGGATACCACGCGCCGGCTCGCGGCGCGGGCCGGGCGAAGGGGTGCGCCGTGGCCCAGATACGGGCCCAGCCCATCGGTTCGGCGCTGCTGGCGTGGGTCACGGCCTCGAAACCTCCAACGACGTACGGGGCGAGCCGACTGCCTCCGCGAGGCAGTCTAGCAGGGACGGGAGCGCCCCGCGAGGGGGCGCCTTGCAGCCGCCCCGTTCGCGTTGCCGTCGCGCCCTCGGCGCGACTCTGCTGCGGGCCTTGCCGTCCGCGGTCACACAGCGGCGGGCGATGCACTCGCGGTCGTCACCACTCCTGCGCAGGCGAGGGCACTGCAGCGCGGGCAGGAAGCACTGGACGGATGCTGGCGTGATGTGGCGGTGCTGCGAGTCTTGCGAACCTACCGTGCCACCCGTACCATGAACGGCAGTCAGCAGTGCTTCTGCCGGTGGCCCTCGTGGCCACGCCGCTAGAGCGACGCCCCCCGCCGGACGTCCACCGACGACGCGATCCTTGGACCCCCGAAGGGGTCTAGCTGCACACGCTGCGGGGAGAGGCTGCGTGGGGCGGGTCTTCCTATTCGGCTGGCACCTATCACAGAAACGGGAAGGAGCTTTGCCATGGTACTCCACGTCATGAAGTACGACATGCATCCAGACAAGCTGGAAGCCTATCTCAAGTGGACGGAGGGTGCGATCAAGCGCACCTTGGCAGTGCCAGGTGTGGTTGAGTTTCGGGCATACCGTTCGGTCACTGGCTCTTCTCAACTCGTTACGACATATGAGTTCGCCGACCTGGCGGCCTGGGCGGCCTGGGGCAGCAATCCGGACATTCAGAAAGTGCTGCTTGAACTTCACACGCTCGCCCTCAACGTCAGTATTGAGGCTTGGGGTCCGTCGCCGGTAGTGCCGGTACCTATTCGGCCGGGCAAGTAGACCGGGCGAAGGAAGCGTGTTCGGGGCGTTCGCGCCCCAGAACGGCTCCCCGCGCCTCCACTGACGGGAACGAGAGGAGCCAGGCCGCGAAGCCTGGCTCTCTCGCTCTACACCGCGCCGCGGCGCGCGGCCCGGCGGCTCACTCCATCCAGGGCGGCCGGTGCGCCATCCGCTGGCGCGCGCCCACTCCCGCGCGCATCCCTTGGCGCCACCCCATCCCGTAGCCCATCCGCATCCCGGCCCGCATCATCGGCCGGCCGCGGCCACTCATCGGCGGTCCCATCATCGGGCCGTCCATCGGCCCGCCCATCCCGCCGCGCATACCCATCCGCCCGCCGCGCATCCCCATCCGCTCGCCGTGCATCCCCTGGCGCCGCGCTTCGAGGGTGGTCTTCTGCTCCGTGGTAAGCGCCGCGTTCACGGCGTCGAGCGCCGTGAGGTGACTGGCGCGGACCTGTTCCGCCAGCTGACGCGTGGTGTCGGCCAGCGCGCGCCGCTGGTCCACCGTGAGGTTGCCCCACACCTGGCTGGTGCGGATCGCCTGGATCCGCTCGTGGAGCGGGGTCATGGCGCGGTCGAGCGTCTCCTTCGCCTGGCGGATCCGGTTCTGCTGGTCCCGCGTGAGGTTCAGGTCGGCCGGATTGGTCGCCAGATACTGGACGAGGCCGGGGCCCATCCAGGCGGGATGGGTCGCCGCCGTCGGGGCAGGGGCCTGCTGGGCCAGCGCGGCGGATGCCGTGAGGACCAAGGCGGTCGCGAGAATAGTGCTGCGCATCGGGTACTGTCTCCCGTTGAGGTCTGCCCATCAGACGCCGGCGCCCCGCCCACGTTAAGTCCCTGGTCGGCCTCTTGGCGTGCTCCGCTGCGGCACGTACTTTCAGCGCACCCCTTCCGAGGACCTGCCGATGACCACGCCTGAGACCCCGGTGCCCGCGGCCCCGAAGCGCATCCCCTTCGTCACCGACGCCATCCGGCTCGCCCGCGTCCTCTTCTCCCCCGGCGCCGTCTTCGAGGAGCAGCGCGAGCAGCCGACGTTCTGGATCCCGTGGGTCGTCGTGAGCGCGTTCTTCGTGCTGGTGACGATGCTCTCCATGCCCTTCACGATCCAGTTGTCCCGCCTGTCGTCCCAAGCCCGCGGCCAACCCCTCCCGGCCGCGGCCGAGAGCGCGATGCGGGTGATGGCGCCCATCACGACGCCGGTGGTCATGCTCATCATGCTGCTCGTGATGGCCGGCGTGATGTACCTGACGCTCCTCGGGGCGGGCGGTGAGGTGCGGTACAAGGGACTCCTCTCAGTGGCGGTCTTCACGGCGCCGATCGGTTTGCTCCAGGTGCTCCTGACCTTCATCGTGCTCAAGCTACGCGGGCCGGAGGCTCTTCAGACGGTCGCGGACTACCAGGTCACGTTCGGGCTGGATCTCCTGCTCCCGCAGGACGCGTCCGTGCCGAAGTTCCTCGAGGGGCTGCTGCGTGGCGTCTCCCCCTTCTCCCTCTGGTCGCTGGCGCTGACGGCGATCGGCGTACGCCTGGTGGAGAAGCAGACCAAGGGCGCGGCGTGGGCCGCGGCCGGCGTGTCGTTCGCGGTGGGCCTGGTCATCGCCGCCCTCTTCGCCGGCTTGGGTGGGGCCCGCTGATGGCGGCTCCGCTCGTCGCGGTGGTGATGGGCAGCAAGTCGGACTGGGAGGTGATGCGGTCCGCCGACGGCACGTTGACCAGCTTCGACGTGCCGCACGAGTGCCGCGTCCTCTCGGCGCACCGCACCCCGGCGGAGCTGGAGCGCTACGTGAAGGAGTGCGCCGCGGGCGGCACTGAGGTCTTCATCGCCGCGGCGGGCGGCGCCGCGCACCTGGCCGGCGTCGTGGCGGCGCACACCGTGGCGCCGGTGCTCGGCGTGCCGATGGAGTCGCCGTCGCTCAAGGGCCTCGACTCCCTCCTCGCGATGGTGCAGATGCCGGCCGGCATTCCCGTCGGCACCCTGGCCATCGGGAAGGCGGGCGCCACCAATGCCGCGCTGCTCGCCGTGGCCATCCTCGCCACGTCGCGGCCCGCGCTCAGGGAGAAGCTGGTGGCGTTCCGGAAGGAGCAGGCGGAGAAGGTGCTGGGGGCGAAACTGGGGTAGCGGTCAGCCGTCAGCCGTCAGCAGGAGCGTGATGCAAGAGCGGGCCCGAGGGAGCTTCCCCCGGGCCCGTTCAGCATGCGATGCCCGCAACATCCTCATGCCAGTCCACCCTTGCGTCGGGCCACTTGGCGCGTACCGTCGGCATTCTGACGGCTGACGGCTGACGGCTGACGGCCGACGGCTGACGGCCGACGGCTGACGGCCTCTCCTACACCGTCGAGCTCTTGTTCACCATCCCCTTCTCCTCCAGCGCCACCTGCGCCGCCGCGAGCCGCGCGATCGGCACCCGGAACGGCGAGCAGGAGACGTAGTTCATCCCCACCCGGTGGCAGAACATCACGCTGGACGGCTCGCCGCCGTGCTCGCCGCAGATGCCGACCTTGAGGTCCTTGCGCTTCCCGCGGCCCAGCTCGATGCCCAGCTTCACCAGCTTGCCCACGCCGTTCTGGTCCAGCACCTGGAACGGGTCGGCGGGCAGGAGCCCCTGCTCGACGTAGAGGGGCAGGAAGCGGCCGGCGTCGTCGCGCGAGAGGCCGAAGGTCGTCTGCGTCAGATCGTTGGTGCCGTACGAGAAGAACTCCGCCACCTCGGCGATCTCGTCGGCGGTGAGCGCCGCGCGCGGCAGCTCGATCATCGTGCCGACGAGGTAGGGCACCTCCTGCTTCTTCTCGGCGAAGACCTCCTTTGCCACGCGGCGGATGAGCGCGTCCTGGTGCGCCAGCTCCTTCACAGTCGCCACCAGCGGCACCATCACCTCGGGGATCGCCTTGACCCCCTTCTTCGTGACGTTGACCGCCGCCTCGAAGATGGCCCGCGCCTGCATCTCGGTGATCTCGGGGTAGCTGATGCCGAGCCGGCAGCCGCGGTGCCCGAGCATCGGGTTGGCCTCGCGCAGCGAGTGGACCGTGGCGGTCAGCTCGGCGGCGGAGATGCCCAGCTCCTTCGCCAGCTCCGCCACGTCGTCCGGCTCGTGCGGCAGGAACTCGTGGAGCGGCGGGTCGAGGAGGCGGATGGTGACGGGGTAGCCGTCCATCGCCTCGAAGATCCCCTCGAAGTCGCTGCGCTGCATCGGCAGCAGCTTGGCGAGCGCCTTCTCGCGGCCCGCCTTGTCGCGGGCGACGATCATCTCGCGCATCGCCTTGATGCGGTCGCCCTCGAAGAACATGTGCTCGGTGCGGGTGAGACCGATCCCCTCGGCGCCGAAGCCGCGGGCGCGCTTCGCGTCGCCCGGAGTGTCGGCGTTGGTGCGCACCTTGAGCTTGCGGAACTCGTCGGCCCAGCCCATGAAGCGGCCGAAGTCGTCGCCGAGGGTCGCCTCGACGGTCGGGACCTTGCCCTCGATGACCCGGCCCAGCGAGCCGTCGAGCGTGATCCAGTCGCCGCGCTTGACGGTCTTCTGGCCGACGCGGAAGCAGCCCGCGCCGGCGTCCACGTGGACGTCCTTCGCCCCCGCCACGCAGCACTTGCCCATCCCGCGGGCCACCACGGCGGCGTGCGAGGTCATCCCGCCGCGCGCCGTGAGGATGCCCTTCGCCGCCGCCATCCCCTTGATGTCCTCCGGCGACGTCTCCTCGCGGACGAGCACCACCGCCTTGCCCTCGTTCGCCCACTCGAACGCCTCGTCGGCGGTGAAGACCGCCTGGCCCGACGCGGCGCCGGGCGAGGCAGGCAGCCCCTTCGCCAGCACGGTGATCGTGGCCGCCGGGTCGATCATCGGATGGAGAAGCTGGTCGAGGGCGTCGGGCGAGACGCGGAGGAGCGCCTCCTCCTTCGTGATGAGCCCCTCGTCCACCATGTCCACCGCGATCTTCACCGCCGCCGGACCGGTGCGCTTCCCGTTCCGCGTCTGCAGGAGGTAGAGC
>Ga0315275_10005647_pt1 | contig 11879 bp, 10 predicted proteins | sample YL17G03_0_MG_FD_205557 | JGI IMG/M metagenome (GOLD analysis project Ga0315275, IMG submission 205557) | Sediment microbial communities from Yellowstone Lake, YNP, Wyoming, USA - YL17G03_0 | ecosystem: Environmental > Aquatic > Freshwater > Lake > Sediment | place: USA: Wyoming | collected... | reverse complement strand
AAGAACTCAATCATCTAGCCAAGGCCGAGGAAAGGGACTTTTCCGGCGCTCTTCGGTACGCTCTGAAAATCGGCTTGCTCGCGATCGAGAATCCCGACCTGACCATCGAAGAAATCAAGGATATCATCGAGGCTCAAGTCGATTACGAGTTGGGCAAAACCTCCGAACTCCAGCTCGAAGACCTGTGAATGAAGATCCTCGAGACCGCTAAATTTGCGAAGCTCCGCAAACGCCTTAATGAGGATGCGGAGAAAAGCGCTCTGAAATCGGCGATCCTGGCGATTATGGAAAATCCTATTTCAGGAAAAAAACTCAAGGGAGAGTTCTCCGACCTAAGGTCGTTTCGTTACACGGTGAGTGGTCAGGCTCGCCGGCTGATCTACCTCTGGGGGAACGATACGCTCGTGCTGTTTTCGTTCGGACCGCGCCAGGGGATCTACCGTTAGGCCGTCATAGTTCGGCCAAATTAGCCTCCCCAGCCCCCATAAAACCGGACATCATCCCCACATCTATTGACATCGGCCTCCTTCACCTGTTTCCTGAGGGGAGGAGGTGCCAATATGGAGATATTGTCAAGAGTTGTGTTTGAAAAATCTTTGAGCGCATCCCGTTGGTCCATCGTCAAGCCGCTTTCTCTATGATGCCATCGATGAATCTTGTGCCCTCGACGACCTTAGCCAGCAGCTGCGAGCCGTTGAGCTTCCGCCAATGACGCTCCGCCTCCTTGGCCAACTTGAAGACCATCGTCAGCGTCGCTAACCGCGACCCACAGCCCTTCGTTTGCCGATGACGATGCCGCACGGTCGCAAACGCCGATTCGATCGGATTCGCCGTTCGGATATGACGCCAGTGTTCGGCCGGAAAGTCGTAAAAGGTGAAGAGGACATCTTCATCCTTGCGCAGACACGCGGTCGCTTTCGGATACTTCGCTTCGTATTCCGAGAGGAACCGGGCATAGGCGGCCAGGGCCTTTTCTTTGGTCGGAGACAAATACATCTCGTGGATCATCTTCTTGGCGTAGGGCTGAACGCTCTGCGGCAGCTTGTCCAAGACGTTGGCCGTCTTATGGACCCAACACCGTTGTTCTCGTGCGTCAGGCAACTCTTCCTCCAGGGCGTTCCAAAAGCCCAGAGCGCCGTCTCCGACGGCGAGCTTGGGCGCCTCGCTCAGACCTCTGGATTTGAGATCCCGCAAGACCTCCCGCCACGATTCTGTACTCTCCCGGATCCCGTCCCAGACAGCGATCAGCTCTTTGGTCCCATCCTCCAACGTCCCCATGATCACCAGGATACAGGGACGTTCGGAATCCAGCCGGACATTGAAGTAGATCCCGTCCGCCCACCAGTAGACGTACCGTTTGCCGCTCAGATCTCTTCGCGCCCACGCCTCGTAATCCGCTTTCCATCCCTCTTTCAGCCGGACGATGTTGGCCGCCGACAGCCCCGCCGCGTTCGGTCCCAAAATCGCCTCCAACGCCTCCGTGAAATCCCCCGTCGAGATCCCCTTCAGATAAAGCACCGGGATGAGCGCGTCGACACTCGGCACCCGGCGCAGATACGGAGGAAGGATCCGGCTCGTGAACTTCAGCTTTTGGCGCTGGTCCCGAACTCGAGGCTGACGGATGTGAACCGCGCCCGCGCCCGTCAGAAGATCGCGCGCCGGCAAGTAGCCATTCCGGACCATCGCTTGGCGGTCCTCCGCCGTGCGCTCCGACGCCGTCCGGGCCAGATATTCCCTCACTTCATTCTCCAGCGCTTCCTGAAGCATCCGGCGGGCGCCTTCCCGAACGAGAACGTCCAAGGAGGTCTGCGAGTCCGCAACAACTCGACCTTCGACCACTTTTGCTGTAATCTTGTCCATGAGCGTATCCTTTCGGACCCGTTCGGGTCCATGTTGAATTGGAAAGTCCAACATAGGATACGCTCTTTCCTTTCATACACAAGATCCGATCATATCTCGCCAATATGCGCAAGCACTTTAACCTTAAGACGTTGGGAATCATAAGTTTCTGCATCGTGGGATTTCTTGTGGGGCTTTCTTTGGTCCACGGCGCTCCGGGCAAGACGGTCAGATGGCGGCTGAAATCGTGGCAGGTCCCAGCGTACAGGCTTATCCCAGCAATGAAGTCTACATTACGGGACAAGATGGCGTATCTATAACGGATGGGTCCGGCCGTTGCGGCTCAGGAGCGGATGCGACAAACTACAGTTATCTACTGCTTCAGATCGCGCTGCCATCACAGGTATCGTTTGACTTGGGGGCATTAACGGACTACTGGTCTGATACGAGCTTGGACACATGCGGGTTCCCGGACTGCGCCGGGTCCTGGCCGGCCTGCCTTTTAACTTTCTTGAGCCAGCTCCAGCCTCAGCCGAAGTACCGTAATGTTTATTTCCTTATTGCTACCGCGGGCTGCGAGGACAACAGGAGCTCTGATTTCAGGACCATGGCGATCGGAACGTCGCTGAGAGCGGGCTTGACCCTGCGCATTGACCCCGAGAATTCTGGCGCCGACTGCCAAGCCGGATGTCCTGGAGAGCACTCGGTCTGGTTCAAAGCCCGCGGTTATGAATGGGCGCTGGGCCAGCCGGACATCTATATCTATCGCGACTCTGCGACTGTGTGGACGGTCCACGTGAGCACTAACTTTGATAATCCCGCATATCAATCGGGAAACTCGTGGCCCTACCGCGACGCGATTTTTGAGAAGTATTGCACCTGCACGCTGAAAACCGGCAAGGGAGGCAAATCCTACTGGGCAACGGAGTATTTTGACTCCGCCTGGGCCAAGACTCACTTGGAATTTCAGATCAAATTTACAAAGGTTTCATAGGACGCAGTGGGGCTACTGGAAGCGTTTGGTCACACTGAGGATTTGTCCGTCGAACTGATTTTAACGGCCAGGTTGTGAACTGGTGATTTTAGCGCCGCCTTCGCTTAAGTTCATCGACGGCGTTGAGGTCCACTCTTTTCCGTTCCAGTAGAGGACTCCGTTCTTAAGGGCCTCCCAGTACGCGGGGGTGAGCTCGCTCTTGATCTTCCCGGCGGTCTTCATCTCTCGGTGGGCTTCTCTGAATAAGTCGCTTCCCTTAACCTCGAGAACCCTGAATCTGAAGTCCAATTCGAAATAAACGTGCGAGACATGCGTATCCAATTCGAGCCGGTTGTTCTCGAGCACGTGGATGGCCTTGATATTTTCTTTCGGGGGGTACAGGATCAAATCGACGTCAGTCCTGGGGAAGAGGATGTAATATTCTTCAGAGCCATCTCCGCAGCGCCCACACGTAAGATCTTTGCTCTGGGGCGAGGACCCGGCGATCCGTGAAGGATCGAAAACGGCCAAGCTGGCTTTTCCATATTCGTCATTCTCGCAGCCGGCAGCGACCTCTGTTTTACCGTCGCCGTTAAAATCGCCATAGGCGAGGTCACTTATCCTGCCAAAATTAAGGAATTCACCAAGGAGTTTTCCATGGCAGTCGAGGAGAACCAAGCCGCTCGGTGAATGAGGCTGATGGGCCGTCAGCATGAAAATTTCAAGCGTCCCGTCGCCGTTGATATCATAGGGCTCGATTCCAGCAATCCGATAATCACCGGAATAAACCAGGCCGCCGAAATCGAGTTCACGGCCAGGTTTATAGTTCCAAATCTCAGTTCCCTGATGATCAAGGCAAAAAAGGCCCGTCTCGTTGTATTCATCGGTCGTCTTCGGGCAGAAGAGGACCTCCAACCTTCCGTCTTGGTCGATGTCTTTGTATACCAAGAAAGGTAACAGAGGGGGGTTGATCGTGCTCAAGGGGAACACAGGATTGCTCTCCGTGGTCAACCTGCGAACTTGGAATTGCTGCCTGTATTTTTCTTCCGGCGCAAGCATGTCCAGCTTGGTGTCGTAATCCCAGAGCTTTTTTCCATTTTTGTCGAGAACGATGAGCCTCGAGCCCTTGATCCCGAAATCTGCGGGCTCGCCAGGCGAGGGACGATCCAGATAAATCACGGCGGCAACGAATACGGCGGCAATAGGGATGAGCCAGAGGAACTTATTGCCCGTGTGTTTCAACTTGCCGGGGATATTTTTCTGCTTGTATTCTGTCCCATGTTGGATTTCGGGGCTCAACCCGCCTTTCTCGCCGGGAGCCCCGCTAAGCTTTTCCTTCCGCCATCCCTCGAGCTCGCCCTTGTAAGCATAGACTCTGGACTTGGCGGTTCCCTCCATCCGGTGGATAGGCAGCCCGAGGCTCAGCTCCCAGCGTCGGCAAGTGCGTTCGTCGCATCCAAGGTAATCAGAGATCTCCTTCCAAGAGCTCAGGAGTTCCCCGTTAGCTTGTTGCGCCGTCATGGCTCCTCTTCCAATTTGCCCGGATAATGCAGTCTTATATCGAAATCGGCGCCCTTGGTCAATAGGCGGACCTGACGCGGAAAAGAGCGGGCTTCCGTCATCGATCCATCGCCTCGTTAATGATCCGGGCGGGGAGCGCTTGGCCTTAGCCCTAAATTTGATTTTGACAAATGACGCTAAACGACTTATACAGAATAAAGATTGGTGATATCCCGGAATTTAGCCGGGATCTAAGATGTAGGAACGGAGCATAGCCATGCTGGACGCTTATTTCAAGCAAGAAGCCGAACGGAAAAAGATCGGGATTCCGCCCCTGCCGCTCAGCCCGGACGAGACGAGTGAGGTCTGCCACCTGCTCGAGAACCCGCCGGCCGGTCAGGCCGACCAGCTGCTCGCCCTCTTAAAGAACCGCGTTTCGCCCGGCGTCGATCCGTCGGCGAAGGTCAAGGCCGAGTGGCTGGACAAGGTCGCCCACGGCCAGGCGGCTTCGCCGGCCGTTTCCAAGAGGGATGCGGTCTTTATCCTCGGGACGATGCTCGGCGGCTACAACGTCGACCCGCTCGTCGAGTTCCTGGACCATCCGGAGCTTGGTGCGGCCGCGGCCGAAGTTCTGAAGCATACCATCCTCGTCTACGGAGCCTTCGACAAGGTCGTCGAGAAATCCAAGAGTAATGCTCATGCCAAGAGCATTCTCGAGTCATGGGCCAACGGGGACTGGTTCCTGAAGCGGACGGACTTCCCAGAAAAGATGACCTTCAAGGTCTTTAAAGTGGAGGGAGAGGTTAACACGGATGACTTTTCGCCGGCCAAGCATGCTTCGACGAGGCCGGACATCCCGCTCCATGCCCAGGCGATGGGGGAGACGCGTTTCCCCGGGGGAATCGAGACGATCAAGAAATTCCGTGAGGAAGGCCACCGGGTGGTCTTCGTCGGCGACGTCGTCGGCACCGGTTCCTCGCGCAAATCGGCCTGCAACTCGGTGATGTGGCACATCGGCGAAGACATCCCCTACATCCCGAACAAGCGCCGCGCCGGCGTCGTTATCGGAGGGCTGATCGCTCCTATTTTCTTCAACACGACCGAGGATTCGTGCGGACTGCCTCTCATGGCCGAGGTCGCCGGGATGAAGACCGGCGACCTCATCACCCTCGACACGAAGACAGGCGAGATCCGGAACAAAGCCGGCGAGGTCATCACCCGGTTTGAGTTCAAGCCGCCCACTCTGCGCGATGAGTTTCGGGCCGGCGGGCGGCTGAACCTCATTATCGGCCGCAACTTGACCAACCGCGCGCGCCAGGCATTAGGCCTGGGGGACGCGCAGTTCTTCATTACCCCGGATAACACCCAGCCTAAAGCCCGCCAGGGCTATTCGCAGGCCCAGAAAATTGTCGGGAAAGCCTGCGGCCTTAGAGGCGTCCTTCCCGGCACGGCTTGCGAGCCCAAGATGACGACCGTCGGCTCCCAGGACACAACGGGCCCGATGACGGCCGACGAGCTCAAGGAGCTGGCCTGCCTCGAGTTCCAGACGGACCTGTTCATGCAGTCGTTCTGCCATACCGCGGCCTACCCCAAGCCGGCGGACGTGAAGATGCACCAGAACTTACCCAAGTTCGTTATCGCCCGCAAGGGAGTGGCCCTCAAGCCGGGCGACGGGATCATCCATTCCTGGCTCAACCGGCTCATCCTCCCGGACACACTGGGCACCGGCGGCGATTCCCACACCCGCTTTCCCATCGGGCTGAGCTTTCCGGCCGGCAGCGGGCTGGTCGCCTTTGCCGGCGCCCTTGGTTTCATGCCCCTGGACATGCCGGAGTCTGTGCTGGTCCGGTTCAAGGGGACACGCAATCCGGGCATCACGATCCGCGATATCGTGAACGCCATTCCCTATCAGGCCATCAAAGAGGGCCTGCTCACGGTGGCCAAGAAGGGCAAAAAGAATATCTTCAACGGCCGTATCCTGGAGATGGATGGCCTGCCGGACCTGACCGTCGATCAGGCCTACGAGCTGACCGACGCCTCAGCCGAGCGGTCGGCCGCCGGAAGCGTCATCGACCTGAGCGAGGAGCAGGTGGTCAAATACCTCAAGAGCAATATCGCGCTGATGAAACGGATGATCGCCGAAGGGTACCAGGATGCAAAGACATTGAAACAGCGGATCAAGGCCTGCGAGAAATGGCTGCGCAAGCCGCGGCTTCTCCGGCGCGACAAGACGGCGAAGTATGCCGCCGAGATCGAAGTCGATCTGTCGGAGATCAGGGAACCGATCCTGGCCTGCCCCAATGACCCCGATGACGTCAAGCTCCTTTCCGAGGTGGCGGGGGACCGGATCGACGAGGTCTTTGTCGGCTCCTGCATGACCAACATTTCCCATTTTCGGGCCATCGGCAAGATCTTCCAGGGCTCAGGGTATCTGGCGACGCGGGTCTGGCTGACGCCGCCGACCAAAATGGATTCCGCCCAATTGATGAAGGAAGGCTATTATTCGATCTACAATTCCGTCGGCGCGCGGATAGAGATCCCCGGGTGTTCGCTCTGCATGGGGAACCAGGCGCGGGTGCGGCCCCAGACGACGGTCATCTCGACTTCCACCCGTAATTTCGACGACCGGATGGGAGACGGCGCCCGTGTCTATCTCGGTTCGGCCGTCCTGGCGGCCGTCGCCGGGCTCAAGGGGAAGCTCCCGACCGTCGAGGAGTACATGGCTGTAATGAAGGAGAAGGTCGAGCCGGCGAGCGCCGATATCCACCGCTATCTCTATTTCGACGAAATGGGCGAATTTGCGCTCCATTATACAGGCGCTCATTTCTGATTCGAGGAGGAGATGCGATGATTGACCTCACGGGCAGAACCGCGCTCATCACGGGCGGCTCCCGGGGAATCGGCCGCGCCACGGCCATCCTCATGGCCGGGGCCGGCGCCGACGTCGCCATCGGATATCAAGCCGACGAAGCCGCCGCGGAAGACGTAAAGAATAAAGTTGAGCGGCTCGGACGGAAATGCCTGCCGCTCCGGGCCGACATCTCGAAAGAGGCCGAGGTCAGAGCGGCGGTCGAAGGCATGGCCCGGGAATTCGGCCGGATCGATATTCTCGTCAATAACGCCGGGATCTGGACCTATCTTGAAATCGGGTCCGGGGACGCCGCGGCCTGGAAGCAGACGATGGCCGTCAACCTGGACAGCGTCTTCTATTTCACGGACGCCGTCGTTCCCCACATGAAGAGGCAGGGCGGCGGCCGGATCATCAACGTCGGCTCGACGGCCGGGATCAGGGGCGAGGCTTTTCACTCCCACTACGCCGCCACGAAAGGCGCCGTGCAGGCGCTGACCAAGTCCTGGGCCGCGGAGTTCGCGACGTCCGGGATCCTTGTCAACTGCGTGGCGCCCGGCTGGGTGGACACCGACATGTGCACCGAGGTCTTCAGCGATGCGGCTTTCAAGGAAAGCGTGCGGCAGTCGATTCCTCTCCAGCGGATTCCGCCTCCCGAGGACATCGCCGGCCCGATCGTCTTCCTGGCCTCGGACCTGAGCCGGCACATCACCGGGGCGATCATCAACGTCAACGGCGGCTCCGTCCTCTGCGGATAGGCTCGGGGGCCCGCACCTTATTGACTTGCCAAGTGGTTTGAATTTTGATAACGTTGGCTCACGTCCCGCGAAGGAGGACAGCATGGAGGAAGAAGTCGGCCGGATCAGTCATTTTTTTTCCCGGATCAATGTCGGGGTGGTCGAGCTCACGAAGGGCGGCTTGAAGGTGGGAGACACGATCCACGTCAAGGGCCACACCACTGATTTTTACCAGAAAATCGAGTCCATGCAGATGGAGCACGCGCCCGTTCAATCCGCCGGAGTCGGCGAGTCGTTCGGGCTCGAGGTCGATTCCCAGGTCCGTCAGCATGACCTGGTCTATCGGCACACTGAGGATTGAGGAATTCCGCCCCCGCGGGCCCGGCTGTCCCGGCGGCAGCCGGCAACTTCGCCGGGGATTCGCCCGGCGCTGAGGAGTCGGACTGAGTTGGAGAAAAAACGAAGAAATCCGTCCGCGCTCGGCCGGGAATACGAGAACTGGAAACGGAATTCCTATTCCCGTGCCGAAGAGGTCTGCCGCGCGCAGAAACGGCTCTCAACCGTCTCTGAAAGAACGATCAAGGAGCTCTACACTCCCGCCGACCTTCCCGGGTTCGACTATCTCCGGGATCTTCACTTTCCCGGCAAGTACCCCTACACCCGGGGCGTCCACCCGACGATGTACCGGGGCCGGCTCTGGACCATGCGCCAGTTCTCGGGGTTCGGAACGGCCGAAGACACCAATAAACGGTACAAGTACCTCCTCTCGCACGGTCAGACGGGCCTGAGCGTGGCCTTCCACCTGCCGACCCTGATGGGCCTCGACTCGGACCATCCCCTGGCCAAGGGCGAGGTGGGCAAGTGCGGCGTCGCCGTCGACTCGCTCGCCGACATGGAGGTCCTGTTCGAAGGGCTGCCGCTCGACAAGATCACGACCTCGATGACGATCAACGCCCCGGCCGCGGTGCTGTGGGCGATGTACATGGCCGTCGCCGAAAAACAGGGCGTCCCGTCCCGCGTCATCTCGGGCACGATCCAGAACGACATCCTCAAGGAATACATCGCCCAGAAAACCTACGTTTTTCCGCCGCGGCCGTCGATGAAGCTCATCGTCGACACCTTTGAATTCGGCTCCCGGGAGGTCCCGAGGTGGAACACGATCTCCATCTCCGGCTACCACATCCGCGAGGCCGGGTCGACGGCCGCCCAGGAGCTGGCCTTCACCCTGAGGGACGGCATCGAGTATGTCGAGTGGGCGCTCGAGCGCGGCCTCAAGATCGACGAGTTCGCCCCCCGGCTCTCGTATTTTTTCAATTCCCACAACGATTTCTTCGAAGAGATCGCCAAGTTCCGGGCGGCCCGGCGCATCTGGGCGGAGGTCATGAGGAACAGGTTCGGCGCCCGGTTGCCCAGATCCTGGTTGCTGAGGTTCCATACCCAGACCTCGGGCGTTTCGCTCGTGGCGCAGCAACCCCACAACAACATCGTCAGGGTCGCCCTGCAGGCCCTGGCGGCCGTCCTGGGGGGCACGCAGTCCCTGCACACGAATTCCCTGGACGAAACCTACGCCCTGCCTTCGGAAGACGCGGTGACCATCGCCCTGAGGACGCAGCAGGTCATCGCCCACGAGAGCGGCGTCACGAACACGATCGACCCCCTGGGCGGCTCGTATTTTGTGGAGGCGCTGACGAACGAGATGGAGAAGGAAGCGAAGGATTACATCCGGAAGATCGACGACATGGGGGGAATGGTCAAGGCCATCGAGCTCGGGTTCCCCCAGAAGGAGATCGCCGACAGCGCCTATTCCTACCAGAAAGCGGTCGAGTCCCGGGACAAGGTGATCGTCGGGGTGAACGCCTTTGAGATGGCCCACGAGCCCATCTCCCTCCTGGAGATCGACGAAGCCGTCGCCCGGCAGCATCTGGCCCGGCTCAGGGCCGTGAGAAAATCCCGGAATACGGCGCGCGTCCGCCGCGCGCTGTCCGACCTGAAACGGGCCGCCCGCGACGAGCGGAACCTCATGCCTTGCCTCCTCGTCTGCGTCAAGGCTTACGCCACTCTGGGAGAGATCATGGATAAACTCAAAGAGGTCTACGGGGAGTACGAGGAGCCGGCCACCTATTAGGAGGTCCCATGCCAGGCAAGAAAATCAGAGTCCTGATCGCCAAGCCGGGGCTCGACGGTCATGACCGCGGGGCCAAGGTCATCTGCCGGGCCCTCCGCGACGCCGGAATGGAAGTGATCTATACGGGGCTGAGGCGCACGCCCGAAGAAATCGTCAGCGCCGCCGTCCAGGAGGACGTGGACGTCATCGGGCTGAGCATCCTCTCGGGGGCGCATCCCATTCTCTTCCCGAGGATCATCAGTCTCCTCAAGAAAAACAAGGCCGGGGATATCCCGGTCATCGCCGGTGGGATCATCCCCGAGAAGGACATCGCCAGGATGAAAAAAGCGGGGATCCAGGAGATTTTCCCCCCCGGGACGACCACCCAGGCCATCGTTGACTGGATCACGGCCCGCCTGGCAGGGGCCAAACAAAGTTAGATAAGCCGTATTTATCCCTTGACTTTGATTTTTCAATCTGTTAATCAAGTGGAAGCATCATGGCGAAGAAGTTTCTGTCATTCATCATCGTCCCGCACTGCGCCCAAAAATTCAAGACCATCACCCTTTCCCAGAAGGTTCTCAAGTGCCTGGGGGCCGGACTCGGTCTGGGCTTTGTCGTGATCGCCGCTTTTCTGGTCGATTACGCCACCATGAATGTGACCCGGGCGAAGTACAGGGGCCTGCTCAAGGAAAACGCCGAACAGAAAAAGCTGATCACCGATTACGAAAGCTCGGTCGTTAAGCTCCGGGACGTGGTCAAGAACTTCGAAAGCTACGCCAAGAAGCTCAACGTCATGGCGGGACTCCGCTCGCCCGAGGTCATCGAGGAACTGGGCATCGGAGACGGTGACACATCCCAGCTGAATACGCCCGTAGAAGACGTGGCGCCTCCACAAGTCGGCGGCCAGAATATCTCTCTCCAGGACGCCAGGGCGCTGACGGAAAAAGCCCAGAGCGTCACCAAGAGCCTGGATGTCCTGGCCAAGTACTTCGAGACTCAGACCGCCCAACTCGCCACGACACCCACGATTTGGCCGACGATCGGCTGGGTCAGCTCCGCGTTCTCCTTCAGGGATGACCCGTTCACGGGCAAGCGGGCCTTTCATTACGGTATCGACATCGCCACGAACTTTGGGAATCCGATCGTGGCCACCGCCGACGGCATCGCGCTCTCGCTCGGGAATGACAAGATGCTCGGCCGGAATATCATCATCGGCCATGGCGGGGTGATGACGACGCATTATCTTCACCTGAGCAAGTTCCTGATCAAGTCCGGAGAAAGGGTGAAGCGGGGCGATGTCATCGGGTTGGTCGGAAAATCCGGCAAGGCCCTGGGGCCTCACCTCCATTACGAGGTCAGGGTCAACAACAAGCCTGTCAACCCCTACAATTATATCCTGGAAGAGTAGCTTCCGGTTTCCCCGGTCTAACCCAAGATTTCGCCCGGCATGATCTTTGTGCCGCGGAGGAAGTCGGCGGCCTCCAGGGCCTTTTTATTTTCTCTCTGAAGGCGCTCGATGAGGTAGGCGCTCCCGCCCCCGCAGCATACCGCAACACCGGTCCCGGCGGCGCCGACCTGCCCGGGGGAGCCGCAGGAAGCGACGTCCCCGGCTGCCCGTCCGGCATGGAGGATCAGGCGCTGTCCCCTCCAGAAGGTGAACGCCCCCGGCCAGGGAGAAAAAGCCCTGATCATCCGCTCGATCTCCCCGGCGCTCTTCGTCCAGTCGAGGTGCCCCTGCTCCTTGTTCAGGCGGGGCGCCAGGGTGGCGAGTGTGTGGTCCTGGGGAATCCGGGGGAGGCGATCGATCTCATTCAGGGTGCCGACGAGCAGGTCCGCGCCCACCCGGGCCAGCCGGGCTTCGAGCTCGCCGGCGGT
>Ga0315275_10005645_pt1 | contig 11881 bp, 9 predicted proteins | sample YL17G03_0_MG_FD_205557 | JGI IMG/M metagenome (GOLD analysis project Ga0315275, IMG submission 205557) | Sediment microbial communities from Yellowstone Lake, YNP, Wyoming, USA - YL17G03_0 | ecosystem: Environmental > Aquatic > Freshwater > Lake > Sediment | place: USA: Wyoming | collected... | reverse complement strand
CGACTCTGCGCCGATGATAGTGCGGATTGCCCGCGCGAAAGTAGGTCACCGCCAGGCGCCCCAAATGAAAAAGCCCATCCCGCAAGGGGTGGGCATTTTCATTTGGTGAATTGTTTAGCCACCAACCACCCGTCACCAGGCGCCGCCTTTATGGACCTCGAATCCACCCGCACAAAGCTCGACCGCTACCCGTCACGCGGCAAGCACGACTTCGCCACTGTCGCTGCGATTCTCGACGAGGGATTCTTCTGTCACGTCGGATTCCTGAAGAACGGCCAGCCGTTCGTGATTCCGACCGGCTATGGCCGCAAGGACCGCGTGCTCTACATCCACGGCTCCGCGGCCAGCCGCATGCTAAACGAAGCGGGAAAGGGCATCCCTTTGTGCGTGACGGTCACACTGGTCGACGGGCTGGTGCTCGCGCGCTCGGCATTTCATTCTTCGGTGAACTATCGCTCGGTGGTTATTCTCGGCACAGCCGAGCCGGTCGCCGCGGATGAAAAGATCGCGGCGCTGAAAACGATCTCGGATCACATTGTTGCTGGCCGCTGGGAAAGCCTGCGTCCGGTGAAACAGCAAGAGATCGATCAGACGGCGGTGCTGAAGCTGGACATCATCGAGGGGTCCGCCAAGATCCGGACCGGCCCGCCGGTCGACGACGAGGAGGACTATGCGTTGCCAATCTGGGCGGGCACGCTCGATTTCGCCGCACAGGTTGCCACGCCCAACCCCGACAAACGGCTATCGCCCGGTGTGGGTGTGCCCGCGCACGTGATGCGCTACCGCCGCGTCAAATCCTGACCACCTTCGCTCACGAATCCAAGTAAGACAGCGACGCTGCAATCGGGCCGCTGCGGGTCTGCCATCGAATTCAGGCGCCGAGCTGATCTGCCAGGTCGAGGAAATCGTCGCTGTTGTAGTCGAAAGCCTGATCCGCCGCGAGATCCGGCTTGGCCTGCGGTCCCTTTTCCTTCGGCCGGCGCACGAACGCGGTTCGCAGCCCGCAGCGTTTGGCGGCGCGCAGATCATCCTTGTGGGCCGCGACCAGCATCACTTCGCCCGGATTGAAGCCGAGCATCTTCGCGGCGCCGAGATAACTTTCCGGATCCGGCTTGTAGTGATGGAACAGCTCCGCCGAGATGACGCAGTCCCACGGCAGGCCGGCGTTCTTGGCCATGTTGGTGAGCAGCGACACGTTGCCGTTGGACAGTGTGGAGATCACGAACTTCTTCTTCAGGCGTTTGAGTCCGCGCACCGAATCGGGCCACGCGTCGAGCCGGTGCCAGGCGCGATTGAACTGGTCCTTCTCGGCCTCCTTGAGGCCGCGGATGTCGAACTGCTTCAGCAGTTCGTCGAGGATCAGCCGATGTAACTGGTCGATGTTCATCCACGGCAACTGACCGGTTCTTACCTTCTGCATGGCGGGCTGGTAGCCGCCGCGCCAGGCATCGGCGAAGGCGGTCCAGTCGACGTCCAGATGTCTTCTAGCGCCGAGCGCTTTGCCTTCGCGAATGAGGCTGCCGCGCCAGTCGACAACAGTACCGAATACGTCGAACACCAGCGCGCGTATCTGGGGAGTTTTCATTGTCATGTCATGGCCGTGGTGAGCATGGGCCGGATTATAAACGGCGGGGCGAGACGGATAAAAAGATGCCCGTCCGGGTCGCGGACGGGCGAAGTCTCGGGAGTATGCGAATGCAGCGAATCGCCCTACCCCAGGGCAGTCAACCCACCCTTGGTTCGGCAATCGGCCTCAGTGTTTGGGAGCGAATGTGTATTGCACACCGACCCAGATCCCGAGCGGTGCACCGGTCGCGAGGAATTGGTCGCTCGTCACATTGCTGGCATCAAAAGTCCGCCCCGGCCCATTGAAAAAATTCTGCCCGAGTACGCCCAGGGTTTCGTATTTCGTGTTGAATACGTTGTTGATCCGGCCGAAGAACAGGAGTTGCTTCGTGGGTTGGTAGCGCGCGTCCAGATTGACGAGCGCATAACCCGGCACTTTGCCGTTCACGTCCTGGTTATTCTCGTCGCCGCGGGCATATTGGGACGAGAAGGCCATGATATTGGTGCCGGCCGAGATGGTTTCGGTAAAGTCGTACCCCACTCGCACCTTCACGGACTGGGCCGGAATGCCGGGAATCTTGTCGCCGGGCGAAACCTGGATGTCGCCATTGGCATCTTTCGAGGAATTGTTGGGACTGTTCAGCGTCAGCGGTGAATCGAATATGGCGTCGATATACCCGTAGTTCACGGCCAGGTTCAGCTTCTGCACGCGTCCTTGGATACCCAGTTCCAGTCCTTGCCGGCGGGTCTTGCCGGCGTTCTGGAAATACCCGGCATTCACCGCGCCGCCGCTGGAGATGAAGAGGATGTCATTGTCCAGGTCGGTGCGATAAGCCGCCGCGCTCCATCCAAAATTGTCGGTCCAACGTCCGCGCGCACCGACCTCGACGGTCTTTGCCACCACGGGTTCCAGCGGCGGGTCGGCGAGGAAGTTATTGGGCAGACGGCACGGCGCGGCGGGGTTTGCGCAGGTCAACTCGACCGGCGTCGGCGCGCGCATGCCCTCGCTATAGGCAACGTAGCCGGTCAGCGCTGCACTCGGCGTGAAGTTCAACCCTGCGGCAGGATTGAAGCGCTTGAAGGTATTGTCGCCGTTCAGTTGGGGTTCCAGGCCGGTGTTGTCCTTGATCGTGACATTGGCCCAGTTGTAGCGGCCTGCAAGAGTCAGATGCCAGCGCTCGCTGAACGAGACCAGGTCCGTGAAATACAGGCCGTAGTAGGCGTTGGTGGTATCGACATCGGTCTGCAGCGTGGTGACCCCGGAGCCCACGGTGCCGCGATCAGACGTGAAGTCCGCCGTTTCTTCGTTCTGCGTAAAATGGGTCTTGCCGAGGTCGGCGCTGGCACCGACGGTGAGATTGTTTTTCCTGGCGCCGAGATCGCCGAGCAAAGTCAACTGCAATGACGTGCCATAGCCGTTCGTCACGATACTGCTGTTGTCGTTGAAGGCTTGCGGATTGGCGCCCCCCGCGAGGATTCCGGGATTGCAATTTCCGGCGGCCGTCTTGCAGTCGTCATTGACGTTGCTGCTGAAGTTGTTGTTCGTGTAGCGCCGGTAGTAGACATTGCCGGCAAGCAACCTTTCGGCGCTCAGAAAGTGACTGGCGCGCGCATTGATAAAGGCGACCTTGTTTTCGTTGCTGTCCGGCCAGGTATAAGCCTGGGTGGGGGTATCCAGCCAGCCGATCGGCAGTGCCTGCGTGCCTTGCAGCGTGTTGTCGGCCAGCATCAGCGAGACGTCGACGTCGGTATCCTCCCGCTGCCAACCGACCTTGCCGAACACGGTCTCGATGCGGCTCGGCGAATGCTCCCGCCAGCCGACTTCGTCAACAAAATTGCCGGCAAGAAAAATGTCCGCCTTGTCGCCGTGCGCGCCGTATTCGAACTCGGCCGCCTTTCTGCCCCACGAGCCGCCGGACAAGGTCACCGATGCGCCGGGATACTGAAAACCCGACTTCGTGTTCACGGACAGCGCGGCACCGAGCGTGTTGAGGCCGAACACCGGATTGGATCCGGGAATCAGGGTGACGGTGGAAATGGCATTCTGGGGAATCAGATCCCAATTCACCACATCGCCAAACGGCTCGTTCACCCGCACACCATCGAAGAACACCGACAGGCCTTGTGGCGTGCCGAGCAGCGGGGACGCGGTAAGGCCGCGGAAATTGACATCCGGCTGAAACGGATTGTTCTGGCCTTGATTGAGCGTGACACTGCCGAGGTTGCTATCCAGATATTCGGACAGATCCAGTGTTTTCTGTTTCTGAATATCGGCGCCGGTGACGCTTTGGACATTCGCCGGAACCTGGCTGACCGGCACCCCGATGCCCTGGATCGGCGTCGTCCCGATGACTTCGACCGTCGGGGCTTCCAGTGCGGTCGCCGGATTCTCGGCGGCGCCCGCCAACCCGAAGGCAGACGCAAGGACCATGGAAAGGGCGAAACCTGCAGGTGATTTCCGATGCCCGTGAACGACCATCTTGATGCCTTTACTTTTCATGTTTTATCTCATGGCGCTAGCTTATCGTTCCCGCTCCCGTCAGCGGCGGCCACGTGGGCACGGCCCGCTGGGCGGGGCGGCGCAACGGCGAAGTGAGGAAATCTAAGTGCCGGGGCAGGAGCATCGTCAGGGACGGCTTCCCAAACGTATCGGGAAAAATTCCCGATGTGTCGCTCTGCGGGGTGCGGCTGCGCCACTGGTAACCTCATGCTGCAGCCGGCAAGGCTGCGGCGCGCGGCGCTTCCCGGATGGCGATGGACCGCGGAAATATTTCCCTTGTTGGCCCGGGGAGCTTCGGCTATATAGCTTCTACTTCCACTTCCGCTTCATGCTTACGGCTGCCTTTCATGAGACCCTTCCGGAACGGCCCGCAAGGGTCCCCGGTCAGCGTAGTCCAACCTTCCCTGCGTCGGGACCTGTTCGTGGTCGGCGCCCTGACGCTCGGGACATTCGTGCTGTCGAGCGCGTTGGAGATGAACGAGTGGGTTGAAAGGCTGACCGGACCGCATGAGGCTTATCAGGTCGACGAGCTGCCGCTGACGATCCTGGCAATGGCGATGGGGCTGGCCTGGTTCTCCTGGCGACGGTCGAGGCAGGTGATGGAACAAGTGGCCTTGCGCCTGGGCAGCGAAGAGCAGTATCGGACGCTGTTCATGGAGAACCTCGCCGGTAATCTGCTGGCCTCCATGGACGGGAAGATCAAGCTCGCCAATCCTGCGGCGGCCGAAATGCTCGGTTTCCATGACGCGGACGAGTTGAACGGCCGCTCGCTGGAAGAGTTTTACGTCGAGCGCGAACAATGGGGAACCCATTGCAGCACGCTGCTTCACGGCGGAAAGATCGAACTGCCGTTGCTGCAGCTGAATCGGCACGACGGGCGGATCGTGCAGGTGGTGGCGAAATTGTCCGCGCGACTGTCTCCCGCGCGCGAGCCCGAGCTGCACATGTACGTCGCGGACATCACTGCCGTGACCCTGATGCAAACGGAGCTTGCGATTGCGCTGGAAGAAAACCGGCGCTTGTCGCAGCGCTCGATGCAGGTACAGGAAGAAGAGCGCCGCAACCTGGCGCGCGAGCTGCACGACGAGCTGGGCCAGAGCCTGAACGCAATCAAGGTCGATGCAGTGACGATTCGCGATGGCAGCGAGAACGCAGTCGAAGTGCGGCGCAGCGCCAAGGCGATCATCGAAGTGTCGGGGCAGGTGTACGACGTGGTTCGCAGCCTGATGCAACGCCTGCGCCCGGTGGCCCTGGACGAACTGGGGCTGCGCTCGGCGGTGGAGTATGGTGTGCAACAGTGGCAGCGCCGCCATCCGGCGGTCCGTTGCAGCTTTGCTGCGCAGGGCGAACTGGATGATCTGAGCGAGCAGATGAACATCACTTTGTATCGGCTGGCCCAGGAATGCCTGACCAACGTCGCCAAGCATGCGCAGGCAACGCGGGTTGCGATATCTCTGGCGCGGGTGGCCGGCGAAGAAGACGATGGTGAGGAAATTCGTTTCAGTTTCGAAGACGACGGACGCGGTTTCGATCCGGGCCTGCGCGGGCAGGGCCTGGGCCTGGTCGGCCTGCGCGAACGGGTGGAGGCACTGGATGGACATTTCGATTTGCAAAGTGTCCCGGGACAGGGTGTCCACATACGCGCTTCGATCCCCGTGAAAGGCAAGCAATGAACAAATCAAGGGTGACGCCGGTGCGCGTGGTGCTGGTCGACGATCATGCGGTGGTGCGCGAAGGCTACCGCCGCTTGCTCGAGCGCACCGAGGATATCTCGGTGATCGCCGAGGTGGCCAGTGGCGAGGAGGCTTACCGCGTGGTGTGCGACATGCTGCCGGACGTTACGGTCATGGACATCAATTTGCCCGGGATCGGCGGCATCGAAGTGGTGCGCCGTATTGTCGCGCGGCTGCCGGATGCCAAGATACTGATGTTCAGCATGCACGAAGATACCGTGTTCTCTTCGCGCGCGTTGCAGGCCGGAGCACGCGGTTACGTCACCAAGTCGGCCGCGCCGGAAGTGTTGGTCGAAGCCGTGCGTCTGGTCGCCCAGGGAAAACTCTACATCAGCCACGAAATGGCGCAGGAACTGGCACTGCAGATGCTGCCCGGCCGGGAGAGTCCGATCGATGCCTTGTCGGCGCGCGAATTCGAAGTGTTCCGCCTGCTGGTCGCCGGACATTCGCTGCAGGAAATTTCGGGAATCCTGTGCCTGTCTTACAAGACGGTGGCCAACTATCAGTCCAACATCAAGCACAAGCTCGACGTCAGCAATACGGCGCAGGTCGTGCGCATGGCCCTGAGCCACGGCCTGATCGCGAGCGGTCCCGAATCCGAGGCAGCGCGCGGCGAGACGCGTTGAGGCGGGAGGAGGGATTCGCACTGACGACCAGCAGGAGTCCCTGCTGCCCGCGTCTGGCGGCGCATAGCCCCTATACCCGCGCTTGTGGACGGGACATGACGCACCGCAACTTGCGGGCTGGATTCCCCTAAACGCCATCCCTCGCGCTAAACTCCAATCATGAACCGTACGCTGGTACTCAACGTGGTCGGCATGACGTCCGCCCTGCTGGCGCATGCGCCGAATCTTGCCGCGCTGGCGAAGCAGGGCGCCGTGCGGCCGCTGCGCACGGTGACTCCGGCCGTGACCACGACGGTGCAATCCACCTTCGTGACCGGCACGCTGCCGCGCGATCACGGCATCGTCGGCAACGGCTGGTATTTCCGCGATCTTTCCGAAATCTGGTTGTGGCGCCAGTCCAACCGCCTGGTCGGCGGCGAAAAGTTATGGGACGCCGCCCGCCGGCGCGATCCCTCCTTCACCTGCGCCAAGCTGTTCTGGTGGTACAACATGTATTCGACCGCGGACATCGCGGTCACGCCGCGGCCGATGTACCCGGCCGACGGTCGCAAGCTTCCCGACATCTATACCCATCCGCCCGGGTTGCGCGACGAATTGCAGCACTCGCTGGGCCAGTTTCCGTTGTTCCGCTTCTGGGGGCCCGCAGCCGACATCGTTTCCACGCGCTGGATCGGCCAGTCGGCACTGCAAGTGCTGGAGAAAAATCATCCGACCCTGACCCTGGTCTACCTTCCGCATCTCGATTACAACCTGCAGCGCCTCGGTCCGAACCACCCTGCGATTGCACGCGACGTCGCGCAGGTCGACGAGGTCTGCGGCGAGTTGATCGACGTGGCGCAGCGCGCCGGCATGCGTGTCGTTGCGCTCTCCGAGTACGGCATCACCGCCGTGTCGAAGCCGGTGCACATCAATCGCGCGCTGCGCCAGGCCGGCTGGCTGCGCGTGCGCGATGAACTGGGGCGCGATCAGCTCGATGCCGGCGCATCCGACGCATTCGCGCTTGCCGATCACCAGGTTGCGCATGTTTATGTCGCGCGGCCGGAACTGGTCGACAAGGTTGCCGACCTGGTGCGTTCGCTGCCCGGCGTGGAACGCGTTCTCGACGAAGAGGGCAAGCGCGAACTCGGCCTGGATCATCCACGTTCCGGCGAGCTGGTGGCGATCTCGCGTGCCGACAGCTGGTTCACCTACTACCATTTCCTGGATGACGCGCGCGCCCCGGACTATGCGCGCACCGTGGATATCCATCGCAAACCGGGCTACGATCCGGTCGAGTTGTTTCTCGATCCCGGACAGCCGCTGGTCAAGGCGCGCATTGCCTGGAAACTGGTGCAGAAAAAGATGGGCATGCGTTATCTGATGGACGTAATCTCGCTGGATGCGACGCTCGTCAAGGGCTCGCACGGCCGCCCGACCGACAATGCGGACGAGGGGCCGCTCTTCATCACGTCTACGCCGGAATTGCTGGAAGAGGGGCCGGTGGCTGCAACGCAAGTGAAGCGCCTGCTGCTCGACCATGTGTTTTCCGCACGCCGCATGCCGAATGCCATGGAGGCAGCGGCATGAGTCCCGCCCTTTTGCTCGAACAATGGCTGGACTCGCGTCTGCAGGCCAATGCCCGAACCTGGCTCGCCGATGCCGTGCAACGTTTGCGCAACGGCGGCGATAGCGATCTGTATCGATCGGTCAGCCTGGTTACGCGCAGGATCGGCAAGGCCGACCTTGCGCTAAGCGCTGCAGAGATGAAACAGGCCAACGTGGCGCGCGCAGGGTGGGACCCCGGTGACTGGAGCCTGGATCAGGCCGCACGCATTTATCTGCTGCTGGTGTCCGGCACGGATGGCGCAACTTTCCTGCGTCGCCTGGATCAGCTCTGCAACACGGCCGACGTCGGCGAACTCGTGGCCTTTTATCGCGGCCTGCCGCTGTATCCGGACCAACCCCGTTACGTGTTGCGTGCCGCGGAAGGGATCCGCACCAACATGAAGGCAGTGTTCGAGGCCGTGGCGCACCGCAATCCGTATCCGGCAGAGCAACTATCCGAGCCTGCCTGGAACCAGATGGTGCTCAAGACGTTGTTCATCGGCAGTACGCTGCATCCGATCGTCGGGCTGGACCGGCGCGCCAATCCCGTTCTGGCACGCATGGCGTGCAATTATGCCCACGAGCGCTGGGCGGCCGGACGGCCGATCAGTCCCGAGCTGTGGCGCTGCGTCGGGCCGCATGCCAGCGGCGAAATGCTGCGCGACCTCGGGCGCGTCCTCGAAAAGGGCACAGATCCCGAACGCAAAGCGGCGGCGCTGGCCCTGGCGAGCTCACCCGATCCGGCTGCAATCGGGCTGTTGAGGGCGTATCCTGAACTGTCGAGTGCCGTAAGCGAAAACAAAGTGAGCTGGCAGACGCTGGCCGGCGCCATCTGACCTGGTCCGATTATCTGGAGAGTAAACATGCGATTCATCGACCCGCACATTCACATGAGCGCGCGCACCACCGACGACTACGAGCGCATGGCCGCCGCCGGCATCGTCGCCCTGATCGAGCCGGCATTCTGGCTAGGCCAACCGCGCACCCAGGTCGGCAGCTACATAGACTACATGTCGAGCCTGGTCGGCTGGGAACGCTTCCGCGCCGCGCAATTCGGCATTCACCACTACTGCACGATTGGATTGAACAGCAAGGAAGCCAACAACGAGGCGCTGGCGGAACAGGTTCTGGAAGTATTGCCGCGTTATCTGGTGAAGGAGGGCGTAGTGGCGGTCGGGGAGATTGGCTACGACGACCAGACGCCGGTCGAAGACAAGTACTACCGCGCGCAACTCGCGCTCGCCAAGGAATTCGACATGCTGGTGCAGGTGCATACGCCGCATCGCGACAAGAAGAGCGGAACGCTGCGCAGCATGGAAGTCGCCGTGGAGATGGGCGTCAAGCCGGAACATGTCGTGATCGACCACAACAATGAGGAGACGGTGCAGGACGTGCTCGATCGTGGCTTCTGGGCGGCGTTCACCATCTATCCGAACACCAAGATGGGCAACGAGCGCATGGTGGAAGTGGCGCGCAAGTATGGCTCCAACCGCATTTTCATCGACTCCAGCGCGGACTGGGGCGTCTCGGACCCGCTGGCGGTGCCGAAGACCGCGCGGCTGATGCTGGATCGGGGTATCCCAACCAGGGACGTCGAGGCGATCTGCTATGGCAATGCACTCAAGGCGTTCGGCCAGAGCGGACAGATGAAAGAAGAGCACTGGCTCAATCCGGCGCCGATCGACCAGCGCATGCTGTTCGAGGGCAACTCCGTGCTGCGCGGACAAACACCGCGCGTGGGAGAGCCGGCGATCGTCGAGCGCATCGATGCGGTTGTTTTCAAGTAGGCCATGCCGTCAATCGGAACAAGAGGAAGAAAATGAGCGTCGAATTGGTCAAGCCGAGCGCCGAACCCGGCATGGAAGCGGTCTACACCCAGGAGTTCTCGGTTCGTTACGACTATCCGGTGCATTTCACGGAGCATTTGTTCGCGCGCGACAATCCGGTGTTCGTGCAATCGATCGTGCGCCGCGAACCGGCCAAGCGCCATCGCGTCGTGGTCTTCGTGGATGCCAATGTCGCGGCGAGCTGGCCGACCCTGGTGCATGACATTGCCGCCTATGCCGAAGTGCACGCGGAGTCGCTCGAGCTGGTCGTCCGCCCGGAAGTGGTGGCGGGCGGCGAGCATGTGAAGAACGACCCCGCGCTCGTGACCAGCCTGCAGCGCCGTCTGGTCGAACTCAACATGGATCGCCACGCATTCGTGGTCGGAATCGGCGGCGGGGCCTTCCTGGACATGATCGGCTTCGTTGCCGCCACGACGCATCGCGGCATCCGCCACATCCGTGTGCCCACCACGGTGCTCGGCCAGAACGATTCGGGCGTCGGTGTGAAAAACGGCATCAACGCGTTCGGCATGAAGAATCTGCTGGGCAGCTTCGCCCCGCCGTTCGCGGTGCTCAACGATGCCGACTTCCTGCGCACGCTGCACCCGCGCGACAAGATCGCCGGCATTGCCGAGGCGGTGAAAGTTGCGCTGATTCGCGACGGGTTGTTCTTCGAATGGCTGGAACGAAATGCGCAAGCGTTGCGCGAATGCGCGCCTGCGGCGATGGCCCGCATGATCCGGCGCTGCGCGGAACTGCACATGCGCCAGATCGCGCATGGCGGCGATCCGTTCGAGTCCGGCAGCGCGCGGCCGCTCGACTATGGTCATTGGTCAGCGCACAAGCTCGAAGGGCTGACAGCGCACGAATTGCGCCACGGTGAAGCGGTGGCGATCGGCCTGGCGCTAGATACCCGTTATTCGGTACAAATCGGCATGCTGGCGCCGGGCGGCGAAGAGCGCGTGTACAAGTTGCTCAAGCGCCTCGGCTTCTATCTGTGGCATCCGGCGATGGAGACGCGCGACGAGCAGGGCCGCCTGATCATCCTGCGCGGCATCGAGGAGTTCCGCGAACATCTCGGCGGCGAGCTGACCATCACCCTGCTGCGCGAGATCGGCCACGGCGAAGAAGTGCATGCCATGGACAACGACGAAATCCTGCACGCGATGGCGTGGCTGCGCCGTAAAGAGACCGGACAATGAGGATCGGCGCCGACGGCGCGCACCTGACGTACTGCAGCAACATCCATCCCGGCGAAACGTGGGCCGAGGTCCGCGCCAACATCGAACGCTACTTTCCCGCGGTGCGCGAGCGCGTGGCGCCGGGAGCGCTATTCGGCATCGGGCTGCGCCTGTCCGCGCGCGCGGCGCGCGAATTGGGCAGCGGCAATGCGCTCGCGGAATTCCGCGATTTCCTTGATCGCAAGAATCTCTACGTCTTCACCCTCAACGGTTTTCCCTACGGCACTTTTCACGGCGCGCGGGTCAAGGAGGAAGTCTATCTTCCCGACTGGCGCGATGAGGAGCGGTTGCGTTACACCGACGAGCTGGCGCAACTGCTGGTGCAACTGCTGCCCGACGGCGTCGAGGGCAGCATCAGCACCGTGCCGGGCGCGTTCAAGCCCGCCCTGCATGGCTACGGGGATGTCGAGAAAATCGCCGGCAACATGGTGCGCCATATCGCGACGCTGGTGGAGATCAAACGCCGCAGCGGCCGCCACATCGCGCTGGCGATCGAGCCGGAACCGCATTGTTTTCTGGAGACGGTGGATGAGAGCGTGCGTTTTTTCGAGGGGCATCTGTTCAGTGCGCACGCGCTACGCCACCTGGGCGAACTCACCGGGTTGAATCGTACGGCTGCGGCGACGGCGCTGCGCGACCATAGCGGCCTGTGCCTGGACTTGTGTCATGCGGCGGTCGAGTTCGAAGACCCGGCAGGCTGCATTCGCGCTCTGCGCGACGCCGGCATTCGCGTGACCAAGCTGCAGATCAGCGCCGGCCTGCGCCTGCCGGAATTGACGCTGGAAGCGGTGAGCGCATTGAAGCA
>Ga0315275_10005644_pt1 | contig 11883 bp, 9 predicted proteins | sample YL17G03_0_MG_FD_205557 | JGI IMG/M metagenome (GOLD analysis project Ga0315275, IMG submission 205557) | Sediment microbial communities from Yellowstone Lake, YNP, Wyoming, USA - YL17G03_0 | ecosystem: Environmental > Aquatic > Freshwater > Lake > Sediment | place: USA: Wyoming | collected... | reverse complement strand
ATTCTGGTGTCAATGTCGAGGGTGTAACACCTCTTCCCATTCCGAACAGAGAAGTTAAGCCCCTCGGAGCCGATGGTACTATATGGGTGACTGTATGGGAGAGTAGGACGATGCCAGGATTTTATTTGCAGCCCCGAGTCATGAGAATGGCTCGGGGCTTTTTGTTGTAGGGGATCCTCACCGCAGAACGGAAGCAAAACCGGACGATGCCAGTTCCATTCCGGCCGAACTTAGCGAGCGCAGCGATGCTAAGTTCGCTGCCGGAATGAGAACCCCTGCCTGCGGCAGGCAGGCCGTCGCTGTTTGACGGGGGATTTTATTTCCAACCCCGAGTCGTGAAAATGGCTCGGGGTTTCTTTTTGTACGCATACTTCCGCCTGCTCCATAGAAATGTGTTAACGCTCAGTAGATATGTCAGCGGCAATTGACATTCCTCTCCCCTTTGCCTAGCTTTCTCCCACTTCCCATTCCCACCATCTTTGAAAAGGACCGCATCATGAACCCGTTTGCGCGTATTGCCGCTGTCCTGACGCTTGCTACACTGCTTGTATCCTGTTCTCCCCGGCAGGAGTCTTCTCCACTGAAGGATTATTTTAAGGCCGGTGACGATGTAGTTCAGTCGGGAGGAATCAAGATGATCCCGATCCAAACGCCGAAGGGTTCGTTTCATGTCTGGACAAAACGGTTCGGGAACAATCCGAGGATCAAGGTCCTCCTTCTCCATGGTGGCCCTGGTGCAACGCACGAGTACTTTGAGTGCTTCGAGAGCTTCCTGCCGCACGAGCAGATTGAGTTCATCTACTACGATCAGCTCGGGTCAGCATACTCGGATCAACCGAAGGACAGGGATCTGTGGACGACTGAACGATTCGTTGAAGAAGTGGAACAGGTCCGCCAGGCTCTCGGACTCAACAAAGACAACTTCTATCTGCTGGGACATTCCTGGGGTGGGATTCTGGCGATGGAGTACGCCCTGAAATATCAACAACACCTCAAAGGTTTGATTATTTCAAACATGATGGCCAGCGCGCCGGAATATGATGCATATGCCAACAACGTGCTTGCAAAACAAATGGACCCGGCGGTGGTGAACCAGATAAGGGACTTCGAGGCAAAGAAGGACTATGACAATCCAAAGTACATGGAGCTGCTGATCCCGAACTACTATGCGCAGCATATTTGCCGCCTCAAGGATTGGCCTGATCCGGTGAATAGAGCCTTCGCCAAACTCAACAAAGATGTGTACGTGCTCTTGCAAGGGCCGAGTGAATTCGGGCTCTCGGGGAGATTAGAGCAATGGGATCGGAAGGCGGATCTGAAAACTATTACTGTTCCCACACTTGTCGTGGGGGCGAAGTACGACACCATGGATCCGGAACACATGAAAATGATGTCTACTCAGTTTCAAAACGGGAGCTACCTCTATTGTCCAAACGGCAGCCACATGGACATGTGGGATGACCAGCAGGTGTATATGGCGGGGCTCATCAATTTCTTGAAGGGAGTGGATACGGGAAAGAAACCATCGGCGCATTGATTGCGGTGTCATCCCCAGTATCAGATTCCATAAAAAACCCCGAGCTGTCTGCACAACTCGGGGTTTCTTCTTTCGCTCGATGGGTGCGGTTCTGCTGCTATTTTTTGGCTTCAAACAGCGTCCACGGGTTTCCCTTCATATCTTTCAAAAATTTCTCCTGCCACTTGTATTCGGGATGCTTCTCGAAGAACGGCGCCGCAAGAAAATCCTCACCGCACGGGTGACCCATGCGGGCCCAGATTTTCATCTCCTTCGCAAGCGCTGCGGTTGTCACCTTACCTTGGACGGCCCCACCTGGGAAGTACGGCGGATTGTTCCATTCCGGTGCTCCATGCGGATCGACATCGATGTGCCCGCACAGCACACAGCCGCTGACGGCATCTGTTTTCTTGATCGGATCGTAGTGTTCCCCTTCCATCGCTTTGGCGGCTTCAACGTTGATCTTCCCCTTTTTCTCCACCATCAATTGGGCCCAGCGGACCTTTCGGCTGTTTGCCGAGACGGTCATATCATTGGGATTGAATGTTGTTTCTTCGGAAGTGAGCTTGGGATCGCTGGGGAAATTTGAACCCTCGTACATTCCGTCGAACGTCCTCCACACAGGGGTATTCTTCAAGCCGAGTTCCAGTCGTGCGATCTCATTGGTTTTTGTATCGCCAACGAGCCAGTCATTGGCATAGCCACCGTTATTGTCCGTGGTCATGATTTTGATGAAGTCATCGATGGAACTCGCGTACTGCGCAGCTTTACGGGCGCGCATGAACTCCGGAGTTCCGTTTTCGTCAAATCCCTTGAACTGAGTGATGGTAGTCTCCGTATACAATATCCCAGCGTCATTGATCACAAAATCATCGCCGCTGTGGATGAGTCCTGGCATGCAGTCCATCAAGATCCGGTGTCCCTTGGCAGGAACGATGTCGGCGATAACGTTCCATCGCTCGCCGTTGATGTAGTCGCTCCAATTATTGTGACCGATGACGATCTTTCCGTCTTCGGTGTAGCTGCCGGTCGCGATGAATGCACTGCATTTTCCGGGAGCCCTATTGTTCAGAGAGTCCTGTTTGATCTTGTTTGCGAGCCACGGGACGTAGTAGGATGCGATCTCAATGTTGGCGTTGAGGGCCGTGATGTCGAATTTGTCGTACTTGTACCCTCGCGCTGCCAGTCCATCCACGATCCCTTGAATTTCCTCCTGGTATTCCTTCTCAAGCTTCGGCCAGAAGATTCGTTCAGCAGCGTCGCGGAAAAACTTCCAGTCTTTCTTCACCGAACCGTTTTCGAAATAGAATGAGAACATCTTGATCGCATCATCAATCTCTGGCGCGAGGAGATTTCCATGCTGATAGCCGATCTGGCTGGGCGTCCCCTCGAGGTGGACATAGATCCAACCGTTCTTGTCTTCACGAGAAGAATTCTTTAGTCGTGAGTCGCTGCAGCCGGCATAGATGAGGACAATGAAGAGGAGGATGGGTCCGACAAATTGTTTCATGGAAGACTCCAGTTGTGAGATGGGAGAGGGAGGGGTTTGTGACGTCAATATAGCTGAAGCGACATTGGTATTCAATTCCTTGTTTGTCTTCCTCCCGAGATTTCGGGAATCTCCCTTGCTCGCGGCTTCTTATTTCGCTAATTTTCCATCCCATCTCGACACGATCTTGCCACTAAGACACGAAGGCACAAAGAAGAAAAATGGAGTTTGAGCCACTTTCTGGACGTGAGGACGAAATTGCAAGTGCTATAGTGGAAGCAGCTTATACAGTTCACAAGCATCTCGGTCCTGGACTGTTAGAAAAGATCTACGAAGCGTGCTTTTGCCATGAGCTTTCAAAGAGAGGTTACCATGTGGAGCGGCAACTTGATCTCCCTATCAGCTATGATGGGATTGTTTTCGATGAGGGATTACGATTGGACGTCTTGGTGGAAAACTTGGTGGTATGCGAACTCAAGGCGGTTGATGAAATGAATCCCGTTTGGCAGGCTCAGCTGCTCAGTTATCTGAAACTCACTGGCAAGCGTCTCGGCTTCCTCATAAACTTCAATGTGCCATTAATCAAAGATGGAATCAGACGATTTATACTCTAGATTCTTTGTGTCTTAGTGACTTTGTGGCAACTAAACATGGTTAACGATCCTTGAAGAAGAAGAGCATCAAAGGACTCTCGCTGAAGGAACTGCAGGAATTCGTGGAATCCCTTGGCGAAAAGAAATATCGTGCTGCCCAGCTCTTCTCCTGGATGTACTCCAAGGGGGCGCAATCCTTCGATGAGATGACCGATATTTCAAGAGAATTCCGGAGCGTTCTCGAGCATTCCGCTAGAGTGGACCATCTTGACCTCATTCGGAAAAGCGTTTCTCCCTCAGATGGCACAACCAAGTTTTTGTTCCGTCTGAATGACGATTTGATGATCGAAAGCGTTTTGATTCCCCCGGAAGCCGGGTCGCCGGCAGCAGAAAGACGCCTGACGCTGTGCGTTTCAACGCAGGTCGGATGCCCTTTGGACTGCAAGTTCTGTGCTACTGGGACGATGGGGTTCCTCCGTAACCTGACTGCTGGAGAAATCATTGACCAGGTGATCCATGCGCAGCGCCATGCCGGGAGACGGATTACGAACCTCGTCTATATGGGTATGGGCGAACCGCTGTTGAACTACGAAGAGGTAATGAAATCGGTTGATATTTTGTCGGACGATCGGTCCCTGAATATCGGCGCACGACATATCACCATCTCGACGGCCGGATATGCCGACAAGATCCGCCAGATGGCAGATGAAGACCGGAAGGTGAAACTTGCTCTCTCTTTGCATTCGCTGGACAACGAGAAACGCACGCAGCTGATGCCCATTACGAAGAAACACAGCGTGGACGACTTGATCGAAGCCCTGGAGTACTACTACCGCAGGACACGTCGTCGTCCGACGTTTGAATATATCCCGTTTGACGGATTCAATGACACGAAGGAAGACATTAGAAAATTCGTTAAACTGTCAAAACGGATTCCGTGCAAGGTCAACATCATTCCTTTCCACTCGATCGCTTTCACAGGGGTGACGGGCTTCGCCGCGACCTTAAAACCGACATCACACGATCGAATGGAACAATTCGCACAGGCGTTGCGGGAAGCAGATATCACGGTCATGGTTCGGAGCAGTGCAGGAGAAGATATCGAGGCGGCGTGCGGCCAACTCGCTGTTGAAGAGAAAAAGTCGAAGGCCAAATCCAAACCAACCATCACGGAAACGCTGTCCTGAGACTTTTTGTTCTGATCCATCGACCAAGAAGGATACTCTTATGCGCATGATTCTCTTTGGGCCTCCGGGCTCCGGAAAGGGAACGCAGGCAAAGCTCCTTGCCGAAAAGTTCCACATTCCCCACATCTCTACTGGTGATCTGCTTCGCGAGGCAGTCTCGAGGAAGAGCACGCTTGGCATGCAAGCCAAAGGGTACCTCGATGCTGGGATGCTCGTCCCCGACGACGTCATGATCGGTCTGATTCGGGAAGTTGTGACCATGGGTGCGGCGAAGAATGGATTCATCCTGGATGGGTTTCCTCGCACCATCCCCCAGGCCGAAGCTCTTGATAAGCTCTTCGATGAACTTCATCTCCGCATCGATGGTGTCTTGAGCCTGCGAGTGGAACACGACGAGGTGATACGTCGCCTGACGGATCGTACAGTGTGTCGCTCCTGCGGTCGCATCTTCAACTCCACTCAACTCCGCAAAGACGAAACAACAGCGTGTCCCAACTGCGGTGGTGAACTCTACCAACGGTCGGATGATACTTTGGAAACTGCCCACAAACGCTTAGACATCTACTTGAAGGAAACAAAGCCCGTCAAAGACTACTACCGGCAGTCGAGTCGCCTCACGCAGATCGATGGAATGCGTGATATCAACGAGGTGTACATGGAAATTGTTTCTATCTTTCAGAAAGGCGGGGCATAGGAGTCGCCCCGGGTGCATGATGCAGCCCTATCAGCCCAAACCGGTCCCAGGACAACGACCATATGTTCTCGCTCACCGTGGAATTTCCGGTAAGGTACCGGAGAACACTCTTGCAGCATTTTCGCATGCTTGTGAAACACCGGGCATTGACATGATCGAGCTCGACGTTCGTCTTTCCAGAGACGACCAGGTCATTGTTCTACACGATCGGACGCTACAGAGAACCTCTACTGGCAATGGGGCGGCGCGACATTACTCCGTTGCGGAGATCAAGGAATTTGATGCTGGGTCGTGGTTTGATCCATCATTTTCGCAAGAACGGATCCCAACGCTTGAAGAAGTTCTCATCCTTGTGAACAAGAGACGCTGGGTGAATATCGAACTCAAGTCCGATTTCTTCTTTCCGGAAAAGCACGAGTTCCTTGAACGTAGGGTATTGGACACTGTCAGGAATCTCGGATATAGCGATCATGTCCTTTTTTCTTCCTTCAATCATCGGATGGTCGGCACGATCAAGCGTCTTGATCATGGAGCGAGAGCCGGCGTTCTTTACAATATCTACAGGGACTATGGCCGTATGCCGTCCAAGCTTACCAGGAGAGTCGGGGCGGAGGTCTTCGTCTGCGCAAAACATGAGCTTACTCAACGAATGCTTGACGACGCCCGACACGCAGGGGTTGCTATATATGTCTACACCCTTAATAGTACAGCGGTCGTCGGCAAGATGGTCGAAATGGGAGTGGACGGAATTCTATCGGATATTGCAGATGATATCGTCAAATTTGTCAAAAACCCATCTGCATAACCGAACTGCTTGGTTCTCACGGAGCTTTTTTCGATATTTGGAACACAACTTGAATCGTTTTTGAATTTCGGAGGGGAATCTATGAGGTCAAGAAGCCTCATATTGCTTGTCGGATGTCTGGCTTTTTTCTCACTCTCGTCAACTGCGCAAGATGACCTGGGGAAACAGCTGACGAAAGTGGCCAATCAAAACGCAGTCAATTACCTTTCGCCTGTCCTCGCCGCTTGGGGTTCGGACCTGAATAGTGGTCTCTATCACTCTGCTGACCTCCATGACATCCTCGGATTTGACATAGGATTGAAGGTTGGGGCTGTGATAGTGAAAGACGAAGACAGGGTTTTTGATCTCGTACTGCCGGATCAGATCAAATATGGTGGTGTTACACTCAACGCCGGTGCGGACTATGACAAAGTGATCCCTGGAACACCAACGGCTCTTGGAGATCCGAACGGCAAGGCAGTGATCGTCAAATCGACGTCTCCGTTCATTCCTCTTCGAGGGCAAACGATTTTCACCTCCCCGAAGGGATTCAATATGAAGTATGCATCCCTTCTGATGCCCCAGGCAGCAGTTGGATTGCCGTTTGGCCTCGAGGTCATCGGCAGGTTTGTTCCGAACATTACGCTCCCTGATGACGCCGGAAAAGTGAATTTCATCGGTTTCGGAATTCGCCACAGTATTGACCAGTACATCCCGCTGTTGCCAATCGACGTATCGATTCACTTTATGACACAGAAGCTGACGATTTCGGACATGAACGACCGCAAAATTGTCAGTGCGAGCGGAACCGCATACGGAATCGAAGTCAGCAAAAGCATAGCCATTCTGACCGTGTATGGGGGTTACCAGATTGAGAAATCTTCGTGGGATGTCGACCTCTACAATCCGGATCCGTCATTGAGTCAATTCGTAGGCACACCTGTAACGATAGACGGTTTCCACGTCGATGGAAAGAATACCTCACGCTTTCACGCCGGGGTCCGTCTGCTTCTCGCCATCATCAACGTTCATGCAGACTATTCTTTTGCGACGCAGCCGGTTATTGCGGCAGGAGTTGGAATTTCACTTCGATAGAATCAGAACAATTGAGACAACGCATGAGGTAGCTGGGGAATCATTCCGACCCTCGCTGCGCCGCAGCATACTGTTGAACAGATGACTCGTCCCCATGAGATCACGCATACCAGTCCTTTCTTGTGCTCTCCTGCTTTTGCTCGCCCAGTGTGAGCGCAATGATCAACCGCTAACGGATGCAACGGGAGTTTTCGAAAGAGCTGTCTCCTATTTCGAAGACAGGGCCTATCTGCAGGCTGAGTCTCTGTTTGTCCGATCTCTTCCCGTGTTCGAGCAATCCGGGCAAACCTACACGGTGGTTGAGGCAAACCGTTATCTGGGGCAGATCTATTTTGCCGAAGGGCGGTTCTACACAGCATTGGGCAAATTTGAATCGGCACTCGAACTTACCCAATCCCTCAAGGACTTTCGAACAGAAATGAAGCTCAGGGAGCTGATCGGAGATTCCTATGCTTCTCTCACCGCGTACCAAGCCGCTCTTCTTTCATACCGCGAAGCACACAGGCTGAGTTCGGCCTTCAACGACCTGGATACGAAGGCTTCTCTCGAAATGCAGATGGGAGAGGTCTCGACATACACTGATCACCTCGATGATGCGTTTGCGTACTACCAGGCGGCGTATTCCTATTATCAGAGCCAGGGAGGAGTCCGGGCAGCGGAAGCTCTCGGTGGACTAGGAGAGGTTTCCTATCGGCAGAAAAAATTCGATGTATCAGAGAACTCATTGAACCAGGCACGCTCGATGATACAAAAGAGCAACGAGCCGGTACTGGATGCTCGTCTTCGAATGGAGATAGGGATTGTCTTGAAGGCTCAGGGAAAAAACAACGAGGCGCTACAGACGTTTCGTGATGCGGCGAACAATCTGAGAAGCAAGAGAACCGGGCGCGATGAGGAAATCCAGCTGCTGTTCAACATCGGGACAGTGTACTTTGACAACGGTCGTTTCACCGACGCAAAGAGATATTTCGCTGAAGCCGAAGCCCTTGCGCGTTCATTGGGTGACGGCATTGCCGAAGGATACCTTGGCCTTTTCGGAGTTCGGTGCGACGAACGGTCGCTCTCGACAAACCAGAAATTCCAAGATGTCGATCGCTTAGCGCAGGAGTATCAGCTCGTTGCGCAAAAGTTTCAGGCAGGGGGCCGTCGATCTGGCGAAGCATACGCTCATGCTCAGGTTGGGCGGTTGTACGAGTCCATCGGCAATCTTACGAGGGCCCGTGACGAATATCGTCAGGCGATCGAAGTGGAAGAAACAACCCTCGGCGAGTTCATGGTACCCAAGTACCATCACCAGTACGAGGAAGTATTGGATCTCGAGAAAGAGCGTTCTGGGTGGTATGCTCAACTCGCAAGCCTCTTGATTCAGATGAAAGGAAAGGAAGAAGCGCTTTCAGTGCTCGAGCTTGGATCACAACGCTCCCAGGCGAAGGTGCTTCAAGATATTTCAATCGCCGTCCGGCATCCGAGTCTGAAACAGGACCTTGTGAAGGCGCGATCGAGAGTGCGTGAGCTTCGAATGCTCCAGATAGAGCAGTCGAGCATGTTGTCTGTCCGTCGCGGACTCAACGACGATCGGTCTATGAATGCGTTGCACAATCAGATCTCTAACCTCCAGAGGGAAATTGCTACACTGTCCGAGCGAATTATTGGCCAGTATCCAAATTACGAGCCGCTCCTCCACACAGGCTCCATAAAAATCAAGGACATCCAAGCGAGCATTCCCCAGGGAACGCTCGTCGTCAGATTTCTTCCTTCCAACGACCAGCTCCATGTTTTTGCACTGACGAGAACGAAATTCGAAGTGAAAAGTACGATTGTCCCCCGGGAGAAGTTGCTCTCGCTCGTGGCCGACTACCAGCGACACTTGCACGATCCGAGCGTGTACACAGGAACATCGGGTGAGACAAGCGTATCGACGATGACGCGCTTTGCGACGCTCTCCACACAACTGTATGACTACCTCCTGAGGCCCGTCGACGGGATGCTGGAGCGAAATCTGGTCGTGGTCGAGAGCCCCGAATTTGAGGGATTTCCATTCCACACGATTGAACGACAGGACAGGGGCGGATCGGTAAAGTACTTAATCGAAATAACGAGTGTGGACTATCTTCCGTCGCTTGCGGCGATTCGGTTCAAGACCTCGGATACAGAGCGCCTCAGCCGTGTCACCGCTATGGGAGATCCGACGGGAAAAAACTGGTCGATCGACTACGAGCTGAGAGATATCCGGAGCTTCTTCAAAGAAGCGACGATCCTGATTTCCAGAGATGCTTCGTGGGATAATCTGAAGGATGTGAAAACGGATGTTCTCCAGCTCTCATCGGATTTTCTCATGGGCGAGGGGGATTCGCCGCTGGGAATGGTTGCTCTCGCGAAGGTGCAAGCTCCCGATGATGTCTCGAAAGTCCCCTTTGAAAAGCTGACGGAGATTCAGGCACCGGCGATCGTCGTCTTGTCCAATCAATATGGTCAAGGCTTTGGCCTCTCGACGACTCATGCGCTGGTCTTGAGGATCAACGGCACATCGGACGTCTTCTTTAATTCCTGGTTCTCCGACAGGAAAGCCGCGAAGTTCTTCAGCGAGTTCTTCTATACACACCTGGCGAACGGTCTCGCACCGGGGGACGCGTACCGACAGGCTCTTCTCAATCTTATCCGCACACGCGACGTCAGTCACCCCCACTCCTGGGGACAGTTCTTTCATTTTGGCATTGGGTAGCGTGCCTCACTCCAAAGTGGTTGTCCAACGAAGTGGATTTGCCGAAGGAAATGCCTAGTGCCGTTTCCACTGAGTAATCTTGTATTGTTCCACAGCTGCGGGAGAGGAAACGAGCACTAGAAGCGGGTTCGAAGTCCGATGGAAAGGGAGTACATCGTGACATAGTTCCCCAGATTGAAACTCAACTCCTGATTTGTCAGACTGAGTGATGTCATCAACAATGACGTGGTGCCAATGCTCTGCTGCCATCCCACCCCTATCGTCTGCGATTTCAAATAGAAGATTTCCTGTCCTGTGAATCCCGTACTTGATTGGATTGGCCGTTCGTCTGCGGAGAATCCTGTCTGTGCATGCAGCGATACAAAGGTCTCTGCATCGCCGATGTATCTTCTCATGGTCAGGCTTGCTGAGTTTAGCCCCCCCGTGCTGTTGGGAATGTAATATGGTCTGAAGCAGAGCCAGTAATTTCCAAAATAGTACCCGATCGTTGCGGTATACATGGTGAACTTCGATGCATCGAAGGAAAGATAGCGCAGCCCGATGGAACCCTCGAAGCTCGAAGAAAGTCGCGTATACACTTCTGCTCCAAACCGATGTTTAGGGAAAAGCGTGCTTTGAGAAAATCCGTAATTCAAATAAGCGTACATCCCATCTGAGAGTCGTGGATACAAATCCCCCTCCAATTGCACCCCCTGCGAGTTGAATCGGTCGGCATAATTAAGCCGGGCAAAGATCGAACCGTATGGTGTACGTCGGCTCACCTGAAGAACAGCATAGTTCATAGCATCGTAGACTTCGGAAAAACGATCGAATGCATAGCTCACTCCGATGCCGTTCAATGCAGAATTCGATTTAAGGCTTTTCCTGAGCGAAACGACCTCCGTTCGTGACGGATTCATCTGCTCAAGTCGAAGGAGCACGAGAAGAGCTTCCTCATCCCTCCCAAGACCCTTCAACGCCTTGGCTTTCTTGAGAAGGAGATCCTCATCACGCGGATAAGAGGCTATTCCCTGATTCGCTATCTCGAGCGCCCGCAGAAAATCCTCAGCCCAGAGTTCCACATCGACAAGGGCATTGATCGCATCTTTGTTCGCAGGGCTTTTACGCAGGACAGCAGCCAGAATTGATCGGGCTTCAATCAATTGCCCATCCCAAGCGTACGTTCGTGCTAGCAAGACTCGGACATCGTAGTAGGTGGGATTTCGGGCCAGGATGATTCCGCAGAGCCTGCGGGCTTCTTCGCGGTCGCCAGAGAATGCCTTTTCTCGAGCGATCTGAAAAAGTTGATCGGATGTGAGATTGCCCGTATCGATTTGTCCGGCGCAGGTAGACAACAATGACAGTGTGGCGATCACCAGTGAAAGAAGGATCGTGAGTGGGTTCTTCATCCAAGCCGAATTCAAAGTCCTTGGTCTCATGTTTTGCTATTAGCCTCGTTGCTTTCGAAGATCAAGACCGTCAACGCTTAAAGGGTCTGAAAGGATCGTGGGTGACCATATATTGACAAAATCCATGTGAAAATCAACCTACCCCAAAAGAAGAACCCGACGATCGTTTGACAACCAACCGTCGGGTCTCTCTGCTGAAACCGTTATGAGTCTACCGACATCGGATCTTTATGCTGCCAAGTCCTGAACCGATCTTGATCGTGAGTGTGCGCTCATTTCGCTCGAATCCATCAGTTTCGTAGGTCCCCTTTCTTGTCTTTTCCAAGCAATCATCGACATCGACGCTTGAGAACCAGCTCTCATCAGTAATGACTCTCGTCGGCATGTTCCTGGGGACATAGACTACAATGCTGCC
>Ga0315275_10005641_pt1 | contig 11884 bp, 17 predicted proteins | sample YL17G03_0_MG_FD_205557 | JGI IMG/M metagenome (GOLD analysis project Ga0315275, IMG submission 205557) | Sediment microbial communities from Yellowstone Lake, YNP, Wyoming, USA - YL17G03_0 | ecosystem: Environmental > Aquatic > Freshwater > Lake > Sediment | place: USA: Wyoming | collected... | reverse complement strand
CAGATTTCGCACCGGGTATAGCCCCTTGTTCTGAATTTAGGCTTTTTTTTGCTTTTGTTTACCAGAGCTTTTGTACTCATCAGCTACTCCCTGAACGGCATACCGAACAGTTTCAGAAGGGCTCTTGCCTCATCGTCCGTGCCGGCCGTCGTAACAAAGGTTATATTCATGCCCTGTGAGGTCTGAACCTTTGCAGGGTCTATTTCAGGAAAGACCGTCTGTTCGTTCATACCGAGTGAATAATTTCCCTCCCCATCGAAGCTCCTGGGGCTCAGGCCCCTGAAGTCTTTCACTCTCGGTATCGCAAGGTTGATGAGTCTGTCCATAAATTCGTACATTCTCTGGCCTCGCAGCGTAACTTTCAGTCCTGTCTGGTCTCCCTGTCTGACCTTAAAGTTCGAGACGCTCTTCTTGGCCCGGATGACAAGCGGCTTTTGGCCGGTAATCATCATCAAATCCTGCTGGGCGCTTTCGATAAACTTTTTGTCCTGTACCGCTTTGCCTACGCCCATTGACACAACTACTTTCTGTATCTTCGGCACTGCCATCGTGCTCTTATAACCGTATCTTTCCCGCAATGCGGGAACTATTTTCGATTTATACAGGTCTTTTAACCTTGCCATTTTCTTCTAATCAGCTTTCCTGACTACTCCGATTTCCGTTCCATCGACGCCAACGCGTTTTTTTTCGCCTTTTTTGCCGATGACAAATTTTACCCTTGTGCCCTTTGAAGTCTTCGGGTTTACCGGCAGAACGTTGCTTATGTGCACGGGCTGCTCAATCTGTACCCTGCCGCCCTGCGGATTTTTCCGGCTGGGCTTTACATGTTTGTAACTTCTGTTTACCCCTTCGACGGCAACTTTGTTCTTCGAAGGAATAACGTACATCACTTTTGCCACCGTTCCCTTGTCTTCACCGGTAATCACTTCAACCATATCGCCTTTTTTAACATGCCTTGCCATGCTATACAACCTCGCTTGCGAGGGATACAATCTTCATATAATTTTTTTCTCTCAATTCTCTCGCGACCGCACCGAAAACTCTGGTGCCGACGGGGTTGCCTTCGGCATCGATGATTACTGCGGCGTTGCTGTCAAACCTGACATAGCTGCCATCGGCTCTTCTGACAGGTTTTTTTGTCCTTATTATGACGCATCTATAAACTTTTTTCCTGTCAAGCTGGCAGCTCGGCAGCACTTTTTTTATCGCCACGCACACAATATCGCCTATTGTGGCGGTTACTCGTGTGTGTTTGCCTTTTCCGGACGAGCTTCTGCCGGGAACCAGGACACATTGTGCCAGCTTAACGCCGGAATTATCGGCAATATCCAAATATGTTTCCTGCTGAATCAACGCTTTATCCTTTACTGTTAATCTTTTTCAACTGCTTTTTGAACAACTTTGAGCAGACGCCAGCTTTTGGTTTTGCTCATAGGCCTGCATTCGACAACTTCGACAACATCGCCCACCTGGGCCTCGTTTTTGTCGTCATGAACGCCGAGCTTGGTACGTTTGTTCATATATTTCCCGTAAACAGGATGTCTTACCCTGTAATCAATCGAAATCCTGATACTTTTGTCTCCGCTGCGGCTGACCACGGTGCCGCTGACTGTCTTTCTTGGTTTTCTCTGGTCTTGCATTTATTTTTTACCCTTTAACTGGCTTTCCCTGATAACCGTCTTGAGCCTTGCGATATCTTGTTTTATATTCCGCAGCAGGTGCGTATTTTCAAGCTTTTCTGTTACGGCCCTTGTCCGAAGGTCGAACAATTGCTTTTCGAGATTTTCAAGCTCGTTTTGCCACTCATCAGGTCTCATTTCTCGTATTTCTGAAGCCTTCATCAAATCACCTTACCCGATAATATGACCCCTGGTAACAAGTCTGCACTTTACCGGCATCTTGTGGGCGACTCTTACCAGAGCCCTTTTTGCAACGTCTTCACTGACGCCGCCGATTTCAAACATAACCGTGCCCGGCTTTACACAGGCAACCCATTGCTCAACTTCGGCTTTTCCTTTTCCCATTCTTGTTTCCAGGGGTTTTTTGGTTATGGACTTATGCGGAAAAATCCTGATATATATTTTTCCCGCTCTTTCCAAAAAGTGGCTGGCCGCTACTCTGCCGGCCTCTATCTGTTTGCCGGTTACCCAGCTTGTCTCTAAAGACTGCAGGCCATATTCGCCAAAGGCAACATAATTCATCCGACAGGCATTGCCTCTCATTTTGCCTCTTTGGCTTTTCCTGTATTTAACTCTTTTTGGCATAAGTGCCATAGCTATACCTCTTTATCCCCTAAGGGGAGCCTTTACTTATATTTTCCTGTTTATTCTGCTCTCCCGCGGCAGAACTGCCAGCATCGCTGCTGTTGTTCTCTGCCTTGCCCAAAGTCCCGGCAGCGGCCGGCTCGGTTCCGGTTTTTGGCTGCCTCTTCGAAGACCTCGGTCCTCGAAGGGTTTTTCTGCTGGTCTGCTCTGGTGGCTCCTGTCCGTACTTGCCTTTATAAATCCAGACCTTAATGCCGATAGTTCCATAAGTTGTTACGGCATCCACAGCGGCATAATCGACGTCTGCATCGATGGTATGCAGCGGAATGCTGCCTATCTTCTGAGTTTCTTTTCTTGCCATTTCAGCTCCGCCGAGTCTTCCGGAGCAGATAACTTTAACTCCCTTTGCACCGGCCTGCATTGCCAGCTCGCATTGCTGCTTCATAGCCTTTCGGAACGCAACGCGTTTCTTCATCTGTTCACCAACGGCTTCGCCGGCAAGTCTCGCATCGAGAGCAGGTTCCTTGATTTCGATGACATTTATGGCAACCTGTCTGCCGATAAGTTCTTCCAGGTCCTGTCTGAGCTTGTCAACCTCGGCGCCGCGCGGCCCGATTACGATGCCCGGCCTTGCCGTGTAAAGAGCAATCTTCACTTCGTTTCTTGTTCTTGCTATCTCAATTTTTGAAACGGCAGCGAACGGCGGCTGCTTGTTATGCCTCCTGTCTATATATTTGCGAATCCGCTGGTCTTCAACCAGCATCTGCCCGTAACTGGCCTTGGGAGCAAACCACGTGCTCTGCCACGGCAGCCTTATGCCGGTCCTGAAACCTATCGGTTGAACCTTTTGACCCATATTTACCTTTCGTATTTCGTTTATCGGTCGCGATGCTCGTTTCGTCTTTCGTCTACCGTTTAACGCAACCGACACGAGCCGCGCAACCGCAACCGTTTAACGGGTTCTATATCTACATCTCGGTCACAGTAATATGTATATGACTGGCCATTTTCCTGATGGAATGCGTCTTGCCTCTGTCTTTTGCTATCCATCTTTTTGTGCCGACTCTGACGCCTGCACCGTCAACACGGGCCTGGCTGACATAAAGATTTTCAACGTCTGCAGCGTTTTCATCAGCATTTGCAATGGCGCTCTTGAGCGCCTTTTGCACCATTTCAGCAGCTCTTTTTCTCGTAAATTTGAGCAAATCAATCGCTTCCTGTGCGCTTCTGCCGGCGATAAGCTGTGTAACAAGCATTGCTTTTCTCGGCGAAGTCGGTGCATATCTTACTGAGGACTTCCACTCCGACAGGGCGGTCGTTTCTACTCCAAGTGCTGAGGCGAGTGTCTCAACATCGCTGCTTCTCGGCAGAGGTTTAAGCAATCCTTTTCTCCAGTTTTTTATAGCGCTTGCCGCCTGCTGCTCACTAAGCCCTGCACGTTTTATCGCTGCGGCCAGCTCAGAAACACTTTTTTTCTGCTGCTTAATCAGATTATCAAGTTTATTTGCACTTAACATTTTACGTTCCTGCTTGTTTAGACGGCGGTGCTGGCGATTTTGGTGCCCCTGCAGGCGCTGCCGCTCCAGGCGCTCCCGGCCCTGCCGGCGCCGCTGGTCTGCCTGCTGCTGCCGCTTCCTTAACTCCTGAATGACCCCTGAAAATCCGGGTCATTGAAAATTCACCGAGCTTGTGTCCCACCATTTCTTCAGTTACGAAAAGTTTGTTGAAAATCTTTCCGTTGTGTATGAGGAACGTAAACCCGACAAATTCCGGAACAATCGTGCTGCGTCTGGACCAGGTTTTAATAGGGTCTTTAAGGCCGGTCTGGTTCTGCTTTACAACCTTCTGTAAAAGTTTTGCATCTACAAACGGCCCCTTTTTTAGCGATCTTGTCATTATTGCCTCAATTTATCTTTAGTCCGGTTACAGAACCAGTTGTTCGCCTCTATTGCTTTTTCTTCTTCGTATAATTCGCCTATTGCTTGTCTTTCTCGGGTTTCTTGTCTTTCCGCCCTTTGCCAGCAAACCCGTCGGCGAGCAGGGATGTCTTCCGCCGTTGGCTCTGCCTTCGCCGCCGCCCATCGGGTGCGAAACTGGGTTCTGGGCCTTTCCGCGAACGTGCGGCCTGATGCCCATATGTCTCATTCTGCCGGCCTTGCCGATTTTAATATTCTGATATTCGGGATTACTTAGTGTTCCGATTGTCGCCCGGCACTCGGCACGCAGCATTCTCGTTTCGCCGCTCGGCAGAATAACCGTTGCCCAGTCGCCTTCTCTTGCCATCAGTCTTGCGGAAAGTCCTGCACATCTGACGAGTTTTCCTCCCTGTCCTGCAATCATTTCTATATTGTGAATCTCGACGCTGACTGGGATAGCCGCCAGCGGCATCGCGTTTCCAACCTGCGGCTCGACGCTCGAACCGCTCTGTATCTTCTGCCCGACGGCCAGGCCCTGCGGGGCAAGGATATATCTTTTCTCGCCGTCGTCATAACGGACAAGAGAAATAAAACAATTCCTGTTCGGGTCATATTCAACTGTCTCTACTGTCGCGGCAACTGCATCCTTATTCCGTTTGAAATCAATAATCCTGTAGATTCTTCTTGCTCCTCCGCCGCGGAATCGGCAGGTGGTTTTTCCCTCGTTGTTTCTTCCACCGGCCCTTTTTATCCTTACGCACAGACTCTTCTGCGGCCGGTCTGTCGTCAGCTCCGCGAAATCATTGACTGACATATTTCGGCGCCCGTTTGTCGTTGGTTTGTAAATTCTGATACCCATAATTTTTCCTGCCTGTCTTAGAACAAATCTATATGATATTGCTCATCGAGCACGACAACCGCTTTCTTCCAGTCTGACGTTTTTCCCATAAATCTGCCCCGTCTGCGGGGCTTTCCTTTGCGGTTGGCGGTTCTAACATCTGTTACCTTGACGCTGTACAGTCTTTCGACGGCACCTTTTATCTGATGCTTGTTGGCCTTTCTGTTCACCTTGAACGAGTACGCCCTTTTAGTGTTCGCAAGGTGCATGCTCTGCTCGGTTATCAAAGGCCTTATAACTATTTCATGGTCGTCCATCTTTATTATCCATCAGCAAGTTGATTATTCTTGCTTTTTTCATCCTTTTTTCTGTCAATCACCGCAAGAAATGCGTCTTTTGTAAAGAGCATCTTCTGCGTATTGCAGATATCGCCTGCGTTGAGGTCTGCCACCTTCATTACGGATACCTTTGGAATATTTCTTGCAGATTTATAGAGATTCTGGTCAGGCTCGCTGATAGTAACCAGGCAGCTTCTGTCAATTTTGAGATTTCCGAGTATCTTTACAAAATCTTTCGTTTTCGGCTGTTCAAATTTCAGCTCATCAACTACAACAACATTTCCGACCTGAAGCTTTGCCAGTATCGCGGAATCTCTTGCCAGTCTCTTTTGTTTTTTAGGCATATCCTTCCCGAAGTCTCTCGGCAGTTTTGCAAAGGCGACGCCGCCGCCCCTTCGAATGTTCGTCCTTACCGTGCCCATACGGGCGTTGCCGGTACCTTTCTGCTGATATATCTTTCTTGTCGAGCCTTCAACCATGCTCCTGCTTTTCGTGGCTGCGGTTCCGACCCGCTTATTTGCATGATACATCACAATAGCCTGCTTGAGCAGTGCATATCTCACATGTCCGCCGAGCATTGCCTCGTCGACTTTAAGACTTTCTATTTCCTTCCCGTCTCTGTTATGTATTGCAATAGTAATCATAAATGTTCTATTTACTGCCCTTGCTCTGCTTAACTATCACATAACCGCCTGTTGGTCCCGGCACGGAACCTTTCACTACAAGCAGATTATTTTCGACATCAACGCTCACCAGAGCATGATTTTTGCCTGTAACTCTGGCATCTCCCATATGGCCGCCCATTCGTTTTCCCTTTTTCGGGTGTCCGCAGTGACCTCTGTTTGTTGCATGGCTTGCGATGGAGCCGCCGGTGCGGTGCTTTCTTTCAGTGCCGTGGCTTGCCGGAAAACCGCCGAAGCCGTGTCTCTTCATAACACCTGCAAAACCTTTTCCCTTGCTCGTCCCGACAACATCGACCCGTTTTGTGTCGGCAAGAACCTGCACGGTAATCTTATCACCCTGCTTGTAATCAGCGGCCTGCTCTTCAAGGCGGAATTCTCTTGTGAATCTTTTCGGATTATCTGAGGCCTTCTTTGCATGACCGATTTCTGATTTCTTTTGACGTGATTTCTTCACGTCATCGAATCCTATCTGAATCGCTTTGTAGCCATCGGTCTGTTCTGTCTTGACCTGCATAACCGTGCAGGGACCGGCCTGTATGACCGTAACCGGCACAATTTTGCCTTTATCGTCATACACCTGCGTCATTCCAACTTTTTTACCGAGAATCATCATACTTTACAAAAACCTTTTTGCTCAAATTCCGACTCGATTCCGGCTCGTCGAAGTCAAAACAAAAACGTAAAGCACAGTTTTGCACTTTACGTTTTTTATCTTACGCCTTTATCTTCACAAACACACCGGCCGGTACTACAAGTCGATTCAGAGCCTCAACTGTCCTTGCGTTTGCTTCATAGATATCTATCAATCGCTTGTGTGTCCGCATTTCAAACTGTTCTCTGCTCTTTTTATCGACGTGTGGACTGCGAAGCACAGTGTATCTCTCAATCCGTGTAGGCAGCGGAATAGGACCGCTGACCCTTGCGTTGGTCCTGCGAGCATGCTCCACTATTTCACGGGCGGAAGTATCCAGCGCACGGGGGTCATAAGCTTCCATTCTAATACGAATTCTTTCTGTTTCTACTGCCATACCAGCTCTTTAAAAAAACCCTTAACCAAATCTTCAATCTAAAATCAACTTTTTCAACACTTGTCCGCCTTCGGCGGAATCGCCTTTGCCCGGTTTGCAAAGGCGAAAAAACAAGAGAATAACTGTTTAAGAATAAAAAATCAACAATAATAATACTAAAAAAAGCCTTTTTTACATAAAAATAGCCTTTTCAGCATCTAAGCACAAAAACAAGATACGCAATATCGCCTGTTTGTCTTGCGATTAAACATTCGCAAAGCTATTTTGCCATAGTAGTTTCTGCTACAGATATGCAAATCAGCCCAACTCGGAACGCCCCCTCTCTTGCTTCGCAAGAAGCAGAGGGGGCTCGCTACGGCTGAGGAAACACCAGCTTATACCAGATATATTGGAACAGGTCAATAGTCAGATAGAATTTTTTCAGCAATTTGTTCCGGTACTCTTTCGTATGTGGCTGGCTCCATTACAAAATTGCCTCTGCCGCTGGTTATACCTCTAATTTCGCTGGAATAACCGAACATTTCAGCAAGCGGCACCTTGGCGTCAATAACCCTGATAGTTCCGTGCACCCTGGTATCCGTAATCATTCCTCGTTTGCTGATTATATTGCCTTGAACCGCTCCATAATCAGATTCAGGAATACTTACTTCAAGCTTCATAATCGGCTCAAGCAGAACAAGCCCTGCCCTTTTGAATGCTTCACGGATGGCTATTCCCGCTGCCTGCTCAAAAGCTATTTCAGAAGAATCGACCTGATGGAAAGAGCCGTCAATTAACGTAACTTTAGCTCCAACAACAGGATAGCCTGCAAGTTCTCCGTTGCCCAACGCCTGTTTTACTCCACTTTCCACCGCTGGGATGTATTCTCTGGGTATTACCCCTCCTGTTATCTTGTTTGCGAATTCTATTTCTTTACTGTAATGACCGGTTTCGTCAATCAAAGGTTCAATAGTGATAACGACATGCCCATACTGGCCTCGCCCGCCGGTTTGTCGGATAAATTTCCCTTCAGCTTCGGCCTTGGCAGTTATTGCTTCTTTGTACGCAACCTTGGGTTTTCCTACTCTGACATTGACTTTTAGGTCTCTCACAAGCCTGTGTTGGAGTATCTCAAGGTGCAGTTCTCCCATTCCGCTGATAATGGTCTGTCCAGTTTCAGCATCGTATTTGCACTTGAAAGTCGGGTCTTCCTTTCTCAGTACTGCCAGTGCTTCTGACAGTTTATCCCTGTCGGCGGTACCGTAAGGCTCGATTGACATACTCATAACCGTCTCGGGAAAGGTGATGCTCTCAAGTATTATCGGACTTTTTGTATCACATATGGTATCTCCTGTAAGGGTATCTCTCAGACCGATGCAGGCGATGATATCACCGGCACGTGCGGAGGCGACAATTTCTCTGCTGTTGGCGTGCATTCTGAACAGCCTTGTAATATTTTCCTTGCAGTTTCTGTTTGGGTTGAGAACTCTCGTGCTGCTTTTCAGTGTGCCCTGATATATCCTGAGGAAATACAAGTCGCCGTGCTTGTCATTGATTATTTTAAATGCCAGAGCGACAAGACTTTTGTGCGAATCGCATTTGACCTCTATTCTCTTTTGGTCATCCGCCGGTTTGTGTCCTGTTACATCGGGCTTGTCCAGCGGCGAAGGAAAATATCTTCCGACGCCGTCAAGGAGTCTTTGGACACCGATAAACTTTAGTGCCGAGCCGACAAAGACGGGATTAATTTTTCCTGCGCACGTTCCCTTTCTTAGTGCCTTATGTATCAAATCTTCTTCTACGGGCTTATCGTGAATGTATTTTCCCATCAACTGTTCATCGAATTCAGCGAGGCTTTCGAGCATATCGTGCCGCCATTTTTTGACCGCATCGGTCAGGTTATTCGGTATGTCGCGCTCCTCAAAACTTGCTCCTAATTTTTCGGCCTTGTAGTAAACAGCCTTCATTTCGATAAGGTCGATAAGCCCTTCAAAATGTCCCTGGGCGCCGATGGGTATCTGCACACAGACCGGATGCGCATTAAGCTTATCTTTTATACTGCTCACGGACATCTCGAAGTCTGCGCCTGTTTTGTCCATTTTGTTGATAAAGCAGACAGCAGGCAGATTATATTTTTGGCCTTGTCGCCATACTGTTTCGCTTTGGGCTTGCACGCCTTCGGATGCGTCAAAGACGGCAATGGCGGCATCGAGGACGCGGAGTGAGCGTTCGACCTCTGCGGTAAAATCGACGTGCCCGGGCGTGTCGATGAGGTTAATGACCCATTGTTTCCACAGGCAGGTTGTTGCAGCGCTTGTTATGGTGATGCCGCGCTGTTGTTCTTCTTCGAGGTAATCCATAACGGCGGTGCCATCGTGAACTTCGCCCATTTTGTATGTTTTGCCGGCATAATAAAGGATTCTCTCTGTAAGGGTGGTTTTGCCTGCGTCGATATGGGCCATTATTCCGATATTTCGTATTTTTTTTAGTGATTCTGGCATAAAACCGATAACTGATAACTAAATTTATACAAAAATGCCACGGTTAAATATCCAAATTCAACCGTGGCATTATCAATTCTCAAAATTACCACGCGAAGTGTGCGAATGCCTTGTTTGCTTCTGCCATTTTATGGATATTTTCACGGGTTGTCATAGCGCCACCCTGTCTGTTGTATGCGTCCATGAGTTCTGTTGCGAGTCTTTCGCTCATAGCTTTGCCTTTTTTGCTTCTTGCCGAGGCGATAATCCATCTGAAGGCCAGTGACTGCTGTCTTTTTGAATTGACGGGCATTGGCACCTGATAGCTTGCTCCGCCGACGCGCTTTGAGCGGACCTCGATGTATGGTTTTACATTGTTGACGGCCGTCTCGAACAACTCAAGCGGCTGGGCATCTTTTACTCTCTTTTCGATTATTGACATAGCTTCGTAGAAAATTTTCTGAGCGACGCTTTTTTTGCCCCGCCAGAGGAGCGTATTAATAAACTTCTGAGCCAGTTTACTGTTGTATTTCGCGTCCGGCTTCAATTGTTTTCCGGAAGCTGTCCATTTTTTTGCCATATTTTTTTACCTTTTTACTTTTGCCTTTTAGCTTTTCTTTGCGCCGTATTTACTTCGGCCTCGTCTTCTGTTAGCGACGCCTGCGGAATCAAGGACGCCGCGAACAATATGATATCGAACGCCCGGCAGGTCTCTTACTCTTCCGCCTCTGACAAGAACGGTGCTGTGTTCCTGCAGGTTGTGGTCTATGCCGGGGATATAAGCGGTAATTTCTTTGCCGTTTGTAAGCCTTACACGTGCGATTTTGCGCAGCGCAGAGTTCGGCTTCTTGGGCGTCTGGGTTCTGACTATCAGGCACACCCCGCGTTTTTGCGGCGAACCTGAAATATCAGAGATACGCTTTTTGCCTTTTCTGCCTCTGCCCTTTCTCACTAACTGATTTATTGTTGGCATCATTCACTCCAAATTTAAAATTTAAGATTGAAGATTTAAGTTTTTTTAAATTAAACCTGCCGAAGACAGTCCACAAATCTTCAATGTTCAATTTTTAATCTTCAATTTTTTCATTCAAGTCCCAACGCTGCTCTTGCAGCAGCCTCTGCCTGTGCTTCGGCCTCGTGCGTTTCCTTAAGCTCTGCAAGTCCTTTTGGCAGCGGAGCTTTCGCCAGGTGTTTTACGCTCATTTCGAGGTGCAGTTTGAACGCCGTGCCTGCGGGAATCAGGTGTCCCAGTATCACGTTTTCCTTCAAACCGAGCAACTTATCCACTTTACCAATCAGGGCCGCCTCCGTCAATACCTTGGTTGTTTCCTGGAAGCTGGCGGCCGAGATGAAGCTTTCCGACTGCAGTGCCGCCTTTGTAATTCCCATAAGCAGCGTCTTTGCGGTTGCAGGCCGCGGCTTTTTGCCTTTAATGGGCTGGCCGCCAAGTTTTTCAACTTTCTCGTTGGCCTGTTCAATCTCAGCTTTGGTGTAAACCTGCCCGGCGACAAGGTCGGTCTCGCCTGCGTCGGCAATTTTGAGGCCTTGTGCAAGTTCTTCATTTGATTTTCTGAAGGCATGTTTCGGCACAATATCGCCCGGCAGAAAACTACTGTCGCCGACCGAGTCAATCTCAACCTTCTGCAGCATCTGTGAAAGAATAATCTCGACATGTTTGTCATTGATGGTTACATTTTGCGAACGATAGACGTTTTGAACCTCAGCCAGCAGATACCTTTGCAGAGCCTCTTCGCCTTTGATTCTCAGTATATCATGTGGTACAAGAGGACCGTCTGTCAGCGGGTCTCCTGCCTCAACGTTATCGCCTGCGTGCACATTCAGGTGTCTGTCGCGAGGCACATGATGTTCCTTCTCCATCTTTTCGCTTCGGATGGTAATAGTCATCTTGCCGCGTCTCTTGTCGCTCTTCAGTTCGACCTTGCCGCTGATTTCAGCCATAGCCGCAGGTTCTTTTGGTTTTCTTGCCTCGAAAATTTCGGTTACTCTCGGCAGACCTCCAGTAATATCCTGTGTGCCGCTTTGGCCTCTCGGCTGACGTGCAAGGAGCTGTCCTGCCTGAACTTTACCGCCTTCATTGACCTCGATTCTTGCTTTTGCCGGCAGATAGTGAACATCGAGAATTTTCCCGCTCTCGTCTTCGATAATGACCTGCGGATGTTTGTCGCCTTTATGTTCGATGATGACAGGTTTTCCTCGCTGGCCTTTGCGCTCTTCTTCGATTTTCATTGTTTCGCCGTCAACTACGTCAACAAATCGGATAGTGCCGCCGATTTCTGCCAGAATCGGAACCATGTGGGCGTCCCAGGAAAACAGCCGCTGGCCCCGCTCGACTCGCTG
>Ga0315275_10005640_pt1 | contig 11885 bp, 5 predicted proteins | sample YL17G03_0_MG_FD_205557 | JGI IMG/M metagenome (GOLD analysis project Ga0315275, IMG submission 205557) | Sediment microbial communities from Yellowstone Lake, YNP, Wyoming, USA - YL17G03_0 | ecosystem: Environmental > Aquatic > Freshwater > Lake > Sediment | place: USA: Wyoming | collected... | reverse complement strand
CCGGTTGGCCTAGCAGTGTAGAAGTACGAAGAGTCGTGCGAAATCTCGTTTGAGAGTGTCTGCTGAGGGTTGTAGAACAGGTTCACGACAGTGGGTGCCGACGTCACCGACCAGTTGCAGTTGGGGTCGGTGCCAGGCCGAACGTAGTGCGTCCAGGTTGGGGAGACGACGTTGTCATACTTGTCGAGCAAATAGACTGCGGAGTAGAAGACGCCGTTTCCTGCGAATTGGTCACAGGATGTGAGTCCGTAAACCTCGAGGGCGCCCCCTGCGGCCCAATTGAAGTCCTCGGTGCCCTGCACGGAGAGAATGGTCTCCGTCTCCCTGGTGAGGTCCTTGGTATGGATCCACCAAGTACAGAGGCCGCTAGCGCAGTCACTCGCGACCACCTTGCCATACATCGCGTCTCCCGCGCCGACGGTCATAGGCGTGCTGTGAACGCAATCGTCCCCGTCGGCGTCGCAGCGCCAGGATGTCATCTGCCAGCCGTCCGTGCTATACGACAGTACCGGTTGGAGAATGTTCTGGGAGTCATCTTCGAGTCCAGGGAACGTGTAGTAGATCTGGTTGCCAGAGTACGACCCGGCTGGTGTGGCAGGTACCGTCCAGAAGGCCGAAAGCCATTTGAACCAGTTGCCGCTGGGCAACTCCGCGTATGCCTTCTCGATCCAGCCGTTACTGACGGGCGAGAGAGATTCGCCAGGCGGTCGCGTAGGGTGCGGGTGGGTCGGATACGCTCGGAACAAACACCGGGGGATCCGGTAGGTACTTCCGTCTGCGCGTGTCACCAAGCCACCAGTGCGCACTCGGGCGCCATACGGGATCTCGTGTACGCAGGAGCGATGATACCAGCCAGCTGGTGTGATCACATAGTCGTCTTGCGGTGCCACCATCGACGGGCTGAGTTCGCCCGCGGAGGTCTTCACGGCGACCGAAGACGGCTGATCTGTACATCCCGCAGCTACGACCAGCGCGAGAATGCCCAACCGAAGTCGCTTCACGACGTCTCCTCCTTTGTCAATCACACTCCCTGGCTGTCCGTCGAGTCAGCGAACGCGGATCGCCCTCACGGCACGCATGGTTGAGACGGCGAGAGCATTGCCGCTCCCTGTGCGCTGGGGAAGGTGATGCTCCAGCCAGCCGAACTCGTCGGCACAAACTCACTGGTGCTACCAAGCACCTCGAGACGTGACGCGACAGCAGAAAGCGAGATAGGCTCGCCGATCGTCCAAGTGATAGCTGTCGTGTCGCTCGGGCCACGTATAGTGACGGTCCATGAGGCTGGGAATGGCAGACAGGAAGATCTGGCGGTGACCGAGCCTAGGCGAACGAAGCCTTCAGGAGGTTGCCCTGGGACATTGAACTTAGGCACAAACCCTCGGACCTCAAACGGTACGCAGGGCCCAGGATTGCACGTCGCATTGGTGACGAGGAGCGTAGGCGTCGACCCATCACGCACGTGTGCGACCCTGTTCGAGGCACTCGATGTCGGGCCACTCGGTCCACAGGCTGTTGCGGCCAGGATGGCCGCGCTCGCGACGGTCGTTCTGATTGTCATCGGATTCTCCTCCCTCATAGCCCCAGCACGAGGGCTCAACCGACTTGGTCCGCCGGCACGCGACAACTGTGTGCAACCCTTTGGCCCCTTGTCAAGCCACCAATTCTGTCGGGTATAAGCGACTATAACATCTTATAGTGCAAGCCGTTGCATGCATCACGTCATCGGCCAATGTACAGCGAGATCAGCCATGGGACCACGTGAACCAAACGTGCGCTGAAGCACGCAACCCGGCGTAGCCGTCGGCTTCGGCGGAACACTCTGCCGAAGCGGCTGCGCCTTAAGGTCGTGATGTGCGGCCGCGAGACGCGGCCCCGTCCTCGCCTTGAGCGACACTGGCAGGCACCCCTCTGAGAATCTGTTGTCGTTGGTCGCCGCCTCGTCGTTCGCGATCTGCTCGGCAATGAGATCTACCGTCGTCAAGCTGTCGGGCAGGCGCAGAGCGCCTCTGCCAGTTTAACCTCCGTCTGGGAATGGTGCTCCGGCTTCCACTCCGTGCACCCCGAAGCGACAATGACGACCTTGGCGACCTGCTCGCTCAAGCTCGGCCACGTCGGCGTCGATGCGGATCGCCTCCGTTTCGGAGACCTACCGCTCCCGGTCGTGCAGCGAGTCGAGGGCCTCCCGGCTTGCACTGGCCGCGCACGCGGCGCACTTTGCCCGCGTGCACACGACCCGTCCGCTTGCCCTCATCGCGACACTATCGCTCGCCACGGTGGCGTGGACGCCCCGTCCCGTCCCCGAGCGCACTGTTCTCCCCGACTCGATCGCCGCCTGGATGCGTCGCGGCGTCTCGCTCGGCCTCGCCGAGCATCGCGCACGGACGATCCGCGACGTGCGGTACGACGTCGCGCTCGACGTCAGCGCGCTCGATCGCGCCACCGGCCGCATGTCGATGCGGTTCGTGCGCACCGGGCATGACGACGTCATCCTCGACTTCCGCGGCCGGCGGCTGGCCGGCGCGCGGGCCAACGGCTCCGAGCTGCCGCTGGGCACGACCGACGCCACTGGGCGGGCCGGCGCCTTCGCGAACGGGGCCCACATCCGCGTCCCCGACCGCTTCCTTCGGGACGGCGCGAACGCGCTCGAGTTCTCCTTCGTCGCCGACATCGCGCCCAGCGGCGCCTCGATCATCCGCTTCCACGACCGCGCCGACGGCAGCGACTACCTCTACACGCTGCTCGTGCCGGCGGACGCGAACCAGCTCTTCCCGTGTTTCGACCAGCCCGACCTCAAGGCCCGCGTCACCCTCACGCTCACCACGCCCGGCGGTTGGACGGCGCTGGCCAACGGCGCGGTCGCCGCGGCGGAGACCACCTCGGTCACGACCGGCGACGCGACGAACCTCAGTGCTCCGGCCGCGGTAGCCGGCAGCCGCATCACGTGGCACTTCGCCGAGTCCCAGCCGATCAGCACGTACCTCATCGCCTTCGCCGCGGGGCCGTGGCACCGCGCCGGTGGCGTCGTGGACGCGACCGGACCCGACGGCCGCACGGTGCGGCGCACGGTGTACGGCTACGTGCGGCAAAGCCGCGCCGGCGAGGCCGACCTCGACACCCTCGTGGCGCAGAACGCCCGCGCCCTGGCATGGATGGAGCACTACTTCGGGCACCCGTACGGCTTCGGCAAGTTCGAATTCCTGCTGGCTCCGGCCTTTCCGTTCGGCGGGATGGAGCACCCGGGCGCGATCTTCTACAACGAGGACCGCTTCATCTTCCGCGAGCGGCCCACGCTCCCGCGCCGCCTCGGCAGGTTCAACACCGTGCTCCACGAGGTCGCGCACCAGTGGTTCGGCGACCTCGTCACGATGCGCTGGTTCGACGACCTATGGCTCAAGGAGGGCTTCGCCACCTACATCGCCGCCAAGGCGCTCGACGACCTGGACTCCACCAGCGGCGCGTGGAAGACCTTCTTCCTGGGCAACAAGCCCGCGGCGTACGGCGTGGACCAGACCGCGGGCACCACGCCGCTCTGGCAGGAACTCGCCAACCTCGACCAGGCGAAGAGCAACTACGGCGCGATCGTCTACAACAAGGCGCCCTCGGTCCTCAAACAACTCAACTACCTCGTGGGCGACTCGCTCTTCCGCGCCGGCGTGCAGGCGCTGCTGCAGGACCACGCCTACGCCAACTTCACCTGGCGCGACCTGCTCGCGTCGGTGGGGCAGGCCGCGCACCGCGACCTCGGCGATTTCGGCCGGCAGTTCATCCTGCGGCCGGGGATGCCGGAGGTGGAGCAGCAACTGACGGTGCAGGGAGGCCGCATCGCGCGGCTCGCGCTGGTGCAGCGGCCCGCGCAGGCGCTCTCCGGCCCCGGCGCGTGGCCGATGCGCACGCAGGTGCTGCTCTGGTATCCGGACCGACCGCCGGTCGTGATACCCGTCGCGCTGGGGGCGCGCGGTACCGCCGCGGCCGCGGCGCGCGCCGGTGCGGCCGGCGGCGCCTCGGCGGGCACGACCACCGTGGTCGCCGCCGCGCGCGGCCGACTCGCCCCGGCCTTCGCCTTCGCGAATGCCGGCGACTACGGCTACTTCCTCACGCTCCTCGACGAGCGCAGCGTCGCCGCCCTGGAGAGCGGTGCGCTAGGGCGGGTGGAAGACCCGCTGCTCCGCGCGATGCTGTGGGGCGCGCTGTGGGACCAAGTGAGAGCGGCGCGGATGGCGCCGGCCCGCTACGCCCGCCTCGTGCTGCGCGAGCTGCCGCGGGAGCGTGACGAGCAGATCCTGCCGAGCCTCCTCGGTCGAATGAGCCGTGCCGTAGTCGCATATGCGTCGCCGGCGGTGCGGGACAGCCTCCGCCCCGAGGTGGAGCGCGCTCTCTGGACGGGGGCGCAGGAAGCGGCGCAGCCGTACGGCATCCGGAAGGCGTACCTTGACGCCTTCGTCGGCGTGGCGGCGACGCCGGATGGCATCACAAAGCTGATCTCGCTGCTCGGCGTCGATTCCGCGGCGGGCGATGCGCTGCGCGACCCCACGCGCTGGGATGTCGTGACGCGACTCCGGGTGCTCGACGTGGCCGATGCCGAGCGGCTCGTCGAGGTGCAGGCGGCGCGGGACACGACCCCCGACGGGCGGCGGCGCGCATTCACCTCGGGCGCCGCGCGGCGGACGGCGGAGGTGAAGGCGCGGTACTTCACACGCTACTTCGCCGATTCGACGCTGAACGAGGACTGGGCGACCGGATCCCTCGGCGCGTTCAATGCCCTCGATCATCAGGACCTCACGCTGCGCTTCCTCCGCCCGGCGCTCGACTCGCTCCCCTACATCCAGGCCAACCGCCGCATCTTCTTCCTCGGTAGCTGGCTGGGCGCGTTCCTCGGCGGGCAGTCGAGCGAGGCGGCGCTCGACGTCACGCGGCGCTATCTGGCGGACCATCCCGCCTTGGCGCGCGACCTGCGGCAGAAGGTGCTGCAGACGTCCGACGAGTTGGAGCGCACCGTGGAGATCCGGCGGCGGTGGCGGTGAGCGCGCGGGTTCGGGCGCTGGCCACCATCGGCATCGCGGTCCTCGGCGCGACGGCGATGATGTCGCCGCGTGCCGGCCTTGGCCAGTCTCGCACTTCGGCGCCCCCGTCGCGAACGCCTGCGGTGCATTCTGCGTCGATGTCCGGAGTGGGCCGCGAGCCGCCGAACGGGCCGGCCACGCTGTCCGTGGAGGGCGGCCGCGTCCAGCTCGCCTACGGCGGGCGTGTCATCCTCGAGGGCCGCCTCGGCGGGGCAGGCGTCACCGCCGAACTTCGCACTTTGGTGGACAGCGCTGGCGGCAACATCACGCAGGTCATCAAGTGGACCGCGCGCGGTCGGGGCACGCTCGTGCTGCAGGCAACGCTGGCGGCGAGCGACGAGGCTCTCGCCTGCGAGGTCGAGCCGCGCGAGGACGGGCTCGTCGTGGTGCGGAACAGCATCGGCCCGAGCACCAGCCTGCTCAATCGCGCGGTGTACGACCGCCAGGGCGACTGGGTGCTCTCGGTGGACTTCCCCGCGCGGGTGGTCGTCACGCCGCTGGCGCAGGCGGCCGGGGACTCCGCGCGCTTCCACTTCGAGGCCTCGGGTGGCGAGATCGCGCTGCGGTTCAGGCCGCGCTACTTCCAGCGCCACCGCGGGCTCCCGCAGTTCCGGTCGTGGACGTATCGGCTGCGGCGCGCGTCGGTGGCGGGCTGGACCTCGTGGTTCGCGTTCTTCGACCGGGTCACGGAGCAGGACATCCGCCGCACCGCCGATGTGCTCGCCGAGGTGCTGCTGCCGTTCGGGTACCGCGTGCTCCAGATCGACGACGGCTACCAGCGCGCGCCCATCGGCCTCCCCGACAACTGGCTCCGGTGGAACGACAAGTTCCCCTCGGGCCTCGAGGGCGTGCAGCGGTACATCGCCGAGCGGGGCCTCACGCCGGGGCTGTGGACCAACACTGCCTTCCACGACCGCGCCTGGGCGACCGCCCACGCTGCGAACTTCCTGCCGTCCCCGGAAGGCGGGCCGGCATACGGGAACTGGGTGGGGTTCGTTATGGACGCGGCGAATCCGGCCACCATGGAGGAACTGGTGCTGCCGGTGTACCGGACGCTGGCGCGGACCGGTTGGCCGTATGTGAAGGTCGACGCCCTGCGCCACCTGCGCTACGAAGGCTACAACAGTCTCGCGGATGTGTTCCGGCGCCGCGGCCAGGACCGCGTGGCGGTCTACCGGTCGTTCGCGCAGGCGATCCGCAATGCGCTCGGCCCTGAGACGTTCATCCTCGGCTCCTGGGGGCCGCGGCCCGAGTTGGCCGGCATCCTCGACGCCTGCCGGATGGGGGACGACGGCTTCGGCTACGGGGCGTTCTCGCAGTACAACTCGTTCAACAACGTCGTGTGGCGCAACGACCCGGACCACATCGCGCTGTCCGAGCCCGACGCGTACCGTGCCACGACGCTCACCAGCCTCACCGGCTCCCTGCTGATGCTCACCGATCCGCCGGAGGTGTACCGCACCGAGCGCGTGGAGGCGGCGAAGCGTGCCGCGCCTGTGCTGTTCACCGTCCCGGGGCAGCTGTACGACGTGGATCCGTCGCGGTCGAGCCGAATCGGCGCGGTGGACGCGGAGGTGAGCGGGGCCGGCCCGCGGCCCTTCGAGGCGGACCAGCAACTGGCGCAGACCCTCTATCTGACGGAAGTGAGCCGCCCCTTCGAGCGGTGGGCGGTCCTGGCGCGGACCGGCGGCGACGCGCGCGGCATCCGCTTCGCGGACCTCGGACTCCCCGAAGGCCGCGAGTACCTGGTCTTCGAGTTCTGGACGAAGCGCCTGCTCGGGGCCTTCCAGGAGGCGTTCGCGCCCGTGCCGGTCGACCCCTCGTTCGCGGTGCAGGTGCTCTGCATCCGCGAGCGTGTGCCGCATCCGCAGCTCGTGGCCACCAACCGGCACGTCAGCTGCGGCGGCGCGGACCTGGTGGGCGTGGCCTGGCGCGGCGACACCCTCAGCGGCACGAGTGAGGTCGTGGCGAACGACGTCTACGCGCTGTACCTCACGGAGCCGCCCGGATGGCGGTTCGTGGCGGCGGCGGTGGACGGCGCGCAACCGCTGGGCAGCGAGCGTGCCGGCGCCCTGCGCGTGGTGCGGATGCGGGCCGCGCAGAGCGGCCGTGTGGCGTGGCGTGTCGTGTGGGAGCGGGAGCGGTGAGCCTCGCCGACGGACGCCCGCTGCGCGCCGTGGCCCTCCAGAACATGGAGGGCGAGGGGTTCGGCAGGGTCGAGCGGCACCTGCGCGCCGAGGGGCACGACCTCAGCGTGGTGCACGCCTATCGAGGGGAAGCGCCGCCATCGGGAGCAGCCGACGTCGTCCTCGTCGGCGGGTCGCCGCTGGCGGCGTACAACTACCGCGAACACGCGTTTCTGCGCGACGAAGCGGTGTATCTGGAGCGCGTCGTTGACGCCGGCATCCCGTGCCTCGGCATCTGCTTCGGCGCCCAGTTCCTCGCGCACCTGCTCGGCGGTCGCGCGTTTCGGGCGCCGCGCCTGGAGATCGGCGCCTGCACGGTGCGGCTCACCGAGGCGGGCCGGAGCGATCCGCTCTTCGCGGGCTTCCCGCCGAGCTTCCCGGTCTTCGAGTGGCACGGCGACACCTTCGACCTGCCGCCGGGCTCGGAGTTACTCGCCGTGGGCGACGGGATCCGCCACCAGGTGTACCGGCGCGCCCACGTGGTCGGGGTGCAGTTCCATCCGGAGGTGACGCCGGTGGAGGTCGCGCGCTGGGCGGACGCGCATGGACCCGACCTGGCCGAGGCGGGTAAGACCCCGGCGCAGGTCATCGCGGAGTGCCGCACGATGGATGCCGAGATGGACCGCACGGTGGCACGATTGCTCGACAACTTCCTTGTCGCTGTGGCGGGGGCGCGGCGTTGAGGGCCGGCGGCCGCCCACTCGCTGCGCGCGGACGCGGGGCGGACTGATGCGCCTCGCGCTGACCCGCCGCGTCAGCCCGTCCATCGGCGCGTGCGAGCTGACGTTCCGGGCGCGGACACCCATCGACGCCGGCCGCGCCGCGGTCCAGCACGAGGCCTACGAGCGCGCGCTGGCCCAGGCCGGCTGCCATGTCGTGTCGCTGCCCGACGAGCCGGACCTCCCCGACGCGGTGTTCGTCGAGGACGCGGCGGTGGTGCTCGACGAGGTGGCCGTGATCCTGCGATCCGGGGCGGCCTCGCGACGGCCCGAGGCGCTGTCGGTGGCTCACGCCTTGGCGCCGTACCGCGACGTGGCCGTCATCGGTGAGCCCGGTACGCTCGACGGCGGCGACGTGCTGCGCGTCGGCCGCACGCTGTTCGTCGGCGCCTCCGGGCGCAGCAACGAGGCCGGGATCTCCCAATTGCGCGCGGTGATCGCCCCGCTGGGCTACGACGTCCGGGCGGTGCCGGTCACCGGGTGCCTGCACCTCAAGTCCGCCGTCACGCTGGCCGCGCCCGACACGGTGCTCATCAATCGGCGGTGGGTGGACGCCGGTCATTTCGCCGGATTCGATCTCCTGGACGTGCACCCCAACGAGCCGGACGCGGCCAATGGGCTGCTCGTCGGCGCCGCGGTCATCTATCCCGCGTCGCACCCGTTGACCCGCCGCAAGCTCGAGGACCGGGGGATCGAGGTGCTCGTGGTGGACGTCGCCGAGATGGAGAAGGCGGAGGGGGCGGTGACGTGCTGCAGTATCGTCTTCGAGGCGCCGGAGCTTCGGACCTAGAAGGCCGTCCGGACCGGCGCGCGAGCCACCGGTCGCGCCGTCAGTTCCGACCCGCCCACTCCGGCCAGGCCTGCTGCAGCGTGCCTCGCGGCTCCTCGCAGATGAAGACCGACAGATCCTGCTCCTCCGGGACCGTCCAGTCGTTGGTGATCCGCTCGGCCAGCGTGACCCGTTCGAAGAGGTGCCGCAGGTCGGCCTCGCGGATGCCGATCGTCACCACGACCGTGCCGGGCAGGGTCCCGGGCCCGAAGAACCAGTAGCTGCCGTGTGCGCTGACGACGCCTGGCAGGCCGTACCGCGGACCGTAGAAGTCGAGCGCCCCCGCCTCGCCCCAGTTGTTCCCCCAGATCACGGCCTGCGCGCGGCGCGCCGGGTCCAGCGCGTGATAGACGCGGGAGACGGCGGCCACGCGATCCTCCCACCCCAGCATGTCGGCGTAGTCCTGCGGCAGGCGGAGGACCTGGCCGGTGTTGGTCTGGTTCACCAGTGCCGTGAGGCCGAGGGACCGCGTGAACGCCTCCATGCGCGGCGGCGGCAGGATGGGCAGGCCCATCGGAAGGAGGACGAGTCCGAAGGCGAGCGGTGGCGCCAGCACCGTGACTCTCAGGATGCGTGCGCGGGTCCCGGACCACGCCCGCTCGACGAGCACCGCGCCGACGCCGAACAGCACCGGGTAGATGGGTCCCAGGTAGTAGTGCTTGCCGTGCAGGAGCAGCAGCGTGGCGTAGGCGGCGACAGCCGTCCAGCCCACCACGCGCAGGTGCCGCCAGCGTCTGGAGACGAGTAGCGCCGCGACTCCCGCTACGGCGATCGCGAAGGCCGGCCCGACCAGCAGCAGCTGGCCGAGGGTGAAGTCGAGCGGCGTGAGGCGGGTGAGCTGCACCGCCTGGAGCTCGCGGAGTTGGCCCACCAGGGGGAAAGAGAGGCGCAACTGTCCCACGAGGCTCGGACTGCCCAAGGCCAGGGCGATCAGGAGGGTCAGCCAGGGCCAGCGGGTCGCGAGGGCGCGACGGTCTTGCGTCACGATCAGCGCGACGAGGACGCTGAATCCGAAGAAGGCGATGCTGAACTTGGTCAGGAGGCCGATGCCGCCGGCCAGACCCAGCGCGATCCACCAGCGCCGGTCGCCACTCTCCTGGAGGCGCACCAGCGTGTAGAGCCCCAGCGTCCACCAGAGCTGATCGAAGACAGTCGGCTGGTAGAGGTTCCCGGCGCGTAGGTAGAGTGGGGCGGTGAGCAGGCAGACCGCCGTCAGCAGCTGCGCGTAGGTGCGGCCGCCGAGGCGCCGAGCCACGCTGATCGCGAGGTAGGCAATGGCCGCGGCGGCCAGCGCTGACACGAATCGCATCGCCACCGCCGACTCGCCGAGCAGGGCCTGGGAGAGGTTGGCGACCACGGCGATGAACGGGGGGAAGTCCATCCGCCAGAACTGCAGGTGCCGCCCCATCCCGAAGTAGAGCAACTCGTCGCGCTGGAATCCGTACGGCGAGGTGAGATTGACGGCGAGGTGGAGCAGGACGATGCCGGCGGCGACGGCCAGGCCGACGGTCCGGCTGGCGCGGGCCCGCTCAGGCGCGCCGGCTTGGCTTGCGGCGTCCATCCCATGAAATTGCGCGGGGCGCGCCGCGAGGCAAGAGTCCGGGCGCGGGGTGCCGATCCGATCTCGTCCGCAGTGCGCAGAGGCCACGCGAGCTTCTCGTGAGGTACGTCATGGGGTTCCGACGGATGCAGCTGCTGCTCCTCGCCGCCGTGTCGGCGGTGATTCCGGCCTGGGCCCAGGCGCCCGGCGGCGCCGGGCAGCCTCAGCGCCCCGCTCCCGCGGTGCTCTTCCTGCCGGGCTACCGCGCCGCGATCTCCGGCGCGACGATGGCGTACCACTCGCCCCATCCGGACGCGCAGACGTCGCTGCTCGCCCGTGCGATGCGCGAGGTGCAGGCCGTGAGCTGGGAGACCGATCCGGTCCCGGCGGCGGACCTGCCCGACTCGCTCGCCTTCGTCTGGATCATGGGCCTGTCGGGCAGCAAGGGCGTGCAGCGCTTCGACCTCAGCGTGAACGGCCGGCGACGGTTCACCTTCACCACCGCCGCCGACTCCACCACCAGCGGCTTCCGTGTCCCCGGCCCCAACGGCTCGTCGTTCGACTTCCGGGTCACGATGGTGGACCGCTACGGCGACCTCTTCGGCTTCGCGACGCTGCGCGTGCCGCGCGGGGACGTGGTGCCCGGCCGTCCGCTGGTGCTCGAGGTGCGCGGCGAGGACGCGGGCAGCCGCGCCTGGTACATGACCTTCCAGCACCGCTTCTCCACGCGTCCCCGCATCGCACAGAACCCGGTTCTGCTGCGGCGTCCCGAGGGCGGCGAGGCGGAGCTGCACGTGCTGATCGACGTCCTCGAAGGGGGCGGTGCCGCGAGCGTGGAGCTTCCCGGGCGGCCCCCCGTCGAGACGGCGCTCGCCTTCGGCGGGAACGTGGTGACACTGCCGGCGGGCCCCGTGGACGCGCCGCGGGAGCAGCGGGTGGTGGTCCGCATCCGCGGGGCGGTGGCGCTCGATACGAGCGTCCGGCTCGCCCCGGTGGCGCAGCGCGACCTCTACCTGCTGCCGTACTCGCACAACGACATCGGCTACTCCGACCTGCAGGTGAACGTCGAGCGGCTGCAGTGGCGCAATCTCGAGACGGCGCTCGACCTGATCGAGCGCACCCGCGACTACCCGGAAGACGCACGCTACCGCTGGAATGTCGAGATCCTCTGGCCGGTTGAGTCGTGGCTCGCCCAGGCGGCGCCGGCGCAGCGGGCTCGGTTCGTCGCCGCGGTGCGCGCCGGCACCCTCGGGCTCAACGCCTTCCTCGGCGGCGTGCAGAGCGGCCTCGCCACGGCGCCCGAGATGACGCACTTCTTCGATTTCGCGCGCCGGCTGCGCGACGCCGACAGCGTGCCGGTCGAGACGGCGGTCATCTCCGACATCCCCGGCCAATCGTGGGGCGTCGTCACGGCGCTGCGGCAGAGCGGCGTCCGCTGGTTCGCGCTGGCGCCCAACAACGGCGACCGCATCGGCTACACCATCGAGACCTGGGGCGACCGGCCGTTCTGGTGGACCTCACCGTCTCGAAGCGACAGCGTGCTGACGTGGG
>Ga0315275_10005639_pt1 | contig 11885 bp, 7 predicted proteins | sample YL17G03_0_MG_FD_205557 | JGI IMG/M metagenome (GOLD analysis project Ga0315275, IMG submission 205557) | Sediment microbial communities from Yellowstone Lake, YNP, Wyoming, USA - YL17G03_0 | ecosystem: Environmental > Aquatic > Freshwater > Lake > Sediment | place: USA: Wyoming | collected... | reverse complement strand
TCGTGGCATTCCGGACTCGACTGAATCATAAGTGGATTGATGGCTTTTTGGATAGAACTCATATAGTTTACGCACGGACATCCGAAAATAACTAATGTATGTGGGCTAAGCCACTAAAACTCAAAGCAATATCCTGGGACGCAGTACCTGCACCGAGAGTCGGCAACGCGCGTGGCGATGCTTAGACGGGATTTCTGGCGGTCCGACTGGTTTCTCGGCCTGGTCGTGGCCTTGGTCGTGCTCGCCCTCTCCGGGTCGGCGCCCATCAGGAGCCTGGAGCGTGTCGCGTATGACCTGGGGGTGCGTGTCTCCAGCCGCACGCCGAGCGAGCGCATTGCCATCATCGCCATCGACGATGTCAGCATCGCCAATATCGGCCGCTGGCCGTGGTCGCGCGATGTGCACGCCAAGCTCATCGACGGGCTGGCCACGGCAAAGGCCAAGGCGATCGGTTATACCGTGTTTTTTTCCGAGCCCCAGCTCGACCCCGCCCTGCCGTACATCGCGCAATTGCGCGAGCTCTATGGCCGGTTGAGTCCACAGGGTCAGCAGCCGCTCACGGAATTCGGCCAGGTGCTCGACGCGGCGGACCTCGCCCTCAACACCGATCGCAAGCTGGCGCAGAGCATGGGCAACGCGGGCAATGTGCTGTTGCCGGTGCTGTTTCGCCTCGGCGACCCGGTCGGCCGCCCGGACGGCGAGCTGCCCGACTTCATGCGCAAGAATGCGGTGTTGTCGGCGGGGGGGGACGGCGCGCTCGCGCCGCTGTCCACCGCGAGCCTGGATGTCCCGGTGATGCAGGAGATTGGCAGTCAGGCCGCCGCAATCGGGCACCTCAACTCCCCGCCCGATGTTGATGGGGCGATCCGCAACGAGCCGCTGGTGCTCGGGTATTACGATCAGTTTTATCCATCGCTGTCTCTGCAGCTGGCCGCGCGCAGCTTGAATCTCGGCCCGGCGGATATCAAAGCGACGCTCGGCGAGCGCGTGAGTCTGGGCCGGCTCAACATCCGAACCGATGACACGCTGCAGATGTACACGTACTTCTACCAAGACCAGGACAGCAGACCCGCGTTCCCGGTGGATTCTTTCTTCGACGTCTACAGCGGCAAGATCCCGTTCGAGAAGTATCGTGACAAGGTGGTGCTGGTTGGCACAACCGCGGCGGGTCTGGGCAGCTTCTTCGTGACGCCGATCGCGCCCAGCATGTCATCGGTGCTGGTGCAGGCGCACACGGTGTCGAGCATCCTGCAGGAGCACTTCTTTGTGGCGCCGGCCTGGGGCAGGCTGGTGTCGTTCGCGGCTGTGCTGTCAGTTGCCGTGTACGTCATCCTCGCGCTGCCGCGGCTGAATGCCGGGACCGGCGCGGCCGCCACCGCCGGCATTCTGGTGTTGCTGCTGGGCGCGCATCTGGCGCTCATGTCGCAGCTGATCTGGATCCCGTTGATGACCGCGCTGGTGTTGCTGGTGCTGGGGCATCTGACGCTCACCACCAAGCGCTTCCTGGTGACCGAGCGCGGCAAGGCGCGCGCGGATCTCGACTCGGCGGAGAGCAACCGCATGCTGGGCCTCGCCTTTCAGGGCCAGGGTCAGCTTGACATGGCATTCGACAAGTTGCGCAAGTGCCCGCTCGACGATCCGTTGATGGATAACCTGTACAACCTGGCGCTGGACTTCGAGCGCAAGCGCCAGTTCAACAAGGCACAGTCCGTGTTCGAGTACATGGCCCGCCACAACCCGAAGTTCCGCGACCTCGAGCAGCGCATCACGCGCGCCAAGGCGATGTCGGACACGGTGATCCTGGGCGGTGGCGGTGCGCGCACCAATGCCAGCACGCTGATCCTGGACGGGGGTAGTGTCGAGAAGCCCATGCTGGGCCGCTACCAGGTGGAGAAGGAACTGGGCAAGGGCGCGATGGGGGTGGTGTACCTGGGCCGGGATCCAAAAATCGGGCGCGTGGTGGCGATCAAGACCATTGCGCTGTCGCAGGAATTCGAGGCCGACGAGCTGGCGGAGGTCAAGGCGCGCTTCTTCCGCGAGGCGGAAACCGCCGGCCGCCTGAACCATCCGAATATCGTCACCATCTTCGATGCCGGCGAGGAGCACGACCTGGCCTACATTGCCATGGAGTTCCTCAAGGGCAAGGACCTCACCGGCCACGCCAAACCCGGCACCCTGCTGCCGCTGCCCGTCGTAATGAGCATCATCGCGCGCGTGGCCGACGCGCTGGACTACGCCCATCGGCAAAGCGTCGTACACCGCGATATCAAGCCCGGCAACATCATGTATGACCCGCAAGCCGATACGGTCAAAGTGACCGACTTCGGCATCGCGCGCATCACCGACTCGAGCAAGACCAAGACCGGCATGGTGCTCGGCACGCCCTCGTTCATGTCCCCGGAGCAGCTCGCCGGCAAGAAGATAGACGGCCAGTCGGACCTTTTCTCTCTGGGCGTCATGCTCTACCAGCTGGTGTGTGGGGCGCTGCCGTTCCAGGGCGATTCCATGGCCCAGCTCATGTACAAGATCGCCAACGATCCGCCCATCGAAGCGCTCTCGCTCAACCCGGCACTGCCGGAATGCCTGCTCGCGAGCCTCGAGCGCGCGCTGGCCAAGAGCACGCAGGAGCGCTTCGCCTCCGGCGAGCAGATGGCCAAGGCCTTGCGCGACTGCGCCAGCGTCTTCGGTGTCGTGGATGTCACCCTGTGAGTGAGCGGACATGACCGACCTTAACCGCGCGCTCGAGATCGCCACCGCCACCCACACCGGCATGGTGCGCGCCCACAACGAGGACAGCATCGGCAACGACGCCTCGATCGGGTTGGCGGTGCTGGCCGACGGGATGGGCGGCTATAACGCCGGCGAAGTGGCGAGCGGCATCGCGGTGGCCCTGATCACCAAGGAAACGCGCGAGACGCTCGCCCAGGTGCGTCCCCACGAGACCGACCGGACCAGCGGAAAGCCCATGGCGGTCAGGATCTTGGGCAACATCATCGCGCGTGCCAACGGCTCCATTTTCCAGGCGGCCAACAGCCAGCCGCAGTACGCCGGGATGGGAACCACTCTTGTCGTGGCTTTGCTTGCCGATAACCACATCAACGTGGCCCACATCGGCGACTCGCGCCTGTACCGCCTGCGTGGGGACGAGCTGACCCAGCTCACGCGCGACCACTCTCTGCTGCAGGAGCAGATCGACAGCGGGATGATCACCAAAGAGATGGCGCGCCGCTCGCAGAACAAGAACCTGGTCACGCGCGCGGTGGGGATCGAGCCGGAGGTGGAGGCGGACATTAATACGTTCGAGGCGCTGGAGGGTGACACCTACCTCATGTGCTCGGACGGGCTGTGCGACATGGTCGACGACGAGGATATCCTCCTGACGCTGACCTCGTTGAGCGCGAACCTGCCGCTTGCCGCCAGCCAGCTGGTGCAGATGGCGAACGACAATGGCGGCCGCGATAACATCTCAGTGATCCTGATTCGGGTCAGGAAGCCCTTCCCGGCCTCGCGCGGGTTGCTGAGCCGGCTTAAGACATGGTTTGGAAAGAACGGGGATTGAGCTATGGCGAAGCTGATCTTGAGCCTCGATGGTATGGTGCTGAGGGAGTACCCGCTCAGCAAGGAGCGCACGACCATCGGTCGCAAGTCGCACAACGACATCGTGATCGACAATCTCGCGGTCAGTGGCGAGCATGGCATGATCATGACGATCCTGAACGACTCGTTCCTCGAAGACCTGGGCAGCACCAACGGCACCCTGGTCAACGGCCAGCCGATTAAGAAGCACTTCCTGCAGAACAACGACGTGGTCGAACTGGGCAAGTACAAACTCAAGTACGTGAGCGAGGCGGTGGCCCAGCCGGCCGGCCCCGACTTCGAAAAGACCATGATGCTGCGCGCCGCACCCGGCGACGGCGCCAGGGGCGAAGGCGAGCAGGCGGGGGCGGCGCCTGGCCCGGAGGTATCCCAGTCGATGGCGAAGAACTTCGGCGATACCGTGGTCAACCCCGACTTGATGCAGAGCCACACCAAGAGCGGCACGCTGCGCGATGCGGCGCGCCAGGTGATGAGCGCTGCGGTGGGCGCCACGGCCGCGGTCGAGCCCGCGCCGGCAGCGCCTGCGGTTGCGAGCGCCGCACGTTCCGCTGCCCCGGTGGCGGCGGCCCCTGCCTCGGCGCCGGTTGCCGCCGCGGTTGGCACGGTGACCCAGTCCGGCGTCGCTGTGCCCGGCGGCCTGCAGGGCACGATCCAGATCCTATCGGGCCCCAGCGCGGGCAAAGAGTTGCCGCTGTCCAAAGCGCTCACCACGTTGGGCAAGCCCGGGGTACAGGTGGCAGTGATCGCCAAGCGTCCACAGGGCTATTTCATCACGCACGTCGAGGGCGCCAGCTTCCCAGTGGTCAACGGCAAGCAGCTCGACGCCCAGATGCGTGCCCTCAACGACCACGACGTGATCGAGTTGGCCGGCGTCAAGATGGAGTTCTACCTCAAGCCGATGGGATGATCTCGGGTGCGCCCAGGCGTGGCGCCGGTCGCCCGCCGCCCGCGCACACCAACAACCGGGAACGCGCGTCTGTTCTAGAGGGGGGCGGGTGAAGAAACATCTGGTCCGGATCGCGCTGGGCCTGGCGGCGATCATGGTGTTTCTCGGCCACGCCGCAAGGTACTACGAGATCCCGCTCGTGAACCAGCTCGAGGCGACCGTCTACGACATGCGGCTGCGGCTGACCATGCCGGGCACGCTGGACCCGCGCATCGTCATTGTGGACATCGACGAGCGCAGCCTCGGCATCGAAGGCCGCTGGCCGTGGCGCCGCGACCGCCTGGGCCTGCTGCTCGACCGCCTGTTCGACGAGTACAAAGCGCGCGCGGTTGGCTTCGACGTAGTGTTCGCCGAGCGCGACGAAAGCTCTGGCCTGAACATCCTGCGCGAGCTGTCGCAGAACGAACTGAAGGCGGTGCCCGCGTTTCGCCCCGCCCTGGACCGGCTGGCGCCCACACTCGAGTTCGACCATATCTTCGCGGACAAGATGCGCGGGCGCCCAGTGGTGCTGGGCTACTACTTCAACCAGGCGCCGGACGCATCCGCGATCCGTGTCGGGGCAGTGCCTGAACCGGTGCTGCCCAAGGGCGTGTTCCAGGGGCGCAATGTCCGGCCCTCGCGCTGGACCGGCTACGGTGCCAACCTGCCCGAGCTGCAGGCTGCCGCGGCCAGCGCAGGACATTTCAACCCGCTACCGGACGCGGACGGCATCACCCGCCGAGTGCCGATGTTGGCGGAGTGGGGCGGCGCGTACTACGAGCCGTTGTCGCTTGCGATGCTGCGCTTGCTCATCGACTCCCCGCCAGTGCTGGCCGGGTTCACCGATGCGCCGCGCTGGGCCAGGGAGTATCCGGGGTTGGAGTGGCTGGACGTTGGCCCGTATCGCATTCCGGTGGATGCAGACGTGGCCGCGCTGGTGCCTTATCGCGGCCCGGAGCGCAGCTTCCGTTACATTTCGGCCGCCGACGTGCTGGAGGGCAAGGCCGCCCGCGCCGACCTGGAGAACAAGATCGTGCTGGTGGGCGCGACCGCGCCCGGGCTGCTGGACCTGCGCGCAGCACCCGTGGGGAGCGTCTACCCCGGGGTGGAGATCCACGCCAATATGATTGCGGGCATGCTGGACGGACGCATCAAGCAGATGCCGCCCTACGTGCTCGGGGCCGAATTCAGCTTACTGGCGCTCGCGGGGCTCGTCATGGCGCTGGTCCTGCCCTTGCTTAATCCGTTGCGGGCCAGCCTGGTGACGCTCGTCGTACTGGCCGGTGTGGTGGCCACCAACATCCTGGTCTGGCAGTTCGGCAACCTGGTATTGCCGCTCGCCTCCGGGGTGCTGCTGGTCGCGTTGCTGTTTGGGCTGAACATGTCCTACGGGTTCTTCGTGGAATCGCGTGCCAAGCGACAGATCACGGGCCTGTTCGGGCAGTATGTCCCGCCCGAACTGGTCGATGAGATGAGCGCGCACCCGGAGCGCTTCTCCATGGAAGGCGAGAGCCGCGAGATGAGCGTGCTGTTCTCGGATGTGCGCGGGTTTACCACCATTTCCGAGGGGCTCGACCCGAAGGAGCTCAGCCGCTTGATGAACGAGTTCCTGACCCCGCTCACGCAGGTGATCTACCGCCGCCGCGGGACGATTGATAAATACATGGGCGACTGTATTATGGCTTTCTGGGGTGCACCGCTGGCCGACCCGCAGCACACCCGCAACGCCGTGCTGGCGGGGCTGGAGATGCTCGCGAGCATGGATGCTCTGCAGCCGCAGTTTCGCAGCCGCGGCTGGCCGGCGCTGCACATCGGGGTGGGCGTCAACTCCGGCCGCATGAGCGTTGGGAACATGGGCTCAGAGATCCGTGTGGCCTACACCGTCATGGGCGACGCAGTAAACCTGGCCTCGCGCCTGGAGGGCCTGACCAAGAAGTACGGCGTGGGCATGATCGTGGGCGAGGCCACGCGCGCCGCCTGCAAGGATCTGGCTTTCCGCGAGCTCGATCGTGTGCGGGCCAAAGGCAAGAACGAGCCGGTGGCGATCTTCGAACCCCTCGGCCCGGTCGAGGCTCTGGAGAAAGCGGCGCGCGACGAGCTTTCGCTGTGGCAGCAGGCGCTCAAGTTCTACCGCGCCCAGGACTGGGACATGGCTGAGTTGCAGCTCATCAACCTGCAACGAGCGCATCCGGGCAAGGCGCTGTACGTAGAGTTCATCGAGCGCGTGGCGATGTTCCGCAGGCAGCCCCCCGGCCCCGGTTGGGACGGCGCCTGGACCTTCGAGACGAAATAGATGCAGCTCAAAGTTCTCGGTTGCAGTGGGGGTATCGGCGGCAGCCTGCGCACCACGTCGTTTCTGCTCGACCACGATATCCTGATCGACGCGGGCACCGGTGTGGGTGACCTGACGCTCGCCGAGCTCAAGCAGATCGACCACATTTTCGTGACCCACTCGCACCTGGACCACGTGACCAGCATCGCGTTTCTGGTGGATACGGTAGGCGGCATGCGCGATCGCCCGATCACTCTGCACGCCGCGGAGGACACGCTGGCGATCTTGCGCGCGCACCTGTTCAACTGGAAGATCTGGCCGGATTTCTCCGAGATTCCCTCGCGCGAGGCGCCTTACCTGCGCTACGAGAGCTTCCGCCTGGGCGACACTATCTCGCTGCAGGGCCGTCACATCCGGCCGCTGCCGGCCAACCACGTGGTGCCGGCGGTGGGCTTCCACATCGACAGCGGGGCGGCGAGTCTGGTGTTCACCGGTGACACCACCGCGTGCGAGGCATTGTGGGAGGCCGTGAACGGTATCGAGAATCTGCGCTATCTGTTGATCGAAACCGCTTTTCCGAACGCGGAACGCGATCTGGCCGTGGCCTCCAAGCACCTGACCCCGGACCTGCTGGCGCGCGAGCTGGCCAGGCTCACGCGCCCGGCGCGCGTGTTCATCTCGCATCTCAAGCCCGGCGCTGGTGCGCTCACGATGGAAGAGGTGGAGGCGGTGGTCGGTGCCTATGCACCACGCATGCTGGTCAACGGCCAGGTGTTCGAATTCTGAGCGCGAGAACAGCAGGCACGGGCCCCGACGGCGCTCGATGCAATGGCCCCGATGGCGCTCGATGCAATGGCTGTCGGCGCTCGCTACAATGCAACCGGACGACGCAGTGACAAGGCCACGTTCGGGCACTGACAAGGCCACGTTCGGGCAGTGACAGGGCAACGTTTGGCCGTCTGAGGATCAGCCTATGAGCACCGTGTTCGAAGCCAAGCCGCCAGGCGCGCAGAACGTCGCGGACATCAGCAGCAAGCTCGAGTTCCAGAAGCAGCTGCAGGCGGTCACCAACAAGATCCACGCGACCAGCAACGTCGACGAGATCATGCTCGAGGTGGGGCAGGATATTTGCAGCCTGCTTGGCGCCGAGCGCCTGACCGTCTACGTCCTGTCCGAGGACCGCAGTTCGATCGTGTCCAAAGTCAAGACCGGGCTCACCTCGTTCAAGGACCTCAAGCTGCCGATCAACGATCAGAGCATGGCCGGGTTCGTGGCGCTGAACCGCAGGCTGATCAACGTGCGCGACGTGTACGATGAGAACGAGTTGCGTACGCACTCCCCGCAACTGCGCTTCCTGAAGGAAGTGGACAAGCGCACCGGCTACCGCACCAAGCAGATGCTGGTGGCGCCGGTGGTGGAGGCCGACTCGAACGAGTTGATCGGCGTGGTGCAGGCGATCAACACGCGCAACGGTCAGCCGTTCTTGTCGCTCGCCGAAGAGGGCGTGGTCAACCTGTGCGAAACGCTCGCCATCGCGTTCAAACAGCGCCAGAAGCCGGCCGCGACGGTGCGCGGCAAGTACGACGCGCTGGTTGCCAACGCGGTGCTCTCGACCGAGGAGATGGAGCTGGCGCTGCGCTCCGCGCGGCGCAAGGGCCTGGACATCGAAGCCGTGCTGCTGGACGAGTTTCAAGTCAAACCGGCGGCCATCGGCGCCGCGCTGTCGAGCTTTTTCGGCGTGCCCTACGAGCCGTACAAGCAAGACCGCATCAAGGCCATGGACCTGCTGCGCAACCTCAAGCGCGACTTCCTGGAGAGCAGCGCGTGGGCGCCGCTCGAAGATACCAAGGAAGGCCTGCTGGTGGTGACCAACGATCCGGAGCGGGTGAAGGCCTCGCGCATCGTCAGCAATATTTTCCCCAAGGCCCGCATCCTGTATCGGGTCTGCACCAACCGCGAGTTTACCGCCACGCTGGACCAGTTCTTCGGCAGCGAGATGGTCGACACCAGCTCGATCGGCGACCTGCTGTCGGGCATGGACGGCGAGGATGACGAAATCGGCGCCAGCGGCAGCGACGAGGCCTCGCTCGCCGCCGACAACGAGCTGGTCAAGCTGGTCAACAAGATCATCGTGGACGCCTACCACCAAGGTGCGTCCGATATTCACATCGAACCCTACCCGGGCAAGGGCAAGACCGAGATCCGCTTCCGCAAGGACGGCGCGCTGCAGCCCTACATCTCGGTGCCGGCGAGCTACCGCAACGCCATCGTCGCGCGCCTGAAGATCATGTGCGACCTGGACATCTCGGAGAAGCGCAAACCCCAGGACGGCAAGATCAAGTTCAAGAAGTTCGGCCCGCTCGACATCGAGCTGCGGGTGGCCACCATTCCCTCGCAGGGCAGCGTCGAAGACATCGTGATGCGGATTCTGGCCGCCGGCGAGCCGATCCCGCTGGATAAGCTGGGTCTGTCTGCGCGCAACCTCAAGACGCTCAAGGACACGGTGTCCAAACCCTACGGCCTGTTCTTCTGCTGCGGCCCGACCGGGTCCGGCAAGACCACCACGCTACACTCGGTGCTGGGCCACCTGAACACGCCGGACACCAAGATCTGGACCGCGGAGGACCCGGTGGAAATCACCCAGAAGGGCCTGCGCCAGGTACAGATGAACCCCAAGGCGGGCTTGAACTTCGCCACCGCGATGCGGGCCTTTCTGCGCGCCGACCCCGACATCATCATGGTCGGTGAGATGCGCGACAAGGAGACCACCGCCATCGGCATCGAAGCTTCACTCACCGGCCACCTGGTGTTCGCCACCTTGCATACCAACAGCGCGCCCGAGTCGATCATCCGTCTTCTCGACATGGGTATGGATCCATTCAACTTCGCCGACGCGCTGCTAGGCGTGCTGGCGCAGCGCCTGGCCAGGCGCCTGTGCGGCAAGTGCAAGCAGCCGCATACGGCAACCCAGGAAGAGATCAAGCTGTTGCTCGAGGAGTACTGCCAGGAGCTGAGGAACACCGATAGCTGGAAGAAGGACCCCAAGACCGCCTACGAAGGCATCTACCGCGAATGGGCGAAGAGCTTCGCCGACGACAAGGGCCAGTTCACCCTGTACGCGCCGGTGGGCTGCGACACCTGCGGCGGCACCGGCTACAAGGGCCGGGCGGGCCTGCACGAGCTGCTGGTGGGCAGCGACACGGTCAAGAAGCTGATCCAGGAGCACGCACGCGTAGCGGAGGTCCTCGCCGTCGCACTCAACGAAGGCATGCGCACGCTCAAGCAGGACGGGATAGAGAAGGTGCTGCACGGGGTCACCGACATGCACCAGGTGCGGGCAGTGTGTATCAAGTGAGCTTCGACGCGGCCTGTCCGCGCACGCGCCAATGAGCGAAACTTCACACCCCGACCTGTTCCGCCGCCTCACCGAGCTGAACCGCATCGGCATCGCGCTGTCGCGCGAGAAGGACATCAACCGCCTGCTCGAGGCGATCCTGGTGGCCGCCAAGCGCATCACCAACGCCGACGGCGGTACCCTGTACCGCATGCACGGCGACAAGGAGCTGCGCTTCGAGATCATGCGCACCGACTCGCTGGGCATCGCCATGGGCGGCACCACCGGGCGCGATATTCCGTTCTATCCGGTCAAGCTCTACGACGACGACGGCTCGCCCAACAACTCGATGGTGGTGGCCTACGCCGTGCTGCGCGACTGCACGGTGAACATCGCCGACGCCTACGCCGCGCAGGGCTTCGATTTCTCCGGTACCAAGAGCTTCGACCGCAAGACCGGTTACCGCTCGAAGTCCTTCCTCACCGTGCCGATGAAGAACCACGACGACGAGATCATCGGCGTGCTGCAGCTTATCAACGCCAAGGACCGCGCCTCGGGCGAGATCCTGCCCTTTTCGGAGGCCGACCAGCACCTGGCCGAGTCGCTCGCCAGCCAGGCCGCGGTGGCACTCACCAACCGGCTGCTGATCAACCAGCTCGAAGCGCTGTTCGAGTCCTTCATCAACCTGATCAACGCCGCCATCGACGACAAGTCGCCCTACACCGGGGGGCATTGCCAGCGCGTGCCGGCGCTCACTATGCTGCTCGCCGAGGCAGTGAACCGGACCGATACCGGGCCGCTCGCCGATTTTGTCATGACCGACAAGGACCGCTACGAGCTGAAGATCGCCGGCATGCTGCACGATTGCGGCAAGGTCACCACGCCGGTGCACGTGGTGGACAAAGCCACCAAGATGCAGACCATTTACGATCGCATCGGGTTGATCGACACGCGCATCGAGGTACTCAAGCGCGACGCCGAGATCCGTGCATTGGAAGCCAAGCTCGAAGCGCTGGAACAGGGCGAGAACGGCCTGTGGCCCGAGATCGACGCGCGCTTGCGCGCCGAGGTGAAGCAGCTCGACGCCGATCGCGCCTTCCTGCGCTTGTGCAACATCGGCTCGGAGCGCATGGCCCCCGAGGACCAGCAGCGCGTGTTCAACATCGGCACCGGCTACCGCTGGCGCGACGTGGACAACAACGAGGATGCTCCCTTCCTCGGCAGCGACGAGATCACCAACCTCACGATCCGCACCGGGACACTCACCGACGAAGAGCGTAAAATTATTAACCACCACATCGAGGTGACCATCCTGATGCTGGAGTCCCTGCCCTGGCCCAGGCACCTGAAGAACGTCCCCGAGTACGCGGGTGGCCACCACGAGCGCATGGATGGCAAGGGCTATCCGCGCGGCCTCACGCACGAGCAGATGTCGGTGCAGGCCAGAGTGATGGGTATCGCTGACATTTTCGAGGCGCTCACCGCCAAGGATCGTCCCTACAAAAAGGGCAAGACGCTGACCGAGGCGCTGACGATCCTGGGCAAGTTCAAGTTGAACGGACACATCGACCCGGATCTGTTCGACGTCTTCATCCGCGAGAAGATCTACATGCGCTACGCCGAGCAGTTCCTCGATGCGGAGCAGATCGACCAGGTCGACCTGTCGAAAATTCCGGGAGCGCCCGAGGGGTCGCTGACGTAGTGCGTCGCGCCGTGCGGGGCTCTGACGACGTTTTGCAATATCCTTTGTAATAGAA
>Ga0315275_10005637_pt1 | contig 11886 bp, 7 predicted proteins | sample YL17G03_0_MG_FD_205557 | JGI IMG/M metagenome (GOLD analysis project Ga0315275, IMG submission 205557) | Sediment microbial communities from Yellowstone Lake, YNP, Wyoming, USA - YL17G03_0 | ecosystem: Environmental > Aquatic > Freshwater > Lake > Sediment | place: USA: Wyoming | collected... | reverse complement strand
CTGACCGCGTTGGCCGAGAAGGCCCGTGAGGACCTTGGGGACGTGGATCGCCCGGGCAAGAACCAGCGGCCCGCCGGTTTGGCCCCGCATCCGTCGCCGAGGGTCCTGTCGCCGAAATAGCACCGAATCTGTGTTTTCGAGGTCAGGAAAGGCCACGAGTTGGATGCCAAGGTAAAAATATCTATCAACGAGTACCTCGAAGAGGTTGCTCGATTCTGCGATAATCAGTATGGTAGTACGGTCCGCAGCCAGTTTGAGGACGTGCGGGGAACCAGCGAACTGGCCATGTTGGTGGCTCCGACCAGCACGAGCTCGCGCAGCTCCGCCGGGCGGTGGCCATCATGACACCGGCGGAGAAGCAGGACGCAGATCGGCTCTCGGATGAGCAAATCGAGCGGATCGCCGCGGATGCCCACGTGGATCCGGCGAACTTCGCGATTTTCATGAACGGGTATGCTTTGGTTTGTAAACGTGTTTCGTGATCCGCACGGCGGCTCGCGAAAATTGATCATACGGGTTCTCAAGAAAGGAACGACATGGCAGTGAAACTTAGAATGGCGCGGATGGGCCGGCGGCACCGTCCCTTCTTCCGGATCAACGCGGTTGAGTCTCGCACGCCGCGCGACGGCCGGGTCCTCGAAAAGCTCGGCCACTACGATCCGCTGGAGAAGGACGCCACCAAGCAGATCGTCCTGAACCGCGACCGCGTGGAGTTCTGGCTTGGCCAGGGGGCCATCCCCAGCGATACGGTCTCGGAGATTCTGCTGCGGCAGGGTATCAAGCACAAGTATGCCGAAGAAAAGGCGACACGGCAGACGCAAGCCAAGAAACTCGCCCACGCCAAAGGCAAGCTCTTCACGGCCACCGAGAGAATCCTCGCCGAGAAGGAGAAGGCCGCCGAAGCCGCCGCGGCCGAGGCGAAGCCGGAGACCCCGGCCACGGGTAGTTGACAGTTGTCAGTTGTCGGTTGACAGTTGTCAAAGAAACTGGGAACTGTCAACTGCGAACTGAGAACTTCCTATGCGAATCGATATCCTCACGCTTTTTCCGGAGATGTTCGAATCTCCGTTGAATTTCTCCATTCTCAAGCGAGCGCAAGAGCAGGGGATCGTCGCAGTCGCTGTCACGAACATCCGTGACTTTGCGGCGGACAAGTATCGAAAAGTCGATGATAAGCCATACGGCGGCGGGCCGGGCATGGTCATGATGCCCGGCCCCGTCTTTGACTGCTTCGAGCACGTCGAAAAGCTGGCTCCGCAAGGGCGCTCGTGTCGAGGGCGTCCCGCCCTCGAATCGCGGGCAGGATGCCCGCGACACGGCCGAGTGATCCTGTTGACCCCGCAGGGGGAGCGGTTCCACCAGGCGAAAGCCCGTGAGCTGGCGAGGGAGGACCGGCTCATCCTGGTCGCCGGCCGATACGAGGGGTTCGACGAGCGAATCCGCCTCGGCCTGAACGCCGAGCAGATCTCCATCGGCGATTACGTCCTCAACGGCGGCGAGCTGGCCGCGATGGTCATCGTCGATGCGGTGGTTCGGCTGCTGCCGGGGGCGCTTGGCGACGAAGACTCCGCCAAGGACGATTCCTTCAGCAGTGGTCTCCTGGAGTACCCGCACTACACGCGTCCGGAGGTCTTTCGCGGCATGAAGGTCCCGGACATCCTCCTCTCCGGCGACCACGCCAAAATCGCCCAATGGCGCCGCCGGCAAGCTCTCGAACGCACGAAGCAATGGCGCCCCGATCTGCTGGATGCCGGCGACTTGGGCGAGAGGAGATAACCAGTGGAGCCTGTCGTAGTGAAAACGAATCGGGCGGCGTTGATCGCAGCAGGCTTGGCCCTTCTCAGCTTGGTGCTCTTCGTGCCGGGCCTGATTGCCGCGCTGGAACCACGTCTCTTGAATCCGGAAAGCAATGGGATTGGTGCGATCTCATCATGGGGTGTGCCGCTGGCGTTTCTGGCTCTTGCGGTCGGAGTGGGGGCCATGATCGAGATTGGACTGACTCACGGGCGGCAGACGGGCTACGGGTTCGCTGTCATTGCGGTGATGGTGCCCATTGCTGAAGTCCTCACGATTCTATGGGTCGTAACCTACCCCGGCCGCAGGGTCCTTTCCCCCCGTATGTCTTGTGGCACAAACCTGTCCGGGATCGGCAAAGCCATGCTGCTGTACAGCAACGACTACAAAGACGCTTTTCCGGTGGCCGGGGCGAATGGGACCATGTGGGGGACCTCACTGCGGGACTGGACGGCGCAAAACCGTTCCGATGCCTTTGGCATACGCCCGGATGGTACGGGCGGGCAGGCAACCATAGGCTCCAGTCTCTACATGTTGGTCAAGTACACGGAGGTGACGCCGAAGACCTTTGTCTGCAGGGGAGACCGGGGCACAAGCCCGTTCGGTCCGAAGGAGTACCTTCCCGGCCACAAGGGGCTTGCGGCGCTCTGGGATTTCGGTCCCAATCCGAGCCGGCATTGCAGTTACTCCTACGATATGCCCTACGGCACATATCGGCGAACAGTCAGTATGGAGCCCGCCATGGTACTGGCCGCCGACCGCAACCCTTGGATTGATGGTCCGTTCTGGAAAGCGACGAATTTCGCGAAGTTCAAATGCGATGGTACGAAGAAGCAGCAGCGGATGGGCAACGCTATCGCCCACGCGCTGCAAGGACAAAACGTTCTGTTTCTCGATACGCATGTCGAATTCCAGAAGTGGCCCTATTGCAGCCTTGAAGATGACAACATCTACACCTCTTGGGACGGGGCCGACAAGATTCGCGGCAAACCGCCGACGCTTGGCAGTCAACCCGCCGGGGAGAAAGATTCCCTGCTCGTCAACGATCCGCCTGTCCCGCGAAAGTGAATGCGGGCAAGCTGCACCGGTCGCGCCGTGCGAAGTGCGGCGTTAATGGGGTAAACAGGCGGTGTCGGAGGCAAGGACATCGGACTCGACGGAGGCCGTGGTTGATTTGGGCAGGGTGAAGAAGAAGGTGGTGCTTTCGCCGGGGGTGGAGTCGATCCAGATTTCGCCGCCGTAGGACTCGACGATCTTTTTGACGATGCTCAGGCCCATGCCTGTGCTTTCGGACTCGTCCTTTGTCGACAGGGTCTGGAAGATCTCGAACACCTTCTGATGGTACTTTTTCTCGATGCCGGGCCCGTTGTCCGTGACGGAGAACTTCCAGCAGACGGTTTCTTCCTCGCAGCGGATACTGATTCGGCCTTGCGGCTTGTCGATGTATTTTATCGCGTTGCTCAGCAGGTTCGCAAAGACCTGCGAAAGGCGGTCTCTATCGTACTGGACCAGCGGCAGACGACCTTCCATTTTGATCTCGACGTTCTCGGGCGGGGCGAGACGATTCACCGCCTCATGGACGAGGGCGTTCAGATCGACCGCCACTTTGCTTTCTTCATATCCGACGCTCGCATACTGATGGATCGCCTCGACGAGATTGTGCATGCGGGTGGTGCGTGTGGCGAGCAGATCGAGATACTCTTTGCCCTTCTCATCGAGAGCGTCCGCGTAGTCGGCGGCGAGCCAGTCCGCCAGCACTCGAATCCCGCGCAAGGGGGTTTTCAAGTCATGCGAAGTGACATAGGCGAAATGTCTCAGTTCCTCGTTGGCCCGGCTCAGCCGCTGAACGCTGGCCTCCAGGTCCCCGTTGAGGATTTGCAGGGCGCTTTCCGCCTTCTTTCTGCTGTCGAGTTCGGTGTCGCGACGGGCGATGGCCTCCTGAAGGGTGTCGGTCATCTTGTTGAAGGAGCGGGCGAGGGTGTATGTCTCATCATGCCCTTGGACGGCGACTCTGTGGCCCAGATCGCCTCGATCGATTCGTTCGCTGCTTCGCGTCAATTCCACAATGGGCGCCGCCAGGCTCCGTCCGAACCAGGATCCCAACACCAGGACCAGCGGCACGGTGGCGCCCAGGATGGCCAATCCCACCCAGAGGAACCGGCGTTCATGCGCCAGCACGTCGAACACGCTGATATCCATGCCCAGGATGCCTTCCATTTGCCCATCGGACCGGTAGAAAGGCGCATAACCGGAGAGCCATACGCCCCATTTGTCGGGGGTCGGCTCGTCATCGACCATCGCGCTGTCGAGGGTGGCGAGCTTGGCCAGGACCGAGGGGGCCCCGCTATCGTAGACATCGCCGAGGTGGGAGATTTCGTTGGGGTCGGTCTCGCCATCTACCACGAAGATCAACTGGCCGCCTGGATTTCTTCGCCAGGTGTAGGCGAAGCGGATATCCGCCGCCTGATCACGGATTTGTTGCAGCATGCCTTTGATACGCACGTACGTCGGGTTGCCTTCCTGGTTGGGGTCGGTGAGGGTCGCATGGGCATCGGCGGCCTCGCCGTTCAGGCTGAGGGCCGCAACGGAGGCGATATCCCGAAGACGCTGGCGAAGATCCCGGCGCAACGTGGTCCGAAAATTCAGGTACAGCGTGAGAACGAGCAGCGACGAAATCAAGACAGCCAACGCCGAAAAGGCAATCGCCAGTTTCGTCTGGAACCTGATGGATTTGTGTGCCTCCATGACACCGTGCCCTCTGTCTTTGCTCATCGATTCAATGCGGCATTTCGGTTTCCAAGATCGAGCGAGTACCTTCGTCCCCTGCTTTTTCGGACATTTCCGAGGTCTGCTTTACCTATCTTTTCGGGATGCCCTGAGAATGTGTCAGATGGCAGATTATCGGGCACGGTCGAGGGCGGTTGGTGGGATGGCACGGTGGAGAATCTCGCAGGATCGGCTCTCGCCGCTTCTCGCCACGGGACGATCAGAATCCACGCGGATCGCCGCTCATTGGCGTCTATCTCAAACCGACACGGATCTCCCACGTGCAGATCAAGAACCCACGTTACTCGCCGTGTGGCCGGACAGGCTCCGGATTACCGGACGATGGGTCGGAGGACGCATCGGCGGGCGTCTTCGTCACCTTGATGATGGCCCATATCTGCTTGGCCCGGCTCGCTCGTGAATCCAGCCTGGCCTTGGGCCCCGGGACAAACAGCGTTCTTCCCTCGGGGATAGGCGGGCCGTTCAAAGACAGTACAACCTCGTCGGTCCTGGGGACCTGGTAGGAGTATCGCCCTTTGTACTTCTTCTGCTCGAAGCTGTGGAAGGTGGTCACGCGGAGGGTGCCATCGACGATGACCGCATCTTCCAGGGCCGGCTTGGTCAGGACGTCAAACTTGACGCCGGATTGGAGTGTTGCTTGGCGGGCCCTTGGCTCCCCTCCGGGACTGTTCGGCTCATCATAGCCTGCCGTATACGGGATCTGCTGGCCGATCAATACGCTGGCCTGTTCACCTACAAACGCCCTCAGCTTCGGCGACGAAAGCATGGCAGAATCACGGTAGTTCTTCGCCGCGTCGATCAGAAGGTCGGCCTGGGTATCGTCGAGCACGAGCGGCTCGCTCCCAGACATTCTCTTGCCGATCTCGTGCAGCACCCGCGTGTCCTGGGGAGAGGTCACGCCCCGGATGGGCCGGTCGCCCTGCAAATCCTTCAAGAGCCGCTCATCAGGCGTCAGAAACCTCGCCCCAATCCACACCGTCTGTTTCTTCTCGCGGCCATCATCCACCAGGAGCGAGCCCCGCGTGTCGGCTGGGACACTGTGTACGTCCGCATCGGTCGGCACGCGGACCGCCGGCTTCGCGGGCTGTGGCGGTGATGGAGCCACAGCGCTGCCCTCGGGGACCAGATGCGCTGTCACAAAGACCGCGATCTCCCGGCTCGCTTTGTCCCGGTTCCGGTTCTTGAACAGCTCTCCGACGAGCGGAACCTGACTGAGCAAAGGAACGCGTTTGTCACTGCTCTTGCTGCGGTTTTCCGCCAGTCCGCCGACCGCGACGGTACCGCCGTCCTTCACGGTGATGGAGTTTTGCGCCCTACGCCGCGTCACCAGCGGCAGATCGCTGCCGCGGGCCTTCGGGATGCTGTCGCTGACCTCGACGGCCATTTCCAGCATGATGTCATTGTTGTCGCCAATGTAGGGAGTAATTGTCAGGACCGTGCCGGACTCGATTTTCTGGAGCTCCGCACGCGAGAAGAAGGAGTCGCCGGTCTGCGGGGTGGTCATCATGAACCACTCTTCCTGAACGACCCCCATCGTCGCCCGGCGGCCGTCCTGCGCCACGACTTTCGGGTTGGCGATGATGTCCGCCTGGCTGTTCTCCTGAAGCAGGTTCAACGTCATCATCAAGGAGTCCGTGAAGGTCCTGTCGGGGGAATAGCCGAGTTGTACGCCGAAGGGCCAGCCGCTGGTGGTCACCCCGTCCGCGCCGCCGACGCCATTCTTGAACGCACCCACCTTCATCGTAGGCCAGCCCCACTCGGTGCCCAGATTCAACAGGTCTCCCCGCTCCATGACCACCACGCGGGCATCCAGCAACACTTGTCGCTTGTAGCGGTCGACCAGCAGGAGATCCTGCACAATCCTGTCCATCAGGGCTGCGGGCGCCGTGATCATCAGCGTGTTGCCCTGGTCATTCGGGTCCCGCGGATTGGCGGGTTCGGCCTGGACGTACTGGCCAAAGACCGGCGACAAGAGCGCCTTGGCACGCGCCGCCGTGGTGTAATTCAGCCGGATGCGGCGCGTTTCGCTGATGTCGATGAAGGCACGACCCTGGAGGCTGCGGTCGGCCACCAGATAGTAATGCGGCATCTTCTTGACGACGTAAGGCTTGCCCGCCAGCACGATTTGGAGGGCTTCGTCCAGCGTTGCATTGTCAAAGGTGACGTTGACTGTTCCATTGATGTTGGGATCCGGGACGATGGACACGCCGGCCATGCCCGCCAGGTCCTGCAACACTTGAGCCAGGTCGGTACCCGAGAACGAGTTGGAGATCGGACGGAAGACCTGGAACGTCCTGTCATCCACCGGCCGGTACCAATACGGCGGCTTGACGCTGGTCACGATCATCTGCAAGGCCGAGGCGACCGGCAGATTCGCCAGGGCGGGCAGCGAGACCCCCACGGGGTCGTCTTTGACCGTCGGGTCCGTAGTGATGGTCACGCCCGTCTTCTTGGCCAGCTCATCCAAAACGCCCAGCAGTCGCGGGCCTTCGATCGGAGGGACAATAGGCCCTTGCCCCTGAATGGCAGGCGAGGGGAGTGTACCGCCCCGCGCCACCGTTGTCAGCTCGGGCCCGGCCGCAGGAGTATTGAGCTGCCGGACCAGATCGCTGATCAATTGCGGGATGTCATTGAACCGCTGCAGCGTCGCTGCCGGAGTTTGCACACCGATCTTCCTGTCCGCAGCGATCTGAGCCTGCGACGTAGCCTGTTCCTGCCTGAGCAGATCGATCTGCTGGCGAATCGCCTGCTCGCCCGCCGAAACCTGTGGCGTCGTTATCGGCGGCGGCAGCGTGGTCACCGGCGGCGTAGTCACCGGCGGCAGCGTGGTCACCGGCGGTGCCGTTTCCGGCAGAGACGGCGTGGCGGGCTTCGGACTCGTGTTGTCGATATCCGCCACTACCGGGGTCGCAAAATCCTTGGTATTCGGATCGAAAACAAATTGAGGATGCTCGAACTTCAGTAGGCCGGTCCAGTTCCAGGGGACCTTGACGCTGTACTTGCCGTTGGAATCCGTCACGACGGGATTGGTGCCCGGAGGGACGGCCGTGACCTTCACGCCCGCGATCGGCTCCTCGCCGGCGGCCCCCGGCATCACGATCCGGTCGGTGATGGTCAACATCTTGGCCTTGGCGGCAACCGCCAGCTCCGGCGCATCCTGAAGGACGAACGAGAAAGTCTTCGACGGCGGGGTGAAGGCGTACCCCTCCTTCTGGAAGGTGAGATTGCCCTGCCAGCGGTGGTCCACCGCCAACTTGAACTGGCCATTCGCATCGCTCTTCGTCGAACCGGCATCCGGCTCGGTAGCGACGGCCACGTCCTCCAGAGGTTTGCCTGCTTCATCCACGATTCGACCTGGGATCGCATGCTGCATGATCCGGGCCTGGTAGTCCTGGGACGGCTGTGGCGCCTGCAGGTCCTTGTATTCGATCGAGGCCGGCTCAAAGGTATACCCGTCCCTCCTGGGTACGACGGTGCCGCTCCAGTTGAATCCCACCTCGGCGCTATAGGTCCCGTCGGGGCCGGAGATCACCGAGCCGGGCAGGCCCGAAAGGGCGACCTGGGGCATAAAGACGCTGCCGGAGATCTTGATCCGGATCGCCTGGGCCTTGAAATCCTGCTTGAGCTGATCCTGAATCAGAGAGCTGAAGTCGCGGCTCGTCGGCACAAAAAACCACCCCTCTTTCTTCGGAGCCACGGAGCCGGACCACCCATACGGGACTTTCACGGTAAAGGCCCCCGTGCTATCGCCTTGCGGGTCGCCGGGGAGCCCCGCGAAGGTCACGCCGCTGGTGCCGGCGGTGCCCGAGATCGTCACCTGGATGACCGATGCCTTGTAGTCCTCATTCTCGTGGTTGGCAATGACCTTGGGATAGGATTTGAACGCCGGGTCGAATTTATGCCCCGGCTTATCGGGCGTCACTTTCCCCATCCACCCATGCGTGACCGTGGCGCTATAGTGGCCGTTGTTGTCCGTTATCGGATCTTCCGGCAGGCCCTTCATGACCACGCCGGCCATTCCAACCGTTCCCGAAATCAGATAGGTGAACACCCGTGCGGAGTAATCCTGATTGGTCTGGTTCTCCGTCACCACCGAATACGGCCGTTCGTCCGGCGTGAACTGGACTCCCTCCTTCATCGGCTTGACCGTCCCGGTCCACTTGTACGGCACTTCGGCCCGATAGGCGCCTTCCGGCCCGCTAACAGGGTCCTTCGGCAACCCTTTCATGACCACGCCTGCGGCCCCGGCGGTGCCGGAGATGATGAACGTCAGATCGGAGGCTTTATAGTCATCTCTCGAGTCTTTGGTGACGGGGGGGTACGACTTGTTGGGGGGATCGAACCGGAATCCCGCTTTCTCCGGTATGACCGTGCCGGTCCAGCCGTAAACCACGGTCACGGTATAACGCCCTGCCGGATCGCTGGTCACCTCCTCGGGGAAACCGATCAGCTTGACACCGCCCTGGGGCGTCGTGGAGCCGGAGATCGTGTAGGTCAGTACAGTGGGCTTATAGTCCTCCCTGGTCAGGTTGCTGGTGACGTTCACATAGGGCTTCTGCGCCGGCTGGAACGTGTATCCGGCCTTCACCGGCTTGACCGTCGCGCTCCACCCATACCCGACCTCGACCTGGTAGACGCCGTTCTCATCGGTCATGACCGGCGTGCTCCCGGGGAAACCCTGCATGGTCACCCCGGCGGCGCCGACGGTGCCGGAGATGGTGAAATTCCTCTTCTTAACGGTCATCCCCTGGCCGCGGGTGTCTGGGGCCCATAATAGGATTGCACAGAGGGCTATCATTCCGCCTAATGGTAGTCCAATATATTTCCTGGCCATAGGTTAACGTCCCTTTCTTCAGCCGCGAGCACACTTCCTCACGACTCGAAACCTGTATCGGCAATCCAGCGCCCTGCTTTAAGCAAAAACCTCCCCTGCGGTATGCTACATCTTGATGACGACTTGTTGCCCGGCCAACTCACCCATCCGAATGATCTTGCGTCCGCCCTGCTCGACCACGGTGATCCTCTTCTGGTTCTGCAGCCCGTCGGCAGCGCTGTTGGGCCATTTGATGACCGCCGTCACGTAGTATTCGCCCGGCGGCACATCCGACACGTCCAACACTCCCGAGAAACTACGCGACTCGAAGGGAAGCATCATTCCCGTCTGTCCGTAGGCTTCACTGCTCATCAGGAACCGCTTCAAGATCGACGCGCCGGTGCCGCCACCGACGCCGATCATGGACAGCACCCCTTGGCAGGTGGGTGTTACATGGGTCTCTCCCCCATTCAAGAAAATGCCGGTCGCCAGATACCGGGACGGCGATGTCTCGGAAACGGACAAGACGGTTGGGGTAATCGCGGGCTCGCCAGCCCCCTGTTTGTTCTGAATGCAAACGTAGGTCTCTTTCGTTCCCGCCAACTGCCCATCGGCGTAGGAGACACGCAGCTTCAGGGTCGCGTAGTAGGTCGGGTACTTCCCGGACTCCGTCGGCATTCTGACGAGAAGGCTCAGGCCCCGCTTGGCATATCCTTTCAAGGTGAACCGCGCCGGGGACGCGGTCACCCAATTGGCACATCCCAAGTCCTCTCCCTTGACCCCGCGGTTGTTCACCGCGAGCCCCATGTGCGCCGGCAGCGCCAATTCTGCATCGACGATGATATCGTCTTCGGACCCGTTCATCACCTGGACGGACGTCGATCGTGTGGCTCCGGCCTTGCTCTCGACGAACAACGGCGCCGGCTGCACGTTCACCGCCACCGGCTTGCGTAGTACATCCGTGGGCAGTCCCGGGTCCCCTTTGAAGCTGACGTCCGACTGAACCCGGCTGCCTCGCCGGCCATCGACGTAGATGAATCCTTCGACCCGATAGGTCCCCGAAGCCAGCAGCCGGCCCATATCCTGCTTCAAGTGCAGCTTCACGCCGGGCATGATCGTCATGTCCGGGAACTTCACCTCTGCGAGCTTCTGCCAGTGGCCTCCCGCCTGGCCCCAGACACGAGCGACTGGCTGCAGGCGGGAGAACGTCCCACCGGCATTCGTGACATCGATCGTGGCGAAGCTGGCGGCTGGGACATCCACCTTCGCCAGGCGGTGTTCCAGGCCGGCGGCCGACAGCGAGATCTTCTGCTGCATGGGCATGCTCTGGACCTCCAGGATCACCGGGACCACCATCTCCATGTTGACCGGGGCCAGTGTCGCGCCCTCGATGATCTTCATGCGAGGCGCCGTGGTGGCCACGATCGCCGCGAAATAGAAACCCTTCGTCTGCGGAGGGACATCGATCTGCATCGTGAAAGGCACGATCTTGTATGGGGGTACCTGGATGGCGCCCGACGAAGTAGTCAGCCAGGTCCTGCAGCTCCGCAGGGTGGCTTTGCCGAGGTTCGGATCGTTCGGCAGCATCTCCGTCCACTGGCCATCGGATTTCTGGGTCAGTTCCGCCAGACGCAGCGTCACGGCCTCCGTGACCGTCGGATCCACGTTCTCCAGCTTCAGCTCCACCGGGTACCGTTGTCCCGGTGTACAAGCCTTTCTCAAGAGCATCGGTTGAACGAGGAAATCCGCGAACGCCGAGTCACCGACGATCAGCACCACCGCCAGGAGCCCGATAACGCGAGCCGCCATAGTCCTGCACGCTCCCGCCGGCCTGCCGGCTCGACCCATCAGGAGTCCTATTTTCGCCTGCTTGAATTGCTCTTCACCCATCGTACCATCTCCACAGTTCTGAGATTCCGTTGCGACTATTGCCTTGGAGGCGTAGAATCCGTGCGGGCAGTCCTGCACCGATCCTGCGTCTGTTTCGGCAAGATAAGGACGGTACTTGCCCCGTTTCCGGCGATTTCCAGCGATGCACCCCCAACGTACTGTGCCGCTTCGCATCAGGACCACTCTGTCGATCCTGGTGACAACCCCGAATTAGATACTACGTACATTACCATATTGAGGAGGCAATGTCAATACCCCAGCCGCCCAAACCATCCATTTTGCCAAAGATTGTTGGCCGTGGCGACCCCGTCACGTCGATACCGCCTTTCGGAAGTCGTGCGGCCATACGCGGCTGGGAGGAGCCTGCCCTGATCGACACCCACCCGCGTCCCTATGAAAACAGGGAGGGCCGGATAAGTTCTATCCAGCCCTTCCCGCAAAATTCATCCGTTCAGCGGACGCTGAACACCTGCGCCGGCGTCAAACCTCCACCAAGACGCAGGGAAACCTGTCTGACCTATCAGCCGCAGCCGCCCGCGAGCTGAGGAGTCACGTCCGGACGGACCTTCAGGGTCACGGTTCCGACTTCCAGGCAGTTGGTG
>Ga0315275_10005636_pt1 | contig 11886 bp, 11 predicted proteins | sample YL17G03_0_MG_FD_205557 | JGI IMG/M metagenome (GOLD analysis project Ga0315275, IMG submission 205557) | Sediment microbial communities from Yellowstone Lake, YNP, Wyoming, USA - YL17G03_0 | ecosystem: Environmental > Aquatic > Freshwater > Lake > Sediment | place: USA: Wyoming | collected... | reverse complement strand
CGACGAGATGCTCCGTTTCGAACCACCAGTTCAGGAGCGCGCGCGATGTGTCAGAGGCGCCCGCATAGGCCGCGTCCCGCCAAGCAGCGACCTCGACACGAATCTTGGCGACCAGCGGAGGCAGCAGCTTCTCGTACGCCGTGCTGCGCAATTCCTCGGCGGCCGGAAACCAGCGCTGGTCTGGCGGAAGAACCGCATACGGTGATTCGGGGAATTGTGGGTGAATCGCCATGTCGTCTTTGAGTTTCCTTCCCTTGCGAGGTACGGCGTCCATGCTGCAAAGGCCATGTTAACATCCGGCACAAAATTATCATTCGTGAAGGTCATGCCAACCAGTCTTCCCGTTTCCATTGACGAGACCTTAGCTTTGCTCGCGCAGGGCGACTATGTCGCCGGGCGCAGCCTGGCTACGGCAGTGTTTCTCGCGTTGCGCATGGGCCGGCCGTTGTTTCTGGAAGGCGAAGCCGGCGTCGGCAAGACCGAAATCGCCAAGGTGCTGGCGCACGTCCTCGGCCGCCAGCTCATCCGCCTGCAATGCTACGAAGGCCTCGACATCGCGTCGGCCGTCTACGAATGGAATTACCAGCGTCAGATGATCGAAATCCGTCTGGCAGAAGCCGAAGGCGCCGGCTCGCGGGAAAAACTCGAGAAAGACATCTTCAGCGAACGCTTTCTGATCCGCCGGCCGCTGTTGCAGGCGCTGGAATCCAAGGCCGGCGAAGCACCCGTGCTGCTTATCGACGAATTGGATCGCACCGACGAGCCGTTCGAGGCGTACCTGTTGGAAGTGCTGTCCGATTTCCAGGTCACGATTCCGGAAATCGGAACAATCAAGGCGACCGAACCGCCAATCGTCGTGATTACCTCCAACCGCACACGCGAGATTCACGACGCGGTCAAGCGCCGCTGCCTGTATCACTGGGTCGACTACCCGAGCGCCGTGCAGGAGATCGAAATCCTCGCACGCCGGGCGCCTGGCACTGCTCAGCGACTGTCCCGAGAGGTGGTCGCCTTCGTGCAAAAACTGCGCGGCATGGATCTATTCAAGCTGCCGGGCGTCGCGGAGACCATCGATTGGTCGAGAGCGCTTATCACGCTGGACAAGCTCGCGCTCGATCCGGACACGATCAACGACACGCTAGGCGTGCTGCTCAAATACCAGGACGATATCGCCCGCATTCGCGGCAGCGAAGCGGCCCGCATCCTCGACGAAATCAGGGCTGGAGTTCCGACTTCCTAAACCCAACACAGAGGCACCGAGAACGCAGAGGCCACAGAGCAATGGATAACGTGCTCTCCGGGGAAATAATCGGCGCAGCGATAGAAGTTCATCGAATCCTGGGGCCGGGACTTCTGGAATCGCTTTACGAAGAAGCGCTGGTATTAGAACTTGAGCTGCGAAAAATTAAAGTATCGCGACAAGTAGAAGTGCCGGTTGAATACAAGGGTTATCGCCTCGCAAACCTGTTGCGCTTGGATTTACTTGTCAGTGACTTGATCGTGGTTGAAGTGAAGTCGGTCGAGCACATTCTGCCGGTTCATGAAGCGCAATTGCTCGGATATCTGCGAATGACGGGAAAACGACTCGGCCTCCTGATCAACTTTAATTCGGCTGTGCTGAGCAAATCGGTTCGCAGAATCGTCAATTAATACTAACTCTGCGCTCTCTGTGTTCTCTGCGCCTCTGTGTTGGGTTTTGATTTCATGAAGCTTGCGGAAAATGTAATGCACTTCGCGCGCGTGCTGCGCGGGGCCGGCATTCCGGTCGGACCCGACCGCGTCATCGACGCGCTGCGGGCGCTCGAGGTCGCAGGCATCGAGCGTCGCGACGACTTCTACTGGACGCTGGCGAGTGTATTTCTCGGCCGCCGCGAACAGTTCGATCTTTACGACCAGGCATTTCACATCTTCTGGCGCGACCCGCAGCTGCTGGAACGCGCGATGGCACTCCTTCTGCCGAAGGTGCACGGGCGCGCCAGCACGCCCGAGGGGCAACGGACAGGCAACCGGGTGACGGAAGCATTCGCGTCGAAGCCGAAAAAGGGCGCAGCGGAGCGCGAGCCAGCCCCATCCGAAATCGAGATCGACGCAAGGTTTACCGCTTCCGACAGGGAAGTACTGCAGCGCGCCGATTTCGAGACTATGACCAGCAAGGAACTGTCACAGGCGAAAAAAATGATCGCGCAACTCAGGTTGCCGATCCCCGAGATTGCGACGCGCCGGCTCGAGCCGAACTCGCGCGGGCGCCTGGTCGACTTGCGCGCGACGTTGCGCTCAAGCCTGCGAGGCAGCGCAGATGTCATCCAACTGCGTCGCCGCTCGCCGCTGCGGCGCCACCCGCCGCTTACGGTCCTGTGCGATATCTCGGGCTCCATGAGCCGTTATGCACGCATGTTCCTGCATTTCCTGCACGCCATCACCAACGATCGCGATCGCGTTCATACTCTGGTCTTCGGCACGCGGCTCACCAACATCACCCGCCACCTGCGTCATCGCGATGTGGACATCGCGCTGTCCGGCGTCGCGCAGGCCGTGGCGGATTGGTCGGGCGGCACGCGCATCGGTGCCAGCCTGAAGGAATTCAACCTGCGCTGGTCGCGCCGTCTGCTCGGCCAGAATGCCGTGGTCCTGCTCATCAGCGACGGACTCGACCGCGACGCCGGCCAGGATCTGACCGAGCAAATGGAACGGCTCCACAGATCCTGCCGCAAGCTCATCTGGCTGAACCCGCTGCTGCGCTTCGAGGACTTTGAACCGAAGGCAGCGGGCATGCGCCTGATGCTGCCGCACGTGGATGCATTCCTGCCCGCACACAACATCGAAAGCCTGACCGACCTGGCGCGCTCGCTGCGGTTTTCAGGTGAAGTCGCGCGGCAAAGGCCGCCCCGCCGGGCGCATACTGCCGGCCTGAACACACCAGGAGAATCCGCAACATGGAAATAAGCGGCGAGCAGCGCATCCCCCTTGCGCAACAGCGCGTGTGGGAAGCGCTCAACGATCCGGAAATCCTCAAGGCCTGCATTCCGGGCTGCGAAAGCATCGAGCGGGTTTCCGACAACGAATACAAAGTCGCACTGACTGCCGCAATCGGCCCCGTCAAAGCGAAATTCAGCGGCAAGCTGCTGCTCTCCGACATTGACCCGCCGAACTCCTACTCGCTCGCATTCGAAGGTTCCGGCGGCGCCGCCGGCTTCGGCAAAGGCGGCGCGAAGGTCAACCTCTCCGCGGAGGGCGGCGGCACGCTGCTCACGTACAAGGCGACGGCCAGCGTCGGCGGCAAACTCGCGCAAATCGGCTCGCGACTGATCGATGGCGTGGCCAAGAAAATGTCGGATGACTTCTTTGCGCGGTTCAACAAGACTGTCGCGCCCGCGACGGAACCGGCGCCAGCCGGCGCCCCTTCGCCGGCTGCCGGTATGCGCCCGCCGATGTGGGCCTGGGTCGTCGGCGCAATAATCGTCCTGCTGATAGTGCTGTACTTGGTCAGGTGAGCGAGGGGCCGGCGCAGTGAGCGCCGACGTCGTCATCATCGGTGCCGGTGCCGCCGGCATGATGTGCGCGATCGAAGCAGGTCATCGTGGCCGCAACGTAGTGCTGCTCGACCACGCCGAAAAACTGGGCGAGAAAATCCGCATATCGGGCGGTGGGCGCTGCAATTTCACCAACATCGATACGCGGCCGGAGAATTTCCTTTCCGGAAATTCCGATTTCTGCCGCTCGGCGCTGGCGCGTTATACGCCGCGCGACTTCACTGCGCTGGTGGAGAAGCACGGCATCGCCTGGCACGAAAAGAAACTCGGCCAGCTGTTCTGCGACGGGTCTGCGCAGCAGATCATCGACATGCTGAAAGCCGAGTGCGACGACGCCCGCGTGCAATTGTGCATGCCAGCCAAAGTCACTTCAATCGAAAAGCGCGAACGCTTCCTGGTCGCCACCAATCGCGGCGGGTTCGATTGCCAATCGCTGGTCATCGCCAGCGGCGGATTGTCGATTCCGCAGATCGGCGCCAGTCCCTTCGGGTATCGCATCGCGGAACAGTTCGGCCTCAAGGTCACGCAATTGCGACCGGCTCTGGTCGGCCTCACGTTCACTCCGGAAACCCTGGCGCAATTCGCCGACCTCTCCGGCGTTTCCGTCGATGCAGTGGTCAGTTGCAACGGCGTGGACTTCCGTGAAAATCTGCTGGTGACTCATCGCGGCCTGTCCGGGCCCGCCATCCTGCAGATCTCCTCGTACTGGCGACCGGGACTGGAACTGTCGGTTAACCTGCTGCCGGATCGGGAGGCCCTGGAAATCCTCGACAGCGCGCAAGCTTCCGAGAAATTGCTTGCCAATGTGCTGGGCGAATTTCTGCCGCAACGCTTTGCCCAGCGCTGGGTCGATTTCAATTTCGAGAACCAGCCGTTGAAGCGATTCAGTGTGCCTCGCCTGCGAGAGATAGCGCAGCGCCTGCGCGACTGGCGCATCCGGCCCAGCGGTACTGTCGGTTACAAAAAAGCCGAGGTCACGCTCGGCGGCGTGGACACGCGCGAGCTTTCGTCGAAGACGCTGGAAGCACGCAAGCAGCCCGGGCTGTATTTCATCGGCGAAGTCGTGGACGTGACCGGACACCTCGGCGGCTACAACTTCCAGTGGGCCTGGGCCTCCGGCCACGCCGCCGGCCAGGCTGTCTAGACCATTTCACCCATTTCACCACAGAGGCACAGAGGACACGGAGAAAAGGCAACAAGAAGGAAAAGGCTTGGATTGGAATGCTCCCGTGGCCGATGATACGTCTACGCGACAATTGGCGGTACAGATCCGCGAACACTCTCGCTAGCTCTTAACCCCTGAATCCGTTTTGTCGATTTGTTCTTCTTCCGCGTCCCCTGCGCCTCTGTGGTGAACGCTTATTTAATGGTTTGGCCGGGGTGGGTCGGCTGAACTAAAATGGCGGTCTTGCGCGTCCGGCTGCCACAGCGGTCCGGCCTATTGATCTTTTCGCAATTCATGACACATTACTTCCCTCACCCTCATTCCCTCTCCCGGAGGGAGAGGGAGGCAAAAGCCCTCCCTCCGGAAGAAGGGTGGGGATGAGGGAAGCGACTTTGAATTGAAGTTCTGTCATGTATATTGGAAGGCTCAATAACATCAAAATAACATGGGGGGAGTGCAATGAATCAGCTCGACATGAAAGGCCGCAGCGCCATCGTCACCGGCGGTGCTTCCGGCATCGGACTGGCCATCGCAAAGCGGCTCGCGCAGTCGGGCGCCAATGTGGCCATCTGGGACATGAACGAAAAGGCGATGGCCGAAGCGGCCAAGTCCCTGGGCGCGTTCAAAACTCACACGGCAAGAGTCGACGTCACCAAGCTCGACCAGGTCGAGGCGGCATTCAGGTCCACGCTGGCGGCATTCGGCAAAGTCGACGCGCTGGTGTGCTCTGCAGGCATCGCCGGCATGAACGCGCCGGCATGGGAACTGCCGGCCGACGACTGGCTGCGCGTGCACGACATCAATCTCAACGGCGTGTTCTACTGCTGCCGCACGGTTCTCCCGCACATGATCAAGAACAACTATGGTCGCATCGTCAATATCGCTTCGATCGCGGGCAAAGAGGGCAACCCTAACGCTGCTGCCTATAGTTCATCGAAAGCGGCGGTGATCGGACTTACCAAGTCGCTGGGCAAGGAAACCGCCAAGAACGGCATCACAGTCAACTGCGTGACGCCCGCCGCAGTCAGAACGCCGATCTTCGATCAGGTGCCCCAGAGCCATATCGACTACATGCTTGCCAAGATCCCGATGGGCCGCTTCGGCCTGGTCGAGGAAATCGCCGCGACAGTTTCGTGGGCCTGCACCGAGGATTGCTCCTTCACCACCGGCGCCGTGTTCGACCTCTCCGGCGGCCGCGCCACTTACTGAAGCAAATCTAAATCCAGATCTTGAACCACGGAGAACACGGAGAACACGGAGGAAAACAAAAACGAGGAAAAACATGTGGGAGTTAAAAGCAGGTCAGGTGCCGAAGTGACCTCCGACGGCGGGTTTTTACTTTCGAAGGTTCTTTTTCTGTTCTTGCCTTTCCTCCGTGTCCTCCGTGTCCTCCGTGGTTCAAGGTTTACTTCAAGGTGTAATGATGAAAATCAAGGCAGCAGTGATCCGGCAGATGGGCTTGCCGCAGCCCTACGCGGACAGCAAGCCGATGAGCATCGAGGAAGTCGAACTCGACAAACCGGGACAGCGCGAAGTGCTGGTGCAGATCAAGGCGGCGAGCCTGTGCCACTCGGATTTGTCGACGGTCAACGGCGACCGCCCGCGGCAAATGCCCATGGTGCTCGGCCACGAAGCCTCCGGCGTGGTCAGGGAATTCGGCGGCGGCATCAATGACCTCAAGGCCGGCGATCATGTCGCGCTGGTTTTCGCACCGAGCTGTGGCCAGTGTCTGTCCTGCGTCGAAGGTCGTCCCGGACGCTGCGAGCCGGGCCAGCAGGCGAACGGCGCCGGCAAATTGCTCAATGGCGGCCTACGGCTGCACCAGCATGGCGAGGACGTTTATCACCATGTCGGCGTTTCCGCCTTTGCGCAGTATTGCGTCGTCAATCGCGGTTCGCTGGTGAAAATCGATGCCTCGCTGCCGTTCGACGAAGCCGCGCTGTTTGGCTGCGCGGTCCTGACCGGCGTGGGCGCGGTGTTCAACACCGCGAAGGTTTTCCCCGGAGCAAGAGTCGCGGTGCTGGGCCTCGGCGGTGTCGGCCTGAATTCATTGCTGGGTGCAATCGTCGCCGGCGCGCAGCAGATTGTCGCCATCGACCTGCACGACGACAAGCTCGAACTGGCGACAGAACTGGGCGCCACCGACGCGGTCAATGCCAAAGATCCGGATGCGATTCAGAAGGTCAAGGACCTGACGGGCGGCGGCGTGCATTTCGCTTTCGAGATGGCCGGATCGGTGCAGGCGATGGAACTGGCCTATCGCATCACGCGCCGCGGCGGCACCACGGTCTCTGCCGGCCTGCCGCATCCCGATCATCGCTGGCCGCTGCAGCAAGTCAATCTTGTCGCGGAGGAACGCACGGTGAAGGGCAGCTACATGGGTTCGTGTGTGCCGACAAGAGACATCCCGCGCTACATCGATCTCTATCGCCGCGGCATGCTGCCGGTGAACAAACTGATGAGCGACCATATCAAGCTCGAGGACATCAACACCGGCTTCGACCGCCTCGCCTCCGGCCACACCGTCCGCCACATCATAATGATGTAGGTCTACAACACACCTCAACGCAAAGGCGCGAAGAGCGCAAAGGACGCAAAGGAAACCAAGATCAAGACAATTGAAAGTAAATGCCCGATATCTCTCGCCACAATGGACATGTCAGCACGGTCAGCGGGCCACAGAATACTTTCCTCTCCTCTTTTGTTTTCCTTTGCGTCCTTTGCGCCTTTGCGTTGAGATTGAGATTTCCTAGATGACATCCAAAACACCTCGTTATCAAGCCGAAGACCTCGTGCGCTTCGGCACGGCGCTGCTCGACAAGGCAGGACTCGAATCAGACAAATCCAAAGTCGTCGCCGGGATCCTGGTCGAGGGCGATCTGCTCGGGCACACGACGCACGGCCTGCAGTACAGAGGCACAGATACCCTACGTGCGTATACCCTACGTGCGTAGCACGTCGGAGTACCCTTTTAGCACGTCGGAGTGCCCTTATTAGAACACGGGGAAGGACGAAAAGAGTGGTTGAAAATTGGGAGTCATCGGACCTCGCCAGTCTTGAACTTGACGAATTGCGTATGCCGGCGGTGGCTCCAAATTTCCATTTCTCATTCCGTTTCCGGTTTTCCTCTGCGCCCTCTGTGCCTCTGTGGTGAAAATAGCTTCAGAGGAGCAAGCCTGATGCGGACACCCGCGCAGCATCGCAAGGGCATCGCTCTGATGATCGGCGCCACACTGTGCTGGGCGACCGCAGGCGTCCTCGTGCGCAACATGGAGGTGACCGATGGCTGGAAGATCGCGTTCTGGCGATCGTTCTTCATGACTGCGTTCCTGCTGGTCGTATTGTCGGTTCAGCATGGCTCTCGACTGCCGCAGCGCGTTCATGCAATGGGCTGGCCGGGCGTCATGTCCGGACTGCTGTTCGCGTGGATGATGATCTGCTTCATCCTCGCCCTGTCGCTGACCACGGTGGCCAACACGCTGGTAGTCGGCAGCATTTCGCCCTTCGTGGCCGCCCTGTGCGGCCGCCTTTTTCTCGGCGAAAAAGTTGCGCCGCGCACGTGGATTGCGATGATCGCGGCAATCGGCGGCATCACGATGATGTTGTTCGACGCTCTGAGCGGCGGCGGATGGGCGGGCAATCTGATCGCGCTGTGCATCCCGCTCGGGTTCGGCGCCAACGTCGTCATCCTGCGCAAGCATCGATCCGCGGTCGACATGGTGCCGTCGGTCCTGCTTGCGGGCATCTTCTCGATGCTGATCGCGTTGCCCTTCGCCCTGCCCTTATCGGTGACCACGGGCGACCTCGCCCTGCTGTCCATCATGGGTGTCGTGCAGCTCAGCGCGGGACTGTTGCTGATGATGGTTGCGGTGCGCTACCTCGCCTCGGCGGAGATAGGCCTGCTGTCGATCCTCGAAATCATTTTCGGCACGCTGTCGGTCTGGCTCCTGATCGGCGAACGGCCGAGCCAGGCGGCGCTGCTCGGGGGCGGCGTCGTTGTCGCGGCGCTGGTCACGAACCAGATTGCTGGCGTGCGGCAGTCGCCTGCTACTCAATCCTAGGTCAAATTCGTTGAGAACGAGCCTGTCGAGTTTCAGGGCAGACTAACCTGACCGAAGGGCAGCTTATGTCGGAACTGCAATTCCATCGTCGTCTTTGATTCTCGCAAAGGGGAAAACAAGGGCGCAAAGGAAGACGAACGCAACGACGGTGGGACGATGTCCGGGCCAGTTGCTGACTGTCAGCGCAATGAAGGGCGCCGTAATGGTGGACAATGCCAAGGTCATCCGTCATGCAACTCAACACGCATCGGTGACGACAGCCAAGTCACCGCATCCTCCAATGTCAATTGTCGGAGACGACCCCGCTGGCTTTTCCAGTTTGTGCGTCTGAGGTGTATCGACAAGACTCGCATGGCAGGACATCCTATGGCTGGACACGGTATTGCCGGTTTCGTCCTTGCACCAGATGATTAGCGATGAAGTTCCAACACGGTGAGGCTTTCCATGCGCCATCCCCACTCGTGGCATCGACGACCACATGAAGACCGCGGTCGACAAGGGCGGGCGCGCCAGGGTCGGAACGGTCAATGCCCGGTTGCTGGTGATGACCTCGCACTACCTGTCCGAGCCCGCAGCGCTGCACTGCCGCCTCCGGCTGGGAGAAAGGCCTTGTCGGGAAGAACGTGCAAAACCGGCGTCGGCGGATCTGGCGCGAAGTCGGCGAAGCACGCTGGCCGACGCGGGTGGCATAAAATGAGTGGCTGGCCGGGCGATGCGGGAATCCAAAACCAGGCCCGACACCAAACCCAAAGGAGTCAAACCACCCGAGACCCCCGACTTATCCACAGACAAATAGTCGCATCATGCGACAATAGGGTGGGTCAGATTTAAATGAATACGCCGGGCCAGTCACTCAACGGAAATCAACAGATGCGGGGCAGGCAGGACTGTTCGACGCAACTGAGCCGCTCCGGTCCGTGGTGCGGATTGCAATCCGCACCACGGACCGCGTTCGACCGTAACGCGAATGCCAGCTCGAACGCTCGCAATTCAGGCCGCTGAACCGCCACGATGAAGATCCTTCACGCCGACGACCACTCCATTTTCAGGGAGGGTCTGAAATTCTTCCTGCAGCTTCTGGACACCCAGGTAACAGTGCTGGAAGCAAGCAACGTGAAGGCTGCACTGGATAAACTGGCCCTGGAGTGGCCAGTCGATCTGCTCCTGTTGGATTTGCAGATGCCAGGAATGGGCGAACTAGAAGGCTTTTTCACCATTCGCAGGCGCTACCCCGCCCTCCCGGTGGTAATCGTCTCGGGGGTTAATGACCCGCAGATGATCCGTACCCTCCTCGACGGGGGAGCGCGCGGATTTATCCCGAAGTTTGCCAGCAGCGAACAACTGCTCGACGCGCTGCGCCGGGTATTGAGCGGACAGGTTTACGTGCCGGATGCGGTGATTCTTCCCCAGTCGCCATCCACTTTGAACAGCGGCGAATCAGCACGGCTGACCGCCAGGCAGTTGCAGATACTTCCCCTGCTCGCAGAGGGCATGCCGAATAAACGCATCGCGGCCGCACTCGGGCTGACTGAGGGGACTGTCAAGCAGCACCTGAAGGATCTGTTCAGGCGCCTCAACGCCAGCAATCGCACTCAGGCCGTGAGGGAAGCCAGGCAGCTCGGGCTGCTGCCGAAATAGGCTGCCGGAACCACACCACAACCGGGGCCGCTACGCACGAATTCCGAACCGGGCCTGGCGGCGCGTTCAACGCGCAGCGCGCATTGCCCGATTCGGCGAATTCTGCCGGTTGCTCTTCGGCCACTCTGGTGCCCTGAGGTCTATTGCAGGCGATCACCGCGAGGCTGGACAGCGCGGTCGCGATCAGAACTTTGTTCAGCGTCGTAGTCATGATGTGGGCCGTCCTTGGCGCATTTCATGCTGGAACCACTCTGCGCCGAAGCGGCCGCGGCTCGTCTGGAACACTTGCGCATTTCGGTCGTGTGAAATTCACGTCTTGACCGGAAGGGGCGGAGGGCGCCAGCCTCATCAGCGAAACCCGTCTCGGGAATTAATCGGCTATCGAAATTTAACAGCGTGCGGCATTAACATGCGTTCACGCCAGTGACAAACGCAATGACAACGTCACCTGACGATCCGGAACCTCAATTGGTGACGGATGGCATTCGCATTCCAGAGCCAACGACCTTGCCCTTGATTTTCCGGTACTGGGGCAAAAGCGGATCCCAACTATCTGGGCGAACCGAAGTGGCATCCGCTCGCGTATCCCTGCCTCGATGTGGCGGCCTGCGCAAAGGTGCTTCCGGAAGCTCAGCCGGTCTGGCTGGAGACATTGTCTCGTCTTTCAAACATGCCGACGGGCGCAATGGCTCCCTGGGTAATCCTTCTTCTCTCGCTTCACGATTTGGGTAAGTTCGCCGATGGTTTCCGGAGCCGCTCGGATTGGGTGCAGAAACTTCAGGGTAGAACTGTGAATGTTCCCGACGACGGCGAACCATACTGGTTTTCCCGGATAACTCCACGCCCCGACCTCGGTTATCGGCAAATCGTCGCTCTCGGTGACCTCGATCCCTACGGGCCGCACCAAGCGCTGTGGAAATTGTTCGACGCGGCGCCAGAAGAAAGAACGAATCGAACCGAATTTCTGTTCCGCGCCGAGCAGCAGAAGGGGCTCCCCGCGTACTTTGTTCTGTTATCAAGGCAGCGGGAAACTCAAAAACCGCATGCTTCCCAAGCTGCTTGCCGACGAGAACATTCCGGCGCGGGCGATCGACGTTCTGCGGGCCGCAGGGTAGGGCCACAGGGTCAGGAGGGCCACGGGGTCCGGCTTGGTATATTGCATCAATAACGCGCTAGGCCATGTATGACCCGATTTCGTCCAAGCCCAACGGACACATCGATCCCGATCTCTTCGATATATTTGTGCGCAAGAAGGTGTATTTGCGCTATGCGGAGCAATTTCTCGATCCCGATCAAATCGATGAAGTGGACGAAACGGCGCTCACCGGCTATCAAGCGCGGTGACGAACTGCGGCAGTTACTGCCGAGCGGGCCATATTGCTTTTTATCGGCGCTAACAACAACGGGACTCGTCAACACGACGAACATCATCCGATGCGGAATGTCTTCCTGTGACGGTTACTTCAAATGTATCCTGTAACTCACTGTTAGC
>Ga0315275_10005635_pt1 | contig 11888 bp, 8 predicted proteins | sample YL17G03_0_MG_FD_205557 | JGI IMG/M metagenome (GOLD analysis project Ga0315275, IMG submission 205557) | Sediment microbial communities from Yellowstone Lake, YNP, Wyoming, USA - YL17G03_0 | ecosystem: Environmental > Aquatic > Freshwater > Lake > Sediment | place: USA: Wyoming | collected... | reverse complement strand
CCAGGCGCAGCAGGTCTCCGTGGGCAAGCGACGGGAGCTCGATTTCTTCACCGTCTGGCGCCCCCCACAGGTGCCCGGTGTCCAGGCCCGCTTCCTCGGGTCCGGCATCCAGCAGGAACCGCAGTCGCGGCTCTACTACGACTTCAGGATCATCATGGACTTTGAGGTTCCGTTCTTCTAAGTGTCCGCGGGGCCGCCCCACCACGATGTCCGATTTTCATCGGACTCCCCGAGTTGCCGCGGAGACTCTAGTCCAGGGGCTGGACGGAGACGGTGCGGATTTTCTCGAGATAGCGGCGAGCGACGCGCTGGATGTCGGCGGCGGTCACCTCATTGATTTGCGCGGAGTACCGGTCGAGGTAGTCGTAGCCGAGCCCGGCCAGCTCGTAGCTCGCGAGATGCCAGGCCTGTCGCGCATTGGTGCGGCGGTCCATGGCAAGGGTGCCGAGGACGAAAGCCCTGGCGACACGCAACTCCTCTTGGCTGATCGGCTCCCGCCGGACGCGCTCGAGCTCGTCCCGCAGGGCCGCCTCCGAACGCTCCACGTTCGCCGGCGCGGTTCCGAGGAATGCGTAGAACGGGCCGGGTTTCACCCGCATTGGGTACTGGGCCGATGTCGTGTAGGCCAGGCCCTGCCTGTCGCGCAGCTCGGAGAAGAAGCGGCTGGTAAAGCCGCCGCCGAGCGCAGTGGCAAGGACCCTCAGGGGGGCATGGTCCGCTTCAGAGAAGGCGGCCCCGACGACGCCCATGAAGATCTGGGCCTGAGCGCCCTCGACCCGGATCTCCTCGCGGCCCGACGCGGCCGTGGGCGGATCGGGAACCGGGAAGGGCGCGGCCCAGCCGCCCGGGATCTCGGCGAAGAGACGGCGGATCTCCGGCATGACCTCGGCCGCTTTCACTCGTCCGCTTACCACGAGCACGAGATCGCCGCCGCGGTAGTGGCGGCGGTAGCAGTCGAATAGGGTGCCCCGGTCGAGTCGCTCGAGGCTCTCCCGCCGGCCGATCGGGTCCCAGGCATAGGGGTGGGCGCCGAAGAGGCGCGCGAGCAGCCTGTCGAGACCGGCGTCGAAGGGCCGGTCGCTCCGGTTTCTCACCTGCAGGAGAAGAAAGTTCTTCACCGCACCCAGCGTGTCCTCCGGCATGGACGAGCGCTGGGCGATATCGGCCACCAGCTCCAGCATCGGCTTCCAATTGCGAGAGAGCGCCGTCGCCGTGATCTCCCCGTAGTCGGTATCGCCGTAGGCGTCGATGCTGCCGCCGAGCCGGTCGACCTCCTCCACGATCTGCTTGCCGGTGCGGCTGGTCGTGCCCCGGACCAGCATGATCTGGACGAAGTTGGAGATTCCGGCCGTGGCCAGCGTCTCCGCGAGCGCGCCCATGCGCACCATCAGCGATATCGCCACCACAGGCGCAGTGGGGTTCTCGCGGACCGGCGCGACGAGGCCGTTCGGGAGCGCTTCGCGGACTATGGCCGGCGCGGGCGTCTGGGCGCGGGCCGGCGACAGTGCGGGTCCCGTGATCGCGGTGATCGCGGCCAGGGTCGCCGCGACCATGGTCACGACGGGACGGCGCGGCCCCATGAACGGTCCGCCGGCCGTCATGGCGCCGCCTTCTTGGGCGCGAAGGCGATGCGGGCATAGCTCGTGGTCGGAAACCAGCGACGCGCCGCCTCCTGGATCTGCTCGCGCGTGACTCCGCGCAGGCTGTCGATGTAGCGCAGCTCCGCGTCCAGCGACCAGGTGAGCTCGGCGATCCCGTAGGCGAAGGCCAGACCCTCGGTCGTCTCCCGGTCGAAGGCGTACTGGGACTCGGCCCGGGTGACGGCGACCGCCCGTTCCTCCTCGGTCACTCCTTGCTCCTGGATGCGCCTGATCTCGGCGAGTACGGCCTGCTCGATGGCCGGAAGGTCTGGGGCTTCCGCCGTCGCCCACAGTGTCACGATGCCTGCCCCCGCCAGGGGCGTGAAGCTCATCCTGATGCTCTGGACGAGGTGGTCCCTATCCCGCAGGGACTGCACCAGCCGCGAGCTCTCGGCGCTGTGGCATCGGCTCCTGAGCGGCCAGCGTCTGAGTATGGGCGATTATGTCAGGGGGCCGGGGGCCACGCGGGGGGCGGGCGGTGCCGGAGGGGGCTAATGTTGACTATCCTCCCGGCTTTGCGGTTATCTTCCCATCATGAAGAGTGAACCCCCCGCGATCGACACCGCCCTCCTGCTCGAGTTCGTGGTGCAGCTCGGGCAGGCGTATCTCGCCTGCAGCGAGCAGACCGCGGAGGTGGAGCGGCTCCTGCGCCGCACGGCAACGGCCTACGGCATGTCCCGGTCGCGGGTGGTGGCGTTTCCCACCGCCGTCTTCATCTCCCTGCGCGACGACGCGGACGAGCGCGTGACATTGGCCGAGGCGCCGGTGCAAACCCTGCGCCTGGACCAGATCGCCGACGTGTACGCGTTGGGCGAAGCCGCCCAGCGCGCGGCGGTGACACCGCGCGAAGGTCTGGACCGACTCGCGAGCATCCTGCGCAAGCCCGCGCGGTTCGGACCGGTCGGTATCATCGCCGGCCACATCATCCTGACCGTCGGGGTCGCCATGGTGCTCATGCCCGTGCTCACAAACCTCGCCGCCGCGGCCGTGCTCGGTGCGATCGTGGGCGCCGCGAAGGTGCTCAACCAGAGGCGGGCGGTGCTCGCGGTGCCGATCCCGGTCATCGCGGCCACGCTCGTATCGGCGCTCGTCTTCTACGCGGTGCATCGGGGCCTGTCGGTGGATCCGGTCCACGTGCTCGTGCCACCGCTCGTGACGTTCCTGCCCGGCGCCATGCTCACGCTCGGCATGGTGGAGCTCGCGTATGGCGACATGGTGAGCGGTGCGAGCCGGCTCACCACCGGTTTCGTGCAGCTCGTGCTGCTCGCGTTCGGCCTCGCGGCCGGCGCCACGCTCGCAGGATTCAGCCCCGACGACCTGGTCCATTCGACCGCGCATCTCGTCAAGGTGCCCTGGGCGTCGTGGGCGGGCGTGGTGGTGTTCGGGCTGGGCGTCTATCTCCACTTCTCGGCGCCGCCGAAGTCGCTGCCATGGTTGCTCCTCGTCCTGCTCCTCGCCTTCGCGGCCCAGCGGCTGTCCGCCGGCCTCTTCGGCGGCCAGATCAGCGGCTTCTTCGGCATGCTCGTGGCGACGCCGCTCGGCTACCTGATCCAGCTGCGCTTCAAGGGGCCACCGGCCATGGTCACGTTCCTCCCGAGCTTCTGGCTAGTCGTGCCCGGTGCGCTCGGGCTGCTCAGCGTCACTCGCATGCTGAGCGATCGCGCCGCCGGGCTCGAGGGCCTCGTCAACGTGGTGTTCGTGATCGCGTCGATCGCGCTCGGGACGCTGGTCGGCGCGTCCCTCTACAAGGGACTGAGCGAGCAGTTCGGCTGGTGGCGGTCACAGATCGCGCGCGTTCGGTCGTACGCCCGCCGCCGGAGCACGCGCCGCTGACCGCCTAGGCCGGGCGCGCCGCCTTCGCATGGACGCGCCCCGCCCTGCCCGGTGGCTGACCGCTCGGCACTTCGCCGGGCCGGTAATCCGGCAACCAGCCGCAGGGAACGATGGCCAGCATCGCCAGGCCCGCGAGCACGAAGAAGCCGATCTTGAGCGCCCGCAGGCGTGTCTCCGTGTTGATGCGCACCGCCTCGGCCACCTGCCCGGGCGCGGCGTTCGTGCTCGCGAAGCGCTCCCTCAGCCGGTCGTTGTTGAGGAAGTTGATGGTGTCGAGATCCACCTCCGCCTTGATCTCGGCCGTGATCAACGGGTTGCCCGTCACCTGGGCCATGACGCCCGCGCTCAGAACCCCGACGGCCAGCGTGCCGATGACGGCCGTGCCCACCGCCGCGGCGAGGTTCTGGGTCACGCCGCGGAGCGAGCCCACGTCGCCCGCCAGCTCCTTGGGCGCGGAGGTGACCAGCACGTTGAACAGCAGCGTCACCAGCGCCCCCTGCCCGAGGCCCACGGTGATCAGGCCAAGGATAACCGGGACACCGCTCCAGTCGTTCCGCGCGACGAAGGCCAGCCACAACGCCCCCACCGTCACCAGCAGGAAGGCGCAGCGGGCAATCCGGCGCGGGGTGAAGCGATCGTACAGGCGGACGATCAAGATCGCGGTGAAGAACACCGTCAGCATAAAGGGCATCATTGCCACCGACGTGGCCGCGCTGCTGCGGCCCTGGACGATCTGAATGTAGAGCGGCACCAGGAAGTTGATGGAGCCTTCGATGGCGACGATGATGAAGAGCGCGAGAACGGCCGCCCACTCCCGAGGCGAATCGACCACCTCGAGCGCCAGGAGAGGCGTCTTCCCCGCCGTCGCCTGCTTGTGACTCCAAAGGAAGAACGCCATGAAGATCGCGATGCCGACCGCGATCATCACCGGCGCGGGCGACACGCCCACCAGGTCGAACGGGGCTGCGGGTCGGGCCAGCAGCACCCCCCAGGACCTGAGGTTGTTGAAGCCGAAGCTGATGAGGATGACCGCGCCGGCCGCCAGGCACACGCCCACGACGTCGATCTTCACCTCGGGCCTGGCCGCGGACGGCTTGAGCTTGAAGCTCAGGAGCAGGAGGGCGGCGGCATGAACGATGAGGAGCCCGAACGCCAGGCGCCAGTTGATCATGGCCACGTAGCCGACGATGACGAACGCCAGCACCCCGGCGATGGCCCGCGCCGAGCCCAGCCAGCCCACCGCCTTCGCCTGCTGCCGGCCCCGGTAGTGGTTGGCGATGAGGGCAACCAGCGAGGGAACGAGCGAGGCGCCCGCAAATCCCGCCAGACCCTGGGCGGCGAGCATCACTTCCGCCCTCGGGGCGATCACCATGAGCACCATGGCCGCGAGGAAGAGGGCCACCGCCACCTGGAAGAACGTCTTCGAGCCGAAGCGCTGGCCGAGCTTGGCGCCCAGCATGACGAAGCCGGAGACACCGAGCGAGTACATCACGATCGCCGTTCCCACGGTGGTGGGGGGGGGTGTTGAAGCTCTCGACCATCCCACTCATGGACACGGGCAGGGAGGCCACGTTGAAGGACATCAGCGCCTGGCCCATGGCGATGACGATCATCGGTAACCACGATTCCTGCACTTCGGGGTCGGAGCCCGGGGTCGAACCAGTCTATGCCGTCATTGGAAGTGTTCTCCTCAAGCGTCGGGTTTCGAGGCGAGTAGATCCAGCCCCAACCGCTGGGACAGGAACTTGGCCACCAGCTGCCCCTTGACACTGTTTCCCGCTTTGTCGAGGGGTGGGGCAAACGTCCCCAATCCGCCCTTTCCCGGAGAGACGGTGACGATCCCGCCACCGATCCCGCTCTTGCCCGGGAGCCCGATGTCGAACAACCAGTCGCCGGAGGTTTCGTACAACCCGGCGGTGGTCATCACGGCCAGCGCGTAGTGGCACACGGAGGCGTTCACCACGCGCTCCTTGGTCAGCGGATTCACCCCGCCGTCGGCCAGCGTGGCGCCCATCACCGCCAGATCCTTGGCGCTCACGTTCAGCGAGCACTGCTTGGTGTACAGGTCCACCGCCTGGGCGGGCTCCATGTAGATCCGCCCGTAACTCTGGAGCAGGCGGCCGATGCTCTGGTTGCGGAAATTGGTTTCTGACGCGGAGGCGTACACCTCGTCGTTGAGGGGCAACGTGCGGCCGGCGAACCGCGACAACCCATCGTGAATGAACTTCCACTTCGCCTCGAGGGTTGCGCCCGGCACCAGGCTGGTCGTGGCGATCGCCCCCGAATTCACCATCGGGTTCGTCCAGCCGTCCGGGTCTCGCTCGATGCCCTCGAGCGAGTTGAAGGCCAGCCCGGTGGCGTTGACCCCGATCTTCTGGCGGGCCTCCTCCACCCCTATCGCCTCACAGACCAGGGCGAATACGAACGGCTTCGAAACGCTCATCATCGTGAACTCGTATTCCGCATCCCCGACCGCATAGACATTGCCGCTGGTGCCGACCACGCAGATTCCAAACAAACCGCCGGGCACCCGCGCCAGCGCCGGATACACCTTCGAGTTCTCGCCCTCCGTGTTGCCCTTGAAGCGCTCGTGCGCTTCGGCCGCCAACGTCCTCACCAGGTCCGGGGTCGGCAGGTGGCCGGTTGACACATACGAGGATCCGGCTGTCTCATCGATTTCAGGCCGCGTGGGCATATTCCTCTCCTATGCGAGTGGTCCGGGGGCTTCCTAGTAGAGCGGCAGCAACCAGGGCACCAGGATGACGCTGACGATCATGACGATCGCCGTGAAGGGTACACCGATGCGCACGAAGTCGCCGAAGGCGTAGTTGCCCGGAGCGACCACCAGCGTGTTCACCGGCGAGGAGATCGGGGTCATGAATGCCGCGGACGCGGCCAGCGCGACGATCATCGCGAAGGGATAGGGCGATGCGTGCAAGTCGTCGGCGATGGCCAGCGCGACCGGGGCCATCAACACGGCGGTGGCGGTATTGGATACGAAGAGCCCGATCAGGGCGGTGATGGCAAAGAGGCTCCCGAGCACGGCGTAGGTTCCCGCGCCGCCCGTCAAGGCCATGAGGCCGTCGGCCGCGAGGTCGACGCCCCCGGTTCTCTGCAGCGCGATGGAAAACGGCAGCATGCCGACGATCAGCACCAGGCTCTTCCAGTGGATCGAGCGATAGGCGCTGTCCAGGTCGATGCATCGCAGCGCGCCCATGAGCAGGCATGCGATCAGGGCGGCCTGCACGTTCGGCACGACGCCGCTGACCATGAGACCCACCATGAGCACCAGGCAGAAGAGCGCCTGGGCAGCCTTGCCCGTTACCGGAAGCACCTCGTCGAGCTCGGTCGGCAGGTTGAGAATGAGCAGATCGGCGGTGGTGTCGGACCGCAGCCGCTCGATTTCCTTCCAGGGTCCGATCAGGAGCAGCGTGTCGCCGATCCGCAACGGTTCGCTCAGGAGCCCGCGCTCGATAGCGACGCGACCGTGCCGCAGACCGATCACGGTCAGCCGGTAGCGCTCGCGGGACTCGGCCTCGACCAGCGTCTTGCCGACGAGCTCGGATTCGGCCGCGACCATCACCTCCGCCATACCGATGTCCTGCGCGCGGTCGCTGAAGTAGGCGCCGGTGAGCGGCAACAGCTCGAGGGCGAATTGCTGGCGGAGCGCTTCGATATCGGCCTTCGGCGCGAACAGATCGACGAGCAGGATGTCGTCAGCCCGCAGTTCGGTCTTCGCCGTCGGACCGATGACGTCCCGGGAGGACCTCCGGTTGCGCTCGATGGCGACAAGGTTGGCGCCGGAGGTGCGGCGCAGGTCGAGCTCTCCCACGGTCTTGCCCACCAGCGGCGACCGCTCCGTCACCCGCAGCCGGTATTCGCGGCCGGCGAGCTTGTACTCCTCGATCCAGTCCTGGAGGCTCGGGCGCCGGGCGCCGTGGCCATCCGTCTGCGGCTTCGCGGCAAGCCAGCGGCGGGTGAAGAGCATATAGAGGATGCCCAGAATGAGCACCGGGACGCCGAACGGCGTGAAGCTGAAGAACTGAAACCCCTCCGCGCCATGCCGCACGAGCTCGCTGTTGACGACCAGGTTCGGCGCCGTCCCGACCAGGGTCATCATGCCGCTGATCAGCGCCGCGACGGAGAGCGGCATCATGAGCCGGCTCGGCGCCATGCCGGTGCTCTGGGCGATGCGCAGTCCGACCGGAATGAAGATGGCCACGACGCCCGTCGAGCTCATGAAGGCGCCGAGCGAGGCCACGGCCCCCATGAGCAGGACGAGCAGGCGGGTCTCGCTGCTCCCCGCCTTCTGGATGAGCCAGTCGCCGAGCCGCTGGGCCACACCCGTCCGCACCAGGCCCTCGCCGATCACGAACAGCGCCCCCAGCAGCACGATGTTCGAATCGCTGAACCCGGCCAGCGCCTCGCCCATGGTAATGACGCCCGTGAAGGGGAGCACCGTCAGCATGATGAGCGCGACGGCGTCCATGCGGGGTTTGTTGATCGCGAACATCACGATCGCGGCCACCAGCAGGGCGAGAACGACGGCAAGCTCAGCGTTCACGGGCGAAGCCCCCGCGAAGCACGCGCACGCCTACCCCAGCCCCCACGGAAGCCTCAGCAGGTACCACCCGGCCAAGAGCAGCGTCCAGAGCACCAGGCAAACCACGACGTACGGCAGCATCAGCGCCACCACCGTGCCCACGCCCGCGTCCTTCTGGTACTTCTGGGCAAACGCCACGATCATCGCGAAATAGGCGTTCAATGGGGTGATGGCATTCATCGGCGAGTCGCCGACCCGGTACGCGGCCAGCACCGCTTCCGGAGCGACGTTCAGCTTCATGAGCAGCGGCACGAAGATCGGCGCGAAGATGGCCCATTTCGGGATGGCGCCGGTGATGAGCAGATCGAGGATGCTCACGACCACCACGAACCCGACGAGCAACCACAGCGCGTCCAGATTTGCGCCCTGGAGCACATCGGCCATCTTCACGGCGACGATGGTCGCTATGTTCGTGTAATTGAAGTAGGCGAGGAACTGGCTGATGATCAGCAACAGGAAGATGAGACCGCTGAGTCCGGCAATCGTCTTCGTCATCGCGTTGATGACATCGGTGGCGTTCTTCATGGTTCTGGCTCCGATGCCATAGGCCACACCCATCACCAGGAACACCGCGGTGATGGCCACGATCAGACCATTCATCAGCGGGGAGTTCCCGATGATAGCTCCCGTCTGCGGATTTCGCAGGGGGGAACCCGCGGGCAGCGTCAAGAGCGCGAGAAGCACGAGAACCCCGACGAGCCCATAGGTCGCGCACCGCAACCCGCGCGACTCCTCTGCGGAGATCCCCCGGCCTTCCTCTACGGGCCGCTCGCCTTTGTATTCGCCCAGGCGAGGCTCGATCACCTTTTCGGTGATGAGCGAGATGACGACCGTCAGCAACAGGACGGAGGCCATGGAAAACCAGAGATTGGCCGCCAGATCGATGGAGATGGCCGGATTCATGAGGTGGATGGCATCGTTGGTGATCTCGGTCAGGATGCCGTCGAGCGGCTTGATCAGAATGTTCACACCGAAGGCGGCGGCCACCCCGGCAAAGGATGCGGCCAGGCCGGCCAGCGGATGCCGGCCCACGCTCATGAACGCCGCCGCCGCCAGCGGAATCAGGACCAGGTAGCCGGCATCCGCCGCGATGCTCGATATGACTCCCACGAACACCAGGATGTAAGTGAGGGCGTTGGGCGGCGAGACCATCACCAGCTTCCGAATCAAGGCGCGCACGAGGCCGGCCTCTTCGGCCACCCCGACACCCACCATGGCCACGATGATGACCCCGACCGCGTTGAAGTTCATGAAATTCTGCACTACCGACGTGAACATGAAGCGGATGCCGGCCACCGTCAGCAGACTATTCACGGTGCTGGTGGCATTTTCCAGTTTGTGGGTCTCCGGATTCAATATCTGATAGGAGACGGTCGTGCCCAGCAGATAGAGCACGTGGGACACCAGGACCACGATACCGATCAGCAGCACGAAGATCACCGCCGGATGGGGGACCTTGTTTCCCACCCGTTCGACGGCGTCCAGCAGCTTTTCCATAAAGGTCTTTGGCGCTTCGCTCATGAAGACCGTCCTTTCATAGCATCCAGTCGTTTTTCAGGCAGCGCAGGACCAACGCGGCCACGCAGCGCATCGGCACGAGATTTCACGAGCGGCGTCCTCCACTAGAACGACCAGAAGACCGGTACGAGGAAGGTCGACACCACGAAGAACCATAGCAACAAGGGCAGCCCGAGCTTCGCATAGTCCCCGAAGCGGTACCCGCCCGGTCCCATCACCATCAGGTTCACGGGGGTGGCCACGGGAGTCAGGAACGCCGCCGCGGCGGCCACGGCCACGCTCATCAACACCGGGCGCGGAGATATGCCCATCCCGGCGGCGGTGGCCACGGCGATCGGGATAATGATGAGCGCGGTCGCCGTGTTGCTGATCAGCTGGCCGAGGATGGCCGTCAGCAGGAAGAGCCCCGCCAGCAAGGCGTAGGGACCGGCGTCGCCGACCAGCCGTACGAGCGCCTCCGCCATCGTGGCCGCCGCCCCGCTTTGGTACATGGCGGTGGACAGTGGCGTCATGCCGCCGACCAGGATCACCGTGGTCCAGTTGATGGCGCGATAGGCCTGCTCGACCGTGAGCACCCGCACCAGCACCATGGCGCAGGCGGCGACCAGCCCCGCGATGACCGCCGGCACCGCGCCGGTGGCGAGGAGAACCACCATCGCGAGGAGCACGGTGATGGCCCGCTTCGCTCCCGCACCCATGGGCAAGGCCTGCCGGCGGATGAGCTCCGGTGAGTGAACGACGAGAACGTCGGGGTCGTCGAGGTGCTCGTCGAGGGCCTTCCAGGTCCCCTGGAGCAGCAGGGTATCGCCGACGGCCAGCACGGTCTCGTTCGGACTCTGATCCTCACCCTGGCGTTGCACGGCGAGAATGATGAGATCGCCGCTCTCCGTGACCATGCCCGGGAACACCGCTTGCCCGACCATGCCGGATCGGGGCGGAATGACGACCTCGGCCAGCCCAGACGCGCGGTTGAACAGCGTGTCCGCGACAGTGCCGGGCGCATCCTCCGACCTGAACGCGAGGACTTTGTCGGCGGCCAGACTGGCGGCCGCGTCCGCGTCGCCGCGCACGATGAGGATGTCGCCGTCGGCGAGGGGCCGCCGGCCCACCGGGCCGCTGCCATCTCCGGCCTGAAAGCCGATCAGGGCGATGCCGGCGTACTTCTTCAGGTCGACCGCGGCCCCCAGCATCCCCACGTATGGCGACCCGGCCCGCACCCGGAGCTGGAAGAGCCCGTCGTCGAGCCGATACTGCTCGACGAGCGTCCGGGCGTGCCGGCTGAGATCGGACGGCAGCGCGCGGCCGGTCCGCTTCGGCAAGAGGCGCTCCCCGAACAGCACCACGATCGCCATGGTCCCGAGAAGGAGCGGGATCCCCACGATGGCGAACTCGAAGTAGCCGAAGGCGCCCACGCCGGCGTCCACCGCCGCCTGCGACACGAGCACGTTCACGGGCGTGCCGGTGAGCGCCAGCAGCGACCCGGCATGGGCCGCGAACACGAGGGGCATGAGGAGCTGCGATGTCGAGCGGCCGAGCCGGACCGCCATGACGACGACCACCGGCAGAAGGGCGGCGACCGCCCCGTTGACGCTGATGAGCGCGGTGAGAATCGAGATAAGCAGCATGATCAGGATGAGCAGCCGCGTCCGGCTCTCGCCCGCCTTGGCGATCAGGAGCTGCCCCGCCCACGCCGTCACCCCCGTGGCGTCGAGGCCCGCGCTGACCACGAACAGCGACGCGATGAAGATGACCGCGGAGTCCCCGAGGCCGGCAAGGGCCTGGCGAAGATCGAGGACGCCCGTCGCGTAAAGGGCGAGCGCCGTCCCCAGGGCCACCAGCACCACGGGAACGCGGCTCGCGACGAAAAGCACGACGACCGCGGCGACGATCGTGAAGGTGATCGCGACATCACTCACGGTGTTCGTCTTTCGGCGTACGGCCGCGCACCACCGCGGCGGTCAGGGTGACGGGCGCCTGCGCCATGACTCAGGCGCGGGATGCGGCCCGATCGCGCCGGGGGCGTCACCACCCGTGTCCGTCACTTCGAATCGCCCAGGGCCCGCTCGAAGTCGGCGCGGGTTGTCCAAAAATTGAGGACAGCACCCTGGTGCTGATCGTTGGCAGACGCGAGGGCGGCCTGCGACTGGAGGACATCGGCCAGGAGCACCGCGCGCTCGGCGTAACGCGTGGTCGTCACCTGAAGCCGCTCCCGCGCCGCCGCGAGGCCGAGGTCGGCGACCCGGAGGCGCATCTTGGCCTCCTCCAGCTTGCGGAAGCGCGTATTCACGTCGATG
>Ga0315275_10005634_pt1 | contig 11888 bp, 17 predicted proteins | sample YL17G03_0_MG_FD_205557 | JGI IMG/M metagenome (GOLD analysis project Ga0315275, IMG submission 205557) | Sediment microbial communities from Yellowstone Lake, YNP, Wyoming, USA - YL17G03_0 | ecosystem: Environmental > Aquatic > Freshwater > Lake > Sediment | place: USA: Wyoming | collected... | reverse complement strand
TTCGTGACCCTCGCGGCCAGGTAGGCCGCTGCCGACAAGCAACCCGACCGGGGGGAGGGCAACCTTCCCCCGGGACTCGGAAAGGAGCTAGCACACCATGTTCAGTGAGCGTTTCAAGATCGTCCGCGTCCAGACGGTGGTCGCGGCCAACGCATTCGCCATGTCCGACTACGTCAGCATGAAGAACGTCAAGCACGCGACGTTCGTCATCTCCCATGCCGGCGCCACGGACACGGATCTCGTCCTCGCCCTCGACGAGGCGACCGCCGTGGCGGCGGGCACCCACCGCGCCGTGACGGCGACGTTCCCGATCCTCGTGGACATCGACCACGGCACCACGTCGGACATCCTGGCTCGCCAGACCGACGCCGCCGGCTTCACGATCGACCCAGCCACCATGGGCTCGGCGATCGTCGTGTTCGAGTGGAATCCTGCGAAGCACACCGAGGGGTACGACTGCATCGCGGTGAGCGGTTCCGGCGGCAACGCCTCCGACACCGTGGTGGTCTTCGCCATCCTCGAGATGAAGTACCAGCAGGCTTCCCTGCCGTCCTGCATCATCGACTGACGGCCGCCCTCAACCTAGTTGTGAACACGATCGCGGGGGAGGTTCCGCCTCCCCCGCGCCTCTTGAAAGGGAGGCGGTCATGAGCCTCAAATGCAAGTGGTTTTCAGGAAACCTCGTCTACTACAACAGGAGCGCCATCGGCGGTCTGCAGATCGGGGAGTTCGCCTCGGCCCTGGCCGGCTCCGGGCTGGCCCTCTCGACTTCGCGGACGGCGGCATTCCGCGCCTACGCGGACGACGCGGGGGTCGCTCTCACCGCTGGTGCATACCGGGCTGCGGTCGCCCGCACCCTCCTCACCATTGCCTGCGCGGCCGGGAACATCTCGGTCTATGGTAACCAGTCGCAGCTCAAGGTGGTCGCGGATTACAGCCTCGCCACCGGCATCCTCGGCGGTGAGTGGGGCTACCTCGAGCTCGCCAGCGGCGGCAAGGTCAATGTCGCCGGCGCGCTCGTGGCCCACATCGACGTGCCGAGCGGCGCGTACGTGATCAGCCACGCAGCGGGCCTCCTCATCAAGTCCGACGACCTCCGCGGGACGCACACAGGGAACATCTGCGGCGTCTACGTGCCGAATCCGGGCGCCGGTACGTTCGATGCTTTCGCAGACCTCGGCGCCGCCACCGGCATGACGCAGGATGCTGCGGCCGGATCGAACCCCGGAAAATTCATCAAGGTCTACATCAACAACGTGCTCTCGACGATAGCGACCGCGATCGCGTAGGGCACCATGCAGCTCAATACCTTCGACCGGTTGATCCTCCTGAACATCCTGCCCGAGCAGGGTGACGTCACCACCATCCGCATCGTTCACAAGCTGCGACAGGACCTCTCCTTCTCGGAGGAGGAGCACGCGGCTCTCGAGATCCAGATGGGTGAGGACGGCCTGGTCCGCTGGAAGGCGGAGGCCGACAAGCCCAAGGAGGTCGAGATCGGTCCGAAGGCACATACGATCGTGGAGGGGGTGCTGCGCCAGCTCAGCGAGAAGGGCTTGCTGAAGGAGCAGCACCTCCCCCTCTACGACCGTTTCGTGGACGCCGATTGAAAGAGGAGGCAGGCAAAGTATGCGAGCGGCAATCCTAATCATGGAAACCGGGGAGATCCTGCGCGATCTCCCGATCGCCGACGCCGGCGACATAGTGTCGAGCGGCCGCGCCCGCTGGGTCAGCGACCTGCCAAAGCTCGTTCTCGACGTACCCGCCGGGGTTGAAACGGCCGCGCTGGAAGCAGTAGCCGCGGCGACGGCGCCCGCCGAGACCGCCGAGGACGCAACGGGTGACGAAGAAGAGGAAGCGCCGGTGACCGAGATCGACGAGGACCTCGGCGATTCCAAGCCGCGAACGAAGCCCGGTCCGAAGGGAAGGAAACGGCCATGAAGCGCACCATCGGCATGTTGCTGTGCGTCACCGCCCTGGTTGGGTTTGTTCTGTTGGCGTCCGCCGACACCATCGTCTTCCCGCGCATCCGCCCCGTCACCGACCCGATCGTGCTCCAGACCACCGCCACCACGGGCACCGGGAACATCGTTGACCTCCACCACCGCCTTGCCTACACCAACGTCTGGGTGATCTGGAACGGCAACTGCACGGCGGGCGTGGTCGAGGTGCAGGTTGCGATCGACGCCAGTGGCACGTGGAAGACCGTGGCCACGCTCACGCACCAGAACGCCGTGCCGGACTGGGTCCTGCTCGTGGGCTCGCCCGGGGCGATTCGCGCCAGCATCACCACCACCGTGGTGGGCGGGACCGTCAGCGCCTGGGTCACCGGCTGGTAGGGGCCGTGAACCTTCTCCAGCTCGCCGCGCCGACCGCCTGGGCCGTGACCCTGCCCGACGTCCAGGCGCACGTCCGGAGCACCGAATCGGCGGAGAACGCCTATCTCAGCTCGCTCATCAAGAATGCCCAGTCCGCGCTCGAGAGCCGCTACGGGATCGCTCTCACCGAGCAGAGCTGGAAGCTGACGCTGGATGAGTTTCCGACCGCCAACGCCGGGCGGATCTACCTGCCGCGCCCGCCCCTGATCTCGATCACCGAGGTCAAGTACACCGGCGATCTCGGCACCGAGCTCGAGCTGGTGGTCGGTACCGGGTACCAGGTGGACAGCGATTCCTGGCCCGCCCGCCTCTACCCGCCCGCCGACGGCTCCTGGCCGTCGGTCAAGGCCGGCGTTCCGTCGCCGGTGCGCATCAAGTACAAGGCGGGGTTCAAGGTGACCGATCCGCCTACCACCGCAGTCGCGCCGCTGTCGGTCTCCCAGGCCATGCTCCTGCTGATCGGCCAGTGGTACGAGAACCGCGAGGGTGGCTCGCCGGACGATTTCTCGGTGCTGGACTCCCTGCTCGGATCGCTCCGGCCGCAGGTGAACTTCGACCAGTAGTGGGGCACGCGTTCCGCGCGTGCTGTGAGGAAACCATGAAGGAGATTGCGATGAAGAGGATCCAGTGGCTCGCGGTGCTGCTCCTGGCTGCTGTGTTGTGGCCCTGCGGCGCGTGGGCCCAGACGCCCACACCGACCGTCACGCCGACGCCGACCTTGACTCCCACGCGGACTCCGACGCCCACGGCGACCGGGACGCCGACCCCCGGCGGGGCGTACGGCCGCGCCGTCGTCACGCCCGTGGCTTTCGGGATCCAGACGCTCGCGCCGATCACCAACGTGTCGGGCGCACGGATACTCGTCTGGACCCCGGCGGAGCTCACCTGGTTCAACTCGGCCGTCTGCACCGGGAACGAGATTCTCCTGATCTGGAACACCCACGAGACCGATCCCGGGACGGTCACGATCAGCGGTGCCACGGACGCCTTCGGGCGGACCGCGACCATCGCGGACTACAACCTGGATGCCGGCAAGATAGCGTTCTTCGGCCCGTTCCGAAGTGATGCTTTCCGGCAAACCGACGGCAAGCTCTGGTTCGCGGGCTCCGCCGCCACCGTCAAGTTCGCCGTCATCCGCCTGCCGTAGCGTCCGTGATGCGATCCCGCCCATGAAGGCCGGCAGCCTCCGCCACCGGGTCACCATCCAGCAGCTCACCATCACCCAGGGTAGCGCTGGTGAAGTGATCGAGACATGGAGCGACGTGGTCACCGTATATGCCGCGGTCGAGCCCCTTTCGGGTCGGGAGTTCTGGCAGGCGCAGCAGGTGGCCGCGGAGAGTCAGATCCGGGTGCGCATCCGTTACCGAGCCGGGCTGGACACCACCATGCGCGTGATCCACGATGACAGGACGCTCGAGATCCTCTCGATCGTGGACCCCGAGGAACGCCATCGCGAGCTGCAATTGATGTGTCGGGAGATCCCGGAGGCGGCGGCGTGACGATCGAGGAAGGGTTGTTCGCCTTTGTCACCGCGGAGGTCGATATCGCGGCGATCATCGGGACCCGATTCTATGCCGTGGTTATACCACAGGAACCGCCCTATCCCGTGATCGTCCATCAGCGCATGGCCGGGCCCCGGGAACGTGCGGCGGACGGTCCAACATCATCCGTCGAGTCAACCTACGCTTTGACGTGTTGGGCGAAGAGCTACGCGGAGGCGACAAGTTTGGCGCGCGTCTTGCGGAAGGCGCTCGATGGGACCAGGGGGCCTCTTGGCGATGTCTCGATCGGCTGGGCTACTGCCGAGGAAGGCCAGGATCTATATGAGGAAACCCTCAAGCTCTACGGCAGAGTAGTGCAGTTGAGCATACAGCACAGGGAGGCTTGATATGTCGAACGACACGGCGGTATTCGCGAGGGGAATGAAGATCGAGCACGGGGACGGGGAAACCCCGGAAGTGTTCACCGAGTTGAAGGGCGTCACCAAGCTCACGCCGGATCCTCCGGGTGCCGGCGACCCTGAGAAATTGGACTCGACCTCCGGATCCAGCCCAACGACCGTGCGCGAGAAGAAGGACGGCTACAGCGAGAAGCGGAGCGGGACGGTCGGCATCGAGTTCTTCTACAATGGTTCCGATGCCGTACACCAGGCGCTTTATGACGCCTGCATCGCGGGCAGCGACGACAACTTCAAGCTGACGATCCCGACCTCGACGGGCACGAAGATCTTCACGTTCACGGCCCGCGTGAGCGGCTTCCCCATCGACGTCCCCTTCGACAAGTTGATCACGGTCAAGACCACGCTCGCCATCAACGAGGACACCTGGCAGGAGGCGGCATGAACCGGTTAACTCGCGATCAGATCCTCGCATCGGCTGTCCCCCCGGAGCTCGTCGATCTGCCTGCCCTCGGCGGCATCGTGGGGATCCGTGTGCTCACCGTCGCGGAGCGCGACGTCTTCGACCGCCGGGTCGTCGAGGCGGCGAGCGACCAGGGCATTCTGCGCGCCGAGCTGCTGTCTCGCTGCCTCGTGGCGGAGGATGGGGCCCGCATTTTCGGTGATGGCGATTTCGAAGCGCTAAAGGCGCTCCCGGCGGTTGCATTGGAGCCGGCGTTCGCGGTTGCCCTGCGGCTCAACGGCCTGCGGGCCGAAGACCTGGACGCCCTGGGAAAAGGCTCCGCCGCCACTCCGGCCGCTGGTTCCTCTTCTTCCTCGCCCGTGAGCTCGGGATGACGGCGGCGGAGCTGGGCGCTTGCATGGACTCGCCTGAGTTCTCCGAGTGGCAGGCCTGGTACGGCTTCGGCTGCGCGCCCGCCTCGGAGCGGCCGGCCGGGGAAGGCTTGCCACCGCTCGCCGCCGGGGATCATCTTTACGGCCGCCTCGTGGCCATGTTCGGGCGGGGGAAGCGCTAGCCGCATGGACGGTATCAAGGTGACGATGGTCGGCACGAAGGAGATGCAGCTGCGCATGGACGGGATGAGCACGTCCGTGCAGGGCGCCGTGATGCGGCCGATCGTCGCGGAAGCCGCGAATGTGCTGAAGGATTTGGCGGCATCTTTGGCGCCGAAGCGTACCGGTGCGCTGGCGGGCGGTCTCATCGCGGACCTCATGAAGATCGGCCGCGGTTTCTGTTACTACTGGGTGCGCCTCGGGCGTGCCGTGTACTACGGCATCTTCCAGGAGTTTGGTCTAGGGACCGGCCGCAGCGGGGGGGAATCGGCCCGGGTCAAGCGCCGGCGGGCGAACTACGAGGCCTCGTTGGCGCTCCGCAAGAGGATGCAGCAGAGCGCCGCGGCGGGCCTCGCCAGCTACGAATCGAACATGCTGGTGCTCAGCAAGCGGGAGTTCAAACGCCAGAAGAAACTCGAAGAAGGCAAGTACATCCAGGGACAGCGGCGCCCGAACATGGCCGCTCAGTCCTTCATGCGACCTGCTGTGAAGTTCTTGCGGGATGGTCTCTCGCGCCAGATGCTTGAGGGGATCGCCGGCAATATCCGCCGGTGGACCGTCGGAGACTAGATGGCTGGCGCCGGAAGTTCCATCGGCTCGATCTACGCCCGGATCGGGGCGGATACCTCCGACTTCCAGGCAAAGCTCGCGGCCGGCACGATCACCCTCGGCAAGTTCGCCACCGACGCCGGGCGACATGGAAGGGCCGCAAGTAGCGGTCTCGCGATCGCCGGCACCGCTGCGGGGGATGTTGGACGGCGCCTGAACGCGATGGCGATCGTCTTCGACAGTGTGGCCGGCACGAGCGTCTCGAGCTACGCGACGATCGGCAGATCCGCACTCGTGATGAGCAGGTCGGTGCTCGAGGGCGCCAATGCCCTCATGTCAATGAAGACGGCAACGACCTCCGTTTCGGCGGTCGTCGGTGCCTTCGGTGCGGGTCCGGTGGCCGGATTGGTCGTGGCGGCCCTCGCCGCTGGTGCGGCGGTCGGGACCTTCATGTTGAAGGTCTCCGGCACCAGCGGACTTTTTGCCACCGCCTCCGGCCCACTCAAGGACTACGCGAAGGCTCTCGCAGGTAGCGAGGAGCGCTTCCAAAGCGCAGCCGCACAATACGAGCACATGCGCACCAGCCTGAAGTTGACCGGCCCCGAATGGGATTTCCAGGCGGTGCGCACCAAGGAGAACGCCCGGCGCCTGGCGGAGCTGATCGAAGCGGTCGAGCAACACGGGCGGGTGATCACGGCCACGAAGACGGTCCGCGACGGTTACACGCAGTACTACATCGATCTAGGGAACAAGATCCGCGACAACCAGCAGAAGCTCGCCACCTACACGGAGCAGGTGAATAAGTTCTACGGCGTGGTCACCAAGAGCGACGTGCGGGAGCAACTCAAGAAGACGATGGTGGATCTCCAGGTCATGCAGAAGGAGGGCATCGACGCCCAGCAGATCATCGCAGCCGCCGGTCCGAAGATCCTCGAGGTCATCGAGCAGGCCAAGAAGATGGGCGTGGACGTGCCCCCCGTGCTCGACAACATGGCGGAAGCGATCAAGAGCAAAAATGATCTCTGGGTTGGCGATCTCCTCCGAGGCCTGGGAACCCTTCCGGCGGCGATGCGGGAGGCATCCGCCGCGAACGCCGCCGAACTGGCGCGGGTGGAGGCCCAGTTCAAGAGCGGCATCAAAGGCGGTTTCGTTGACGGGACGAAGGAGGGCCTCGACTCGATGCAGGAGCAACTCGGCGCCGCCGCCGCCAACCTCAAGCTCCGAATTCCCGTCGAGTTCGACATGCCGGACCTACAGAAGCTCATCAACGATATTGTGAACGGCCGGATCCCGCCGACCACCGGGAGCGCGCCATGAGCTTCGTGGCAATCGAGCGGGGCGAGGTCGAGCTCACCGTGACCGTCCCCCCCAAGATCCTCTCGCGACTTGAGGAGGGCGGATCGCTGCGGAGCGTGTCCGTCGCCATCGGGGGCCAGGCAATCGTCACTGAGGTGCCGCAGACCGTGGACAGCCGAAAGCTGCGTCTCGCTTGGGAGGTCATGTCCGGGGCGGATGTGGCGATCGTCGAACAGCTCCTCGCCGGCAGCGGGCCGGTCACCGTGCTCACCCACGCAGCGGCGACCCCGGCAACCTGCATGTTCGGGCCGAGGTCGGAGCAGAAGATCACGCCGTTCCTGCGCGCCGGTCAATCCTTCCCCGAGGCATACCCGGAGACCCTGGCCGACGGTTCGGCTCAACTGGCCGCGCGCACTCAGTGCAGCGTGGAGCTGACTCTCTACCGCATCTAGGAGACCACAATGAGCGCTGACCTTGTCCTGCGACTCGCGTCGCAGGTGGGGCAACCCGTCGGCAACCTCCGCCTCCGGACCGTCAACATCCTCAACACGCCGGTGGTGGGCACGCCCACCTGGCTGGACTCCGGCGTCGCGATCGCCGACGTCTACACCCTCACCGTGCTCGACAAGAACGGCTCCACGGTCACCGTCGAGATCGACTGCAACACCAAGAATCCCTACCGCGACATGACCGGCGTCACCGCGACCGCCGACGGCGCCACGATCAACCGCAACCTGCCGCCCGGCGTCGGCACCGTCCTCAGCGCGAGCTGCGATGTCGGCTGGCAGTGGAAGACTTCGGTCGGCGCCTACATGGATGCCGGCGGAGTCACCACCGACGTCCTCAACTTCGGCGTCGTGGAATCGGGCTTCTACACCACGGGCCTGCGGATCGCCTGCGAGAACGTCGGCGACTCCCCGGCCCAGATGACCGTCCTCTACTCCCTGCCCGGCCTCTACTTCTACGGCACCAGCTACGAGATCCTCATCAAGACCATCAAGCCTCACAGCTCGCCGACGCGCCACAAGATGGCCCCACTCGGCACGCTCGTGATCACCTTCCAGGATTGGAAGACCGGCGGCACCGGCAAGAAGACCGCCGACGTCTACGTCAACGGCAACAAGGCCATCGAGGACGCGATCTTCAATGGCAGCGAGGTCTACGAATACGGCTCCGGCAACGGCTACGACGACGGCGCCGATCTCCTGCAGGGTCTCCAGATCATCCTCGCCGACACGGCGGTGGACCCGAGCGCGATCACGCTCACCTTGAAGGTGGCGGACGGTTGGAACTGGGTGGAGTTCGCTGCCGACACGAGCGGCTCCCCCGGGACCTACAGCAACCAGGATCTCACGCTCACCGAGTCGGGGCAGCCCTCCGGGACGATTACCGCCAGCCACGCGGGGTTCTTCTGGGTGCGCTGGAAGTTGCCGGGCGCGGCGGAGGCCGGTGAGATGCGCAAGATGATCCAGCGGGCGAGGGGGCTCACCACATGAGGAACCTCGCCTGGGGCATCTACCCCGCACAGCAGGCCGACTTCATTGCGGCGCGGATCTATGGGGGGTCGGTTATCGTGGACGGGTCGAGTAGTAACTCCACGGCAACGAGCCAATACGACCCAAGCTGGTTCTACTTCAAGTGCCTCATGTCGCCAAACTCGAGCGCAGAGAAGCCGCTCGTCAAGGTCGCGATAGCCAAACTGCGCGCGGTCCTCGGTCATTCGCCCGTCCTGGTGCGCGTCCGGCTACGCTTCTTTGCTCCGCTCTACGGTTACACGGCGAACCTCACCGGCCATACGCAGGGCCTGTTCCGTCTCCTGACTGCTCCCGATTGGGTGGACGTCAATTATCGCTACCGGGACGTGTCCGGGGTGATCCCCTGGGGTGGCGATGCCTCGATCTACTCGCCGGTGCCGGGCATCGACCATCACCCGGTTCCGTTCGCGACGCTCGTCATCCCGGCGAACCCCGCGACGCCGGCGCAATGGTGGGACTTCGACGTCACCAACGAGTTCGCCTACCATCTGGCCGCCGGCGACGATCTCGCCTTCATGGCCGCTATGCACCCGATCAAGACGTTCGTCGGGACGACGGACGACATACTGCAGATAAGCTGGAAGGGCGACGCCGCTCACTATCCTTACCTCAGCTTCCAGTACCTGCTCCCGATCGAGTTCTTCGCCTGCAAGGCCAACGGCGACATCGACCTGACCCAGATGCTGGACAACAGCATCGACATCGACACGGGCAACCTCTACCTCGGGGCGGTGGAGCGCGGGGAGATCGGCACCCCGGTCGCCTGCCGGATCAAGAACCTCGGGGGACGGACCCTTGCGCACCTCGAGGTCTGGGATGACAGCCCCGAATGGAGCACGCCGGTCGCCGACGCCGGCAACGCCGGTAGCGGCGTCCTCGACCACGTCATCCTCGCCGAGGCCTCGGTGAGCCAGAAGTACACCATCAAGTTCACCTCGGGCAGCGCGTTCCAGGTCAAGGCCGAGGCCTACAAGGACAACGCCTCCGACCTCCACCCGACATTCGGCAACTCGGGGTGGGTGGGGGATACCGGCTCCGACTTCAACGCCCCCAGCGGCGGCCTGACGATCCCCACGGCCGCCTGGTCGGGCACCCCACAGGCGAACGATCTGATCTACGTCTACGTCATCGGCCAGACCACCGACGCCGCCTGGCCCTCCGACTCCAACACCCAGGTGGAGATGACCAAGGACGACGCGGGGGATCCCGACAACGGCAACTGGCGGCCGATCAAGGGCCAGCGTACCTACACCATCGGCAGCCACACGATCGACGCCACCACCAAGACCATCGACGTCCGGTACATCGACACCTCGAAGTGGCTGGCCAACACCAAGATCTTCATCGCCAACGCCGACACCATCGATGAGGGTTACATCCAGTCGTGCACGGCCACCTCGATCACGGTCGTCTTCGGCAGCGCTACCAGCAACGTCTACGCGGCCGGCAGCAAGGTCTGCACCACGCTGCCGTTTCGGGCCGTGGGGACGGCGGTGTTCGACGTCTCGACGGGGGCCGCCGGCGACTCGCAGACCAACCCCGCGCTGATCCCGCTCGTGAACGCCCAGGCGCTCGGGTTCGCGAACGCCGCCAAGATCCTCATCCGCGACGTGGACGACCCCACAATCACCGAGGAAGCCACCATCCTCGCGGTGGACAACGTCAAGATCACCTGCACCGCCTACCTCGCCAACGACTACGTCTCGGGGTCCCTGGTCATGCAGGCGGGCGGCGGCGAGGGGAAGTTCTGGCTGCGGATCGTCGCCACCGGGGGGACCACCGAGGAGCTCAAGCGGGTGAGACTGGGCGTGAGGACGTAGGATGCCGGGCATCACCGTCGCCGGCGTGGACCCGGCCAATTCCGAGGTCGGAGTCTACCGCAATCACCCGGCGACCGTCCGGATCCAGAACGCCGATTCCACGGACTACACCAAGATCGAGACCCTGGAGGCCGACTTCGCCGACGGAATCCTGACGGACGTCCTGGCGTGGCCCGACGAGCTTCTTCTTCTGAGCACCGCGGTCGACGATTTCGAGGACGACACGATCGGCCAGCTTCCAGGCGGGTGGGCGGCCCAATTCGGCAGCGGATTCACGGTGCAAAGCTCGGGGGGCAGCCAGTGGCTGAAGCACGTCAAGGGATCCGCCGGCCACGCAGCCGTGAGCTGGACGGCCAAGGGCGCGTTCACCGACTGCGACGTCAAGGCGAAGTGGAAGCTCGACAGCACGGCGACGGACGCCGGGCTCGCGGTGCGAATCTCCGGGACCGCCGGCAACGAGACGCTCTACATGCTGTGTCCGGTCGGCGATGGGGCGAAGTTCCGAATCTACAAGAAGGTGAACGGCACCGCGTCGCAGCAGGTCGGCGCCGACATCTCGTTCGCGCACACGACCGCGACGGAATACTGGGCGAGGTTCCAGGCGATGGGGACCGCGCTGAAGGTGAAGCTCTGGGCCGCGTCGGGCTCCGAGCCGACGTCGTGGACCCTGAGCACGACCGATTCCGCGATCGCGAGCGGCTATGTCGGCCTGTACGGGTACTCGACACCGGCGACGTACTTCGACCTCTACACGGTCATCGGCATCGGAAACTACGCCACGTCGGGCAACCGCGTGTCGCCCGCCTACCCGCTCTCCTCGGTGGGTGACTTTGCCGCGGCGTTCATCGAGTGGGATGCCGTCACGCCGACGAACACGACGTTGACCATGAAGGTGAGCAAGAACGGCAGCGACTGGACGACGGTCGCGAAGGGCGACCACCTCGCGCTCTGGAACGAGGGCGACGACCTCGCGGCCGAGAACCTGTACATCAAGGAAGAGTTGGCGACGACCGACGTCAGCTTGACGCCCCGCGTGACCGAGGTGCGGGTGATCTTCAAGCCAGTGGATCCCGCGCTCGTGGAGATCGTCGTCAACGGCGTCTCCAACACCGTCGCCAACGGCGGCCTGACGTACTGGAACACGGCCATCTACAGCGGCGGTCTGATCGTGGACTGCCACGAGGACGTCTACTTCGCCACCCTGCTGCCGTGGTGGGACTACGGTGCGATGACCGTCAACCTGGTGGTCAACGTCGCCGAGGTGGAGCGGTCCGCGACGACGTTTGCGACCGAGGAATTCGAGAGCTTCTGGGCGAACGGCTACAGCAAGTGGATGGCGAACGCCCTGGGCGGCGCCTAC
>Ga0315275_10005633_pt1 | contig 11889 bp, 8 predicted proteins | sample YL17G03_0_MG_FD_205557 | JGI IMG/M metagenome (GOLD analysis project Ga0315275, IMG submission 205557) | Sediment microbial communities from Yellowstone Lake, YNP, Wyoming, USA - YL17G03_0 | ecosystem: Environmental > Aquatic > Freshwater > Lake > Sediment | place: USA: Wyoming | collected... | reverse complement strand
ATTTGCTGCCCACACCAATTGCAAATACAAACCCTGGTGCAGATCCTCACGATATCCCAATGGGTATTGACGCGACTCATCCGGTATGGTGGGCAGAGTTAAAGCCCCATCTTGATATTCCAATAAGGCGAGAAGCAAGCGTGGGCTGACGCTGAAATTTAGTGCAACGTAGTCGATAATCTCAGCACCTGTCCGGTTATCGTCAAAGGCATATTCGGTATATCCACTCAGCCAGCCTGGTTGCTCCGCTACAAACGCAGATGTATCGAAGTCGACCTGTGCTGGACCATTGATAAATAAGCTGTCTGGTATGATTTGATATTGTGAGCCCCAAAATGGTTGATAATAGATTGGTATTTTCATCGGCATACCAGGGGGCATCGTCGTCGCATCAGCAGGAATGAAGCTATTTGCAGCCAATATTTCATCTCTGGTGGTATTAAAATGGCTGGCTATGCCTGTGAGTGAATCTCCGGTTTGGGCAATGTAATCCACCAACTCACCCGGTGAATATAGAAGGCGATTGGGTAATGGCGTCGTAGTAACGTTTGGCTGGCTGACTATCAAATTTTGCGTCTGAGTTTGGGATGGTGTGTTTGTGTATTCGGATACATGAACCTGTGTGAATGTCTCATCACATGCACTCAGGATAATTGATATTATCGTCAACAGAAGGGCGATTTTATAAAGCTTGTTCATTCTCTGGTAAAACATCCAGTTACTTGTTCATCTCGTTTGGAAAAGAAGCCAACTTCTAAGGGTTATCCCTGGTCCTGATGATCAGTGATTCGTGTGCCCCATAAACACTGGATGTTACCGTCTCATTCCCTTTGGTCATGGTCCCCTCATATGGCTTACTTCCGGCATGAACAGTCCATCCACTCAATGCGAAGGGTAATGGTCCATCAGCTGAAATCCATTCACCGTTATATTTTCGGGCAATGTGCACATGTGTTCCTGTAGCGATCCCTCCTTCACATGATGGGTGCCCCAAATAATCGCTGGTTTCGACCCAATCTCCGACTTTGATGGCCATATCATTGACGTGCAAATAAAGGATATTCCAGCCCGTTTGCTCATTCCCATCACCATCCAGATCCTCGACAATCGCTCCATTACCCGCCCGAACGATCAATCCTGGAGCGATTGCAACCACCCATGCATTCGACTTAACGCAGCCTGACTCAGTACTCCCTGGTGCAAAGTCAATGGCTGCCCGCGCACCATCTCGTTCCCACGCTCCATGGGGTCCACCCGTATAGCTCCACAGTTGATCAATCAAAAATGGGAGGATCATTGCAGGTTGGTTTAAATTTGGAGGATATAATGGTTCAACATCCATTGCTCGGATCCACGGATTTCCAAACATTCTATCGTAAAGAGCTGGAATACCGGTATTTGTATCTAAGGCCCCCAACCAGCCAGGTGTGTCATTAATTTGAGAAATATAATATTGGATGGCAACCGTACCACTATTCAAATCTGGTGCCAATCGTGCTGAAACCCCATCTGAAAACTGGATGTCAGTCACCCACCCCTCACGCCAACCATAGTATCCAATGGATAATTGGTTAACCGCCCAGACAAGTTGAGAATACAACCCTTTTAATGATAAATCCACCTTGCCCAAGGGGTAATCCTCCTGCTTAGGATTGGAGGGCTGCCCGTAAACCCAACCACTCTGATACTCTATCAATGCTAAGAGCAATCTGGGATTGATCGAGTTTTCAATCGCAATTCGCTGCACGATCTCTGCACCTGTTGTCCACTCAGTGGACCCCAACCACTGTTGATACCTGCTCAAGTATCCACCTGCTTCGTTGATGTAAGCTTCAACATCAAAATCGACCGCCGAGGGTGAATAAACAAGCTCACTATCCGGAATTATCTTGATCGAGCTGGTTGTGTTTACCAACATATGTGGAATGACCAATAATGTATTGGGGATCAATAATCCTGTTGGAGGAATTGAACTATCAGGAGAGTTTATCTCTTCAATATCAACTCCAAATCGGGTCGCAATAACTGGGAGTGTATCGCCTGCCTGACTTTTATAAAGGAGCGGTGCAGTATCAACCGGTACCGAGGCTAGCGTCGGTATATCTGTTGAAGATTGTTGGCCTTCTTCAGCCACCGGATCGTTCGTTTTGATCTGAACAGCTCGATCGGTTGGGAAGTTTAAGGAAGGGCTGGCTGATTGTATTCCCCCTCCATTAGATGCACTGAAGAGTGGGTCATTCTGATCCAATACCCCAATGGCACACGAAAGGCTGACAAATGCCACGACTAACCCACAGATCACTGCCCTATGTGATCGCGAGGGCAGGCGATGCTTATCTATGGATTGTGTTCTCAGGGTAAAAACCTTCCCAGGCTTCGATCGATTCTCCATCACGTTCCAGAACCCCATCGTATTTTATACCGTCACCACTAGACAACCAACCATCCAGATTAAATGGCAATCCGCTTCCTCCATGTGTTTGATCGGCAGGAATCCACTCACCATTATACCGCCTTGCTAAATGGAAATGAGTGCCTGTAGAATAGCCCCCCACACAGGATGGATGCCCGATCCTATCCCCAGCCTTCAGATACGTCCCTGCCTGAACCCGATCGCGGCCTTCGATATGCAAATATAATACGCTCCAGCCTGTTCCTTCATTTCCATCATTATCCAAATCTTGGATCACCCTGCCCTGGTCTGCTCGGACGATCAAGCCATCCGCAACTGCTACCACCCAATCATCACTCTGCACGCAACCAAGTCCCTTCCTTCCAGGTGCAAAGTCGAGAGCTGCCCATGCAGATCCATCTCCCCAACCTCCATGCGGTCCACCCGTAAATGCCCAATCCACACTTGGCTCAAACGGTAATTGCATAAGTGGCTGTTCGAGGTTTTCAGGTATTAATGGCTCGAAAGCATAATCAAATGGATGCCCAAAGAAGCTGCTAAATGTGGCAAACAAACCATCAGGCGAGACGGCATAATCCCAACCTGAACGATCATATAGTAGGGCAAATAATTGTTGCACACCAGCTGTCCCAGCATTAATAGATGGATCGATCGGGATGATCACGCCATTACTTAAAAGCCACCCCCCAATACCATCCACCCGCCACAGGTAATAACCACGATTAAGCATATCGGCTGCCCAGGCTAACTGGTGATACAAACCTTTACGCCAGCTATCCCTGATTCCGATTGGGAAATCCAATGTTTCTTGGTCTGGGTTTGCCTTCGTGACCCAGCCACTTTGATATTCCAAAACCGCGAGCAATAATCTCGGGTTCACTGAGTAATCTTGAGCCACAAGCTGCACGATTTCAGAACCCGTGAACGTTTCCCCATCCACTTCTCCACTATAACGACTTAAATAGCTATCATACTGGCTCACAAATCCCTTCACATCAAAGCTTTGTGCATACGGACCGTACACAAGCTCTGAATCTGGAATGATCTTAAAAACTGTCCCAGTTTCACCCGGAATGGGGGCCGGGATTACTAATTCCTGCCCCACCTCAAGCAGGTCAGGATTGGTTATCTGGTTCGCTTCAATCAGCATCTGTGCAGTGATTCCATATCGGGCTGCAATACTACCTAATGAGTCTCCAACTTGTACGGAATATTGTTCATCCACATTGCGTATCTCTGGTAATTCGCGCGGGATATCGGGTGTCGGTGAGACAATTGTGATGTCATCAGGGTTCCTCACGACGGGTAGGAACGTAGCCATTGTGGGATCAGGCTCCAATACCGCTGTCAGATCGGGCGTAGGAGTCTTGTAGGCTATGGTGGGTAGTGAGAGTGGTTGTATGGATTGACGGCACGACAGGGTGATTATGAACACCATTAATAAGAGTGTATACTTGATCAACTGTAAACGAGGCATGGCTGCTTCCTTGTGCATTCTACCGTGAACGGCAATTCAAGTCAACAATACGCGTTAAACAGGGAGGCTGACATAAAAACCACGTAACTCCTTTTCCCAATCTCCAAGGGTATAATTGCGATATTCCACCTGCCGAGGTGAACCATGGCAAAACCCATACTTGAATGTATTCCCAATTATTCTGAAGCGCGCCGTCCTGATGTCATCGAAGCGATCATGAACTCGATCATTTCTGTGGAAGGTGTTACTTTACTGGATCGTCATTCTGACCTGGATCACAATCGGACTGTCCTAACTTTCGTTGGTCCGCCTGAGGCAGTGGAAGAGGCTGCCTACCGCTCAATTGCCAAGGCCGCCGAGCTGATCAACCTTGACCATCATACCGGTGAACATCCACGTATTGGTGCAACCGATGTGGTTCCATTCGTGCCAATTTCTGGGTTGACGATGCAAGATGCTGTCCAAATTGCGCGTAACCTGGGACAGCGTGTTGGAAAAGAGCTGAATATCCCGGTGTACCTTTACGAAGAAGCTGCCACCCGCCCTGAACGCACTAATCTCGAAAACCTCCGCCGTGGGCAGTATGAAGCCCTGAAGCAAGAAATGGGGGTAAAACCTGAGCGTAACCCCGATTTTGGACCCAACCATATCGGTCCCGCCGGGGCAACGGTCATCGGTGCCCGCCAACCGCTGATTGCATATAATGTCTACCTGACGACTGACGACGTATCCCTAGCAGAGAAAATCGCAAAAACCATCCGCTTTTCATCTGGAGGCTTGCACTTTGTTAAAGCTTTGGGCATGCTCGTGGAAGGGCGCGCTCAGATTTCGATGAACCTTACGAATTATCATAAAACCCCACTCGCTCTGGTAGTAGAGACAATCCGGCGGGAAGCAGCCCGTTACGGGGTGATGATTCACCATGCCGAGCTGGTTGGTTTAATCCCTCAGGCTGCTCTCGTTGATGCATCAGTCTGGTATTTGCAATTGGACCAATTTAAACCAGAACAAATCCTGGAGCAAAAGTTGTATGCCGTGCTACAACCGCCTCAAAAGCAATCCCTCGAAAATCCTGAGTATGAAACCGAGTTCTTGGATGCATTAGCATCAGGTACTGCCACACCCGGAGGTGGTTCTGCCGCAGCCTATTCTGGTGCTGCTGCTGCAGGTTTGGTATCCATGGTCGCACGATTGACCATCGGGAAGAAAAAATACGCTGAAGCTGATCCCAAGATGCGGGCTATCCTTACACAGGCTGAGGCTTTACGGAACGACCTCACGCTTTCCATTCAGCTGGACGCATCCGCATTTGAAAGCGTTATGAATGCTAATAGATTACCCAAAGACACCCCCGAGCAGCTGGAAATCCGCCAGAAAGCTATTGAACAAGCCACCCTGATGGCCACCCAGGCTCCGCTGGGTGTAGCGCACAAATCCTTGCGCGTACTTGAATTGGCGGAACAAATTATCCAATTCGGGAATGTCACGGCATTAAGTGATGGAGCTACTGGTGCAGCTCTTGCACGAGCAGCCATCACAGGCGTCGGGTATAACATTCGCATTAATGTGAAGGAACTACCTCCAAACCTGGCCAACCCCTATTTGACTGAGCTCGCAGGGATAGAGCAGTGTGTGGCAGATATTGAATCCCGCATTCGCATTGCCTTGCATGAGCGTGGATTGTAGTATATGACCCAACAGCACTCAGGGTTAAGACAGAGTTCTTCCAAATACTTGGCAAGAGCGTATAAAAGTATCACCATAGTCATCATAATTAGCTTCCTGATAGTGGCATGTAATCAGGCAAGCTCAACCGTCACGCCTATAACAACGTTACCACGAGCCACAATCCAGGTGCTCACAGTACCTGCCACCCCCACAATCTCACCAACATACACCATTTACCCGCAACCTTCTGCCTCTCCCACGCGAGAACCCTACCGGGTTTGGCTTGCACCATATCTGCCGGAAGAGTTACGTTCTTCCATCACCCTTCCAGATGGATATACCCTTGCAACAACACCTGATGATGCAGATTTAGCTTTAGCTGTGGGCGATCAGAAATTGCCTGCAACCAGCCAATGGATCTATGCCCTGGTCGCACCCTTTCCAACGCTCACCGATGGGATTACCTCAGATGAACTTCGAGCGATCTGGGCTGGCAATTCCACCAGTCCGTTCAACAGTGCTCCGCTACTAATGGATGAAAGCACTCGTGATGTACTCGCATATTATTGGGAATCTCCACCAGCCCGATCAGCTGTTCAGGTATTACCTGAAGACCAATTGCTTGATTATGCCTGGTCGCATCAGCCGTCCTGGGCGATCGTTCCTTTTGAGATGCTCGAACCTCGCTGGAAAGTATTGACCATTGATGGGCAATCCCCTATCCGCAAGGATTTTAATCCTGATTCGTATGCACTTACCATCCCATTTGTTTTATTAGATGGGTGGACAGGCGTACAACCAGACGATTTAAACCTGCCTAGCACCAATCGTAATGCAAACAAGCTCACCACCGTAGCGATGACCGGTGTGACAGCCATGGTGCGCGCGACAGCCTATACAATGGAGCAGAAAGGTATCACCTACCCTGCCGAGGATATCGGGCCACTCCTGGCGCAAGCAGATATCACCCATATCAGCAACGAGATACCTTTTTCGCCAGACTGCCCTTACCCAACCCTGACCATGGATGAACTAGTGTTCTGTTCCAATCCTAAGTACATTGATCTTCTTAAAGCTGTTGGCACCGATATCATCGAGCTGACCGGAGATCACTTCATGGATTATGGTGCAGATGCGACATTGTATACACTTCAGATGTACAAGGATCTAGGCTGGCCTTATTACGGTGGCGGAGCCAATGCAGAAGAAGCGCGCCAACCTGTGAAGCTTGAACACAATGGAAACCGGATTGCTTTCATGGGGTGTAATGTTGGCTGCCAGGTGAAGAAGGCAATCCCTTGTGATGCAATTGCCACGGATAGCCATCCCGGCGCGGCACAATGTGATTTTAATTGGATCAGCACCGAAATTCCCGCCCTGCGCGAGGAAGGTTATCAGGTGATTTTCACCTTTCAACATCGCGAATACTATACATACACCACCGAGCCAATCCTGGCAAATGACTTTGGGCTGGTCGCAGCAGCAGGTGCGACAATCGTCAGTGGGAGTCAGGCACATCAACCCCATGGGTTTGCTTTTGATAGTGGATCATTTATTCATTATGGGCTGGGAAATCTTTTTTTTGACCAATATCACTATTGTGTTGATAATGCCTGTGACGATGCATTCATTGATCGCCATGTTTTTTATAATGGGCAATATATAAGCACAGAACTCATCACGATCCGTTTCGTGGATTTTGCCCGTCCTCGCTTGATGACCCCAGAAGAAAGAGAAAAGTTTCTGGAAGTTATTTTCAATGCCAGTGGTTGGTAAAGATGGCTGACCAGCTAATCCAAATAATGTCTTGTTCATAACAGTAGAAAATCGCGTATAGCAACCATAAATCGATCACCTGATAAAAATAGAGAGGTTAGTATGGGTCTGAAACCTGATCATTGGATTCGTAAAATGGCGATGGAGTATGGCATGATTAATCCATTTGCAGATAGCCAGGTCCGTGAAGGTGTTATATCTTATGGAGTATCCTCCTATGGCTATGACATCCGGGTTGCAGATGAGTTTAAGATTTTTACCAATGTCTATTCTGAACTCGTTGATCCGAAGCATTTTGATCCCCGCTCCATGGTTGATTATAAGGGTGAGGTGTGCGTGATCCCCCCAAACTCATTCGCTCTGGCACGCACGATTGAATATTTCCGCATCCCCCGCGATGTTCTCACCATATGCCTGGGGAAATCAACTTATGCCCGTTGTGGCATTATTGTCAATGTGACTCCCTTTGAGCCTGAGTGGGAGGGATACGTCACCCTTGAGATATCCAATACCACCCCATTACCTGCCAAGATTTATGCCAACGAAGGAATTGCCCAGGTCCTATTCTTCGTGGCAGATGAGCCGTGTGAAACTTCTTATGCAGATAAAAAGGGGAAATATCAAGCCCAACAAACCATCGTGTTGCCTAAGCTTTAAAACGCTTCGTGTTCTGTTCGGGCTATAATTTCATCTTGCAGGGTTTTACTCAGGTCACAAAAGTAATCACTGTATCCCGCAACGCGCACGATTAAGCTGCGGTATTGCTCAGGGTGTTGTTGAGCAAGGTGTAAAGTTGCTGCATCTACAACGTTGAATTGAATGTGATGCCCGTCTAAAAGGAAATAAGTGCGGATCAGCTGGACCAGCTTGTTCATGCCATCTTCGCTATGAAGCACCTGTGGGGTGAATTTCTGGTTAAGCAGGGTGCCTCCCGTGCGTACGTGGTCCATTTTAGCCACTGAACGGATCACAGCAGTCGGACCTTTGTGATCCGCACCTTGAACCGGAGATACGCCTTCTGAAAGTGGGGTTCCTGCCAACCGTCCGTCGGGGGTTGCTCCAGTGACGGAGCCAAAATATATATGGACTGTGGTGGGTAAAAGATTGATGTGATACTCACCACCCTTTGTATTCTTACGTCCATCAACCGCATTGAAGTAAATTTCAAAAATGCGCTGCATCACTTTATCGGCACGGTCATCGTCATTCCCGTACTTTGGAGTTCGGTTTAGGAGCTGTTGTCGTAGCTGATCATTACCTTCAAAGTTGGTGTCCAGGTTATCGATAAACTCTCCCATCGATAACTTCTGCTGATCAAAAACATGAACCCTCAAACTGGTCAATGCATCAGTCATTGTCCCCACACCCACGCCCTGAATATAAGTCGTGTTATATCGGGCACCCCCATCATGGTAATCCTTACCGTTGTGAATACAGTCATCCACTAACAGCGAGAGGAATGGGCACGGCATATAGCGGGCGTATAAGCGTTCGATGACATTATTCCCACGGACTTTAACATCTACAAAGTAATTAACCTGCTTTTCGAACGCGTCATATAAATCTTCCATACTTTGAAAAGTGCGTGGATCACCGTTTGCAATGCCGAGTTGTTCACCCGTTCGTGGATCGATCCCATTATGTAAAGCAATCTCCAACACTTTGGGGAGGTTAAAATAGCCGGTTAGGTTGTAATTCTCCTTGCCAAACGCCCCCACCTCTACACAACCACTTGATCCTCCACCGCGTGCATCCAGGATGGTTTTGCCCATGCGCATCAATTCTTGTCCGATTAGATCAGCATTGAACACCGATGGCTGCCCAAAACCAGTCCGAATGATCTCGGCAGCACGCTTGATGAAGCGGTCAGGATTCTTTTTGCTGACTTGTATCGAAGTGGATGGTTGTAACAAGCGCATCTCCTCGATCACATCCAAGAGCAGGTAGGTTACCTCGTTCACGCCATCCGATCCATCCGGGCGCACCCCTCCTAAATTTATCTGGGCAAAATCAGTATAGGTCCCACTTTCCTCTGCAGTCACACCCACTTTGGGCGGCGCAGGTTGGTTGTTGAATTTGATCCAGAAGCATTGCAGTAATTCCTGCGCACTAACGCGGGTTAAGCTCCCCTCGTTGAACCCGTGCTGGTAAAAAGGCAGCAAATGCTGGTCCAGACGTCCCGGTGAAAATGCATCCCAGGTATTTAACTCAATTGTAACGCCAAGATGAACAAACCAGTAATACTGTAATGCTTCCCAGAAATTTCGGGGCGCATTTGCAGGGACATGCTGGCAGACTTCAGCAATCATTATCAGATCTTTCTTTCGCTGCTCATCGTGCTCTTTGCTCGCTAATTCGAGAGCTTTCTCAGCATGCCGTTCTGCATACCTCACCAATGCCTCCGACGCGATCTGCATGGCGTGTAACTCTTCCTGTTTCTCATATGCCTGCGGGTCATTTAAATAATCCAGCTCCGACAGGCTTTCCTTGATCTCCTCCAGGAAATCCAACATCCCCTTTTTATAGATTTTGTCGTCCAAAACCGTGTGACCTGGTGCGCGTTGCTCCATAAACTCTGTGAAGACGCCTGCATTGTAGGCAGCCTTCCATTTCTCGGTCATCTCTTTAAAGATTAGCTCCCGCATAGACTTCCCTTTCCAAAAAGGGATAATCCTCTCTTTATAGATGAGCTTGGTATCAGGGCTGACTTTGAACGAAGTTTTCTCCCGATTATTTAGGACATCAAGGTCATCCAGGCTATGACAACATAATTCAGGAAAAGTGGGCGCATATTTAATTGCAGGTCCCTTCTCGCCCACGATTAACTCGCCTTCATTGATGCAAATCGTTTTATGCTCCATCAGGTACTTGAAAGCCAGGGCTCTACCCATGGGTGCTGATACCAAGCCGATGTCCTGGGCTGAAAATTCAGTCATTAGATCGGCTCGTTCATGAGAGAGTGTCTCCACAGCCTCAAGGCTTTGCTTGCGAAGCTTTTTTACACGCTCGGTCATGCTCATACAGCCCTCCCAGAATGCTTGATAACTGGTAAATGGTTGCTGGAGAGTAATTCCTCCACCAACACAATTTGTTCGCTCGTTTGAGATAATGTGTTTTCCAACCTGTATATCATTCCTAACGCCTGATATTTTGCCATGCCAATATCATGGTACGGCATCACTGCGACTCCATCAAGGTAAGGTAACTTTGCCAGGAAAGATGTGCACTGCACAAGGTTTTCAGAATCATCGTTGATCTCAGGGATGAGTGGGATGCGGACAATGATGTGGGCTCCTGCCTCCGAAAGTTTTTGCAGATTGTTCAATATCATCTTGTTGGAGACGGAGGTGTATTTAGTATGCTTATTCTCATCCATTAGTTTTATATCATACAAGAAGAGATCCACCAGAGGGAGTATCGGTATAAAATTGTCCCAGGAGGTATACCCGCATGTATCCACTACCGTGTGGATTTGTTGCTCTTTGCAAGCAACCAGGGCTTCCTCCAAAAATTCCCTTTGATACAAGGGCTCTCCGCCGGTAAAAGTCACGCCTCCCCCAGATTGGTCGTAAAATGGGATGTCCCGTTCTATTTCCGCCATAAGCGAGTGAACGGTCACATTCCGACCAACCAACTCACGTGCTCCAGCGTAGCACACCTCTGCACACTTACCACAGTCATCACATTTCTCCCAGTCCGTGATTGATCCATTATTCCAGATAATTGCGTCCTGTGGGCAAATCTGCAGACAGGCTTTGGACGATTTACAGCGATTCGCGCGGAACATCAGCTGTGCCTGACTCGACTTTCCTTCGGGATTATGGCACCACCAGCAATCGAGGGGGCAGCCTTTAAAAAAAACTGCGGTTCGAATGCCTGGACCATCATTGATGGCACACCGCTTGATATCAAAGATCATTCCGGAGGTCATAGCAGGTTAATTCAAAGGTTAAGTAATCAATATGCAAAATCATAGAGAATGCTCGTAAGCGGGTCATGGCGACATTCCAATTGTAATCAGATCCTTGATTTTATCAAATGTCACTTGTCCAATCCCTGTGACATCCATGATGTTTTCAATCCTGGCGAATGGACCATTCGCATTACGATAATCAATAATATTCTGAGCAGTTTTTGGTCCGATCTCCGGTAGAGTGTCCAACTGTTCCACCGATGCAGTATTGATATCCACCAAAGTGAGTGATGGGTTTGACAATCCCACTCCACCCTCCGTTATGGAAGTTGTGGTTATTTCTGGCACATCGATCTGCTCTCCATCTACGAGGAGTTCTGCCAGATTGAGTAGACCAGTATTCGCGTCATCGGAGAAACCACCCGCTGCTTGAATTGCATCATTCACCCGGCTGCCTGAAGGCAAAGTATATAATCCTGCTCGATTTACTTTCCCACTGACGTAAACTGTAATCGGTGCGGGTGTAGGAGCGGGAAGTAATACAATTGGAGCTCCTCTCGGCGGACGTGTGACTAAAAATAACACTCCCACACCCAATAATACCCCCACAATGAGTAAAGCTGCCAACCAATACCATTGCTT
>Ga0315275_10005632_pt1 | contig 11890 bp, 12 predicted proteins | sample YL17G03_0_MG_FD_205557 | JGI IMG/M metagenome (GOLD analysis project Ga0315275, IMG submission 205557) | Sediment microbial communities from Yellowstone Lake, YNP, Wyoming, USA - YL17G03_0 | ecosystem: Environmental > Aquatic > Freshwater > Lake > Sediment | place: USA: Wyoming | collected... | reverse complement strand
AAAAGGCTAAGGTCAATCAACTCTGGTTGAGTGTGCTCTTGAATCCTGACCTTAAAACCTTAAACAGCCGGCGCCATCCCCCTCATGCAAATGATCTCTGAGATCGTCAATTAAAAATCGAGCAGTACTAATAGATTAAGACTCTATAATCTCACTCCGGCTGATTATCTGCATATAATTAATCGACAAAACCACTTCTTGTCAACACTTTTTTTCGACCGGCCGCAAAGTAATTCGGTCATCGACCGCCGAACCAACTGTCAGCCAAGAGATAGAAGTCTGTAAATCGGCCGCTCCATCAGTCGATTCAGGGCGGCCCGGTTGGCCAGTTTTGCACAGGAACGTAAATCCATGTTCTGCAAAAGCCCGGCAATGAAACCGGCGCTGAAACAGTCGCCGCAGCCGGTGGTATCGCCCCGCGAAACCTGCTTTGCCGGATCGATTTGCTGCGGAATTAGATCATTCCCTTTTGCATCCAAAAGGTAACATCCTTCAGAGCCGGCGGTGATGATAAAGATTTTATTGCGTCCGAAATCATGATACTTGCCAGGTCCGGCATTTATTCTCATGAATGCAGATAGGAGATTAGCTTTGTCCGATATGCAGTCCGGGGAAACTCCGGCCAATATTGACAATTCCAGTCTATTCATCTGGAAAAAGTCAGCCACCTTCAATACTTTCTCCCACTCCGGCGGTTTTCGCAGGAACCGGGAGCCGTCTTTCCGTTTTCCCAATGTCAGGGAATGAAGGTCAATATATATTTTCCCCTTGAAACAGCGGCGCAGCTTCTGCAGTGATGACAGATAGAGGTCCCGGCCGGAAATGTAATTGACCAGAACAATATTGCATTCAAGGAGGCCTTCGAGGTCGGCAAAAGCCAATTGCCTGACCCCTCCTTCGAGGATTTCGGTTTTCTCACCATCGGGAAGATAGGTCAAATGGCAATGGTTGTTTTTCTCCGGAACTTTCCGGATATGGTCGGTGTGCACTCCCTCAAGCTGACTCAGAATCTGCAAGATTGAAGGATGGTGGTTCCGGCCGACATTGCAAACCGGATAGATTTCGGCTTTATCACCGATTAGATTGGAAAGAGTAACGATATTGTATAGAATTCCGCCCCACCCCTCCTTTATGGTGCCATCAGCCAGACGGATCGAGTCGCGGTTTATGGTACCGATAATACCGACTTTCATGGGCGTCCGGCAGTCAGGAATTTTTGAGCGGCATCGAAGACCTGATCGACAGAAATGTCCCGCATACAGCGCATGAAATCGCGGCCCGGCCGGGGGCAGACATTTTTCACGCACGAGATACAGTCGAGATTATCTTTGATAATGACGGTTTTTTCCTCCGATAGAGGCGAGGTTTCGGCCGGGTTGTCGGCGCCGGAGAGAATGACCAGTGGTGTTCCGACCGCCGCGGCCAGATGCGCCAGACCGGAATCGTTGCCGATAAAGAGACAAGCCTTTTTCAGAAGCGCCGCGGCGGAACCGATATCAGTCCGGCCACAGAGATTGACTATTCGTTTATCATCACCGGCGATTTGCGCACCGGCCGCCCGTTCCGAATCGGTTCCGACCAGGATAAGGCGGCCCCCGGATGAAGACAGGATAGTTTGAGCCAGAGCGGCATAGTTATCCGATCCCCATCGTCGCGATTCCGCCACCGCCTGCGGCGCGATGGCAACAAATCGCCCGGATTCGTCTATTCCATTCTCTCGGAGAAAAGTAATCGCCGCAGAATGCGCCGACGGTGAAATCTCCATTTGCGGGATGGAATCGGGCAGAGGATTTTGCGTGAAATGCTCTATCAGGCGCATGTATGACCGTGCGCGATGCATAATGCCATCCGGCCTGGGAACGGGATGATTGAGCAACATGCCTCTCCCCTCTCCACGATAACCATACCGTTTCCTCACCCCGGCCAGTAACAGTATCAGCGCGGAAGAGAACGATGGGGTAAGAATGATGCCGGAATCGAATTTCATTTTCCGCAGGATGCGTGACTGAAAAATAATCGCACCCGGACCGTGCAGTTTACCCGAATCGAGCGGGAGTAAGGAGATATTTTTCATGCGGGCATAAATGGGCTCCGCCCATTGGGGTAACAGAAGCGTTATACGAGTATCTCCTGCCGCAGAAGCCATCGCGGATATGGCCGGGTAGGCCATGAGGCAATCGCCGAGGTGGTTGGGGACTCTAATTATCACATTAATCATAAGGTAATGCAAAATATCCAAATGCAGATTTATGGTTCAATCCAATTTCCATCGCCGGTGCGTCCACATCCATTGCTCCGGGTGGCGTCGAATGAGCGATTCAATGCAGGCGGTGTAGGCCAGGGTCATTTCCCGAATATCTGTTTCGGTGTCGCCGGTTCCGGGAGGATAGATAGGGGGAAGGACAATGACATGATGCCGGTTGTAACCCTTGCGGACCAAACCGCCGGCGATAATCGGGCAGCCGATTTTCACCGCAAAGGCGGCGGGACCTTTTGGCGTGGATGCCGGTCTTCCGAAAAATGGAACCACGACTCCGCCCGAGGCGGCATGTTGATCCGACACCACCGCCACCATCCGGTTGGCCCGAAGCGATTTTATGACATGACGGCTGGCGACCCCAATCGGGATAATGCCCACCCCCAGTGATTTCCGAAACGAAATCAGGAGTTCATCGACATATTGGTTGTGTTGCTGGCCGACCAGGAAGTCAAGCGGATATCCGCAGGCGGCCGCCCATCCTCCCAGAAGCTCCCAGTTGCCGAAATGCCCGCTGATTACTATCGCCCCTTTTCCTTCCCCCAGCACCCGGTCGATATGTTCTTTTCCCTCATGGGTAATCATGGATAGGATTTTTTCTTTATCGAGGACCGGCTGGCGAGCGAATTCCACCGACGTGCGGGCGACATTGATGAAAACCTCCTTAGTAACGATGCGGACGCGGGTTTCATCCATTTCATCCTTAAAGGCGAGGCGAAGATTATTTCGGGCGATGCGGCGGCGGGAGACAAACGCCAGATAGGCGATTTTTCCCAGCGCAATCGCCATCCAGTCGGCCAGTCGTCCGGGAAGAATCTGCACCGTCCGGGTCAGAACCCAGACCGCGGCATATTCAAGCCCATGGCTTATCTTCATCATCTTCCTTTTCCGGATGGCCGGAATCCCCATAGTCGAAATCGCGCGATTCAAACCGTTCCTCATCTTCCCATTTTCGGAAATACCGCTTGCGTCGCAGGAAATAAAGGATGAAACCGACCAGCACGACCAGCGCCAGAAAAATCCAGAGATAGATGGTGTCGGCAAAGAAGGTCATTAGGTTGTACCTTTCTTTGAGATATTTGTCAAATTCTTTTTCAAAGTCGCGATAACCGGAGCCGGTCGCGGTCATCAGGGCCTGATCGACCGTTTTCCGCTCTTTTAAACTATCCAGAAAGATATTAAACGTCTCCCGGCCGTAACTGTCCAGAAGATATTTCACGGCCAGATATGATTCGGCATAAGCGGTGGCCGCTTTCCCCTCCGAGAAGCGGTTCAACTGCTCAATTTCGTCCAGCGGCACCAGGGAGCCGAAAATCACGGCGCGGGTCATGGAAATATTTTCGGGCCAGCCCCACTCGGCGGAGACAAACATCGCCAATCCCTCATCAACCCAGCGCGGCGGCGGGACATGACGCAAGCGATTACCCAGAGCCAAGTGAGCATATTCGTGCTGGAGGAGTTCCCGCAGCGACCGTCCGACTCGAAAATGAGCCGGAGATTTGATGGCGATAAGGCGGCGGTACGGCAGGGCGGCGGCGGCGCCCCAGTCGGGAAAAGCGGCGCCAACGACAGCTTTGAAATCCTCGGGGCTTTCGGGAATATATACGGCCGGGCGGTAATCGAGCGAATCGCCCAGGATATTTATCAGGCGGTTACGGGCATTGGAGAGAGCGGAATCGGCAATCTGGACAAAGAGTGGGTTCTGAAAATGATAGACGAAATTCTCCCGCTGAATGACGGTGGTGGTATCAACGGCATATGTAAGAGCGCCGAATAGGAGAAGGAAGCCGAGGAAGAACCTGAACGCCGCTTTCATAAGGCTAAGATAGGAATTTCGTATCAATTTCAAAGCGCTCTCTCAAGAAAAATATCTACTTGACGAAACAGGATAAAGTGGATATCTTATAATGTGAAAGCCGGAAATCCGGGCTTTCGAAACTCTTTGCCATTTTAAGATTGAAGATGAATAGACTGCCTGCTCGCACTGTACCCGCGGCCCTGGTTTTTGCTGCGATAATCTGGCTGGGAAGTGTTACGGCATTCCCGCAGGGAAATGGTATCTGCTTTACCGTGGATTCTCTCTTTCCCTGGGCGGCCAATGCACCGGTTCCGCTGGATATCGGGCTCTATTACGGTGGTGACACGGTTGCCAATCAGGCGGCGCATCCCGATATTGAGTACTGGCCTGACGGTTTCGGCCCGGTCGGCGGCGGGACAGTTATCGGCGTCAATCATGACGGTTATCGGGACACGCTGATCGCCTCGGTTGATACTCCCCGCTGGAAATACTGGATGGTGTTCACCCCTTATGTTTACAGCCAGGCAGTATATGAAGACCCCACTATCCGGGCGAGCAATGTCAAAGAGAGCGGCTGGATTCGCCCCTACGCGGTCGGGGATGATCCGTCCGACAGCAGCGAGAATGCCGACACGGTCTGGGTAAACGATCCGATATATAATCATTACCATTATCTTGAAAACGGGCATTGTTCCGATCCGGAGTTCGCCTATATCCCCGAGGAGGGACGCCTGTATGTATTGTTTAGAACCTCGAGTAAATATACCCATAAGATCTATCTCAAAGCGATTTTCTCGACCGATGGTATAAGCTGGGACGAAACGCAGGTTTTCAACCTTGTGGTCAGCGGGAGTCCGGAACCCTGGAAGGCCTGGGGTCTGGTCTCGCCTTCGGTTTGCCGCGATGCCCCGAACCACTGGCGGATGTGGTTCGTTGATATTCCCGGCCTCAATCAGGGGTCTCAGATAATCGAACTGACCGCGCCCAGACTGGACACCACCTGGACGGCAGTGGATACCTGCCTTATTGCGCCGCCCGACACGACGCTTCAGATCTGGCATATCAAAGTAGTCCGTTCGCCGATGGACAGCGCGCTGTACCTTCTGGCGACGATCAACAGCATAGGCTCGACGAGTGCCGAGCGGTTCGGTCAATATCTGTATGTCAGCCAGTCAGGGGAAGCGTGGAACATGGTGGGCGAAATTCTTCCCAATGGCCCGCCGGGCGCCTGGGACAACGAGACCTACCGTTCGACATTTCGGTTCGAGCGCATTAACGGCAGATGGACCATGCCGATATGGTACACCGGCGCGCGCGAAATTGGGCCGGGCCTCTCAGTCTGGGGGCTCGGATTTACCACCGCCTATCCGCAATGGGTTCAGGGGGATATCAACGGCGACTGCAGAGTCAACATTTCCGATATCACTTTTCTGATCAACTACCTCTACAAAGGCGGATTGCGGCCGGATGCCAAGTTTCTCGCTGATATTGACGGCAACTGCCGGGTTACTATTCAGGACATAACTTATCTCATAAGCAATCTCTATAAGGGCGGTCCGGCTCCTCGCGCCGGTTGCGAGCAGTGACAGAGTAACGCACTGTACCGCAGATTGTTACGCTTTTGCCTGCAAGAACGAATCTGCCACAAATTAAGCCAACCATATACCAGCGAGATGACCAAATTTGGGTTTGTTTCTTCGTTTTTGTATTATTTTGCAGTGGTCTTGCAGCCATTTTGGGGCATGTGCCACGCCGGTGACAGTTATTGACAGTGGAATTGGCGAAAATTTGCTCTTTCACTTTAGACATATAAATAGACGTGCTTTCCATTATAGGGGGAGGACCCAATTCACCATCGGTTCGATGTGGATTTTGAATCGGGAAGCAGAAATTTGCACCTGCGGCGCAATGTCAAGACCCCAAGGGGTCGTTGTCCTACGCGCCGAATAGGAGAGGAATTTCAGCCAAGTTTAAAGACTCATGTATCCGGCGGAGCAGGTGGTATTGGAAAATGTGTAGATATTTCTGTGGCAGTTTTTGCAATGCGTTTTTCTATGTCTTCTATTGCTTGTCTTGGTTCATCAAGCTCAGATTCAGTTAATTCGCGAGCTTCAAATGTGCCCCCTTCTCTACGCAGGATAACGACTTGGATTGGAAGAGAAACACCACCAGGGCTTGTTTTGATTGCATGCCCAAGTGACCAAACAGCGGATAATATCCCAACACCTAAGTCTGGGGGGCACTCAGTCCAGATCAACGGCCTGATGAATGAAAGAAATGGCTCCGCTAAGTAGGTGCCACTTCCTATTGAGACGTATGGCAAACTCACAGTAGCCTCGCATGGTGCGCCAGTGTAATCAAACGAGAAAAGCGAGACGCCATTCTGCAGTGGAAGGGCAATCATAATTGAGGCCATCCACATACGGTTTACATCGCCCAGCATGCTTTTGAGTTGGTCGGCCACCCGGGCTTCCTGCAATATATGATAGCGCATGATATCTGCAATTTCGGACATGACGTGAAAAGGAGCCTTGGCGAAGTATTGTTCATTTTTACAATACAGATCTAATGTGCCAGCGAATCGCTGGGACAACCCGACTGGGCCGCTTGAACCAATTACTGCTGAGCGCTTTATTATACTGAGTTTCTTTGATTGCTGAGTTATAGTGCCGGTGACAGCTCCATCAGATGCTAAGACGGCCCCGTCTTTGCATTTGATACCAATAATTAGAGTCATCGCTTGAGCCTAAAAATGCTATTGGTAGAAAATTCTTTGTAATTGGTGTAAATGAAGCCCAAAAGCTGTTCGAAGCTCAAGCTTCTAATCCATGTTACCAAACTGTCTATATAAATGCCAATTTCCGTGTCAATACTCTGGCGTAACAAATCTGCACGTGTCTTCCCAGTGGAGGTGACACGATAGCTACTCCAAGTCTGAATTGCCTCAGTAAATATTTCCACATATCCTTCAGCAGCCAGTCTTTCCGCATCTAGGTAGATTTCTTGGCTGAATGGACCATAATTGTATGCCTTGAACAGGTAGAAATCTGGCAAATGCGTAGGTGGTATGGTTTTGCTTATAAGGAAAAGGGCCTTTTGCAGCTGTATGGGGCTGAGTGACGCATCGGACGCGGCAGCAATTATAATCAAGGTCCAATCTGCTTTTTTCATGGAATCCTTTCTTAGTCTTATTTCAATTATCTTAAATATTTATCGGTTGTCAAGGTATTTAATGTCACATTTTTGTGTCATCCTGACATCAAGCATCTCAGCGCGTTGACTGACCGCCAGCCCTAAATACCTATTGACAATCGGGAAGATCGGTGTAATTTTAGTGAATTAAGCGGGTAGGGCCCGCGACGAACGGGGAAATTTGCGTCTGCGGCGCAATGTCAAGACGTTGACCTATAAGACTGACAAATCCGGCACACGTAGGCCCGCCAGCGGCGGGCCGGGCACAGGAACAAGGATAAGCATGGTATTTCACGCTGCGATCGAAGATATGGAGCCCGGCAATTGGGTGGCCTGGGTGTTTGAGTACCCCGGGTGTTACGCTCGCGCTTCAACCCGCGATCAAGCTCTGGGCCTGGTGCCGCAGGTCATAGAGGAACTGCTTGTCCGGTTGCGACAAGCGGCGTTCCTTCCTGATAATGAAAGTCCCGAAATAAATGTTGCTGTTGCCGAGGAATTTCGCGCTTTTCAGAGCACACGCGACTACCTTGTCAACGCATTTTTCGATAATGACCGCATACCGCTGACTGAGAATGATATAAAGTACGCCCACTGCGTTCTTGGCATAAATCGAAATGACTTGCTCGCAGTCATCGACGGTTTGTTGCAGAATGATCTTAGCCGTGAGATTCAAGGGGAAGTGCAGAAGAATATCGGCGGTATTCTCCGCCACATAGGCACTGCCGAATGGTGGTACTGGGATCGTCTCGGTCTGGCATTTCCGAGGCAGGATCGGCCCGTAGATATCGGGACGCTGTTGGCAACCATCCGCGAATTCACTATAAAGCACTTGCCTGAACTGGTGGGAAGTACCTTGATAAAGACTTGTTCCGGAGAAGAATGGTCGCCCAGAAAACTCCTGCGCCGGACTATCTGGCATGAACGTGTTCACACTCTGCAAGTCAAGCGCTACATAGAGCGTGGCCAAGTTAATAGTGAAGGGAAATGAAGGAAATTTGCGCCTGGGGCGCAATGTCAAGACCTTAAGGGGTCGTTGACCGACAAGACTGGATTCTGGCCCGCCGAAAGTCGGATCTAAGGACTTTCGCCAGAATGACAGTGACAGGCCTAGATGGCAGAACCGCAAGAATTCGTCTGGGGTTCTGCCCTACTTTTTTCGTCGGGCGGGGATGCCGCCAGAAGGGGGGAAATATCTATTGACAATCGGGAAGATCGGTATAACTTTAACGCATTAAGCGGGTAGGACCCGCAACGAGGTTATTGGCGACATGAGTCTGCTTAGTCATAATGTATTGGTGCTCAATCAAAACTATGAACCGCTTTCGGTTTGTTCGGCCCGAAGAGCGATCGTTTTGCTCTTTCTGGGCAAAGCCGAAATGATCGAGACCTACGACGGGATCAAAATCCGGTCGATCAGCCGCTCGTTCCCGATGCCATCGGTGGTGCGGCTCGACCGCTATATCAAAGCCCCCCGCAAAAGAATCCTTCTGACGCGCAAAAATGTCCTTATCCGGGACGGCCATACCTGCTGCTACTGCGGGGCGGTCAAAGGGCCGATGACGGTCGACCATATTATCCCCAAGAATATGGGAGGCGCCGACACCTGGGAAAATCTGGCCTGCGCCTGCGATCGCTGTAACAACATGAAAGGAAACCGGCCGCTCATGCAGGCCGGGATGAAACTTCTGCGCAAGCCGACCCGCCCCAATCATATCACCTATATCCAGCGCTTTGTGGGAGTGACCGACAACCGCTGGAAACAATACCTTTTCATGGAGTAATCTTGAACAAAAAGGAAACGATTCTATCCGGAATGCAGCCCTCCGGGGAACTGCATATTGGGAATTTGGAGGCGGCGCTCAAAAACTGGGTGCGCCTTCAGGATGAATATAACATGTATTGCTGCATAGTCGACTGGCACGCCCTGACCGGCGACTATGAAAACACCGGGATCATGAAAGAGAGGGTGGAACAATTGGCGATCGACTATCTGGCGGCGGGGCTCGATCCGGAGCGATGCGCTATTTTTGTCCAATCCGATGTCAAAGAGCATGCCGAGCTGCATCTTATATTTTCGATGATTGTCACAGTCCCGACCCTGACCCGTCTTCCGACCTACACCGAGAAGAAAGAGGAAAAAGGGCTGGATAGTTACGGTTTTCTGGGGTATCCGGTGTTGCAGGCGGCCGATATTTGTGTTTATAACGCCGACAAGGTGCCGGTGGGGAAAGACCAAGAGAAGCATATCTGGTTGGCGGCCGATCTGGCTAAGAGATTCAACACTCTCTATGGGCAGACGTTTGTCGAACCGCAGGCGCTATTCACGAAGATTCCGGTTATCCCCGGCATGGATGGGCGGAAGATGTCGAAATCGTATGACAATCATATACCGATTGCGGCGACCGAAAAAGAGACAACCGACAGGATAAGGAAATATTTCACCGACCCGCAGAAACTTCGCCGCGGCGACCCCGGACGTCCGGAAATCTGTCCGGTTTATTGCCTGCATCAGGTTTACACGCCGGAGCCGGAGAAGCTGATCGCCCCGCCCTGCCGGAGCGGCGAGTTGGGCTGTGTGGACTGCAAAATGAAACTGGCCGCCAATCTGAATGAGTCCCTGCGACCGCTTCGCGAAAAAAGAGTTGTTATTGAAAATAATAAAGATTATATCTGGGATGTGTTGAAAAACGGAGCTACTCGCGCGAGACAACGGGCCTCGGAGGTAATGGAAAAAGTCCGGGCCGCAATGAAAATGGATTATTACCGGCAATGAACGGCACGCCCAAAGAAAACTATTCGGTCAACCTGGAGATATTCCAGGGGCCGCTGGATCTTCTGCTCTACCTTATCCGCAAGGATGAAATCGATATTTATGATATTCCGATTGCCCGAGTGACCCAGCAGTATATGCAGTATATAGAGATGATGAAGATTTTAAATCTGGAACTGGCCGGCGAATATATCCTGATGGCGGCAACGCTTATCCGGATCAAAGCGCGGCTGCTTTTGCCTCGCGATGAATCGGAGGAAGAAGAGGGCGACCCGCGTGAAAATCTGGTGGCAGCGCTTCTGGAATACAAGAAATTCAAGGAGGCGGGTGAAATCCTGCGCGAAAAGAGAATACTTGAGGAGCGGGTCTTTGTTCCGGACGGGCTGGGGGGCGGCAACGGCGACAGGGAGAAGATTATTCTCTCCGATACCACCACCCTGTTTGATCTTCTGACCGCTTTCAAGGAAGTTCTGGATCGGGCCGGACAGGACAGCCAGTACACGATAAATCCCGAAGCAGGTACCATTGAGGATCGCATCACCAGAATTATGGCGATGCTGGCCGGGAAAGATTCAGCCACTTTTATAGAGCTGTTTGAAGATATTCCCCGCAAGCTGACCGCAATCCTGACTTTTCTGGCGATTCTGGAACTGGTCAAGATCAAGCGGATCACGGTGCGGCAGTCGCTCCCCTTCTCGGAGTTGAGAGTTTATCGCGGCGATGATTTTCATAATCCCGAACCGGTAATAGAGTTCATAAAGAAGTTTCATTTCCTGCAATAGTGAGAAAAGCATATGGACCAGAATGGAAATAGACTACCGATTATTGAGTCACTGATTCTGTCATCACCGGAACCGCTATCGGCGCGAAGAATGATCGATGTGGTTGATGATATCAGCGCCGCCGATATCGAGGAGATCGTGACCGCCCTCAATGAGAAATATCTGGCGACTGATTCCTCGTTTCGGATAAGGAAAGTGGCCGGCGGTTACCAGCTTTATATAATCGAGGATTATGCCGGGTATGTGGAGGAACTTCACACCCGAAGGCGGAATGCGCGGCTGACCCGTTCGGCTCTGGAGACCCTGGCCATAATCGCGTACCGCCAGCCGGTGACGAAACTGGATATCGAGATGATTCGCGGGGTGGCCTCCGATTCGGTTCTGCACACGCTTCTGGAACGCAAGCTGATCACCCTTTCCGGCCGGGCGCAGACAATCGGGCGGCCGCTTCTGTATCGCACGACCGATGAATTCCTGAAATATTTCAATCTCAACGCCATCGAAGACCTGCCCAAGATGACCGAGATTGAGGAACTGCTGTCCTCGCGGGAGCCGGATGCCCAGCAGACACTTCCCCTGGACAGCCGGGATGAAAATGAACCGCTGGCCGCGGAGAATACCAACGAGATGATTCCGCCCGCGGAGCTTGAGGATGCCCCGGATTCTGACACTGAGGCAGAGGAAAATAACGTTCCCCTCGGTGATGTCAATGATGAAGAGATGGCGGAAGAAGAAGCGGAAGTAATTGAGAATTCATGAGGTCATCCGGCTTGCCGGGTTTCCGACAGAAACAGCCCCTAATACTCGTTTAAGGAGGAGTCCGGAAATTGATCCGGATAAATAAGTTTCTTTCGTTATGCGGGGTAACCTCCCGGCGGGGCGCGGAGCAAATAATCAGTGAAAAGAGAGTCACGGTCAATGATGTCACGATTGACCGCCTCGGCACCATTGTTGACGAGGAGAATGATGTTGTCAAGGTCGATGGGACGGTCGCCGGCTTGACCCGCAAGAAATTCTATGTTCTTCTGAATAAACCGAAAATGGTGCTGACCACGCTTCACGACCCATTTAAAAGGAAGACGGTTCAGTAC
>Ga0315275_10005629_pt1 | contig 11890 bp, 11 predicted proteins | sample YL17G03_0_MG_FD_205557 | JGI IMG/M metagenome (GOLD analysis project Ga0315275, IMG submission 205557) | Sediment microbial communities from Yellowstone Lake, YNP, Wyoming, USA - YL17G03_0 | ecosystem: Environmental > Aquatic > Freshwater > Lake > Sediment | place: USA: Wyoming | collected... | reverse complement strand
GGCTACATCCTCTCCTGCTGCGACCACTTCTTCGAGACGCCGCCGCAAAACATCCGCGTCTACGCCGAGGCCGCCCGCGCCTGCGTCTATTAGTACGCGCCGAATTTCCTGACCGTCTCGTAGAGCGAGAAAACGTTCAGGACCCGTTCGCGGGACGTCATGCCCCGGATTTTACCACAAAGTTCACTTCAAGAAGTCGCCATCGACGATCAACAGCGTGGCCCCGTGCTCCGTGCGGGAGCGGTGGGAGCTGGCTCCATCGGAGACGACATAGGTCATCCCCTTGATCATGAGGGTCTTTTCTCCGTTCTCCTGCTCGTTGACGAATTCCCCTTCGAGGCAGTGGACGATATGGCCTTTTTGGCACCAGTGGTCGGCCAGGTAGCCCTTGGAATACTCGACGATGCGGATCCTCAGCCCGGCGAGCTGGAGTGTTCGCCAGAACGACGTCCCTGTCTCACCCTTGTGTTCCGTTCTCGGTACCGAGGTCCAGTCGATCGCCCGGTACGGGATGCCTTCGTTTTTCATCTGTCCTCCTTCCAGGTCCAATCGTCGTCTTTCTCCATGACCATCTGGGTGATCATGTAAGTCGAGCGCCCGCCGTCGTCCTTTTCGTTCGAGCCGAGCCTGAAAACGAGATACCGGAACAGGTCCTCTCCATAGCGTCCATACAGCTCTTCGAGGTTCAATGACCGCCTTGTTTCTTTACAGCTATTAAGACCCCTCCGGCCTTCCGGTTTGTCTATGTTTGTCTATTTTAATCTTTAAGGCCCCGAATCCCAAGCCCCTCTTTCCCCACGAAACCGCTCCTGTCGAAAAGGAATTCCGACTTCGGAAGGCCGTCCGGGCACCTTGGAACAGCCCAGAACGAAAATCCTTGATTTCCCGGCACTTGCCTTCATACAATAGGGCCTCGTTAAGTTCCCCCGAATAGGAGAAGGTCATGAAAAAAATATTCGGCCTCGCCGCCGTCATCGTCTGTCTCCTCTGTATCGCCCAAGCCGGCTTCGCCGCCGGCCGGAACGGTTACTACCGTTTCCCCGCTATCCACGGCGACGTCGTCGTCTTCACTTCCGAGGGCGACCTGTGGACGGTCGACGTCCGGGGAGGGACGGCCCGCCGCCTGACCTCGCATTCCGGGATGGAAACCTACCCAGCCATCTCGCCGGACGGCCTGACCCTGGCCTTCTCCGCCCAGTATGAGGGACCGACCGAGGTTTACACCATGCCCCTCGCCGGAGGCCTTCCCATCCGCCGCACGTTTGCCGGGCAGACATCGACGGTCGCCGGCTGGACGCCCGACGGTAAGATCCTCTACGCGACGCAGAAATATTCGACCCTGCCCAACACCCAGCTCGTTGTCCTCGACCCCGCGACGAACGCCGAGACGGTTCTCCCGCTCAACCAGGTGGCCGACGGGTCGTTCGACCCGTCGAGCAAGACGCTCTTCTTCACCCGACTCCCCTTCCAGGGCAGTTACACGAAACGGTACAAGGGCGGCACAGCCCAGAACCTGTGGCTGTTCGCCCTCGGCGGCGAGGAAGCCGCGCCCCTGACGGCCGACTACGCCGGGACGAGCAAGAATCCAATGGCCTGGAAGGACCGCGTGTATTTCCTGAGCGACCGCGACGGCTCCATGAACATCTGGTCCATGGACCCCAAGGGCGGCGACCTCAAGCAGCACACGTCCCACAAAGGATACGACGCCAGCTCGCCGAGTCTCCATGAGGGCCGGGTCGCCTACCAACTCGTGGCCGACATCCACGTCTTCGACATCGCCTCCGGAAAGGACGCGAAAATCGATATCACGCTTCCTTCGGATTTCGACCAAATGCGCGAAAAATGGGTGACGAAACCCCTCGATTACCTCACCTCGGCGCACGTCTCCCCTGCCGGGGACTGCGTCGTCCTCGTCTCGCGGGGCAACGTCTTCGTCGCGCCCGTGGGGGATGGACGCTGGGTGCGGGTCAGCCGCAAAGACGGCGTCCGGGCCCGGGCGGCGCGCTTCCTGGGAGATGGCAAGAGCCTTATGGTCCTATCCGACGAGACCGGCGAGTGGGAATTCCACCGTTTCGCGGCCGACGGGCTGGGCGCACCGGAACAGCTGACGACGGGCGCCAAGGTCCTGCGCTTCGACGGCGTCCCCTCGCCGGACGGCAAGTGGATCGCCTTTGCCGATAAGGACTACCAGCTCTGGCTGTTCAACGTCGGCAAGAAGGCCCTGACGCGGATCGCCGTCTCGAGCATAGGGATGTTCGACGGCCTCACCTGGTCCCCCGACAGCCGCTGGCTCGCCTATGTCCAGGGGGCTTCAAACGGATTCAGCCAGGTCATGCTCCTCGAGGCCGAAACCGGCCGGACGACCGGGCTTACGAACGACCGCGTCGATTCCTACAACCCGGCCTGGAGCCCGGACGGGAAATGGCTCTACTTCCTTTCGGACCGCTATTTCCGGAGCGTCGTGGGCAGCCCGTGGGGCGCCCGCCAGCCCGAGCCGTATTTCGACAAGACGACCAAGATCTACGCCATGGCCCTGACGGCCAAGGAAACGTTCCCCTTCGCCCCGGCGACGGAGCTCCAGCCGGCGGCAAAAGTCAGCGGGGACGAGAAGGAGGCCAAGGAAGCCGAGGCCAAGACGGGAGCGGCAGCCGGGAAGCCGGTCAAGGAAGCGGTCAAACCGCCGCCCATGGTTACGATCGACCTCACCGGCATCCAGGAGCGGGTCTTCGAAGTCCCGCTTCCCGCGAGCATCTATTCCGGGCTCGCCGTCGGTGAAAAAACCTTCTTCTTTATAGACCGCGAGTCGCAGGCCGCAGGCCAGCCCAAGCTCCAGGCCGTCGAGATCAAGAACCGCAACGTCCAAGCCAAGACGCTCGTCGAGGATGTCCGGAACTTCGAGCTTTCGGCCGACGGCAAGAAGATTTTTGTCCGCAAAGGCGGCGACTTCTACGTAATCGACGCCGGGACCGCCCAGCCGACCCAACAGACGCTCGCCGAACGGCGCGTCGATCTCTCCCGCTGGACCTTCTCCATCGACCCGCGAGAGGAGTGGCGGCAGATGTTCGTCGACGCCTGGCGGATGGAGCGCGACTACTTCTATGACCGCAACCTCCACAACGTCGATTACCAGGGTCTCCTCGAGCGGCACCGGCCCTTCGTAGAGCGGGTCAGCGACCGCGCCGAGCTCAACGACCTCCTGGCCCATCTCGTCGGGGAGCTCTCGGCCCTGCACACGTTTGTCCGGGGCGGCGACCTAAGACAGCCGACGGATAACGTCGCCCCCGGCTCACTCGGGGCGCGTCTCATCCGGGATGAGGCTAAGGGCGGCTATAGAATCGAGCACATCTACAGGGCCGACCCCGAGTATCCGGAAGGTCTGTCCCCTTTGGGGAAACCGATGTCGGCGATTCGCGAAGGCGACATCATCGCGACGGTCAATGGGGTTCCGGCTCTCAGCGTCCCCGACCCATCCCTTCTTCTGAGGAACACGGCCGGCCAGCAGGTGCTCCTCGAGGTCAAGCCGGCGGCGGGCGGCGCGGCCCGGAAAGAGATCGTTTTCCCCATCACGCCGGGCGCCGAGTCCGATCTCCGCTACGCCGAGTGGGAGTACACCCGGCGCCTCGAAGTCGAGAAGGCCGGGAAGGGCGAGATCGGTTACGTCCACCTCAGGGCCATGGGCGGCGACAACTACACGGAATGGGTCAAGAATTTCTACCCGGTGTTCGACCGCAAGGGCCTGATCATCGACGTCCGTCACAACCGCGGCGGGAACATCGACTCCTGGATCCTGGAGAAGCTCTTGCGGCGGGCCTGGTTTTACTGGCAGGACCGGGTCGGCAACCCGACCTGGAACATGCAGCACGCCTTCCGCGGCCACATGGTCGTTCTCTGTAACGAACGCACGGCGTCCGACGGCGAGGCCTTCAGCGAGGGCTTTCGCCGGCTGGGCCTGGGCAAGGTCATCGGGACGAGGACCTGGGGCGGGGAGATCTGGCTGAGCTCGTCCAACGTCCTCGTCGACCGCGGACTGGCTTCGGCAGCCGAGACGGGTGTTTACGGACCCGAGGGCGAGTGGCTCATCGAGGGCCACGGCGTCGACCCGGACATCGTCGTCGACAACCTGCCTCACGCGACGTTCCAGGGACGGGACGCCCAGCTCGAGGCGGCCGTCAAGCACCTCCAGGAGCTCATCGCCAAGGACCCGGTCGAGGTCCCCAAGCACCCGCCCTATCCGGACAAGAAGAAGTGAGCTACTTGTAGATCCCTTGACGGGGGCCGAAGGAGAAGATGTCCTTGATCTCCTGGATGGTCAGCGCGGCCGGGATCGTCGTGCCCACGGTGAAATAATACTGCCGCGGTCGCTCGACCGGCCCCTAGGGGTGATCACATCACCAAGGTCGTGAAGGACAGCTCTTCGTGCTGGGGCGGCAGCTCGTCGTCGCCGAGGCCGTCCTCGACGAAGATGCTGATGACGTCGCGGAGGTTGGCCAGCGCCGCCTCGTAGGTCGCGCCGCGGGCCCGGCAGTCCGGGAATTCCGCACAGACAGCCGCCCAGCCCTCACGGTCACGGATAACGTAAACAGAAAAACGATAGCCGTTCATCTCAGCCTCCGTTTCATCCGTTCTTGGATCTCACTCATCGCGATCGGTGCTTCTCACCGTTATTCACTGCCAAAACCATGCCAAGTTCTCCCCTGTAGAACTCCAGGAGTTTGTAAAAAAAAAGGAAAAAATGGCAGAAAGTCAAAACGACCTCAAAAAGGCGCAATTATAGATCTTGGGGACTCCCTCGCCGTCTTTGCGGACCTCGCCGCGCAGGAAGCAGATCGGCGGCGTTCCATACGTGACGCAGCGCGTCTCGCCGATGCCCTCGAGAAGCCCCGTCTCGTCCTCAAAAAGATAGAAATACTTAGCGCCGCCGCGGCCCGCGCCGCCGTCCCCGTTGCCCGGACCAGGCCCCTCGTCATTGCTCCCCTCGCTTTGGCCCGGACCGGATCCCACACCGCTGCCCCCGTCCCCACCGTGTCCACCGTGGCCGTTGCCGCTCCGCATCATGCCGTAGGTCTCCCGCTGCCGGGCATCGACGACCCGGACGACGAGCTCGACCATCGTCCCGGCGCAGTCCCTGAGGTCCTTGACCCGAAGCGCCGGCCTTTTCCCCTCGTAGAGGTCGAGCTCGTCCCCCTCCGGCAGGAAGCCGAGCGATCCGTAGAGCATGCGCCGTTTCTCGTCCGAGGCGATGTCGGCCACCTCCTCCATGTGCTCGAGGCCCTGGAAGTAGCGGAGGATCTGGCGCGTCCGCCGCGGCTCGAGGGAATCGAAGACGCCGGCCCGGATGAGGGAGAGGAGCTCGGCCTTGCCCGGCTTCGTCCGGGCCAGGAAGTCCTCGACCGAGGCGTACTCGCCGCCCGCCTTCCGCTCCTCGAGGACGCGATCGATCGTCTTCAGCCCCAGCCCCTTGATCGACGTCAAGCCGACGCGGATGGCGCCTGGCCCGCCGCCCGAGCCGTTCCCTCCGTTCCCCGTTCCGTTCTCGACCTCGAAGCCGGGCCCGCTGCGGTTGGCGTCCGGCCCCAGGATGCGGATGCCGTTCCTCTTGGCCTCGGCGATGTACTCGGCGAGGTCGTAATAGCCGCCGCCGGCATTGAGCACGGCCGCGAAGTAGGGCACGGGGTGACGGACTTTGAGGTAGACGGCCTGGTAGGCCATGAAGGCGTAGGAGGCGCTGTGGGCCTTGTTAAAGGAGTAGGAGGAGAACTTCTCCATGGTCTTCCACAGCCGCTCGACCTCGGCCGCCGCGTAGCCGCGCTCGCCGGCCTCGCGGAAGAACTTGGTCCGAAGCGCCGGGTCGCCGCCCCTGCCCTTCCGCAAACTCCGCCGCAGGAGGTCGCCCTCCTCCGGGGGCATCCCGGCCATCCGCTCGGCGACCTGCATGACCTGCTCCTCGTAGAGGAGGATGCCGCCGGTCTCGGGCAGGATGCGGGCCAGGAAGGCGTCCTCCGCAGATGTCCCCGCCCCTCGGCCGCTCCGCCGCCGCAGGAGCGCCTCCTTCATGCCGCTCTCGGTCGGCCCCGGCCGGACGAGGGCCAGGGCCTGGGTGATCTCGTGGATGTCCGTCGGCTTCATCCGCCGCAGGAGGTTCATCATGGCCGGGCTCTCGACCTGAAAACAGCCGATCGTCCGGGCCGCGCGCAGGGCCGCGTAGGTCCCGGCGTCCCCCGGCGGGAGCGTCCGGAGCTTCATCTTCTCCTTCGTCTCCGAGATCGCCGCGAGCCCCCGCACCGAGAGGAGGTCGAGCTTGATCAGCCGGAGGTCCTCGACGGCGTCCTTGTCGAAGTGGGTCATGCGCAAGCCCTTGGCCGAGGTCTCGAGCGGGAGGAACCGCTCGACCGGCGCCGGCGTCAGGATGACGCCGCCGACGTGGAGCGAGATCCCGTGGTAGACGTCCTGGAGCTCGGCGGCGAGCTTCCAGACGTCGAGGCGGCCCGGGGCCGGCGCGGCCCGCCGCAGATAGAACGGCTCCGCGAAATACGGGACGCGCTTCGAGAGCCCCCGCGCCTCCTCGGGCGGGACGCCGAAGGCCCGGAGCGTCTCGTAGAGGGCCGAGCGGGCCCCGAAGCTCTTCAAGCTGCAGACGAAGGCCGCGCCCGTCTTCCCGGCGCCGTACCGCTCGAGGACGTAGGCCAGGACCTCGTCGCGGCGCCGCGAATCGAAGTCGATGTCGATGTCGGGCGGGTCGGGCCGGCCGCGGTTGAGGAAGCGCTCGAAATAGAGGTCGAACTCCATGGGGTTGACGTGGGACACGCCGAGGAGCCAGCCCAGGAAGGACGAGGCCCCCGACCCCCGCAGGTTGTGGAGGATGCCGCGGCCGCGGGCGAACTCGACGATGTCGTGGACGGCCAGAAAGTAAGGGCCGAAGCCGGACTGCTCGACGACGGCCAGCTCGCGGCGGGCCCGCCGGCGCTCCTCCCAGGTCAGGTTCTTCGCGGCCGTGAGGCGCTCCGTGACGACGTCGCGGAGGGTCCGGGGGAAGAGGTCGGCCGGGAGGCCGGGGATGACGTCCTCGAAGACGAATTCGCACTTTTCGGCGACCTCGATGGTCCTGTTCAAGGCTTCCTTAGCGGAATCGCCGAAACGGCGCAGGGCGAGCGCCTCCTGGTCCGGTCCGAAGAGCTTGACCTTACCCAGGAGCCGGTCGCGCTCCGGCGGGTAGGGGATCTTTTTCTCGATGGCGTGGAGGAGGACGAGGCGCTCGGGGCTCCTCAGGTACTTGACCGGGTTCGCCCAGACGACGGGCAGGCCGGCGAGGGAATCGGGGACATGTTCCAATTTTGAAGAAATTGGTACGTGTCCCCCAGATTCCCTGCCCCCGCATTCCAAGATCCTCCGAAAATTGGCGAACTCCGCTCCGAGGTAGAGATCTCCCGGCGCGACTTTCGCTCGGAGATCGGCGAGCATCGCGGCCTCGGAATCCGAAGGGGACATGTCCTCTTTCCTGTCCCCCTCGGCGCTCCCGCCTGATGGGGGCATGTACCCTGAGGGACTGTCCCCGAAGCGGGACTGTCCCTCAGGAACATAGATCACGACGAGGCCGGAAGCGTCCCGGACCTCCCTCCGGTTGAAGATCTCCATCAGGTTCGAGTAGCCCTCGCGCGTCTTGACCAGGAAGACGAACCGCCGGCCGCCGCACTCGAGCTCGCACCCGAAGAGCGGCCTGACGCCTCCGCCAGCGGCCACCCGTTTCCACTTGCCCCAGCCATAGATGTTGCCCACATCCGCCAGGGCCGCGGCCGGGAGCCGCTGCCGCCCGGCCCACTCCGCCGCCTCCTCGAGCGTGACGCTCCCCTTCCCCCGGCTGTACACGGAATGAAGGCGGAGCGGGACGAACATAGTTTTCACTTCGTCAGGGACGCCGTCTTCAGGACGTAGCCCCGCCGCGGCTCGAAGGCGTAGACGGCGTCGAGCATCTTCTCCCGGGCCGTCAGCACCGAGCCGAAGCCGTACTTGTCGCGGACCTGGTCGAGGGCCCGGCCCAGCCTCTCCGGCCGCTCCGAGTAGGGCTCGAAGAGCGACAGGGGCCGGACGCGCACCAGGTCCGAGGCCTTGACCCCGACGAGGCGCAGGGCCAGCCGCGAGCCGGAGAAAAGCTCGAGGAAGAGCTCCTCGGCGATCTTGTAGATCTGGCCCATATCCTGGAGCGGCGACAGGACGAGACGGCGCTTGATCTCGGTCTTGAAGTCGGCGTAGCGGGCCTTGACCTCGATGACGTGGGCGTAGAGGCGGTCCTCGCGCAGGGCCAGGGTCAGCCGGTCGCAGAGGTAGGCCAGGTGGGCCAGGAGCAGGCGCTTGTCCCACAAGTCCTCGAGGAAGGTCGTCTCGCGCGACACGGACTTGGGCAGCGTCCGCGTGACGAGCGGCCGGCTGTCGATGCCGCGCGACTGGAGATAGATGTCGTCCCCGCCCGCGCCGAAGAGCGTGTGGAGGGTCGTCCGCGGCAGTCCCCACAGCTCGCCGATCTTGTGGATGTTCATCAGCCGTAAGACGACCTGGGCCTTGGGGCCGATGCCGGGCAGAGCCTCGATGCCGAGGCCGCGGAGGTAGGCCTCTTCCTCGCCCTCGCGGATCTCGAAAAAGCCGGCCGGCTTGGCCCGGCGGGTGGCCAGCTTGGCCAGGATCTTGTTCGGGGCGGCGCCGACCGAGACCGTGACCCCGATCTCGGCCTCGACGCGACGCTTGATCTCGCGGGCCGCCGCCGGGAACGAAAGATAGATGTGCCCGCAGCGGGTGAGTTCGAGGTAAGCCTCGTCGAGGGAGGCCTCCTCGACGTCGGGGGTCGCGGCGTGGAGGACGCGGAAGAAGCGCTCCGAGAAGGCCTGGTAGACCTGGTAGTTGCCGCGGACGAAGACGCCCTCGGGGCAGAGCTGGTAGCACTTGCGCAGGGGCATGCCGGAGTGGACGCCGAACTTGCGGGCCTCGTAGGAACAGGTCGAGGCCACGCCGCGCTCGTGGGGCAGGCCGCCGACGATGACCGGCTTGCCTTGGAGTGACGGGTCGAGGAGGACCTCGACGGCGGCAAAGAAGGCGTCGATGTCGACGTGAACGATGTAGCGCCGCCCGTTTTTCGACAAAAACACCTCTCCTCCTTTTTTCGTTCGATTTAACTTTTTACTCTCCCCTGCCCTAAGGGGAGATCCATCGGGAATCGCCCCGTTCAGTACTTTCTCATGACTCCGATGACCCGGCCCAGGATCCTCGCGGACGGGGCCTCGATCGGCTGAAAGGCCGGGTTCTCCGGGATGAGGAAAACCTGGTCGCCCGTCCGCCGCAGCCGCTTCAGGGTGACCGAGCCGTCCTCGAGCAGGGCCACGACCATCTCGCCCGAATTGGCCAGGTTGGTCCGCTCGAGCAGGACGTGGTCGCCGTCGTCGATGTAGGCGTCGACCATGCTCTTGCCGTCGACCCGGATGCAGAAGACGTTGCCCCGGCGGCGGCCGACCATCCAGCCCGGGACGTCCATGGCCTCGCCCGAGACGTCGAATGACTCGCGCGGCCCGCCCGCCGGGACGAGCCCGGCCATCGGCACCCGGACCTGGCCATCGAGGAGGGCCGGCAGCCCGGCCACCCGGATCTCGCCGCCCTCGCGGGTGATGTAGCCCTTGCGCTCCAGGCTCTGGAGGTGCTTGAGGACGGCCGAGGGGCTGGGGATCCCGAGGGCCGACCCCAGCTGACGGATGGTCGGCGAGTAGCCGTGCCCGAGTATGAAGTCTTCGACGGCCTTGAGGACCTTGGCCTGCCGGAGGGTCAGTTCACGTCTCAATGTGTTTACCATTTTGTTCACCTTTTATAAGATAATGCGGCGAAGGGCGCTTGTCAAGAGGGGGAGTTTAATATTTCCGATGTTCTTCGGCGATTCGCTTCAGCCGCTTGTCGCTGTCGTTGCGCCGCGTGACCGCCAAGACGACGACCTCATCACCGCAGATTCTGTAGTAGGCGCGGAAGTCGCCGCTACGCAGCCTGAACAAGGGTGGGTGGAAGCCGGCAAGTTTCTTGATCCGGGACTTCCCGATCGGGATGGGGCGGACTTCGAGATAAGTCTGGGTGTCCTTGACAAGCGGGATGGCCGCCGCCGTTTCGAGGCCTTCAATGTCCCTGGCCGCGGCAGGACTGAAGATGACTTTAAGCCGTTTTTCCCGCATCCCGTTTTTCGAGCTTCCTGAGCAATTCGCCCGCCTCGATCCCGCCCAGGCTCATGTATTCCGCGTAAGCTTCCTCGATCTTCGACCGGAACTCCGGGTCGTTCTCGATGAGATAATCAGCCACGTCTTCTTCCGTGACGTGATGGAGGATCGCCGCCGGCTTTCCATAGGCGGTGATGATAATATCGCCTCTCTCGGACTCCCTCAGAAGGTCCATTGTTTTTTGCTTGAGCTCTTTCACTCCAGCGTAGCGCATCGGTCGCCTCCCCATGTTTGTTACACTATAGTGTAACTTATTCGTGGCGCCCCTTCAAGGCCTATTTTCGTCCTCATTAAAGAAGACGCTCGAAAATCGCTCCTAGCTCATCACGGAGCCGATCTTCCTAAGGAGCAAGGCTCGCTGGGCGCAAAAGAGAAATATATATATTTTGCTAAACGAACGGAATCAGCCGGTTAGGCATGCTCACTGTCGAAACGCCCGACCGAATCCCGAAAACGTGGTATAATAATAATGTTCATAAGCAAGGGGAAATCCTCGCTATCAACACCTGAATGAGTAAAGGAAGGGGCCAGAGGCCCTGATCGGTCACACACTCCTCTCCTTTATGACGTTCTAAGATCTTATTTTCCATCGTCAAAAGGAGACGAAAATGAACATCTACGTAGGCAATCTGGTCAAGACCGTCAATGAGAGCGACCTGAGGGAAACCTTCCAGGCGTTCGGCGAAGTGGCGACGACCTCCATCATCAAGGACAAGTTCAGCGGCGAGTCCCGCGGCTTCGGTTTCATCGAGATGCCGAACAAGGACGAGGCCGAAAAGGCCATCTCCATGCTGAACGGCAAGGACCTGAAGGGCCGCACGGCCACGGTCAACGAGGCCAAACCGCGCACGGACTCACCGAGGCCCGGCGGTTCCGGCGGCGGCCGGCGGTACTAAGACCCCCGGAGAGCCCGGGGCAGGGTTTCCAGTCCCGGTCCTTAGACCGGGGCCGTAAACACGACTCTACGAAGGGAGCGGCTGGTTCAGCCGCTCCTTTTTTTTACTCAGTTGTCGCGACGGAGCTCGAGCCGGTGGAGGCCGTGCTCGTTGAATTCCTTCTCGTACTTCTCGATGAGCGGCCGCTCCCGCTCCATGCCCTTCTCCGCGTAGAGTTCTTCCAAGGCTTTTTCTCCGAATTTTAGGACGTAGTCGCGGTCGGCCATGCGGTAGATGAGCTGGTCCCAGAAGCAGTTGTCGTTGTAGAAATCGACGGTTTCGGTCATCTTCTCCTCGAGCTCCCCGGAGGGGATGGCCTTTTTGGTCTCCTCGTCGAAATCCACGTATTCCCCGAGGTCGTGCTTTTGGGCCGTGGCCAGGACGAGGCTCTCGATCTCGTCGTATTCCTCGATGACATCGTCGGTCCGCCAGTCGTTGGCCATCCGGTTGCCGAGGTAGACGAGCTTGACCAGGCCGGCGAGCTGTTCTTTCGTCATTTGGATGTTCATGGTGTCCTCTTCCTCAAGGAAAATATACCATTTTCGAGGGAATTCGCCAAACCGCGGACGCGGCCTTCGCGCGCCCGTCGGACCGGTTGACAGGGGCCGCGGCCGGGGCTATAGTTCGGGCACGTTCATCTCCACGACAGGAGGCGGATCCCATGAAAAGAACAGGCTTTCTCCTGGCGATTATCCTCGTCCTCGTCCCGGCCGTGGC
>Ga0315275_10005627_pt1 | contig 11893 bp, 11 predicted proteins | sample YL17G03_0_MG_FD_205557 | JGI IMG/M metagenome (GOLD analysis project Ga0315275, IMG submission 205557) | Sediment microbial communities from Yellowstone Lake, YNP, Wyoming, USA - YL17G03_0 | ecosystem: Environmental > Aquatic > Freshwater > Lake > Sediment | place: USA: Wyoming | collected... | reverse complement strand
GCCCTATCGCAATGGCTGCGAGTGCGAGAACAGCTACCCGGCAGTTCGTCATGCGTGTGGCACTCGTCATTCCTCCGATCTCCTTCCGCGGGTACCGGCCGCTGCTCCTCGGCCCCGGCGTCGCCCCAAGCCGCGCCCACTCCCGCGACCGTCCGACTGCACCTCAGGTTCTCCCGAGCCTCGCTCAGCGCGACCTCTGCGCGCCCCGCCCCTCCCCACCCCCATCTCGAAGAGCAACCGGTAGTCATCTGCGTTGCCGGATAACTGGTGCACGTAGCCGTGCTTCTCACAGAACAGCCGGCCGGGATCCCCGAACAGCGATTGGAGATAGGAGGCGGCCAACTCGGGCTCCGGGGCATCGGCTAGCACTGTCGCGCGCTGGGGAATGGCGCCGTGCGCCGTCCGCATCGCCGCCATCACCTTGACCGGGATCGGGATGACCTCGACCTTGCCGTGGGTCTCTGGAGCGGTCGTCATGCTCAACCGCGCGACCGTGGCATCAGCGAGCCCCTCAATGACGGCATCGAAGACCTTCCAGCCGCAGTCATAGGAGGCGACAGCGTTGCGGACGTAGCCTTCCCAGATGCCGGGTTCCACTATCGCGTCCGCCGCTTCGAGTACTGCTTGCACCGCCGTCCCAGACGGGCCCGAGGCGCGGGGCGAGTAGACTGTACGAAGGCCAGGGCGCTTCAGATCTGCGAGGCCCCGCACCTTGCCGGGATTGCCCGGGGGCACGATGATGACATAGGTGTCGAGCGCAAACACCTCCGGTGGTCCCGCCAGGCGTCCCTTTTCCTGCAACTCGTTCCACCCCGGACCCGACCGGCCAACCAGCAGGTCAACGCCCCTGGGATGGGCCGACACCAACGACACGAGCCGCTCGACTGGGGCTGAAGAGTACGTGATGCGACAGCCGCTCTCGTGTTCGACCCATTTGTTGAAGTCGAGCAGCAGGTCGTAGTTCCCACCGCATGACCAGACACGGAGCGTTCCGCCCCGAGCGGCCAGGCCAAGGGTGCCGCAACCGGCGAGTAGCGAGGCGGCCGCGCCGCCCGCGGCCAGCCGCAAGAAGTCGCGGCGAGTCACTTCTTCGCGGCGGGATCGCGGCAACCGCTCAGGCTTCGATGGATGCTCTTGCACGGCAGACTCCTTGCGCCAGGCTCGCCGGCGGTGCGATGACATCGGCCTGGCATTGCTGACACCCGCGGAGTTGAACGACGTGGCGGCTGCACTCGGCGCGAATCTCCTCCACCATGTCCGGAGCAGGACGTGGAATATGCCGCATCCGGCCGCGCGGGATGAGTGGCATGATGTTGTGCCGGGCCGCGCCGAGCTGACCGGCGCGCCGCGCCACCTCCGCCAATTCCTGATCGTTGACCCCTGGCACGAGAACCGAGTTCACCTTTACCAGCAGCCCGGCGTCAACCGCCTCCGCTAGCCCGGCCCACTGTCGCTCGAGGATCAGCGGTGCGGCGATGTGACCGGGTTCGCGCCGGCCGTGCAGTAAAGCCCACGCATAGAGCTGTTCCGCGACAGCGCGCGTCACCGCGTTGATGGTCACCGTTAGCGCGGTGACACCGCACCCGAGGAGATCATAGAGCTTCTGCGACAGGAGAAGGCCATTCGTGCTTACGCACAGCAGCAGTTCTGGGTGATTGCGCTTGACAAGGCGGAGGGTATCGAAGGTCTGAGGGTTGAACAGCGGCTCCCCAGGGCCGGCAATGCCAACCACCGACAGCCAGCCTTCCGCCGCGAGCCGGTCCACCAGCTGGGCGGCATCCTCTGGAGAAAGCACGCGGGCGGCCGTGCCCGGCCCCTTCACCAGCCGCGCTCGCGATCCGACTGTCCGCTCGCAGTAGTTGCACCCGAGGTTGCAGGCGGGAGCCACCGCCAGATGAATCCGGCCGCGATTCAGCCTCGCCTGTTCGGTGTAGCATGGATGCTCCTTCGCAAGGCGCTCCAGAGTCTCGACTCGCTGGGTGATTGGACTCATGTGTTGATCAAGCGGAACTTCACTTTGAACGCAATGGACGTGGACACTGGCTCGCTGTCCTTCAGCGCGGGGTGAGCCTCATCAGTCGCTGCAGGGAGATCGCGACCGTCAGCAGTGAGCACAGGCCGAGCGGGCACATCACCATTCCGCCTTGCTTCAGTAGCTCCCACATCGTTCCATTCTCCCTTCCTGCTCGCGCTGGCTTTCGCACTCCGCGATCAGAACGCCGTCCGATAGCTCATCAGATAGTTGCGCCCCGGCCGCGGGAAAGCGGGCATGGTCTCGTAGTCGGCGTCGAGCAGGTTATTGACGGCAACCGCGATTTCGCCCCGGCCGACGGGGTGGCGAAGCGTCAGATCGAAGACGATGTACGCGTCCACGGGAGCGGCGGTCTTCATCAGACGGCTTTGCTCATAGTGCTCACTCGCGTGCTTGGCGCTGAGCGCGAGGCGCGTCTTCCCGGCATCGGCGCGCACGCCAGCCGCCAGCACATGTTTCGGCGGCTCAGGCGCAAACGCGTAATCAGGGCCTGGGATGGCCGGCGGGTTGTTGTTGGTGACGTTCTCCCGCAGATAGGCGTAGTTCGCGAACCAGGACAGCCGCTCGTTGACCCGTCGGTTGTAGACCACCTCCGCGCCCGAGGTCGTCAGGTCCTCGGCCTTGCTAACAAAGGCCAGGGGGCCGATCGAACCCGGAGGATCGTTGTAGAGCACCCGCGCGTCCCGGGTCTTCGCCCAGAATAGGGCAAAGGTCCACGCTCGCGCGTCATCCGGCCGCACTGTCCAACCGGTCTCCCCGCTCACCGACGTGGCCTTCGGCGGCAGGATTCCCTGCTCGACATCGCCCGCGGTCGGCTCAGGATGCTCGGCGCCGGTGCCGAAGTTCAGATACCAGGTGGTCTTCGGCGAGACAGTCTCCTCAAGCCCGAGCGAGAAGGTGAAGTCAGGCGAAAACTCATCCATGTTGTCGTAGCGCGCTCCCAGGCTGGCGCGCAGGTTCGCGCGCAGCGGCATGTTGTGGCTGGCGAACGCGCTCCAGGTCGAACGGTCCAGCGAGACGTCAGTCACCTTTGGCTTCGGCAGCGGGCCGGACGGTCCGATGTACTGGGTCTGTAATGTGTCAAAGCTGAGGTCTGACCACTGTAACCCCACCCGTGTCATCGCCCCATCGTCCCGCCGCACGCTATACCGGAGATCGGCGCCTCTGTCGTCCTGGCTCTCCAGCCAGTTCATGCTGACCGTGCTAAAGGCGTCGCTCGTGAACTGGTTGGTCGTGAAGTCGCGGTTCCGCTGGTAGGTGACGAAATCGAGAGTGGCGTCCTCAGACAAGGCCTTGCTGTAGACCAGGTTCGCGAACTGCTCCTGCCAGGGGTCTATCTTCCAGTAGCGGGCAGGGACGATGGTGAAGTCCTGGCTGAGGTCAAGGGTGCGTTGGCCGTCAAGGGAGAAGAACTCGACGAAGAGCCGCGAGCCGTCGGGGTAGTTGTAGAAGACCTTGCCGAAGGCGTCCGCGAACCGCTTTTCGCCCAGCGGCAGATGGGAGCCCGAGTACTCGGTGCCCCCGAGCACATAGAAACCAAGGTGTCCGTCGTTGACGCCAGCATCTATCGTCGCTCGCGTGTGGTCGAAGCTCCCGTACTCCACCGTCCCCGCGGTCTTCGATCCCTGTGTCGGGTCTTTGGTGACGATGTTGATGACTGCACCGGCCGATGACGCAGGCCCGTAGACGATGCTGTTGGCCGATCGGATGATGTCTATCCGCTCGATCATCTCGGCCGGCATGGTGTACAGGATGCGGCCGGCGAAGCTCGACTCCGCGCCTCCGGCGCCACCGCCTGGTCCGCTGGACCCCTCCCGCGCGATGGGAATGCCGTCGAGCAGCACCAGGCGCGGCGCCTGTCCGCGAATGGAGAGGCGGTTCTCGTAGCGCGCGCCCTGGTGTCGCACGAAAACCGAGGGCGTCAGGTCAATGGAATCGAGCACCGTCTTTGCGCCCGAATCCTGAATCTCCACGGCGGTGACTTCACTCACCTGCTCTCCGGGTGCGGGTGAGATAGAAAGCAGCCCCTCACGCTTCCCGACGACCTCCACCTCAATCTCGGTCTCGGCGGGCTCCTCTTCCCCAGAGGTGACCTCCGGGGACGGAGTTGTCGCCGCGGCCTCGAAATCGGTGCCCAGTTGAGGCGCTGCTTCGGGGCTGTCCGACGCCGCAATGTCGGGCGCGGCGTCCTGTCCGACGACCGGCGAGAGGAAACACACCGCCAGCAGGAGGGTGAGGAGTCCGACGCACAATCTGGCTTTCATCTGCAGCCTCCCATAACCATTGATCGAGAGCTACTTTCAGCTAACTGTATGATACATCTACTACGCCAACAGGAAGCCTTCCCGAAGAGATTGTGAACATCCTCTAGATTTCGACGTAGGCCTATGGCATCCAGGGAGCTTGTGACGAGCCCGCGTGGCGCACCACAAGCACCGCGTGATGAGCCCGCGAGTCGCCGCTTCTGGTCCCCTCCCTGTGCGCGCCGCCCCGACCCTCCGCTCGCTGGGTGATTGGACTCATGTGTTGATCAAGCGGAACTTCACCCTGAACGTCATGGGCATGGGCACGGCCTTGCCGTCCTTCAATGCCGGGGAAAAGCGCGCCCGGCGCACGTGGGCGATGGCTGCCTCATCCAACGCGGCATGCCCAGATGATCTTGACACCCGCACATCGCTAGGCGACCCATCGGCCCTCACTGTCAACTGCAGCACAACCGTGCCCTCAACGCCCTGCTGCCGCGCCTGCTCCGGGTACGGCGGGTCGGTCCAGTTCAGGACCTTTGGGGGGCGAGACGGCCCCTTCGGCCTGGTCGGGGTCTCTGGCTTAGGAGGAGGGGGCGTGGGAGGCGCCATGGCCGATGTACCGGCCGAGCCGCCTCCGTCTTCGGCAGTGCCGAACGGACCCGCTCCGGTCCCTTTGCCGGTCCCGCCCAGGCCGAACTCGCCAGGCGGCCCCGCGGAGAGTTCGCCCGCACGGCCGAAGATCTCCGGGGTCGCCGTGACTGGCGCCTTCGCTTCAGACTCCTTCACGACGACGTCCTCCGGCAAGCTCGGCAGCCGCGCGGTTATTTCCTTGGGTGGCTCTGTGGGCGGCTTCAGCACTTCGTCAGGTAGCACCACCCGTCCCCGCTTGGGCGCGGCCAGGGGCTTGTCCGGGCGCACTGGGGCAACTACCTGTGGTTTTGGTTCTGGTATCGGCTGAGGCAGGGGGGCGGGCGGTGGCTTCAGTTGAAGGTCTATGCGCGCTTGCGACTCGAAGCAGATCTTCGGGCAGACCACCTTGCCGATGCGGCATAGGCAGTCACCCCACCGGTAGCCAGCGTACAGTGCGCCGCCGTGGAAAGCGGCCGAAACCACAAGCATAATCACCAGCAGTGAGTCGTGCCGATGTGCTCGTCCTGCAGTGGCCCAGGTTGCGCTCACTCGATGCGCTCCTCTCATCTAGCCGCCGTCATTGCGTCCAGGCTTCTCTGTCGCCAGCGAGACGTTGCGCAGACCCACCAGTCGCGCCGCGTCCATGATCCAGATCACGCGGCCATAGGCGGCCTCTCGGTCTCCTCGAACCACGACCACCTTCTTCTCGGCCTGGATGTTCCGCGCCGCCTCGAGCAGCGCATTCGTGAGATCGGCCTCGGTCGTCGGACGGTCGTTCACGGTCATGCCCCCATTCTGCTTCACGATCACCGTGATCTCGCCGTCCTCCTTGGGCACGAGCTCACTCGTCACCGCAGACGGAAGCTCCACCTGCATCGCCGGCTCGGCCACGAAGAACGTCGCGGTCACCATGAAGATGATGAGGAGTACCAGCATCACATCTGTGAGGGGAGTGATGTTGATCTCGGAGATGATGCCGTCGTTGTCCGCGATGCTCTTTATCGCCATGTCAGTGTTCCGCCACCATGTCCACTACCTGGGTAGCTACGATCTCGGCACGTCGGAGAATACGTGATTGCCAAGTGATGAGCAAGTTGTAGGCGATCACCGACGAGATGGCCACGAACAACCCGGCCGCCGTGGCCACCAGCGCCTCTGAGATGCCAGCGGCGACCACCGCTGGCCCGGCCGCTCCCACCTGCCCGATGTCCCGGAAGGCTCGGATGATCCCCAGCACGGTGCCGAACAGCCCGATGAAGGGAGCGATGTTCCCAATGGTACCGACGATGCTGACGTGCGCGCTGAGGCGGAGCGCCTCGGATGACAGCACCGCCCGTACTCGCTCCTCCACGCGCTCTGAAGATAGCCCACGCCCCGCGAATGCTGCGGCGATAGCTCGGATGCTGGGTGCAGGTTCATCGGGCCACTGGGGCGGCGAGTTCGCGGCCTTCAGCGCCGCCTCGGCCCGTCGCAAGACCACCGCAGGATCGCGATCGGCGTGCCGGAACCGTACCAGCCGCTCCAGCAGTATCGCGACCGTCAGCAGCGAGCAGAAACCGAGCGGGTACATCACCACTCCGCCCTGCTTTAGTAGTTCCCACATGATGGGTCTCTCCTTCTACGTCAGTATGTGGCTCGCTGCCGGGCATGGGTGATGCCACGTGACCCGACCCCGGCAGAGCGCTTTCAGAAGCCCCAGGACAGACTGCCGCTTACCCAACGGCCGGGCCGTGGGTAGAACAGCAGATCCTGCGCGTCGACGTCGAGGACGTTTTCGATGGCCAGCGTGAGCTTTCCCTTATCTCGCAATGGCCAGGAGTACTTGTAGTTCACCCAGGTGAAGCCCGGGAGGCTCGGCGGCACCGTGACGTTCCACGGATTGCCCACGAAGGTCGGCGTGTCCACGTCCGTGCGACGGCGTCCGTAGGCGAATACCTCCAGCGCGTGTTCGCCTCCCCGGCCGTCACGCATGGAGACGCCCACCTTCGCGCTATGCTTGGGAAAGGCCGTGCGGAAGGCCGCGATCAGTGGATCGCCCGTCTGGGTATTCTCGGCGTCCAAGTAGGCGTAGTTCGCCCAGTACGAACCTCTGCGCCAGTCCCTCTGCCAAGCCGTTTCGACACCACGGACTCGGGCCTTGCCAAGGTTGTTGTAGACGTTATGGGCATCGGCCACGATCAGATCCTCCAGTTGGCTATCGAACACCGACAGCCCGACTGTGCCGTTCCGGAGACTGCGCGTGACGTCGGCCTGGTACGTCCATCCCATTTCCGGCTGAAGCGCCGCATTGCCGGTCCACACGCCCTGCCCGTACAGCTCTCCCAGGTTGGGGAAGCGCCGGTTGCGGGTGAAGGCGAGGCGTAGGCCTGTGTTTGCGTTGAGGTGCTTGAACCAGCTAACAAAGGGCGAGGCGATGGATTGGCCGGGCTCCTCCGTGTCGTAGCGACCGCCAAGGGTGAGTGTCCCTGTGCTGCCTGCAGGTTGGGTGTACTGGGCATAAACCGAACGGGCGCGCTTCGCGTAGTCACGCCAACTGCTCGCGGGGATGTTGTCCCAGGAGCTCAGTTTCAGCGGGTTGGTGAAGCTGTAGGCATCCTTCTGCCAGGAGGCGCCCCAAGTCACGATCCGCTCCGGAGCGATCCTAATGTTGTGTTGGAGCTCGCCTCGGAACAGCTCGTATTCCCATGGCATGAAGCGCTGCTCGACGTGATCCGTGAACCATTGGTTCCAGGTCTGCGTGCCGGAGAACCACATCGGCACGAAGCGGAGCATGATGTCCTGCCGATCGCTGAGCTTCCGTTCGTAGGTGACAGAGGCCTTCGGCTGCTCGACATCCGTCCACTCGGCAGCCCATTTGTCCACCGGATTCGGCCCCAGCGGACGAGGGCCATTCTTATCCCCAAACACGTCGGCACCCACCAGAGTAAGCTTCGAGTGCGAATCCGGAGTCAGCACGAGCTTGCCGGAGATGAAGTTGAAGTTCATATCGCTGTGCGGCAGCCAGCCCACCGTCTCGTTGTGAGTGAGCGAAAGGAAGTAGTTGCGGTTGGCTGTTCCGCCACCCACATTCACGTCCAGGATGCGCTGCCCATAGCCACCGATGGTGGCAGTAACAGTCGTTCCGGGGTAGCGATCTCCCGACTTCATGTCCAGCAACACCAGCCCCGCAATGGTCGTGTCACAGTACTTCGGCGGCACGGGGCCAGTGAGTATCCGAACAGTATCAACCGCGGCCATGGGGACGAAGTTGAGGATGTACGGGCGGCCGTTGGGATTAAGGGGGATGCCCTCTAAGAGAACCTGGCTCCATTCGGAGTTGTTGCCTCGGATGGTGATCAGGTCGGCACCCATCAGACATCCGTGCAGCGTGTCCACGCCCGGCAGCCGCTCGATCACGTCTCCGATGAATGGGGCGCTGACCATTTGCTCGACCTGCGCGGCTGTCACTGTCTCCACCTTAGCGGGCCATTCGTGGGTGGCGGTTACCTCTACCTCGATCTCGCTCTCGGCAGCCGCGGCCGGCTCAGTGTTGGCAGCTGACGCGCCCGCGTTGGAACCCGGCTCCGTCGCCGGGGTCTTGGGCTGCTCGGCAGCAACGGGAGCCGCTTCCGTCGGCGGAGATTGGGGCTGTTCGGCGGCGGGAGCCGCTTGCGGTGTGCCCGATGGGGTCGGACTGTCCGGCGGTTGCGCATCCGCGCACGCAACGGCGACGAGCAGCACGGCAAGGCACGACGCGACGATGCAGGATAAGATCATATGTCTCATGGGCCGACTCCTTCAGGTAATAGATTGATGCAACCGCTCGCGCTGCCCCCGAGCACAAGTGCAACGGAGCGTGAGAGACCTGCTGGTATACCCTTTGTTTCAGCGATCATCGAGTACATGGACGGCCTCGTCCGGTACATTAATATTCACGCTATCGCCAGGCCGAAGCCTGAGCGTTTCCTGCTCTTGTCTGCTGAGAGTTGCGACCATCGAGACGCCAGCGTCGAGCACTACCTCGTGCAGGGGGCCGAGCCACCGAACCTGTCGGACAGTCCCAGGGATCGTGAGGCCGGCGGCAGGGGGACCGTTCCGTGAGAATCGGAGCTGATCCGGCCGGATGCAGACGCAGCGGCCGGCGAGTTCCTGGATCGGCGACTGGTAGAGCCGACTGACGACTGGACAGGTCTGAGGATCGGCGCCGAGCCGCGGAAACACGTTGGCAATACCGACGAACTCGGCAACGGTGCGACAAGTCGGGCGCGTGAACACCTCCTCGACTGTATCCAACTGGAGCAGCCGCCCCTGGTGGCAGATGCCGATGTGCGTAGCCAGGCTGAAAGCCTCATCGAAGTCGTGGGTGACGTGGATCACGGTGAGACCGAGTTGCTGGTGGAGATCGGCCAGTTGCAGGCTGAGTTCCTTGGTGGTGACGACGTCGAGCGCGGAGAGGGATTCGTCCAGCAGGAGCAGTTCGCAGTCGAGCACCAACGCGCGGGCCAAGGCGGTACGCTGGCGTTCCCCTCCACTGAGATGCAAGACGTCTCGCTCCAGCAGATACCCGATCTGCATGGTCTCGGCCGCATCCCGCACCTTGCGTGTGATGACCTCCTTGCGCATCCCCTGCTCGCGCAGCCCATAGGCGATGTTCTCAAACACCGTCATGTGCGGAAAGAGCGCATAATCCTGTGGCACGTAGCCAATGCCCCGCGCCTCCGGGACAAGCCAGGTGACGTCGCAACCATGCAGCCGAATCGCGCCCCGATCCGGTCGGTGCAGCCCCGCGATGCATTCCAGCAGGACGGTCTTCCCAGCGCCCGTCGGGCCGGCGAGGCAGAGGTACTGGCCCTTCTCTACCGTCAGCGAGACGTCGTGGAGCGAGAACTCGCCGAGGCCCATGGATAAATTGCACACCTCAAGCATCTGATGTCCTCATTACCAGAACAGCAGTCCCGGCGCGCCGAGCCGCTTGAAAACAAAAAGCGTCAACATTGCGAAGATCAGCAGGATGAGGGTGCCGGTAACGGCTTCTCCCAGTTGCCCGACGGAGACATTGAGGTAAATGGATGTTGGCAGGATTTCCGTCTTGAATCGAGTCGCCCCGCAGAACATGATGACCGGACCGAAAAGACCGAGGCAGCGCGACCAACTGAGCACCGTGCCGGCGATGATGCCGTTACGAGCGAGGGGGAGAGTGACCCGACGGAAGGCGCGCCACGGGTTCGATCCCAACGTCCGCGCCACTGCCGGCAGCCGAGGGCTGATGCTATCGAAGGCCGCCTTCACGCTGCGCACGGAGTAAGTCATGGTGGCGAAGAATTGAGCGACGACAATGCCGGCCTGGGTGTGCGGCAAGAAGAGGCCTTTCGCCTCCATGGCATCGCCGAGGTAGTAGCCAAAGAGAATCAACAGCGCCAGCCCGGCCGCTACCGGCGGCACTACGATGGGCAGATCAAGCAACGTATCAATCACCGTGCTCAGGCGGCCGCGGTAGACCGACATCGCGTAGGCGGCGGGGACGGCGAGCAACATCGAGAGGCCGGTGCTGATGGTGACGGTGATGATCGTCAGCTTGATCGAGAAGACTGTCTCCGGCGACGTGATAGAGCGCATGAAACTCGCCGCGTCTACGTAGATGATGAGGGCGATGAGCACGACCGACACGAAGGCCAGTTCGAAGAGCAGCGCCCCCGCGGCGGTGAGGCGGAAGATTCGCTGGCCTACCTGATGGCGGTCAATCTGCATGCGGCCGGTGACCGCAACTGCTCCCTGTGGCTCGGCCATCGTCTATTTTCCTCCGACCTTGGCTCTGGGCGCAAGCCGTACCCCCGCCGGGCGTTTCGTGGCATAGCCATGTTTGTGGAAGATGGCGGCGGCCTCCGGGGAGGTGACGAAGGCCATGAACTTGCGCGCTTCCTCGGGCTGCTTGGAGCACGTCAACCGGGACACGAGCACCTCGGAGACTTCGTTGTACTTCGGGTCTATCGGAATCGAGTCCAGGTCCTTGCGGTTCTGGAATGCCATCACGTCCCAGATCACCCCAACATCCGCGCTGTGCGTAGCCAGCGCATTCGCCAGTTCGGGCACACAGGCGGCCTTCATGTGGATGTTGCGCTCCACCGTCTCGAAGATGCCAGCGCGCTGGAGAATGCGCTCCGTCATCGGGCCGATGGCAATCGCCTGCGGATCGCCAATCGCGACGCGAAGCCCCGGGCGGGCAAGGTCCCTGATGCCCGTCACCCGCTTCGGGTTGCCTTTCCGGACGCCAATGACAGGAGTCATGTAGCAGAGGAGTCTCTGATCCGCGATGAATCCGTGCTTCGCTGCCTGGTCCACGTAGTAGGCCTCGCCCGGGATGTAGAGATCACCGCGGCGTGTAGTCATCAGGGTAGAAAGCAGCATGCCGGCGCCGGCGTACGAGAAATCGACGCGCACACCGGTGCGCTGGAAGTAGACCTGACCGATCTCGTCCATGGCCGGCTGCAGGCCCGCTCCGCAAGGGACCTCGAGACTGATCTTCGCGTCCGCCGGGTTTCGGTTGTTTGCGCCCCATCCGCTCACACTGCCGCCGAGCAGCAGGCTGGCAGTAACGACGGTGCACAGGAATGATGCAGGCCTCATGAATAGCCTCCCACGCCGCCAAGATGCGACATGTAACAGCTAATAGTACTTCGCATATAGCAAAAACCTACGGCTAGTCCGTGAATCTTATGTGACGTGTGAGGGAGCGCGCCGACGCTCTCGGCAATGGGTCCGGCCACGGGTTCCGATTGAGGCGGATGCCTGGGCGAAGCGAAGCCTGTCCTCTACGCGTGGGATGCCGAGTAGGCAGTAGGGTTCGGGAGACAGGAAGGGCTATTTTGCCAGAAAGGAAACGGTAGAGGTGAGAGAGTTTCCCTGGCTATGACGGTTAGCGTCTACGTGCAGCATTCCCTGTCAACGTTGTGGGAGCCGGAGGGTCTCCCCTCCGGATGGGAGAAGGCACCAGTCTCCCGCCGCTGGC